>Ga0156285_1010_pt2 | contig 1721 bp, 1 predicted proteins | sample RifCSPlowO2_12_FD_107934 | JGI IMG/M metagenome (GOLD analysis project Ga0156285, IMG submission 107934) | Betaproteobacteria bacterium RIFCSPLOWO2_12_FULL_68_20 | reverse complement strand
TCACCGGCTCGACGGCGGGCAATGCGCTCACGGGGAACTCCGGGAACAACATCCTGGACGGGGGCACGGGCAACGACACGCTGGCGGGCGGGGCGGGCGACGATTTGTTCGTCTTTTCGACCGCGCTGTCGAGCGACGTCGATCACATCACGGACTTCACCGTTTCGCGCGACAAGATCGTTCTGGACGACGCGATCTTCTCAGCGATTGGTTCCACGCTCGACGCTGGCGAGTTCCGTGCGGCAACTGGAGCGACGACCGGAGCCGATGCCGACGACCGGATCATCCTCAACCTGAACAACGGGCTGCTCTACTACGACGCCGATGGCAACGACCCAGGCGCGTCGGCCGCGTTCACCTATGCCGACGGGAGCGCTGAGCTATGGAACGCGCTCAGTGCGTCGGACTTCTTGATCGCGTAGACGTTTTCGGGCACGCGAGAGCCTCGACTCGCCTCGAACCGTAGCCCCTAAAGCGCGCAGCCCGGAAGGCGTACGGCGAGCGCGCCCGCTGGCGCCTTCGCGTAGCCATAGTCCGAGTACGCCAGCGCGCGCGGCGCTTCCGGCAGTGCCCCGCGTCCCACGCCGACGAAACTGTTGCCGGTGCCGCGCGCGACGCGCGACGCGCAGCTCTCGCGGATCAGCGCCGAGAGGTCCACGTAGGCCGCGGGCAGCACCCCCAGGTCCTTCGCCGCGTCGGCGTTCGGCGTCGTGATCTGCACGCTCCCCGAGCGATTGAACTGAGAGCTGGCGTCGATGACGCTCGCTTGGTCGGTGATGAAGTACTGCGCCGTGATGCTGATGTCGCCGCCGACGCCGCCGAAGGCCTGGGCGAGGATCTGGCTGTTCTGCAGGATCACGAACGTAGGGTCGATGGTGATGTCGCCGCCGCCGCCGAGGTTGTCGGTCACCGACGCGGAAATGCGGCTGCCGCGCAGCGAGAACAGGTCGCCGGCGCGGATGTCGATGTCGCCGCCGCCCGCCGAGGCCGAAGGCGTGGTGACGTTGAGAGTCCGCACGGTGGAGATCGACGCGCCGTCGAGCCGGATGCTGGAGAGTGCGCGCAGCTCGACGGATCCGGTCTGGCCGAGGTCGTTGCCGAGGAAGAACTGGTCCAGCGCGCTCGCGTTGATCTGCGCGCCGCTCGACAGCAGGATGTCGCGCGCAGCGACGCGGACCGTGCCGCCGTCGCCGTAGCCTGTGGCGATGCTGAACAATCCGGAGCCGGGCCCCGAGATGTCCACGGTTCCCGAAGCGTTCACCACCAGGTCGCCGCCGCGGCCGGTGCCGGGGATTCCTCCGGTATCGAACAGCGTGCTCACCTCGATGCGCGCGCCCTCCGAGAGCGAGAGATTTCCGACGTTGAACACGAACTTCCCGCCGGTGCCGTTGCCGACGGTGGTTCCGTCGATCAAGCTGCCGCCAGTCATCACAAAGTCGCCGGCAGTGACGGCAAGACCGCCGCTGTTTCCGCTCGAGCCGTCGCCGTCCGAGCTGGTCACCAGGCGCGAGCCCGAGGCGAGCGTCACGTCCCCGGCGCTGATGCTCAGCAACCCGCCATTGGCGGTGGCATTGTCCTGGTGGACGCCGGTGTCGATGAGCGCGCCGCTGGAAAGCGCGAGGCTCCCGGCGCCGATCGAAATGGCGCCGGAATCGCCAGCGCCCGGATCGAGCACATCGGAACGGATCGCGCCTCCCGACATCGTCATCGCGCCATCGACC
>Ga0156285_1083_pt1 | contig 3737 bp, 4 predicted proteins | sample RifCSPlowO2_12_FD_107934 | JGI IMG/M metagenome (GOLD analysis project Ga0156285, IMG submission 107934) | Betaproteobacteria bacterium RIFCSPLOWO2_12_FULL_68_20 | reverse complement strand
GGCGCGGTCGTCCAGCGGGTTGCCGCGTTCGGATCGTCCCCCGGGATGGCGCGGTAGCGGTCCTGGTAGCCGTAGTAGGCGGCGGAGACGCCGGAGAAATCCGCGACCACGTTCTTGATCTTCGCCTGGGTGATCATTTCCTGGCCCTTCAGGATGCCGCCCAGCAGCAAGCCGATGATCACCAGAACGATCGCGATTTCGACCAGCGTGAAGCCCTTTTGTGCGCTTTTCATAGTCCTAGTCCTTCCTTGGAGACACCAAGTGGTGACTAAGCCGCAAGCCTTATGCCAGGGCAAAACCCGCGAAAATCCGCGTATTTGGTCAGAATTCTTCAGAATGTCGTCGAATTATCGACATCTCTGACGAATTCTCAACGCGCAGGGGCCTGCCCAGGGCCTGCAAGGCGCCGTTCGATCTCCTCAAGCCGTCCTTGAAGGAAGCGCTGTTCCTGCGGGTCGCGGATGCGGCCCGAAGCGAGCAGCCCGCCGAGCATTACCTTTGCGGCTTCGAGCTCGTTCATGTCCTCGAGGATGAAGATCTCCATCTGGCGCGCCCACAGGGGAACCGACTCGTCGGTCGTCAGCTGCTGGATCGCGGACGCGTACTGCCGCGCGAGCGGCAGGTCGTTGAGGCGGTGCTTGGCGAGAAGCGCCGCGTGCGCAAGGGCGGGCCAGCGGCGGTTCGGATCGCTCGCGAATTCGGCAAAGACGAAATCGAATACCAGGCGCATCTTGGCCGGATCCGGGTTCTCCCCGTAGACGCGCGCGGCGGCGAACAGCGGATATTCGCTTTTCGCGTCGGTGGCGAGGATCGCGCCCAGCCAGGCAATCAGGCGTTGATAGTCGAGGCGCTGGTAGGGGATGGTGTTGTCGCCGCGCGAATCGAAGGCCTGCAGCCAGACCATCGCCAGTCGTGCGAGCGCCGCAGGCTCGCCCAGGCTGGCGAGGCGCAGCGCCTGAGCAGAAGGCGCGGGTGGAAGGTCGGCAGCAGCGGGCGCGCCCGTGCGGCGCGCGGCCTGCCAGGCGAGCTGTGAACCGAGCGCCGCCGCGAGCAGCCACAGGATCCAGCCCGGCACGGCAGACAGCGGTCGCTCGAGGCTGCTCATGGACGGCTCACGCACAGGGGGCGCTCATTTCACAGATTTCGCCTGCTGAAGTCGAACAAACCCGCCGCCGCGAGCAGAAGGAAGTAGATCGCGAGCCCCGCCAGCGCATGCGCAAGCTCGCCGGCCGCGGGAGCGCCATACAGCAGCCAATCGCCGCGCGTCACCGCATCCAGCCGCGGCAGCAGCAGGCTGAGCGCGTCCACGATCCAGCGCGCCGCCTGGGCGGGCACAGAGTCTCCGGTGAGCGGGCTGCCGGCAATGGCCTGAATCGCCGCGATCGAGCGTCCGAGCAGATACAGGCCCACCGCGGCCGCGATCGCGGTGACCGTCTGCGTCAATGCGGAGGCGAAAAACAGGGCCGCGGCGGCCGCCAGCGCCGTTTCGACGACGAGCGAAATCCACCAGGCGCCGAGGTCGGCCGGCTTCGCCCAGAAAAGCAGCGGCAGCGCGAACAGCGTCGCCAGCAGTGCGCCGGCGCAGGCGAAGCCGAGCAGCTTGCCGAGGTAGTAGGCGGGACGCGAGATCGGCAGCGCCAGTGCGAGTTCGAGCCCCTTGTCGTTCGCCTCGCGCGCGACGCTCATGACGACATGCGCCGTAGTCAGGAACACCGCACAGGCGCGCAGCAGCGCGCCCGCGGTGGACGCCTGGAGCGCCGTGGCTTCAGTGATGGCGACCTGGGAGAGAAATCCGGAAAGGCCCAATACGGCGATCACGCAGGCGGCCGCAAGCCAGGGCAGGCCGCTGCGCAGGGCTTCGACCAGCGAATAGCGGGCGACGGTGGCGGAATGCTTCATCGGCAAGGCCGGAATGGCTGGTGCGCTAGACTAGTCACCACTCATCCCACATGCAAGCGTCGAGCCCGGCAATGTCCGCAAATTCGCGGCTTGCGAGCGCCACCTGGAGCTTCAGCCAGCGACATTGGCGCTTCGTCGTCATCGCGATGCTCGTCTTGCTGCACGTCGCGGTGCTGCGCGGCACCGCGGACAACTGGGCGCGCGCCCTGCTGCTCGCCCACCTCGGACTGCTCCTCATCTGGCAGCCGTTCCTGCGCGGCGAGTACAGGGTCAGCCTGACGCAAGCGGCGCTCATCGGGCTGGGCGCCACCGCGGTCATGTTCTGGATCAGCTGGTGGCTGCTCGCTTTCTGGGTCGTGGTGCTCGCCGGACTCATGGGCGGAAAGGTGTTCCTGCATCAGGCACGCTGGCAGCGGCGCTGCTACCTGGTGGTCCTGGTCTACCTGCTGGCGCTGCTGGCGATCGTAATTCTTCCGCAGATCGCGCCAAGCGGCGCGGTCGCCCCGGAAATCCGGGCCGCGGCGGAATACGGCCTGCCGATGCTGTTGATCGCACTCGCGTTGATGCCCGCGGAGCCCGAAGCACCCGAGGCGCCCCAGGTAATCGATTTCTTCTACAGCATCTTTCTGATGCTGGTCCTCGGCACGGTGATCCTCGGCAGCTTCACGTTCATGACCTTGCAGCGGATCCCTTACCTGGAGGCGCTCACCAAGACGGTGTTCCTGACCGCCGGCACGATCTTCGCGCTCGGCCTCGCCTGGAGCCCGCGCACCGGCTTTGCGGGCCTGAACGTGTTTTTCTCAAGGTATCTCTTCTCGATCGGGCTGCCGGTGGAGAAATGGCTCTACTTCCTTGCCGAGCTCTCGCAGGTGGAGGCGCGGCCGGAGCGCTTTCTCGCCGAAGGCGTGGCGGGTCTCGCGCGCCTGCCCTGGATCGCCGGGGCCGCCTGGCATGCGGGCGAGCAGCAGGGCGAGACCGGCGCGCGCACCGACCACGCGGTGGTCTACGAGAGCACCGAACTCGAACTGACGATCTTTTCGCGCTACCGGACCAGCCCAGCGCTGCAATGGCACATGCATCTGCTGGGTCAACTGCTCGGCGAGTTCTATTCGGCCAAGCTGCGCGAGCAGTCGCTGCGGCAAGCGAGCTACCTGCAGGCGGTGCACGAAACCGGGGCGCGCCTGACGCACGACGTCAAGAACCTGCTGCAGTCGCTGAACGTGCTCTGCTCGGTCGCGGGCCAGGAGGATACGCCCGGGCTGCAGGCGCTGCTCCGCCGCCAGCTGCCGGCCATCACGCAGCGCCTTTCGGCGACGCTGGACAAGCTGCACAGTCCCGGCGACGAGCGGTCCAAGCTGGTGTCGCCGCTCGAATGGTGGGAATCGTTCGCGCGCCACTACCAGGGGCAGAACGTGGAGTTCACTGCCGCCGGCCCGGAATCCGATATGCAGGTGCCGAAAGCGCTGTTCGACAGCGTCGCCGACAACCTGGTGCAGAACGCGATCGCCAAGCGCGCCGCCAAACCCGAGATCCGGATCCGCGTCTCCGTGCTGTGCGACAAGGGTGCAGAGCTGCGCGTGCACGACACCGGCAGCGCAGTGCCCGCGGACATCGCCGCCCAGCTGCTGCGCGCGCCGGTACGTTCGGCCGGAGGCCTGGGCATCGGCCTTTACCAGGCCGCGCGCTACGCGGAGAAGTGTGGCTACGCTCTGGCGCTGGAGGAAAACCGCGACGGCGTGGTGTGTTTCGCGCTCTCCGGGCCGGCGCCGCGATCCGATCCCGGGGCCGCGAAAACGGAAGCTTGAAGGTGTTCGCGTTGACGTATATACTGCGCGTAT
>Ga0156285_1107_pt1 | contig 5723 bp, 7 predicted proteins | sample RifCSPlowO2_12_FD_107934 | JGI IMG/M metagenome (GOLD analysis project Ga0156285, IMG submission 107934) | Betaproteobacteria bacterium RIFCSPLOWO2_12_FULL_68_20 | reverse complement strand
TCGTCCTGCGGGCGACGCTCGCGCGCTTCGCGCGCAGCATGTCGCTTGCGCTGCACGCCGGCGTGCCGATCGTGCAGACGCTCACCGTTGTCGCAGAGGTGAGCTACAACAGTTATATCGGGCAACGGATCGAACAGATGCGCGACGGGGTCGAGCGCGGCGAAAGCATCCTGCGCACCGCGACGGTGGCGGCCGTGTTCACGCCCGCGGTGCTGCAGATGATCGCGGTGGGGGAGGAGTCGGGAGCGCTGGATGATTTGCTCGGCGAAGTGGCCGACATGTACGAGCGCGAGGTGGACTACGAGATCAAGAATCTTGCGGCGAACATCGAGCCCATCCTGACTGTCGGGCTGGGCATCCTGGTGCTCATTCTCGCGCTCGGCGTGTTCCTGCCGATCTGGGACCTCGGCAGGGTCATGCTGCTCAAGAAGTAGGTGCGGGGGCCGATCCCGCGGCGATGATTTTTCGCAACCGGCCACGGACGATCCTTCAGTCAGCGCTCTACATTGCGATTGTCGGTATAGTCGCGGCGGTGCTGCTGGAGCGGCTTCTCACCCTCGCGGAAGCCGCGGAGAAGGCCGCCATGGAGGCCACGGTGAGCCGGCTGCAAGCGGCGCTTTACGCGAAAACCGCGCTGCTAGCGCTCCGCGGGGAATACGCCGCGATCGATGCGCTCGCCAATCAAAGCCCTTTCCTCATCGTTGCGGCCAAGGCGTCCAACTATTTGGGCGAATTCGATGGCCTGCCGCCCGAGGGAGTCGAGGGCGGCAATTGGCTGTTCGATCGCGTGCGCGCCGAATTGGTCTATGTGCCCAATCTCACGCGATTTCTTTCCGGAGGATCGGACGATCCGGTTCCCGCAATCCGCTTTCGGATCGAAGTCCGGAAAACTACCCGCCACGCATACGTTGGGGTGGGCCTTACGCCAGTCAACGGTTATCGCTGGGAACCGGGAACCTGACGAATTTCAGGGAGTTTCGAGTATTGTCCTGGAACCAGTTGACTCTTAATTACAAACCATGGTTGCAGATTCGGATCGTTGTGGGTAATATGCGCGAGGACTAAACGGTGGCCGAGCTCGAACGGCGCTACGCTTCGGGTGCGTGCCGAAACAGCTTTAGCACCAAGGGACGGATATGCGAAAAGTCATGCAAGCAGGCTTCACGTTGATCGAACTGGTGGTTGTCATCGTGATTCTCGGGATCTTGGCTGCGATTGCAGTTCCGCAATTCACGGATCTCGCGGGTGACGCCCGGACCGCTGTCGGCCAAGGTGCCTGCGGTGCGCTCCACTCCTCGGCGGTCTTGCAGTATGCCTCGAACAAGGCGGCTACCCCAATTGGCACCATCATTGCCCAAACCACGGTGACTGGTGGATCATTCACGACTGCGGCGTGCAATTTCCCCGTTTGGACGGCGACCAGCGGCGGCACGACCGTGAATTGCGCAAGAATTCCAGACGTGATTTGCGCTCCATGATGGGCAGATAAATTTCGCTCGGAAGCGCGCAAGCCGAATGCCTTGCTGGCGCTAGATCGATATCGGCAGACCGAGAGGGGCCACACGGCCCCTCTTTTGTTTCTGGCGACGCTCGCGGCGGCTTTAGGGTCGGTCGAAGCGTCTCCCGCGCTTTGGATCCTTGCGTTGCTGCTGCTTTGCGCTGCCTGGTGCCTCGCGGAACGGCAAGTTCCCGGAGTAACGCCGATTTCGCTGGCGGTGCTGGGGTACGCAATCTGGGCAGTGGCGTCAAACGCGCTCGCGAGCCCGGCATACACCCCGGCGGCGGCATTTCACGCGGCATTTCTCGTTGGCGGGTTCGCGATCGGACGGGCTCTTGACGATCAGACGCGGGAGTCTGTCTTTCGGACTCTCGCAACCGGCGCCGCGATCCTTGCGGCGTGGGCGCTGTGGCAGCTCGCCTCCGGCGCCGAAAATCGCGGCCGAGCGCACTTCGAGACGCCGAACACGCTCGCGACCGTCCTGAATCTTGCGCTCGTCCCGGCGCTGTACCTGATCGCGGCCGGCGTGCGCCGCGCGGCGCTGGTCGCGCTCGCGGTAGTCCTCGCTGCCGGAATCGCGGCGACCCTCAGCCGCGGCGGATTCCTCGCCCTCGCCTTCGGCCTTCTCGCCGCGTCCGTGCTCGCACGCCGCGCGCGCATCGCTCTCGATTCGCGGGGCGTCGCCACGGCTGTCCTGGTGCTCGCGGCTGGCTGGGCGCTCGCCGCGGCGGCGCCTCTGGCCGGACAATTGCTTCCGGCCGGCTCGGGGGGCGGAGCCCCGACGGCTGCGCACGATGTGCTCGGCACCACGGGCACGTCGTATGCCTCTCGATCCGAGCTCTACGGCCTTGCCGCCTCCGGACTCGAGGGTCACTGGGGACTCGGCATCGGCTACCTCGGCTTCAACGCGCTCCTCGAAGCCGGCCGGCAGGCGGTCCCCTCGTACGGAACCGAGAACGTCACCTACTTCGCGCACAACGATTATTTGCAGACGCTGGTCGAGCTCGGCCTGCCTGGACTCGCTATATTCGTGTCGATGATCGGTCTGCCCTTCTGGCTTGCGTGGCGCGGCGGCTTGCGCGCAAGCTCCGAGCCGCGGGTGCTGGTCGCCGCACTGGCCGCGCTGGCGACCATGGCCACGCACGCGGCCGTGGACTTCCCGTTCTACGTTCCCCTGCCCCTGCTGCTATTCGGGCTCGTGCTTGGCGCGTCCGAACGAATGCTCGCGCCGGCGCAGGCGATCGCGCCGAGATGGCGCACTCCGCCTGCGCGCATCGCCGGCATGCTGATCGGGGCGGGACTCGCGGTGCTGTTGCTGCCTCCGGTGGCGGCGGAGGCCGCGGCCGCCTACGGGAACCGAAAGTGGCAGGCGTCTGACGGCCAGGCCGCGGCGTACTGGTTCGAGGTCGCCCGGCGCTTCCAGCCGCGCGACTGGCGCTACCACTGGTACGTCGGCCAGTTCTGGCTCGCGCAAACGGCATCCAACCGCGACCCGGTGGCCGCGCGCCTTGCCGACGAGGCGTTCGCCGCGGGCTTCGCCGCGAACCCGCGCGAGCCGCGCAATCTGCTTGGCCGGATCGCGACGCAGCGCCAATTCGGTACTTTGCTTGCCGCGCCGGCGGATGCGGCGACAATGCGCGAATGGGCCGACAAGGCGGTCGGACTCGCGCCGCTCAATGCGCGAGCCCGGAAGGAGCGCGACCTGGTGCTCGAGCATCTGGCCAAGCGCCCGGGCGGAGCGGCGAAATGACGCGCGAGGTCCGTGCGCGCGGGTTTTCGCTCGTCGAGCTGGTGGTGACGATCATCATCGCCGGGATTCTTGCCGCGATCGTCATTCCGCAGTTCAACATTGGTCAGTTTGAGTCCGGCTGGTTCTACGAGCAGGTGAAGGCGGCGGTGAGGTACGCGCAGCGCCAGGCAGTGGCGCAGCGACGAACAACTTATGTGGAAGTTCAGGCGAGTCAGTTGCGGCTCTGCTACGACGCGGGCTGCACGACGCGGCTCACGCAACTGACCGGCCAGGAGTACGTGCTGAGCGCGCCGGACGGTGTCACCCTCAGCCCTGTGGGGACCTTCTCGTTCAACGGGCTCGGCCAGAGCGCCGGCGCGACGATCGCCGTCGGAGGGCAGTCGATCACGGTGAACGCGGAGACGGGCTATGTCCAGTAGGCGCGGCTCGCTCGGCCTGTCGCTCATTGAAGTGGTCGTCTTCATCATCGTCCTCGGGGTCGGCTTTTCGGGGATCCTGATCCTCTACAACCAGACGACCCGTGCGAGCGTGGACCCGGTCGTGCGCAAGCAGGCGGTGGCGATCGCCACGTCGCTCATGGAGGAGATCCAGTTGCGCGGGTTCACCTACTGCGACCCCGACGATCCGAACGTCTATGCGGCGGCGGACACCACAGGCTGCACGAGCGCGGCGCACGTGGACAACATCGGTCCGGATACCACGCCCCCCTCGACAACCGCCGAGACGCGTAATGCAAGTCCTGCCGATCCGCGCTTCGACCACGTCAACGACTACCACGGCTTGGCCATGGCGAATTCGTCCGGGCCGAACCCCATTCAGGACGCGACAGGCACCACCATTCAGGGGCTCGACGGCTATTCGGTGCAAGTCGCGGTCGAGACAGCGGACGGCGATTTGCCCAACGTCAACGCCGGAGACACGTTGCGCATTACGGTAACCGTCACCGCCCCGGCGGGCGTGACCATCAACCAGCAGGGCTACCGCCTGCGCTATGCACCCAACACGCCCTGACTCGCAGCGATGCCGCGAGCGCGGCGTAACACTCGTCGAGCTGGTGATCGCGATGGTGGTGGTCGCGATCATCGTGGGAGCGACGATCTATTTCGTCTATCCGCTGCGCCAGGCGACAGATGTCACGGTGCGCGCCACGCTCACCGACATCGCCGACAACGCCCTGCAGCGCATCGGCCGCGATGTGCGGCTCGCGTTGCCGAACAGCGTTCGCGTGGACGGGACTAGCGTCGAGTTCCTCGCGCTTCGCACCGCCGGCCGTTATCGCGGCGACGGCGGCGAGGCAGTCGCCACGCCGAATTGCTCCGGCGGGGTGGCGGACGATCAGTTGAGCTTCGACATCGCCGATACATGCTTAGCCTCTATAGGCGAGTTAGCAATCGCGGCGGTAGCGAACGACTACCTCGTGCTGAACAACTACGGCCCCGATTTCACCGGCCAGAATGCTTACGCTCTGTCTGGCAACACCGCAAAGATCACGAGCGTGGATACGAGCGGTAGCAGCCGCGACCTAATCAACTTCGAAAGCACGACTTTCCAGCGCACTCTTCACGACTCCCCGGGCAAGCGCTTCTTCGTCATCACCGGTCCGGTGCGCTATGAGTGCGCCGGTGGAACCCTCACGCGGTACTGGAACTATCCGATTCAGACGGCCTTCCCCCCGGCGGTCACGACCGGGCAGGTTAGTGCGCCGATCGCCGAAAACGTTACCGGATGCACGTTCAGCTACGAGCAGAACGTGGCACCGCAGATCGGATTGCTGACGCTTCGCCTGACGCTTTCGCGCACGATGTCGGGCGGGGAGACCGAAACGGTGAGCCTGTATCACGCGGTCCACGTGAGCAACGTGCCGTGAAGCGCGCAATCACTGTGTACGCGCGCCAAGCGGGATTCGCGCTGATGCTCGCGCTGTTCCTGATCGTCTCGCTAGCGGCGATCGCGGTGTATCTGCTCACCGTTTCCACCAGCCAGCTCGAAGCGGGAATCCAGGACGAGCAGGGTGCCCGCGCGTACCAGGCCGCACGCGCCGGGATCGACTGGGGTGCATATCAGGTGCTTCAAAATCCGGGAGGGCCGCTTGCGACCTGCATCGCCGGAGGCGCTCAGGCGCCGCAGACCCTGACGTTCACGGCGACCTACTTGACAGGGTTTTACGCAACTGTCGAGTGCTCGCGGGTCGGCAGCGAGACAGAGGGCACCGCCACCGTCAACGTGTACCGGATTACCTCGACCGGCTGCAACCTCGCGACTCCATGCACGACTGCGCAGAACGCGCCGAATTACGTGAACCGGCAGCTGCAACTGACGATTACCCGCACCAATTGATCGTTTATCGCCCCGTCCGGAAATCGAAGCTAGAACCAGCGTCAACTTCTCTGAGGCTTTCTTACAGAAAAACCCATTGACAACAATCGGTTATTAAACTATTTTAAAGCATTTTGGCGAGGCGAGCGAAATGATGTG
>Ga0156285_1057_pt1 | contig 6030 bp, 6 predicted proteins | sample RifCSPlowO2_12_FD_107934 | JGI IMG/M metagenome (GOLD analysis project Ga0156285, IMG submission 107934) | Betaproteobacteria bacterium RIFCSPLOWO2_12_FULL_68_20 | reverse complement strand
TGGCCTCGATCGCTGCACGGTCGAGGTTGGTCACCAGTTTCATGGTCGGCTCATGGCTCATGGCGCGCTCCTTTCAGTGCGTAGTATATAGCGTCCGGATGCCTGCCGGGCGCGTCCTTCGGCCACCAGTTTGTCCAGATGCGCGGTGAGCGAGCGCGCCGCGACCGGGTGCAATCTCGGTGAAACATCGTCATAGACGTCGCCCACCAGCTCCTCCGGCGTGGCCTCGCCCCGGCGTTTGAGCGCAGCTGCAACTTTTGCTTCGCGCGCGAGGCGGTGTGCTACCAGCCGCCTCACTTCCCTGTGCGGCGCGCCGATCAGGTAGCCGTGCCCCGGCGCGAAGATCGCGATCTCCTCGGCGAGGAGCAGTTCAAGCGACGCAAGGTAGGCGCGCATGTCGCCATCGGGCGGATTGATCACCACGGTGGAACCCTGCATCACATGGTCGCCCGTGAACAGCAGCCTGGTTTCTTCCAGCAGGTAGCACAGGTGGTTCGAGGCGTGGCCGGGGGTATGGATTGCGCGCAGCTTCAGATTTCCGACGGCAAGCCTGTCGCCATCGGCGAGCACGCGGTCGGGCGCGAAGCTGTGGTCCTGGTTGCCGTGCGCGGGCCGCCGCCGGCCGAGGATCTGCGCCCCGGTCGCGGCCTTGAGGAGCGCGGCCGCGGGCGAATGATCGACGTGCGTATGCGTGGCGAGTATCCAGCGGATGCGGCCGGCGCCGGCGGCGAGGATTTTCTCGATGTGCGAATCGATCGACGGCCCCGGGTCGATCACCGCCAATTCGTGTTCGCCGACCAGGTAGGTGTTGGTGCCGGGCCCCGTCATCGCGCCGGGGTTGGGCGCGGTGATGCGCGTCACGTACCGGTCGAGGCGCTTGGCAACGCCGGGCTGGATCACGAAGCAGGTATCGCCCTTTTCCTCCGGATCGCTCCAGTGGATCTCGTAATAAGGCGGGTCGGCGCGGCGGAACAGGCGCTGCGAGCCCTCGTGGTCGAGCGCCCAGCAGGCCGCGTTCACCTCGATGTCGCCCAGGCCCTTCGCATGCTCGAGCACCGCGCGCGGCGTGGGAAAAGGCGCCAGGTCGGTCAGCGTGCTGCGGGTGGGGAAAATCAGCTCGATCTCGCCGCGCCTGCCGCGCTCGACCGCTTCGCGCGGGCTCACCCAGACGCTGTGCACGGTCTCGGACCTGTCGTGCGCGCCGTGCTGCCCGGCGGGCGCGCAGGCGACGAAGAAGCGAGTGCTGAAGCGCCGCGGCCGGCCCGGCGCCGTGATCCAGTGGCTGTAGTAGGCGATCTCCTGCGCCGGTATGAACAGGTCTTGCTGCTCCAGGAACTCGCTGAAAAGCAGCGCTCCGGCGTTCAGCGGCGCGCGCAACTGCTCCAGCGCCGCGGCCCGCTCGGGTTCCACCGGGCGCCCGCTTTCGTCCGCCGCGAGCAGGATTCCGGATTCCTCGAAGCACTCGCGCGCCGCCGCAACCCAGTAGGCGAGGCCGCCGGCCTCGAGCCCGAGGCGCAGGCTCGCCCGCGCGTCGTCGAGCCCAAGCACGCGTTGTGCAGCGCGCGCGCTGGCATCGTCCGGATCGAGCGCGCCGCCGGGAAACACGAACGCACCCGGCAGGAATGTCGCCTTGCTGGTGCGCTGGAGCATGAATACCTCCGGCGCCCCCGGCGCAGCCGGTCCTTCTCGCGCTGTTTCCCGCAGCAGCAGCAGCGTGGCCGCCGGGCGTGGTGCGGCTTTTTTCAGATGGCGTTCCTGTTTGCGAAGAACGCCTATTTTACGGTTGACTCAGGCGAGCGAGACCGCGGCGTCGGCGAACGCCTGCACGATGGTGAGGCCGGGCCGGCCAATCCGGAAACAGTTGCCGGGCTCCAGTACCACGTCCTTGCGGCTGTTCTCTTCGGTGATCCAGACGGTGCCCTCGCGGGCGCAGATCGTGCTGCCCACGGCGTCCTGCAATTTGACGGTCTGCCCGCGGCTGAGCTGCAGGGCACCGGATTCGAGTTCAATTTTCATCTCATGCTCCTTGCGTTTGGCATGCGAAGGATGCATCCTTGCGCCGTCCGGATCAAACGGTAAATCTGCACGTCCAGGATGCAAAACGGGAATGCGAAAATCTAATCCTGCCGCGCCGCGCACGCAACCGCGCTTGCCCTCGCTCGACCTGCTCAAGGGCTTCGAGGCGTCGGCGCGCCTGCTGTCCTTCACCAAGGCGGGCGAGGAACTGCACCTGTCCCAGTCGGCGGTGAGCCGCCAGATCCAGGACCTGGAGGACCAGCTCGGGGTGCGGCTGTTCCAGCGCCGGCACCGCGCGCTCGCGCTGACCGAGGCGGGCCAGGCGCTGCATGCCGCGTCCGCGCAGGTGCTCGCAACCATGCGCGCGGTCACCGACCGGCTGCGCGCCACGCGCGGCCGGCGCACGCTGGCGGTGACCACCACGCAATCGTTCGCCGCGCTCTGGCTGATCCCGCGGCTGTCCGGCTTTACGCGCATGCACCCGGAACTGGACGTGCGCATCAGCGCCGAAACGCGCGTGCTGGACCTGGAGCGCGACGGCCTGGATCTCGCGATCCGGCACGGTCCGCCATCGCTCGCGGGGGCGGACGCGGTGCGGCTGTTCGGCGAGCGCGTGTTCCCGGTCTGCAGCCCCAAGCTGATGCGGGATCCAAAGCGGCCGCTGCGCGCGCCGCAGGACCTGCGCCATCACGTGCTGCTGCAATACGACGATCCCGACGGCCGCCATCCCTGGATGCACTGGAAAACCTGGCTCGAGATCGAGCGCCTGGCCGACCTGCGGCCCGCGGGGAGCCTGGTGTTTTCGGGCTACGAGCAGATCATCCCGGCCGCGATCGCCGGCTACGGCGTGGCGCTGGGCCGCAGTCCGCTGGTGCGCGAGGCGATCGCGGCAGGCGAGCTGGTGGCGCCGTTCAAGCGCAGCGCCGATCCGGCGCGCGCCTACTACGTGATCCTGTCAAAGCATTCCGGGGGCCGGCCCGAAGTGGCCGACTTTGTCGCCTGGCTGCGCGAGGAGGCGAAGAAGGAGCCCCGCTGAACGAAGCCCTGCGTCAGGTTGCGGTCCAGGGGTTCAGGAGCGAGACGCCGAAGGGCTCGAAGTCGGTGACGTTGCGCGTGACAAGCGTCAGGCCACGGTCAAGCGCGGTCGCGGCAATCAATCCGTCCGCGAAGGATCCGGGGCCTCGATAATTCCGAAACGACGCAGGTGTCGAGCAGGTAGCTCATCCGAGATCGACGGTGCGAGGCACCGAGCGATCGCGGGTGACTATCCGGCTGAGATCCACAGGGCAGCTGCGCAACAGCGCGAGCAGCGCTCTTGACGCCTTGCGGTTTTCCGTCCGGCCTCGTGCGCCGCGGACCGCGGACACGACCACCACGGGCTTGCCGTGGCGCGTCACGGTCTGCGGACCCTCGCTCAAGGCGCGATCAACGACCCGGCTGAATTCGTTCTTTGCCTTCTGCAGTGGCCAGCGAGCGGACAGCTTCGCCTCCTAAATCTGTCTAGTCTGGACAGATTCTAGCATTTCAAGCTCAAAGCGTGAGCACGATCTTGCCGATATGCAGCGAAGATTCCATCAGCTTGTGCGCTTCGCTCGCCTGCGCGAGCGGGAAGGTCTTGTAGATCTCGGGCTTGATCCTGCCGGCCTCGATCAGCGGCCAGACTTTCTCTCGCAGGATTTTCGCGATCGCGCCCTTGAACTCTACCGGCCGCGGCCTGAGCGTCGAGCCGGTCATGGTGAGGCGGCGGCGCATCAGCTCGTTGATGTCGAGCTCGGTTTTCGGGCCGCGCAGGAAGGCGATGAACACCAGCCGGCCGTCGTCGGCGAGGCATTTCAACTCTTTCGGCACGTAGTCGCCACCGACCATGTCGAGGATCACATCCACGCCCTTGCCGCCGGTGGCGGCCTTGATCTCCTCGAAAAAGTCCTGCGTGCGGTAGTTGATCGCCCGCTCGGCGCCAAGCCGGACGCAGGCGGCGCACTTCTCCTCGCTGCCCGCGGTCGCGAACACGCGGTTGCCCATCGCCTTCGCCATCTGGATCGCGGTGACGCCGATGCCCGAGCTGCCGCCCTGCACCAGCAGCGTCTCGCCGGGCGCGAGGCGCCCGCGGTCATAGACATTGGACCAGACGGTAAAACACGTTTCCGGCAGCGAGGCCGCTTCCACCGGCGAAAGGCCTTTCGGCACCGGCAGCGCCTGCGCCTCGGGGGCGACGCAATATTCGGCGTAGCCGCCGCCCGAGACCAGCGCGCAGACTTGGTCGCCTATTTTGAATTTTTTTGCCGAACCACCCAAAGCAAAAACCTCACCGGCGATCTCCAGGCCCGGAAGGTCGGAGGCGTCGGGCGGCACCGGATACCTGCCCAGGCGCTGCAGCACGTCGGGACGATTGACGCCGGCCGCGGCGACTTTCACCAGGATCTCGTTTGCCTTGGGTACCGGCGTAGGGCGCTCGGCCGGGACGAGAACCTCGGGACCTCCGGGCTTGCTGATTTCAATGCAACGCATAAGGCGCGCAATCATAACAAAGCGGCGATGGCTCTCAGGTCCACGTTGCCGCCCGACAGGATGACGCCTACGCGCATGCCATTGGCGTCGAGCTTTTTCTCGAGCAGGGCGCAGGCGCCGAGGGCGCCTGTGGGCTCGACCACGACCTTCATGCGTTCCCAGATGTAGACCATCGACTTGAGCAGTTCGCCGTCATCGACCGTGAGCATGTCGTCGACGTAGCGCATCACGAGCGGGAAGGTGAAGTTGCCAAGCGAGGGCGTGCGTGCGCCGTCGGCGATGGTTTGCGGGTCCTTCACGGTCTGCAGCGTCCTGGTCTTGAACGAGCGCGTGGCGTCGTCGCCGGCGGCGGGCTCGACGCCGATGACGCGGCAATCCGGGCTCAGCTGTTTCGCTGCCACGGCGCAGCCCGAGAGCAGGCCGCCGCCGCCGCAGGGCGCGAGCAGCAGCTCGAGCGGACCGACGTCTTCGATCAGTTCCTTCGCCGCGGTGCCCTGGCCGGCAATGATGTGCGGGTGGTCGTAGGGTGGAATCAGCGTCAGGCCGCGCTCGGATGAAATCCGGTTGGCGAGTTTTTCTCTATCCTGATTTTTTTCATAAAGGACAATTTCAGCGCCGTAACCCCTGGTCGCTTCAACCTTCACCCGGGGCGCGTCGGCGGGCATCACGATGACTCTTGGCACGCCGAGCAGCTTGCCGGCGAGCGCCACGGCCTGCGCGTGGTTGCCCGAGGAGAATGCGACCACCCCGCGCCGCTTTTCTTCGGCCGACAGCTGCGACAGCGCGTTGTAGGCGCCGCGGAACTTGAATGCGCCCATGCGCTGGAAGTTCTCGCACTTGAAGAACACGCTCGCGCCGGTGAGCGTGTCCACCGCGGCGGAGGTCAGTGCCGGCGTGCGGCGCGCGTGGCCGGCGATGCGCTGGTGGGCTCGCGCGACGTCGTCGAAGGTTACTGCATCGGATGTGCGCATGGGCGGATTGTAGAATGTAGCCATGGACTACTCCAGATATGAAGACCTGAAGATCCGCCGGCTCGAGCCCGGCATCCTCGAGATCGTGATGGGCGAGGAGGGCGGCAAGCTCTCGACCGCTACCGCGCGCCTGCACCGGGAGCTGGCCGACGTCTGGCTCGACGTCGACCGCGATCCGGAGACCCGGGTCGCGATCCTGCGCGGCGCGGGCAGGGGTTTCTCCGCCGGCGGCGACCTCGCGATGGTGGAAGAGGTCACGCGCGATTTCGACGCGCGCGCGCGCGTCTGGCGCGAGGCGCGCGACCTGGTCTACAACGTGATCAACTGCTCGAAGATGATCGTCTCGGCGATGCACGGCCCTGCGGTGGGCGCGGGGCTGGTGGCCGGGCTGCTCGCGGACATCTCGATCGCCGCGAGGGATGCCCGCATCATCGACGGCCATACGCGCCTCGGTGTCGCCGCGGGCGACCATGCGGCGATCGTCTGGCCGCTGCTCTGCGGCATGGCGAAGGCGAAGTACTACCTGCTGCTGTGC
>Ga0156285_1097_pt2 | contig 6139 bp, 4 predicted proteins | sample RifCSPlowO2_12_FD_107934 | JGI IMG/M metagenome (GOLD analysis project Ga0156285, IMG submission 107934) | Betaproteobacteria bacterium RIFCSPLOWO2_12_FULL_68_20 | reverse complement strand
TAAAGCAGATCCTGGATTGCGAGCTGAAGAAGCGCGGCGTCGAGGTCAAGAACCATGTGTGTGAGCACTTCAAGTATACGCGCCAGGAGTTGTTCCACCTCGTGCGCTACGGCAATCTGAGGACGTTCGATGCCGTCATCGCCCAGCACGGCCAAGGCCGTGGTTGCGACATCTGCAAGCCGGCGGTCGCCTCGATACTCGCCTCGTGCTGGAACGAGATGATCCTGAAACCCAAGCACGCGCCACTGCAGGATACCAACGACCACTACCTCGCCAACCTGCAGAAGAACGGCACGTATTCGGTAATCCCCCGGGTTCCGGGCGGCGAGATCACGCCCGAAAAGCTGATCGTGCTGGGCCGGGTGGCCAAGAAGTTCGGCCTTTACTCCAAGATCACGGGCGCGCAGCGCATCGACTTGTTCGGGGCGCGTGTAGAGCAGCTGCCGCTTATCTGGAAGGAGCTAATCGACGCGGGTTTCGAGTCCGGCCATGCCTATGGCAAGGCGCTGCGCACAGTGAAGTCCTGCGTCGGCAGCACGTGGTGCCGCTACGGCGTGCAGGACTCGGTTGCGATGGCGATCCGCATCGAAAATCGCTACCGTGGTATCCGCTCGCCGCACAAGATGAAGATGGCGGTCTCGGGCTGCACGCGCGAATGCGCCGAGGCGCAGGGCAAGGACGTGGGCGTGATCGCCACCGAGCGCGGCTGGAACCTCTACGTCTGCGGCAACGGCGGCATGAAGCCGCGCCACGCCGAGCTGCTCGCGACCGACCTCAGCGACGAGTCGCTCATCCGCTTCATCGACCGCTTCCTCATGCTCTACATACGCACCGGAGACCGCTTGCAGCGCACCAGCGTCTGGCTCGAGAGCCTGGAGGGCGGCATCGACTACGTGCGCAAGGTGGTATGCGACGACGCGCTCGGTATCGCCGCCGAGCTCGAAGCGGACATGCAGAAGCTGGTCGACTCCTACGAGTGCGAGTGGAAGAAGGCGATCGGCGATCCGCGGATCCTCAAGCGCTTCCGCCACTTCGTGAACAGCGACGCGCCGGATCCGGACGTGATATTCGTTGCCGAGCGCGGCCAGATCCGGCCGGCGCGGCCGCAGGAGCGGGAGAAGGAACTTGAAACCGCCTGAGCCGGCGACGGTCCGCGTCTGCCGGCTGGAGGACATCGTTCCCGGCACCGGCGTGTGCGCGCTCGTGGCGGGCGAGCAGGTGGCCGTGTTCAGGCTGCAGGACGGCAGCGTGCATGCCGTCGGCAACCGCGACCCGTTCTCCGGCGCCAGCGTCATCTCGCGCGGAATCGTCGGCGACATCAAGGGCGAGCTGGTCGTCGCCTCGCCCGTCTACAAGCAGCATTTCAGCCTGCTTACGGGCCGTTGCCTGGAGGACCAGGCGAAGCGCCTCCCTGTCTACGCCGCGCGCGTGGAGGAGGGGTTCGTCGCCGTCGAGCCGAGGAAGGAGGTGGCGACCACCTGCTGCTTCTGCGGCGTCGGCTGCGGGGTCGTCGTTTCTTCTTCGCGAAATGAAATTCTCTCGGTGAAGGGCGACGCAAGCCATCCCGCCAACTTCGGCCGGCTGTGCACCAAGGGCGCGGCGCTGCATCTCTCCACCGACCCCGGCGCCCGGCTCCTCTACCCGGAAGTGAACGGCGAGCGCGCGAGCTGGAACGAGGCGCTCGACTACGCCGCGAAGAAGTTCGGCGACATCATCGCCGAGCACGGCCCCGACGCCGTGGCGTTCTACATCTCGGGGCAACTGCTCACCGAGGACTACTACGTCTTCAACAAGCTCGCCAAGGGGCTGATCGGCACCAACAACATCGACACCAACTCGCGCCTTTGCATGTCCTCGGCGGTGGCGGGCTACAAGATGTCCCTCGGCGCCGACGCGCCGCCCTGCGCCTACGAGGACATCGACGCCGCGGACCTGATCCTGATCGCCGGCTCCAACACCGCCTTCGCGCACCCCGTCCTCTGGCAGCGCATCGAGGACGCGCGCGCGAAGAATCCGGCGCTCAAGGTCATCGTCATCGACCCGCGCGCGACCGTCACCGCGCGCGCGGCCGACCTGCATCTCGCGCTCGCGCCCGGGACAGACGTCGCGCTCTTCAACGCCATGCTGGGTGTCCTGCATCGGGAGAAGCTGCTCGACGAGGACTTCATCCGCTCGCATACCGAGAGCTTCGAGCGCCTCGGGCCGCTTCTCGAGCGCTGGACGCCCGAGCGCGCTGCCGAAGTGTGCGAGCTGCCGGCGGCGAGAATCGTCCAGGCTGCGCGCATGTTCGGCGGCGCGAAGGCCGCGCTCTCGCTCTACTGCCAGGGGCTCAACCAGTCCACGAGCGGCACGTTCAAGAATTCGGCGCTGATCAACCTGCACCTCGCCACCGGCCAGATCGGCCGGGCCGGCGCCGGGCCGTTCTCGCTCACCGGCCAGCCGAACGCCATGGGCGGGCGAGAAGTGGGCGGCATGGCGAACCTGCTGTCCGCGCACCGCGACCTCGCGAACGAAAGCGACCGCAAGGAGGTCGCGCGACTCTGGGGCATCGACGACGTTCCCGCCAAGCCGGGCAAAACGGCCGTGGAGCTCTTCGATGCTGTCAGCCGCGGCGAGATCAAGGCGGTGTGGATTGCCTGCACCAATCCCGCCCAGTCCATGCCCGATGTCGGCGCCGTGCGCAAGGCGCTCGAGCGCGCCGAGCTGGTGGTGGTGCAGGAAGCCTGGCGACATGCCGAGACTTGCGACTATGCGGACGTCCTGCTCCCGGCGGCGACTTGGGCGGAGAAGGAGGGCACCCTCACGAACTCCGAGCGCCGCATCTCGCGCGTGCGCGCTGCCGTGTCGCCTCCGGGCGAAGCGCGCCCTGATTGGCAGATCGCGGTCGACTTCGGTTTGCGATTGAAAGATATCCTCCGGAGGAAGATCGCGCTCGACTACGCCTCTCCCGAAGAAATCTTCAACGAACACCGCGAGACCACCCGCGGCCGCGACCTCGACATCACCGGGCTCTCCTACGCGCTCCTCGAGTGCGACGGGCCGCAGCAATGGCCGTATCCCGGTGGCGCGAAAAGCGGTCGCACACGGCTATATGCAGACGGCGTCTTTCCCACACGCTCGGGCCGCGCGCGCTTCGTCGCCACCGAGTACTCGCCGCCTGCCGAAACGCCCGATGCCGAGTACCCGATCCGCCTCACCACCGGGCGCCTGCGCGACCAGTGGCACAGCATGACGCGTACCGGCCTGGTCGCGCGCCTCTTCAGCCATAGCCCGGAACCGGAGGTTCTTTTGCACAAGAACACTCTCCTGGATCTGGGCTTGGCTGATGGCGATCTCACCCGCGTGTCCAGCCGCCGCGGCAGCATCGTCCTGAAAGCCCGTGCCTCGAGCGACATGCGCCCGGGCGACGCATTCGTCGCCATGCACTGGGGCGGGCGCTTCATGGGCGGTGACGGCACCAACGCCCTCACGGTCTCCGCGTTCGACCCGCACTCCAAGCAGCCCGAGCTCAAGCATGCCGCCGTGCGCATCGAGCCCTTCGCCGCGCGCTGGCGCGGTACCTTCAGCGCCACCGCCACCGCCGACCTCCGGCGCGCCGCCGCGTTGTGGCTCCCGCGCTTCGACTACGCGGCGCTCTCGCTCATCGAGGGCCCTGAAATCCTCCTCCGCCTCGACCTCGCTGCCGGCGTCGATCCCGATCCCAAGGCTCTCGCCGCCCTTGAAGAGCTCTTCGGCTCGCCCGCCGACACCAGCCTCTCCGCCTCCGACAGCGCCGTCTGCGCCTGCTTCAAAGTCCCCGAGTCCGCCATCCGCTCCGCTGTGGCCGCTGGCGCCACGCTTGCAAAGCTTCAGAAGGACCTGAAGTGCGGAACCAACTGTGGTTCCTGCATTCCTGAGTTGCGGCGATTCGCCACCGCTACTCCTTAGGGCTTTCTCTTCCTGCCGCTCCTGGAACGCGTCGTCATGTCGACCGCTTTTGCTCGCGATGCTCCCTTCAGTTCGGTGATGGCTGACGAAAGACGGCGTTTCAGATTCTCGTCGGCGACATTGAGAATCCCCCGCTTGGGGTGATCCCCGAACCGCCTATTTGGTGATGGAGCGAACCACTCCTCGTCAAACGGGAGCTTGACGCGATTGCCCAGATCGAATTTCGTGTCGAAACTTAGACCTGCATCCTGATTGCTCTCGATCTTGAGCTCGCCCGGATGGCAGTTGTCTACGTCCTCAGAGGTTCCGTAGGCGACTGTTACGAAAACCTCGATCGAGCCTTCCGGTAGCTCGTACTCCTCAACCTCGATGACGAGTGCCGGCCGTTCTTTCGGGCCAGGTTGGGAGATCCTGTCCTGCGGAAAGCGACATTGGACGATGTCGCCCGCCTTCGGTGGCGAATAGTAGTTCGCCATCCAAGCTCAGAACAGGGATTCTTTTCGAACCAGCTTGCCGCGAGGCTTCGGGGCCTGGGAACGGATGTTCAGGAGCTGTGCTGCGGTCAGCGGTGGATATCGTTCTTCACCGTCTCCCGATCCGTGCTGCCTATCTCCGAGGACCTCATCGCGTAACCGGGCGATCGCGAGGTGAAGGGTTTGGGTTTCATTGAAGCCCAACGTCTTTGCCACCTCACTGAAGGTCTCATGACTTACGGTAGTTACCGTGTCTTCCTTGAATTTGAAGAGAAGGGACTTTCGTTTGGTCGCCGTACCAGCCATGGTGTCCTCCGATATACTCGAAGTATATACTCCGAATATATTTCAGATCAACACCCGCCGGCCTAGCTCCCTACGGCGGTGGGCCTCGGTGAAGCGACTCACGCCTCTTCCGGCTCGCGCTTGCGGCCGAGCAGGGCGCCCACGAAGCCGGCGATCGATGGCCGTTTGCGGTGCACCACCACCGGCGCCGGCCGCGAAGGGTCGGGCTCCTTCGGCACGTAGTAGTCGCGCGGCTCGCTGTACGGCCGCTCGTTGCGGCGCGGGTCTGCGTGCCGATGCGGCTGCGGTTGCCGCTGCGGGTTGTGCCGCGGCTGGCCGCTGCGTTGCTGCGGCTGACCACGGCGCTGCTGCGGCTGACTGCGGCGCTGCTGCTGCTGGCCCCGGTGCTGCCGGGGCTGGCGGGATTCCTCGGCGCGTTGCGGCTGCGGCTGCGCATGGCCCGGCTCGAAGCCCGGCACGGTGCGGCTCTCGACCTTGCGGTTCATGAGCCGCTCGATCGCCGCCATGAGCGGCCGCTCCTCGGCGCTCACCAGCGACACCGCCTCGCCCTCGGCGCCGGCGCGCCCGGTGCGGCCGATGCGGTGCACGTAATCCTCGGCGACGTGCGGCATGTCGTAGTCGGCGACGTGCGGCATGTCGTAGTTCACCACGTGCGGCAGCGATTCGATGTCGAGGCCGCGCGCCGCGATGTCGGTCGCGACCAGCACGCGCATCTCGCCTTCCTTGAACTGGGCGAGCGAACGGGTGCGCGCGCCCTGGCTCTTGTTGCCGTGGATCGCATCGGCTTCCACGCCGCTGCGAACGAGCTGCTGCGCGAGGCGGTTGGCGCCGTGCTTGGTCTTCACGAACACCAGCACCTGCTTCCAGTCGTTCGATTTCACCAGGTGAGCCAGCAGCTCGCGCTTGCGGCCCGCGTCCACCGGGTGCGCGACCTGCGCCACCAGCTCGGCGGGGGTGTTGCGCCGCGCCACCTCGACCGTGACCGGGTTGTTCATGAACGAGGCGGCGAGCTTGCGGATCTCTTCCGGAAACGTCGCCGAGAAAAGCAGGTTCTGCCGGCTCGCCGGCAGCAGCGCGAGGATGCGCCGGATGTCGTGGATGAAGCCCATGTCGAGCATGCGGTCGCCCTCGTCCAGCACCAGGATCGAGACCTGGCGCAGGTCGACGGTCTTCTGCTGCACGTGGTCGAGCAGCCGTCCCGGCGTCGCCACCAGGATGTCCACGCCGCGGCGCAGTGCGTCGATCTGCGGCTGGATGCCGACCCCGCCGTAGACGAGGGCGGACTTGAGAGGAATGTGCTTGCCGTAGACGCGGAAGCTTTCCTCGACCTGCGCCGCCAGCTCGCGCGTCGGGGTGAGGACGAGCGCGCGCACCGGGTGGCGCGCCGGCGAATGGCTCTGATTGGCGCCGGCGGAGAGCCGCTGCAGGATCGG
>Ga0156285_1052_pt1 | contig 6526 bp, 7 predicted proteins | sample RifCSPlowO2_12_FD_107934 | JGI IMG/M metagenome (GOLD analysis project Ga0156285, IMG submission 107934) | Betaproteobacteria bacterium RIFCSPLOWO2_12_FULL_68_20 | reverse complement strand
TTCACCGCCGCCGCGCCGAGCACTGGGTGGTGGTCGCGGGCACGGCGCGCGTCACGCGCGGCGAGGAGATCCTGACGCTGCGCGAAAACGAGTCCACCTTCATCCCCCTGGGCACGAAGCACCGGCTGGAAAACCCCGGCGCGGCGCCGCTCCACCTCATCGAGGTCCAGTCGGGCGACTACCTCGGCGAGGACGACATCGAGCGGTTCGAGGACCGCTACAACCGCAGGTAGCACCCGGCGATGCCTGAGCCCGCGATCACGTCTTGCGGCGTCCCGCCAGCCGGTAGTGAGAGTCCCTTTTCAGGAACGGCCGCTCCACGATGTGCCAGCTGGCCGCAGCGAGCAGCAGGACGAGCGCCACGGAAGCGCCGAAGCCGACCCAAGGCGCGTCGCGAAACGTTCCGAGCAGAACCAGCGACTGCAGGACGGGAAAATGAATGATGTACACGCCGTACGACAGATCGCCGAACCGGGCCGCGTTTCCCAGGTGGCGGATCCCGGTTGCTGCGAACACGACCAGAACGCCGAGCGCCACCGGCTCCAGGGCCGCCGTCAGGGCAGAGTGGCCCAAAAGCCGGATCGCGATGAGAGCCGCGGCCGCTGCAGCGACGGCGATGCGCTGGCCGCCGGCGGCCATGTCCCTCCGGTCGTAAAGCGCCACGCCCACCAGAAAGTAGCTCAGCTGTCCGGGCAGCTGGCGCTGAAGCTGCAGCCAAAGTCCGTCGCCCGTGCGCTCATGGAGCGTCCCGAGGATGACGCCATAGGCCACCGACAGCGCGTATAGCGAAACGACGACCGGCCATCGCCCGATCCGCGCCAGCATCCACGCCAGAACGGGCAGGAACACATAGAACATCACCTCGATCTTCAGCGTCCAGAGCGCCCCGTTCACTTCCGGGAACCTCTGCCCCTGGAACACGCCCGGCAGCTCCGGCGATAGAAAATTCAGAAACGCCAGGTTTGCGGCGATGAAACGCACGAGACCGCCCGAGAGGTAGTCGCCGAGCGGTAGCGTCGTCAACACTGCGCCCATCAGGACGCTCGCCAGGACCACCGCGCAATAGGCCGGATAAATGCGGCGCACCCGCTTCGCCGCGTATTCGAGGACCGTCGGCGAATTCTCGTAGCTTTGCATGACGAGATAGCCGCTGATCACGAAGAAACCCTTGACGCCCCAGTCGGCGGCAAGGGAGATGGCGCCCGCCAGCGGCGCGAGCGCGGGCACCTGTGCGAGCGCATGGACGTGCCAGAGGAACACGGCGAGCGCGAATGCGAGCCGCAGCGCATCGAAGTTGTTGTCACGTAGCCGCACGGCCATTGCGCCATTCTATCGGGGCCGCTCGATCGGCTTTGATTAGAATCCGGCAAGCGGGCAGGCCCGCCGCACGCGTGCGACAGATGAATCCTCTTCTCAAACTGATTCGCTTCGGGGCGATCAAGACAGTGATCGTGCACGCCGTGATCCCGGTGCTGGACGTGCTCCTTTCACCGGCCACGCTGTTAGCCGCGTTTCTGATGAAGAGCTTGCGCCGGGTGGGCGTCTACCGCCTGCCGGTCACGCATGCCGTGCTGCGCGCGGTGGGGGTGTTTCCGATCCGGGACCATTACTACGAACCCCACTTTCATCCGCGCCATCTCACGCGACCGCTGGATGCGGACCGCACGCTTCCGGGCATCGATATGAACGTGGCCGGCCAGCTCGAGTTGCTCGAGCGCTTCTCGTACCAGAAGGAACTGGCGGCGCTCCCGCGGCGAGCCACCGGTAAGGCGCAGTACTGCTACGAGAACCCAAACTTCGGTCCGGGAGATGCCGAGTATTTCTACAGCCTGATCAGGCTGTCTCGTCCCCGCACGATCGTGGAGATCGGCAGCGGAGCATCCACGCTCATGGCATTGAACGCGATCGCGGCCAACCGGCGGGACGAGCCGAAATACCGCTGCCGGATGGTCTGCATAGAACCTTACGAGATGCCGTGGCTGGAAAGCGTACCTTCCATCGAGGTGATCCGGCAGCGCGTGGAGCTGGTCGAGCTGAGCCTGTTCGACGCCCTGGACGCTGGGGATATTCTGTTCATCGATTCCTCGCATGTCGTGCGGCCCCAGGGCGACGTGGTGCGCGAGTACCTCGAGATCCTGCCGCGGTTGCGGCCCGGCGTGCTCGTGCACGTGCACGACATCTTCACCCCCCGCGACTATCCCAGGGAGTGGGTGGTCGAGCAGGTCCGCCTCTACAGCGAGCAATACCTCGTGGAAGCGTTTCTCGCGCACAACCGGGACTTCCGCATCCTGGCCATGGTCGACTTTCTCGCCCGGCACTACCGCGAAAGAATCGTCGCCAAGTGCCCGGTCTTCGGCGAGGGCGATCCTCCGGGTTCGACGGGTTCCCTCTGGCTGCAGCGCGTCTAGCCGTGCCCGGGCCCGAGATCACGCTTTCCGTCGTCAGTCACGGCCAGAACGCTCTCGTCAACCTGCTGCTCGCGGACGTCGAGCGCGTTTGCGCCGGCCGCGTCGCGCTCGTCGTTACCGAGAATGTGCCGGACTCCGCCCCGCTGGCAACCGGCAGTCTCTCCTGCCCGATCGAGCTGATCGTGAACGGCGCCGTCCAGGGCTTCGGCGCGAACCACAACGCTGCCTTCAAGCGCTGCCGGACCCCGTACTTCTGCGTCTGCAACCCGGACGTGCGGTTGACGCCCGATCCCTTTCCGCCGTTGCTCGAGACGCTCGCCCGGCCACAGGCCGGCGTCGTCGGTCCATTGGTGCGAAGTCCCGAAGGCACAACCGAGGACAGCGCACGCCGCTTCCCCACCGCCGCAACGCTCCTTAAAAGGCTTTTCCACGACCCCAGGGCGCCGGACTACGCGACCGACCGCGGCGCGCTCGAAGTGGACTGGATCGCCGGCATGTTCATGCTGTTCCGCAGCGAGGCGTTTCGCGCCGTCGGCGGCTTCGATGAAGCCTATTTCATGTACTACGAGGACGTCGACATCTGCCGCCGCCTGAACGCGGCGCAATGGCGCGTCCTCTACGAGCCGCGCGCCGCGATCGTGCACCAAGCGCGCCGCCGCAGCCGGCGCGATCCCTTGCATGCGCGCCATCACCTCGCGAGCGCGCTGAGGTTCCTGTTGCGCCGCAACTGAAAAGCCGCTAAAGTGCCTGCGTTCACGGCGTGAACGCACCCACCCCGGCCATGCTTTCCGACGAGTACCGCTACAAGCTCCTGCGCCTGCTGGAGAAAGAGCCGCAACTGAGCCAGCGCGAGCTGGCGAGTCAGCTGGGCCTGAGCCTCGGCAAGGTCAACTATTGCGTCCAGTCGCTGATCGAGAAGGGCCTGATCAAGGCGCGCAACTTCCGCAACAGCCAGAACAAGATGGCCTATATGTACTACCTGACGCCCAAGGGGATCCAGGACAAGGCGCGGGTCACGGTCCGATTCCTGCAGCGCAAGATGACCGAATACGAGCAGCTCAAGAACGAGATCGAGGAGCTGCGCCGTGAAGCGGCGGGAATGGGTGCCCGGCGCGAGCAAGGTCCAATGCCGTCACGGCGCTGACGACCCCGATGGCCGCCCTTCACCAGCCGCTGATCATCGAAGCGGGTCGCGCGGAACGTCATTACTGGCGGGACTTGTGGCGCTACCGCGAGCTGTTCCTGTTTCTCACCTGGCGCGACATCCTGGTCCGGTACAAGCAGACGGTGATGGGAATCGCCTGGGCGGTGCTGCGGCCGCTCCTCGCGGCGGTGGTGTTCACGGTGGTGTTCGGAAAGCTGGCCAACCTCCCCTCCGACGGCGTGCCCTATCCGCTGCTGGTCATGGTCGCGATCCTGCCGTGGCAGCTTTTCGCGAACGGCCTCGCCGAGGCGAGCAACAGCCTGCTCAGCAACGCCGGCATGATCTCAAAGGTGTATTTCCCGCGAATCATCATCCCCACCAGCGCCGTCATCGTCAGCCTGGTGGACCTGCTGTTTGCCAGCGTTATCCTGGTGGGCCTGATGGCCTGGTACGGCGCCGTGCCCGGCTGGCGGGCGCTTACGCTGCCCCTGTTCGTGCTCCTTGCATTCGCTGCCGCGATCGGCGGCGGCCTTTGGTGCGCGGCGCTCAACGTCAAGTACCGCGACTTCCGCTATCTCGTCCCGTTCGTGCTGCAGCTCGGGCTCTACATCTCCCCGATCGGCTTCACGAGCAGCATCGTGCCGCAGAACTGGCGCCTGCTCTACAGCCTCAACCCCATGGCGGGCGTGATCGACGGCGTGCGCTGGGCGCTGCTCGGCGGGAGCGCGCCGATGTACTGGCCGGGCCTCGCTCTCGCGCTCGCCATCACGGCGGCGCTGCTCGCGAGCGGCGTCGCGTTCTTCCGCCGGACCGAAAAGAGCTTCGCCGACGTCATCTGAGACCGCCATGGCCTCTGCGATCCAGGTCGACGACCTCTCCAAGAGCTACCTGATCAGCCACCAACCGCGCGAGCGCTACCGCACGCTGCGCGACGCGATCTCGGCGCGGGCGCGCTCGCTTGCGGCGGCCCTCACCGGCAAGGGTGGCGACGGGACGGGCGAGACGACGGAGGAGTTCTGGGCGTTGCGTGACGTGTGCTTCAACGTCGACTTCGGCGAGCGGGTCGGCATCATCGGACGCAACGGCGCCGGCAAGTCGACCCTGCTCAAGATTCTTTCCCGCATCACCGACCCGACGCGCGGCCGCGTCGCGATCGAGGGCCGGGTGGCGAGCCTGCTCGAGGTGGGCACCGGATTTCACCCCGAGCTCACCGGCCGGGAGAACGTGTTCCTCAACGGCGCGGTGCTCGGCATGACGCGCGCCGAGATCCGGCGCAAGTTCGACGAGATCGTCGCCTTCGCCGAGGTCGAGCGCTTCCTCGACACGCCGGTCAAGCGCTACTCGAGCGGCATGTACGTGCGTCTCGCGTTCGCCGTGGCGGCGCACCTCGATCCCGAAATCCTGGTCGTCGACGAGGTGCTCGCGGTCGGCGACGCCCAGTTCCAGAAGAAATGCCTCGGCAAGATGGAAGAAGTCGGCAGCGCGGGGCGGACAGTCGTTTTCGTCAGTCACAATCTGCCCACGGTGCTGCGGCTCTGCCCGCGGAGCCTGCTGCTCGAGGGCGGCCGGCTCGTCGCGAGCGGCGACACTTCGCGCGTCATCCAGACCTACCTGGACACGAAAGCCGTGGGCGGCGACGGGCGCAACGGTCTCAAGGACCTGCTACGGATCGGCGGCATGGGGGAAAAATTCCGCTTCACCGGCTGCACCGTGCTCGACTCGCGCGGCCAGGCGACGAACCGGCTGCTTTTTGGCGAGCCAGTCACAGTCCGTCTCGAAGCCCGCGCTGCCGCTGGCCTGGATGACGTGTCACTGGTTGTCGGTTTCGACACGTATACCGAAGTCCGCGTGGCAACCGTGCTTAGCGAAGAGAGCGGAACGCTGTTCAATTGCGCTTCGGGCGAAGAGCTCGTCGTTTCGGCAACACCACGGCACTTCGTTTTGAAGCCCGGGAAATATTTTGTTACCGTGGCGGCGCGTCACCACGGCCGACTATTGGACCATCTGCTCCATGCGTTACGTTTTGAAGTGGACGGCCTTCCCTGGCGAGGTGCGCGGCCCGCATCCGACACCTGGGGCATCATTCAAGTGCTGGCCGATTGGGTTTCGCCAAGTAGCGGCCTTGGATTCCGCGAAGCGTCCGGTCCTACCGATGGCTAGGTGCTCCTTACCGTGGCGAGCCCTAATTCATGGCACGGAAGTGTCTGGTCGTGTCTAGCTTTTTTCCGCCCGCAACTGCGGATGCGCGCGTTGCAGCCAGCTGCTCATCAAGCAAATGCTGGAAAGTTTTCGGCAGCTTACATATTGCAATCATCGAGCGAGGAAGCCATGCCGAGATTGGGATTGATCCAATACCGCAACGAGGGCAATCTCGGCAACACCATCCAAACGTATGGGCTGATGCATCTAGTCACGCCGGACTTTTGGGTTTGGTACGACAACATTTCATTTGAGAGCGATGGTGTCATCATTTGCAATGGTTGGTTCGAGTCTCTGTACCAGAAAATAGACACGCGCGCGAAGGCGATTTTCGCTGGCATCCACGTCACTAGCGAACCCGGATACACGAATGAGCAGACTTTGGAGTGGATGCGAAGAAATCGTAAGGTGGTTGGGGCTCGAGACCCGGAGACTGCGGAATACCTGAATTCAGTGGGAATCGAAGCTCAGTTCGTGGGTTGCGCGTCGCTGCTGCTTCCAAGATACGACGGACCAAGAAAAGGGGTCGTTTTCGTTGATTATGATTCGGCGCGAGACTTGACGCATTGGATCCCAGCAACCATGACGTGGGAGGTCAAGCTGAAGAAGGCAATGCATATGCTGTCGATTTACCGCACCGCCGAGGCTGTGTATACGAGTCGACTTCACGTCGCATTGCCCTGCATTGCCGTGGGCACACCGGTGTGCGTCAAACCGGATCCAGATATTAGAAGGTTTTCGATCTTGGAGAGCCTTGGCGTTGCCTACAACCAAT
>Ga0156285_1102_pt2 | contig 7341 bp, 7 predicted proteins | sample RifCSPlowO2_12_FD_107934 | JGI IMG/M metagenome (GOLD analysis project Ga0156285, IMG submission 107934) | Betaproteobacteria bacterium RIFCSPLOWO2_12_FULL_68_20 | reverse complement strand
CCTGCTCACCTACCTGGAGGCGATCGTTCGCGTCTACAACCTCCACGGGCGGCGCGACAATCTCAACAGGGCGCGCATCAAGATCCTGGTGCATGAGCGCGGCCCCGAGAGGTTCCGCGAGGAGGTCGAGGCCGAGTGGGCGCAGCTGAAGGACGGTCCCTCGACGCTGATCCTCGAGGAGCTGGAGCGCGTCGCGCTGCGTTTCACGCGGCCGCGGTACGAGAAGGCCGCCAAAGTCGAGCTTCCGAAAGCCGGACCGTTCGCGGCGTGGATGAAGCGCAACGTCTTCGCCCACAAGGTTCCCGGCTACGCCGCGGTGACGCTCTCGCTGAAGAAGACCGGCGTCCCCCCGGGCGACGTCACCGCGGAGCAGATGGAGGCGATCGCGGCCCTGGCCGAGCGCTACTCGTTCGGCGAGCTGCGCGTCACCCACGAGCAGAACCTGGTGTTCGCCGACGTGCGCCGCTGCGATCTGCCCGCGCTCTGGGGCGAGCTGCGCGCGCTCGGCCTCGCCACCCCGAACGTCGGGCTTCTCACCAACATCATCTGCTGCCCGGGCGGCGACTTCTGCTCGCTGGCGAACGCCAAGTCGATCCCGGTGGCCGAGGCGATCCAGCGGCGCTTCGACGACCTGGACTACCTGCACGACATCGGCGAGATCGACATCAACATCTCGGGCTGCATGAACGCCTGCGGGCACCACCACGTGGGCCACATCGGCATCCTCGGCGTCGACAAGAACGGCGAGGAGTGGTACCAGATCCAGGTCGGCGGAAATCAGGCGCCCGCCTCGCTCGGCGAAGTGATCGGCCCGTCGGTCGCGCGCGCCGAGGTGCCCGACGTGATCGAGCGGCTGATCGAGTGCTACCTCGAAGAGCGCGAGGCCGACGCCGAGCGCTTCATCGACGTGGTGCACCGGATCGGCATCGAACCCTTCAAGGAACGCGTCTATGGCAGCACTCATCAGGAACCGGCGCATCGCGAGCGACAGCTGGCAGCCGCTTGAGCCGCAGCGCTGGCTGCAGGTGGGCGAGGACGGTCTGCTGCCCGATTTTCCGGACCGGGCGGACCTGATCGTCACGCCGCAGCTGTGGGCGCTGCGCCGGGAAGATCTTCTCGCGCGCGGCGGCAGGCTGGGGCTGCGCCTCGAGCCGGGCGACGAGCCCTCCGGGTTCGCGGCCGACCTGGAGCACTTCGCGCTGGTCGCGGTGAATTTTCCGAAGTTCGGCGACGGACGCGGCTACTCGATTGCGCGGCTGCTGCGCGAGCGCTACGACTACCAGGGCGAGCTGCGCGCGGTGGGGCAGGTGATGCGCGACCACCTGTTCTTCATGGAGAGCTGCGGCTTCGACGCCTTTCTCCTGCGCGAGGGCGAGGACGCGCAGGAGGCGATCGCCGCGTTCGACGACTTCAGCGACGCCTACCAGGCCTCGGTCGCGCGGCCGCAGCCGCTGTTCCGGCGCAGAGCCGGCGCCAAGTGAGCCGGGAGCTCGGGCTCGAGGCGCTTCTCGCAGGCGTCGCCGCCGACTTTGCGCCGGCGGCGCTCGCTTCGAGCCTCTCGGCCGAGGACATGGTTCTCACCGACGTCATCGCGCGGGCCCGGCTGCCGGTCGAGGTATTCACCCTCGATACCGGCCGGCTCCATGCCGAGACGTTGCGGCTGATCGACGTCATCGGCCGCCGCTACGGCATCGAGGTGCGCGTGTTCCGGCCCGATCCGGCCGCCGTCGCCGGATACGTCGCGGCGCACGGGCGAGACGGCTTCCATGACAGTCCGGAGCTGCGCAAGCGCTGCTGCGCGATCCGCAAGCTTGAGCCGCTGCGGCGCGCGCTCAGCGGCAAGCGCGCCTGGATCACCGGGCAGCGGCGCGAGCAGTCGCCGACGCGCGCGGCGCTCGCCGTGCGCGAATTCGACGCCGTTCACGGGCTCGTCAAGTTCAATCCGCTTGCGGACTGGAGCGAGGCGCAGGTCTGGGACTACCTCGCCTCGCGCGAGGTGCCGTACAACCCGCTCTACGACCAGGGCTACCGCTCCATCGGCTGCGCCCCGTGCACGCGCGCCGTGCTTCCCGGCGAGGACGTGCGCGCAGGGCGCTGGTGGTGGGAGGCGCCGCAGGCGCGCGAGTGCGGCCTGCACGTCGCGTCGGCCGGCCGCCCCGCGAAGGCGGCATGAGCGCCGCAGCCATCGCCAGCCGCGTCGCGCGGCCCGTGCGCACGCATCTCGACTGGCTCGAGTCCGAGGCGATCCACATCCTGCGCGAGGTCGCAGGGCAGTGCCAGAACCCGGCGCTGCTGTTTTCGGGCGGCAAAGACTCCTCGGTGCTGCTGCGGCTCGCCGAGAAGGCGTTCCGCCCGGGCCGGATCCCGTTTCCGCTCCTGCACATAGACACCGGGCACAACTTCCCGGAGGTGCTCGAGTTCCGCGACCGGCGCGCCGAAGGCCTGGGCGCGCGCCTCGTCGTGCGCTCGGTCGAGGAATCGATCCGGCGCGGCACGGTGCGCCTGCGCTCGCAGTCCGATAGCCGCAACGCGGCGCAATCGGTGACGCTGCTCGAGGCGATCGCGGAGCTCTCGTTCGACGCCGCGATCGGTGGCGCGCGCCGCGACGAAGAGAAGGCGCGCGCGAAGGAGCGCGTGTTCTCCTTTCGCGACGAATTCGGCCAGTGGAACCCGCGCGACCAGCGTCCGGAGCTGTGGAGCCTGTACAACGCGCGCGTGCGGCCGGGCGAGCACGTGCGCGTGTTCCCGATCTCCAATTGGACCGAGCTCGAGGTCTGGCAGTACATCGCGCGCGAGGGAATCGAGCTGCCGTCGCTCTACTTCGCTCACCGCAGGCCGGTCGTGCGACGGCACGGCCTGCTGGTTCCGGTTACCCCTCTGACGCCGCCGCGCGCCGGCGAGGCGGTAGAGGAGCTGTCGGTGCGCTTTCGCACGGTGGGCGACATCAGCTGCACGTGCCCGGTCGAATCCACCGCCGGCGACGCCGAGGCGGTAGTCGCGGAGACCGTGTCGGTGCGGCTCACCGAGCGGGGCGCGACGCGCATGGACGACCAAACCTCCGAGGTCTCGATGGAGCGGCGCAAGCGCGAGGGCTATTTCTGATGAGCCTCGCCGGAGATCTCGAGCGGAGCGTGCTGGCCGGCGCCGAGCGCGGCGTGCTGCGCTTCGTCGCTGCGGGCAGCGTCGACGACGGCAAGAGCACGCTGATCGGGCGGTTGCTTTACGACTCGCGCGCGATCCTGGAGGACCAGCTCGCCGCGCTCGAGCGCGCGTCGCTGCGACGCGGGGCGGCCGGAATCGACCTGTCGCTGCTGACGGACGGGCTCGAGGCGGAGCGCGAGCAGGGCATCACGATCGACGTCGCCTACCGCTATTTCGCGACGCCGCGGCGCAAGTTCATCATCGCCGACACGCCCGGCCACGAGCAGTACACGCGCAACATGGCCACGGGCGCGAGCACGGCCGACGCGCTGGTGCTGCTCGTCGACGCGCGCAAGGGAGTGGTAACGCAGACCAGGCGCCATCTCGTGCTCGCACAAATGCTCGGCATCCGCCGCGCGATCGCGTTCGTCAACAAGATGGACCTGGTCGGCTATGCGCAGGATGCGTACGAGCGCGCAGTCGAAGAAATGCGGTCGTTCGCGGCGCCGCTCGGCTTCGAGACGCTGGAGGCGATGCCCGGCTCGGCGCTGCGCGGCGACATGGTGGCGGCGCGCGGCGGCTCGCTCGGCTGGTTCACGGGGCCGACGCTGCTCGAGCGCCTCGAGACGCTCGAATCGGGCGCGGAGGAGGCGGCGGCGGGGCCGATGCGCTTTCCCGTGCAGCTCGTGTCGCGACCGCACGGCGGCGCGGCGCGCGGCTACATGGGGCGGCTCGAGTCCGGTTTTCTGCTCGCGGGCGAGGAAGTGGCGGTCTATCCCGGCGGCCGGCGTACGCGCATCCGCGGGATTCGCGGGGTCGCGGGAGAGCGCGAGATCGCGGTCGCCGGCGATTCGGTCACCGTAGTCCTGGCCGACGACCTGGACATCGGGCGCGGTGATCTGATCGCGGATGCCGGGGCGCCGCCAAGAGAAGCGCGCTCGCTCGATGCGATGCTGGTGTGGTTCGACGCCGAGCCGCTGCGGCCAGGCACCCGGCTGCTCGCGCAGCACGCGAGCCGGCGCGCGCCGGCCTGCGTGAGCGAGATCGTCGCCCGCCTCGACGTGAACACGCTGCAGGAACGCTCTCCCGACGGGCCGGCGAGCGCCAACGACATCCTGCGTGTCAGGCTGTCGCTCCAGGCGCCGCTGTTCGTCGATTCCTACCGCGACGTGCGGGCCACCGGCGCCTTCATCCTGATCGACGAAGCGACCAACCGGACGGTCGGCGCGGGAATGGTGTCATGAAAGGAATCGTGCATCTCGTCGGCGCCGGGCCGGGGGCGCCCGACCTCCTCACGGTGCGCGCGGCCCGGCTGCTCGGCGAGGCCGACATCGTGTTCCACGACGCGCTCGCTTCTCACGAGGTGCTGTCGCTCGCCGCCAGGGCCGAGAAAATCGCGGTCGGCAAGCGCTGCGGCGCGCATTCCACGGCGCAGCGCTTCATCAACAGGCGCCTCGTCGAGGCGGCGCGCCGCTACCGCACCGTGGTGCGGCTGAAAGGCGGCGACCCGATGCTGTTCGCGCGCGCGCAGGAGGAAATCGATGCGCTGGTCGCCGCGGGCGTGACCGTCGAAGTGGTTCCCGGCGTCACCGCGGCGCTCGCCGCGGCTGCAGAGCTTCGCATTTCGCTCACGCGCCGGGGCGTCTCGCGCAGCGTGGTGTTCGCCACGCCGCGCGCCGGCGAAGGCGAATCGCGCTCCAGATGGGCGCAGGCGGTGCGCGCCGGGGACACTGCAGTGCTCTACATGGCGGCGGGCGACGCGCCCGAGGTGCTGCGCGCGCTGCGCGAGGCGGGCGTGCGCGGCGATGTCCCGGTCGCGATCGCAGAAAACCTGTCCCTGCCTCAGGAGACGATCGCGGCGGGAACGCTGGACGAGCTGCCGATGCTCGCCGAGCGACGCGCGGGCGGTCCGGCGGTGGTGCTGATCGGAGAAGTGTTCCGGGCGATGGCAGCCGCTCAGGCCGCGGCCGGGCGGCGCAAGGCGCGCGCCGCGAGCCACAGCGCGTAGACGAGAAGCGCAGCGAACCAGGCGAGCGACCACTCGGCGATCGACAGGCCGAGGAAGGTCCAGCCCACCTCCGCGCACTGACCGGAGCCGGCGAACAGCTTCTCCAGCGTGCGCGAAAGCGGCAGGTTCTCCAGCATGAAGTAGAGATCCGGCCCGCACTGCGGCACCTGGTCGGGCGGCAGGTGCTGCAGCCAGACGTGGCGCGCGGCGGTGGCGAGCCCTCCCACCGCGAAGAGCGCAGCGACCGCAGCGTAGACCGCAGCGCCCCAGCCGCGCGGGCCGTGGATCGCGCCGGCGAGAAAGGTGACGAGCAAGCCGAGGTAAAAGACGCGCTGCACCAGGCACAGCGGGCAGGGCTCCTGTCCCTCGAAATATTGCAGGTAGTAGCCGGAGCCGAGGAGCAGCGCGCAGGCGAGCGCGCCGGCGCCGAATGCGCTGCGCGGTGAGACATTGGCGAGGTTCATGCGACGGATTGGACCACAAGGGCAGGCTTGACGATCCCCGCCGCCTCGCCGAAGCCGATGGTCGCGAAACCCTCGCGCGCGCAGCGGCCGCACTCGATCACCTCGTCGCCGTCTTCGAGGAAGCCGCGCTGCTCGCCCGAGGGCAGCCGGATCGGCTGCTTTCCGCCCATGGTGAGCTCGAGCAGCGAGCCGACCGAATCGGGCGCCGGCCCTGAGATCGTGCCCGAGCCGAGCAGGTCGCCAGGCCGCAGGTTGCAGCCGTTGGAGGCGTGGTGCGCCACGATCTGCGCAGGCGTCCAGTACGAGGTGGCGTAGTTGCCGCGCGAAAGACGCGCGGATCGCATTTTCGCCGCGCGCATCTTCGCGCTCCTCAGGTGCATCTCGATCTCGATCGCGAACATGCCTTCGCGCTGGTCCGCCTCGTCGTGCAGGTAGGCAAGCGGGGCGGGATCGCCCGCCTCGCGCACGAACGCCGGCACGCGGAACGGCTCGAGCGCCTCGAGCGTGACGATCCAGGGCGAAATGGTGGTGGCGAAGCTCTTGGCGAGGAAGGGCCCGAGCGGCTGGTACTCCCAGGCCTGGAGGTCGCGCGCCGACCAGTCGTTGAGCAGCACCACGCCGAATACGTGGTCGAGCGCCCTTCGCACCCGAATCGGCTTCCCGGGCGGGTTGCCGGGCCCGACAACGAAGGCGATCTCGGCCTCGTAGTCGAGTCTCCGCGAGGGTCCGAACGAAGGCGCGGGAGTCTCGGGCGGTTTGCGCTGGCCGCTCGGGCGAACGACCGGCGTCCCCGAGACCACGACCGAGGACGCGCGGCCGTGGTAGCCGATCGGCAGCCACTTGTAGTTCGGCAGCAGCGGGTTGTCCGGGCGGAACATGCGGCCGGCGTTGGTGGCGTGATGGAGCGAGGTGAAGAAATCGCTGTAGTCGCCGATCGCGACCGGCAGGAACAGCTCCGCCTGCGCCATCGGCACGAGGTGCTTCGCGAAGCGCTTCTTCTGCTTCGGGTCCGAGAGAGCGCGCGACAGCAGCGCCCTCAGGGCCTTGCGCGCGGTGCCGCCTGCGGCGGCCAGCCGGTTGAGCGTCGACCCGGTCTTCACGCCCACCGCCGCGAGGTCGAGGATCCGGTCGCCGATCGCGACCCCGCCTCGCGGCGCCTCCTTCGAGCGCTTCCGGCGGAAGATGCCGAACGGAAGGTTCTGGATCGGGAACTCGCAGCCCGGCTCGTTGGCCGACTCGATCCAGCTTTTTCGCGCCGGGTCGTGCGTTTCGTCCAGCCTCATAGCCCGCGCCTGGGAAAGCCGTCCCAGATCCGGTCGTAATCCTTCTGCAGCTGTGGTGCCTCTAGCGCGAGCTTCGTCGGCCGGAACACGTGGCGCGATTCCCACATGAAGGCGAGCGAGCTCTCGAGCTTGTGCGGCTTCAGCTCAGCGCCCGAGGCCTTGTCGTAGGTGGCGAGGTCCGGCCCGTGCGCCGACATGCAGTTGTGGATCGACACGCCGCCCGGCAGGAAGCCCTCGGCCTTGCCGTCGTACTCGCCGCGCACCAGGCCCATCAGCTCGCTCATCACGTTGCGGTGGAACCAGGGCGGGCGGAAGGTGCGCTCGGCCACCATCCAGCGCGGCGGGAAGATGACGAAGTCGCAGTTCGCCACGCCCGGCTGGCCCGAGGGCGAGGTGAGCACCGTGAAGATCGACGGGTCGCAATGATCGAAGCTCACCGTGTTGA
>Ga0156285_1040_pt1 | contig 7974 bp, 1 predicted proteins | sample RifCSPlowO2_12_FD_107934 | JGI IMG/M metagenome (GOLD analysis project Ga0156285, IMG submission 107934) | Betaproteobacteria bacterium RIFCSPLOWO2_12_FULL_68_20 | reverse complement strand
GTCCTGGCCGTCGGACTGCCATGCCACTACAAATCCGCCGCCGGTCAGCGCCGCGACAGCGGGGAAGCTTTGATCGCCCGAGGTAAAGCTGTTGACCCGCAACTCGCCAAACAGGTCGATCCCGATCGTGCCGTCCGTGAAGGACGCGCTCTCGACACTGATCAACCTGTCGATTCCATCATTGCCATTGGAGGCATCGATATCCGTGACGACGATGTTCCCGGAGGTCAGCCTGAAGTTGTAGCCGGACGACCCGCCGCCGTAGGCCGCGATGTCGGTGCCGCCGCCGCCGTTCAACGTGTCGTTGCCGGCGAGGCCGGTGAAAACGTTGTTCGACGCGTTTCCCGTCAGCGTGTCGGCCAGGGCGCTTCCCGTGAGCGCCTCGATGTTCGCGAGGGTGTCCGTGCCCGCGCCTACCGTGTTCTGTGCACCGGTGGTCGCGAGGCTGACCGTGACGCCGCTAGTGGCGTTGCTGTAGGTAGCGATGTCGAACCCGCCCAGGCCATTCAGCGTGTCGTTGCCGGCGCCGCCTTCCAGCACGTTCGCGGCGCTGTTGCCGGTGAGGTGGTTGTTGAGAGTATTGCCGGTGCCGTTGATGGCGCCGGTACCGGTGAGCGTCAGGTTCTCGAGATTCGCGCCCAGCGTGTAGCTGAAGTCGCTCCGGACGAGGTCGGTGCCCGCGCTGGCGCCTTCGGTGATGATGTCCTGCCCGTCGTTGACGTAGGCGTCATCCCCCTGGCCGCCCGCCAGGCTGTCAAACCCTGTGCGGCCAACCAGATAATCGTTGCCAGTGCCGCCGGTCAGTGAGTCGCTGCCCGATCCGCCGTCCAGCACCACGTTGCCGGCGCCGGACCAGGTGATGACGTTGTTGCCGCCGTCACCCGTCAGTTGCGCCGATACCGGATTGCCCGCCGCGTCGTAGCGCTGGGCATATGTTCCAACGTCGTCGCCTACCCCATTTCCACTCCACGTCACCACGAAGCCGCCGTCGGCCAGTGCCGCGACTGAGGACACGCCTTGATTGCCAACCGTGGTGGTGTTGACCTGGAATTCACTGCCCGCCGCGGTTCCGCTCGCGTCATAGCGCTGGGCGTACACGCCGTAGCCGTCGCCGTCCTGGTTAAGCGAGCCCCAGGTGACGACGAAGCCGCCGTCCGAGAGGGCCGTAATCGCGGGAGACACCTGATCGTTCGCCGTGGCGGTGTTGATCTGAAACTCGCCGCCGATCGCTACGCCGCTTGCGTCGTAGCGCCGGGCGTAAATGCCAGCACCGTCGCCGTCCTGGAGGTTGGACATCCACGTCACTGCGAAGCCGCCGTCGGCCAGAGCCGTGATCGCGGAAGCCAGCTGATCGCTCGCCGTGGTGGTGTTGACCCGAAATTCGCTCCCCACCGCTGCGCCGCTGGCGTCGTAGCGCTGAGCGTAGACGCCGTAGCCGCCCCCGTCCTGTACTTCGGACTCCCACGTCACCACGAAGCCGCCGCCGGACAGAGCCGCGACTGAGGACGTGTGTTGACTGCTGGCCGTGGCGGTGTTGACCCGGAATTCACCGTCAAGCGCGGTCCCGCTCGCGTTGTAGCGTTGGGCATAGACGCCGAAACCGCTTCCATCTTCGGCATGCCATGTCACGACGAAACCGCCGCCGGACAGAGCCGCGATCGCGGGAAAGCCTTGAAAGCCCGCTGTGGTGGTGTTGACCCGGAATTCGCCGTCCTGCGCGGCGCCATCGGCGTCATAGCGCTGGGCGTAGACGCCGGAGTCGCTGCCGTCCTGGTTAAGCGAGCTCCAGGTGACGACGAAGCCGCCGTCCGAGAGGGCCGCAATCGCGGGAGCGAACTGATCGTTCGCCGTGGCGGTGTTGACCTGGAATTCGCCGCCGATCGCTACGCCGCTGGCGTTGAAACGCCGGGCGTAGACACCACTGCCATCGCCGTCCTGACCGTCGGACAGCCATGTCACCACGAAGCCACCGTCGGCCAGAACCGCGATCGCCTGATCGCCTTGCGAGCCGGCCGTGGTGGTATTGACCCGATTCTCGCCCGATGAAACGAGGCTGATGGTCCCGTCGGTGAAGGAGGCATTCTCGACGCCGATCAGCGTGTCCGCGCCCTCGTCGCCGTTGCCCGTGTTGGTATCGGTAATGACGAAGTTGCCGCCAACCAGGCTGAAGCTGTACCCGGCGGAACTCGCGCTATAGCTCGCGATGTCGTTGCCGCCGCCGCCGTCCAGCGTGTCGTTGCCGCCAAGGCCGACCAATCGATCGTCCCCCGCGCCGCCGGTCAGCGTGTTCGCGGCATCGTCATTCGCCGTGCCCGTGGCGTCGTCGCCGATCAGCAGCTTGCTGCCGTCGGCAAAAACGATGTTGGTCTGCGTCGCGCTGAGCGGATTCATCAGCAGCGTGACGGTCTTGCCGGGGTAGGAGAGGGTGAGCGACGTCGTGCCGCCCAGAACCACCGTGACTGCCGCGGCCTGGATGCCGGCGTCGTTGAAATTCAGGACGTCGACCAGCGGATCGAAAACGATGTTCTGTCCGTCGATGAGCGCGGTCCAGTTGTAGGTGGTCATGGGCGTTTCCTGAAGTGTCTTTCTTCTAGAACCTCACGCCCGCCGCCAGGCCGTAGAAGGTCGAGGCGTGCGGCGAGAGGAGGTCTTTCGCGAACAGTGCGAGGCTGAAGCGCTTGTCCTGCGTTTCCCAGTAGGCCGAGACGTTGCCGCCCCAGTACGAGGCGCGCGGCGCGGCCTGAGCGAACGTCAGCGAGCGCGAGCGCCACTGGGCGTCGGCAGCGACGCGCCAGCGCAGCGGGCTCACCCAGGTGAGCCCGAGCTCGAGCTCGCGCTTCGGCAGGTAGCGCCCCCCCTGCTGCAAGAACGCAATCTGCGAGTCGGTGAGCCGCAGCGCCGCGCTGCCGGCGAGCGTCGGGGTGAGCGCGGCGTTCAGCGCGCCGCGCGCCTGCGTCATGCGCGCGCGTGTGTTGACGTTGATGGATGAGTACTCGGTGCTCGACGGCCCGGCGTAGAAGGCGGCGACGTCGGCGACGTTGCGCTGGCGAAGGCGCGTGAGGTTGGCGAGGTTCTCGGCAAGCGAGAGGTCGAGCACATCGGGGTTGCGCGAGCTGCGCCGGTCGAGCGAAAGCTCGCCGTAGAGGCGCGGCGAAATTTCGGATTCGAGCTTCGCGACCGCGCGCTTCACTCGCCCGCCGAAGCGCACCAGCGTCTCATCCAGCGGGATGCCGGCGGTGGCGACCGGGCCGAGCGACACCGGCGCCGAAGAGCGCGGAAAGTCCTGGTACGCGAGCCGCAGGCGATGGCCGGGCGCGAGGATGCCGGTGTAGCCGAGGCGCGGCGAGAGGCGATGGTGCGAGGACTCGCTGACGATCAACGTCGGCACCCCGAATAGCAGCCTGTCATTCGCGATGCGCTTGCGGTAGTCGGTGGCGACGAGATCGAGCTGCACGTAATTCGCGCTGCCGAAGAGCCGCTTCGCCGACACGTAGCCGAGCCGGCTGCGCTCGGAAATGCGCTGGTCGGTGCTGAGGGCGAGCGTGCCGGCAGGCTCGACCCTGATGGCGATTCCGGCGTGCTCGGGGCTTTCGGCGTACTCGACCCCGGCGGCGAGATCCCAGGCGTCGCTCCAGCGCGCGCGCCAGCCGAGCTGCGCGTCGCGCGACACCTCGCTGTCCTCGAAGCGGTTGCCGAGCGGAGGCACGGTGTTGTTCCGCCACTCCTGCGTGCCCTCGATGCGGCTGCCGCCGATGCGCGCCTGGAACTGGTTCTGCGGCCCGGCGAGCCACGTCGCGCCCGCGCTCAGGTCGGAGAAAGGCGCTCGGAACGTGAGCCCGGAAATCGCGGGATCCGCGTAGCGCGCGTCGGTGGAATCGCGGCTGTAGAAGGCGAACAGGCGCAGCTCGTGCGTCGGCACCCAGCCGAGCGCCGCGGTCACCGAGCGCGTCTCGTCCTCGTAGCTGAAAGGCTGGCCCGCGCGCGTCTTGCCTTTCTGCACGTCGGCGTCCACGAAGTAGGCGAGCGGCGTGGTCTCGTTCACGTAACCGTTCAGCGTGACGCGCGGCACGACTTCACGGATCTGGCGGTCGCGCCCGAGCGTGAGCGAGGCGCTCTGGTAGTGCCCCGGCCGGTGGATCAGGCTCTGGAAGCGGTTCGACGCGCCGAACACCGTCGGGTCGGCGAGAAAGCCCTGGAACAATTCCGAGTTCTTCGCCAGGCTGCCCTCGTAGAGGTCGGCGAGGAAGAGGTGGCTCCCGGCCCAGAGCGGGTAGTAGCCGTCCTGCGCGTAGGCGATCGCCCAGTCCTTCAAGCCGCGGAAAGCGAGCGCGTTGGCGAGGTTGGCGACGCCCTTCTGGTTGTTCGCCACCTGGTTGAGCGACTTGAGGTAGGGCATGCGCGCCATCGCCTCGCGCGCCTTGGCGAGCGCCGCGTCCGCCTCGAACAGATCGGTGTGGATCATGCTCGCGAAAAGGGGCGGCAGCGGATCGCGCGCGTCGAGCTCCCCCGCGCGCGCGAGGAATTCGAGCGCCCGGCCCGGGCTGCCGAGCTGGTAGTGCGCGATCCCCGCGTACAGCTGCGCGCGCGCGTAGCGCGGCTCGATGAGGCCCGCCTTGAGGAAATCCTCGAGCGCCTCTTCCGGGCGGCCTTGCTTCAGCTTCATCACGCCGCGCCCGGTGAGCGCGATGTAGTCGTCCGGCTGCAACGCGAGCGCCGCGTCGAACGCGCGAGCCGCCTCGCCATAGCGATCGGCAAAAGCTTCCAGCGTGCCGCGCTCGGCAGCATGCGCGCTCTCGCGCGGGTTCAGCTCCTGGGCCTTTTGCAGCAGCTCGCGCGCGGCGGCGACCTCTTCGCGCTCGACCGCGATCGAGCCCAGGCCGCCCCAGCCGCGGTCGTCCGCGGGCGCGAGGGCCCGTGCCTGTTCGTAGGCGGCGCGCGCGCGGGCGACGTCGCCCTCGAAGCGCGCCAGCTCCCCTTGCGCGATCCATGCCTCGAGCGCCTCGCCGCGCGCAGCGAGCGCGGGCTGGAGCGTCGTCGCGGCTTCCGGCGCACGATCGTCGAGGAGCAGCAGGCGCGCGAGCTGCGCGCGCGCGATGCTTCCGGGATCGATGGCGACGGCGCGCCGGGCGAGCGCGATCGCCTCCTCGCGCCTGCCTTCGAGCACTCGCAGATCGGCGAGCATCAGCAGCACCGGTACCGTCGCCCCGGCCTGCGCGAGCAGCGCGCCCGCCTGCGCGAGTTGGCCCGCGGCGATGAGTCCGGCGGCGCGCGCGGCGAGGGGATCGGCCGGCCTCCCCGCGAGATAGCGCTGCGGATCGAGCCGCCAGCGCACCACCCACTGCACCCGCTCGCGCGGATTGACGATCTGGATCTTCACCGGCGCGCGCCCGATTTCCGCCACCGCGCCTTCGCCCGCGCCGACGCTCACCTCGCCGCGCTCGTTCGCCATCTCGACCTGCCCGCTCAGCACCACCAGCTGCGTGCGGCCGTCGGGGCCGACCTCCAGCTCCCAGTCGGTGCCGCGGATGGAAAGCGTTGCCGACGGCGTCTCGACGCGCAGCGGCGGCTCCGAGGGCGCGCGCGGCGGCCCGCCGCGCGCCGCGCCCCAGCTGCGGCCTTCGTTGAGCCGGATCAATGTCTGCGTGCCGGCTGCGGCGTCCGCCGCGGTCTTGATCTGCAGCTGGCTGTTCTGGCTGAGCCGGATCTGCATCCGCTCGGGCAGCAGCAGGATGCCCATCTGGCTCAGGTCGCCGGTGCGGACGAAGTCCCCGCCTTCGAGGTCCTGGCGCAGGCGCGCCGGCTGCCACGCCCCGCCGGCGGCCGGGCGGAAATCGCCGCGCCCCTGCAGACTGACGATGTTCGCCGCCGGCACGGCAGCATGGAGCGCCTGTGCAGCGAGGCACGCTGCACAGGCGGCCGCAACGCGGCAGACGCTCCCCAGCCCCATCCCGCCCCCACTCCCCTCTGCCGGCTACTATGGCAGAAAAGCCCCCCAGCCGGGGTCAACTATTGGCGCTTCTGGCGGCCAACTATTCCCGCGCTGGCCTACAGCTTCTCGAGCGCGGTGGCGCCGTCCCAGCCGGCTTCGGGAGGGGCGGCCTCGAAGCGCTCGATGCGCTCGAGGAACACGCCGGCCACGCTGTCGCCGGGCGCGCTGGCCGCGACCTCGCGCCACGCCTGGCGCGCCGCAGGCCAGTCCTGCCGGCGGTAGGCGGCGAGCGCGCTCTCGGTGAGCGCGGCGAGCTTGCGGTCGTCGCAGGGCGTGCAGATGAAGACCGCGTTCTCCTTGCCCTTCACCCGCACCCAGTCGACCGAACGCAAGGCGATGGCGCCGTTCAGGCGCTCGGCCGTCGCCCCGGAGACGAGGATGCGAGTGCCGTAGAGCTTGTTCACGCCCTCCAGGCGCGCGGCGAGGTTCACGCTGTCGCCGAGCGCGGTGTAGTCGAAGCGCTCGAGCGAGCCCATGTTGCCGACGATCGCCTCGCCGGTATGCACGCCGATGCGCATGCCGGGCAGCTCGACCCCGGTGGCGGCGAACTCGGCGCGCAGTCCGGCGAGCCCCGCCTGCATCGCCAGCGCCGCCTCGCAGGCGTGCAGCGCGTGCTGCTCGTCCGCGAGCGGCGCGCCCCAGAACGCGTAGATGCCGTCGCCGAGGAACTTCTGCACCGTTCCGCCGTGCCCGTGGATCGCGCGCGTCATCGCCGTGAGCCAGATGTTGACGAGGTGCGCCACCGCTTCCGGGGCGAGCCGCTCGGAGATCGAGGTGAAGCCGGCGAGGTCGCAGAACAGCAGCGTCATGGTGCGCCGCTCGCCGCCGAGGCGCAGCGCCCCGGGATGCGCGACGATGCGGTCGACGACGTGCGGCGACACGTAGCGGGCGAACGCGAAGCGCACGCGCATCGCCTGGCGGCGCTCGGCGAGGTAGGAGGCCGCCGCCACAACGAGGTAGAAGGCGGCGAGCGCCGCCATGGGCAGCGCGAGCGGCATCCAGTAGTCGCGCTGGGTGAATGCCCAGTAGCCGGATCCCGCCGCGGCCGCAGCGAGGGCCAGGACCCAGGCGCCGCTCCCGGCCGGGTGCCAGCGCGCGCCGGCGGGAAAAGCGAGCAGCATGAGCGCCGCGGCGAAGGCGAGCCCCGCGCCGCGGCTCGCCGGCTCGATGGTGCGCCCGGTGATCGCGTTCTCGATCAGCGTCGCCTGGATCTCCACGCCGGGCGTGAGCAGCCTGGAGCCGGCGAGAAACGGCGTCGCGAGCATGTCGGCGTGCACGATGCCCGCCTCGGGGCTGGCGCGCACGTCGCGCCCCACGAGCACGATCTGGTCGCGGAAGAAATCGCGCGGGATCGTCGGGTCGCCGGCGAGCACCTGGTAGAAGGACACGTACGGGAAGGTGTGCGCCGGGCCGAGGTAGCGGATCAGATCGGCCCCGCCCACCTGCGGCGGCGGGATGAGCTCGGGGCGCGTGCGCATCAGCGTGTCGATCGCCGCGCGCCACAGCGCGTCGCGCTGCTGCGGCACGCGGCGCACGACGCCGTCCGGGTCGAGCTCGGTGGTGGCGAGCCCCGCCGCCGCGCCCGCCTGCTTGAACTTCGGCAGCGGGTCGATGCGCAGCCACTGCCGGAAGAGCGCCGTCTCGTGGTAGGCGTGGTCGGCCGCGAGCACCACGTTGCCGGCGCGCGCGATCGCCGCGGCGAGCGCCTCGTCCTCCTGCGGTGCCGACGGCTCGTTGAATACGATGTCGAGCGCGATCACCGCCGCGCCGCGCTCGCCGAGCCGGTCGATCAGCCGCGCGAACAGGCTCCTCGGCCAGGGCCACTGGCGATTGAGCTGCGCGAACGACGCCTCGTCGATACCGACGATGGTGATCGGCAGCTCGGAGCGGCGCGGCGCGCCGGCGCGGGTGAGGACGTCGAAGACCCACAGCTCGGCGAGCTGCCCCGGGCCGGTGAAGCCGAGGGCGGCCGCGACGGCGAGCAC
>Ga0156285_1023_pt3 | contig 8100 bp, 8 predicted proteins | sample RifCSPlowO2_12_FD_107934 | JGI IMG/M metagenome (GOLD analysis project Ga0156285, IMG submission 107934) | Betaproteobacteria bacterium RIFCSPLOWO2_12_FULL_68_20 | reverse complement strand
ATGACGGTGACCGCGGCGGCGGTGGGAAGCACCATCCTCACCGGCAGCGGCAACGACACCATCACCCTCGCCGCGGGCGACGACGCCGTCAACACCGGCGCGGGCTCCGACTCGGTGTCCGGCACGGTGGGGGCGGGCGACGCGATCAACCTCGGCGCGAGCGCGGACTCGTTCACCTTCCAGGCGCTGCCCTCGGGCGGCGACGTGGACGGCGACACGGGCAGCGACACGCTGGTGTACTCGCTCGCCACCGACCTCACCTTCGACTTCTCGGTGACGACCGGCCAGGTGATAGCGGGCCCGACCACCTACGGGTACTCGAACTTCGAGAACCTGAACGCGGCGGGCGTCGGGGTGGGCGTCGACCTGACGGCGGTGGACGGCGCGGCGGCGGGCGGCAACAGCCTGCTCACCGGCCTGGGCGACGACATCATCGTCGTCAGCGTGTCGAGCTTCAGCGCGCTCGACGTGTTCCAGGCCGACGGCGGCGGCGACCAGCTCACGGTGAACGGCAGCGGCGGCACGGTGACCATGCAGGCGAGCTGGACCGGCTTCGAGACGGTGCAGATCAACAGCGGCGCCGTCTTCGTCGCCAACACCACCGCCAACCTCGCCATCAGCGGCTCGGTGGCGGACGACGACATTACGGTGGGCGCCTCCTCGCAGACGGTCAACACCAGCGGCGGCGACGACATCATCCGGGTGACTTCCGGCACGATGCCCTCGACCATCACCGCGGGCGGCGACACGGCGGGCACGCCGGACTTCGCCAACCCGTTCGACGACGACGTGATCGTGATCTCGGGCGGCGGTGCCGTCACCTTCGGCCCCGGCATCACCGGCGTCGAGCAGATGTTCACGGGCGCGACAGCGGTCACTCTGGTGCTGAACAACGAGGGCTACATCGTCCACCTCGAAGGCGGCGTGAACCACGTCGTGGACTCGGGGAACAACGTCTCGGCCAACGACTACTTCGTCTTCGAGGACAGCGTGGGCTGGGAGGGGCAGGTGGTGGCGCTGAACGCCTTCCTGGAGGACGCCGACGCGCCGGCCCAGTTCGACATCCTCAACATCTCGGCCTTCGGGCTGGCCGGCTACGACGGCGAGCAGACGGATGCCCAGATCGCGGACGGCTTCGCGGCGGGCACGGCGGTGTTCAACACCGACAACCAGCGCCTGTACCTCGACCTGAACGGCGACGGCTTCTTCAATTCGGGCGACGACCTGAGGATCAACCTCGGCGGCGTGACGGACCTGAGCGCCGTGGTGGACCTGATCCTGAGCTGAGCGAAATCAGGGTCGGAGCCCGATTTCGGGCTGAAAACGGCGGCTGCGGCCGCCGTTTTTTTTCGCTCAGCGCCGCTTCAGCTCTTCGAGCGCGTGCTCGATCCAGCCGGCGTCGATCCGGTCCTTGTCGCGCAAGCCGCGCTTGGTTTCGAGCAGGCCCACGAGATCGAGCACCCGCACTGCCGTGCCGTCGATTTCCACCGTGACGACGTGCGCCTTCAGCTCCTGCCAGCGCTTGCCGCCGGCTGCCGGCAGGACGTCGATGGTGATCTCGTCGTTGATGCGAACGGCGTACAGCCCGCCTGCCGCGAAGACGTCGGGGTCGGTTTCCAGCTCGCGCGCCGCCCCGTCCGGCAGCCGCGCCAGCGCCGCGATCCAGCGCCGGCTGTTCGCGGCCGAAGGCTCGACGAGGATGTCGACGTCCTCGGTCAGGCGGGTGAGGCCGTGGGCGAAGAGGGCGTAGCCGCCGACCAGCGCGTACTCCGCGCCGGCCTCCTCGAGCCAGCGCGCGATGCGCACGACGTCGTCCCAGGTCGCGGCGCGGGAATGCTCAGCCACGCGAGCGCGCGATGGCGACCATGGCGTCCACGGTCCAGCGCTCGCGGTCGGCCTTCATTTCGTCGTGGCTGCGGTACCGGAATACGCCCTTCGGCGTGCGGCGCGGCAGGAGGTTGGCGAGCTTCGAGAACTCCATCGCCGCCCGCGTCGGCGGCTCGCCGGGCGGCGGCGGCACCCGCCGCCCCACCGTGCGCCCGATCGGCTGCTGCTCGCCCCATTCCATGGCCGGGATTCTACGCCCCGGCCCGCTGCCCCGCGCCGAGGCGCGCGGAAGGAGGCTCCGCGCCGTCCGCGCTCCCATGCAAATCTTCCACGAGATGGTATATTTGCATGGTTCATGGCTCCCACCGTTCCCCGCCTGGCCGCCCCGCGCCTGCGGCGCGTGCTGCGGCGCATGCCGGCGGTGGCGCTCACCGGCCCGCGCCAGTGCGGCAAGACCACGCTCGCCCGGGCGCTGGCGCAGCGGCTCAAGCCCGCGCCGGTCTACCTCGACCTGGAGCGCGAGCCCGACCGCGCCGCGCTCGCCGACCCGGAGCTCTACCTGCGCGAGCACGCCGGGCGGCTGGTGGTGCTGGACGAGATCCAGCGCGCCCCGGAGCTGTTTCGCACGCTGCGCGGGGCGATCGACGATCGCCGGCGCGCCGGCCGCGGCGCCGGGCATTTCCTGGTGCTCGGGTCGGCTTCGATGGCCCTGCTGCGCCAGTCCTCGGAATCGCTCGCCGGGCGCATCGCCCACCTGGAGCTGACGCCGTTTCTCGCCCGCGAGGCCCCGCGGCGCGCCGGCGAGCGGCTCTGGGTGCGCGGCGGGTTCCCCGGGAGCTTCCTCGCGGCCGGCGACGCGGCGAGCTACGCGTGGCGGCTGGACTTCGTGCAGACCTACCTCGAGCGCCACATACCGGCCCTCGCGCCGCGCGTCCCGGCCGAGACGCTGCGCCGCTTCTGGACCATGCTCGCGCACTCGCAGGGCGGGCTGCTCAACGCCGCCCGCCTCGCGGCGAGCCTCGGCGTGAGCGGACAGAGCGTGGCGCGCTATCTCGACCTGTTGGTCGACCTGCTGCTGGTGCGCCGGCTCGCGCCCTGGCATGCCAACGCCGGCAAGCGCCTGGTGAAGGCGCCGAAGGTCTACGTGCGCGACAGCGGCATCGTGCACGCCCTGCTCGGGCTGCGCACGCGCGACGAAGTGCTGGCGCACCCGGTCGCCGGCCCGAGCTGGGAGGGTTATGCGATCGAGAACCTCATCGCTTCGGCGCCTGCCGGAACGCAGGCGACCTTTTATCGCGCCGCCACCGGCGCCGAGGTGGACCTGGTGCTCGAGCTGTCCTGGGGAAAGCGCTGGGCGATCGAGGTCAAGCGCTCGCTCGCGCCCGCTCTCACGAAAGGCTTCCACTCCGGCAGCGAGCAGGTCGGCGCAGTGCGCCGCTTCGTGGTCTATCCCGGCGAGGAGCGCTATGCGCTCGACCGCAAGACGGCGGCGGTGCCGCTCGAGGAGCTGATGCGCGAGCTCGCCGCGCTCGCAAAATAGAAGCGCCGCTTCTAATTTGCAAGGCTAATTCGGCCGCCGCTCAGCCCTGCCAGCCCAGCACTCAGGCGGATTCCAGCTTGAACGCGAGCGTGATGCGCAGCGCGCCGCAGCTGCGGCTCGGCGCGCGGCCCGAGTGCGGAATGCGCGAGTCGAAGAACACCGCGCGGTTGGGCGCCGGCTTCACCCCGGCGATCACCTCGAGGCGCGCGTCGTAGAACAGCGTCTCGCCCTCCCAGTCGGGCTTCCACAACGGCATCGGGTAGTAGAGCAGCGTGAAGGTGCCCTCGCGGTCGTCGTCGGAGTGCGGCCGGCCGCCCAGGCCGTAGGTGTGGCCGTTGGCGTACTGGCGCACGACCCGCAGCGCCCTTCCCGCCGCCTTCTCGCAGGCCTGCTTCGCGTGCGTCCACAAACGGCCCACCGCCGCGTCGCCGTCCAGGTCCATCTTCCAGAACGGGATGCCCGCGTCGGCGGTGACCGACTGGTTGCCGAAGTACCAGCGCTTCTGCGTGCACGCTTCCCACACCGCCTTGTGCAGCTCGGGCGGCGCGAGGCGCGGGATGACGCGGATGAGCGGCGCCGCGGCGGCCCGGGCCTCGCTCATGCGCGCGGATCCTGCTTGAGGCCCTCGACCTCGGTGAGCCAGCGCGCCACCTGGTCGTTGGCCGCGAGCTTGAGGCTCTCGCGGTACGCGGCGGCGGCCTTCGCCGGCTCGCCGAGCTGGCGCAGCGCCTGGCCGTAGTGCGCGAGCGCGACCGCGAGCGCCGCGGGCGGGGCGCGGCGCTTGCGCGCGGCGAGGAGCGCGCGGCCGAGGAGCTGCTGCGCGGCCTTCGCCTTGCGCGCCTTGAGCGCCACCATGCCCAGGCCGTGCAGGGCGTCGGGCTGCTCGGGCTCGAGCGCGAGCGCGGCGCGGAAGGCGCGCTCGGCCGCGGGGAGCTTGGATCCTTCGAGCGCCACCTGCCCGCCGCGCGTCAGGGTCGCGGCGAGCGCGGCGAGCGTCGCCGGGTGGCGCGGGCGCAGCTCGAGCGACCTGCGGTAGGCGGAGACCGCTTCGCCGAGGCGGCCCGCGGCGCGCAGCACCGCGCCGAGGTTGGCGTGCAGGCGGGCGTCGGAGGGCGCGAGCCGCGCCGCCTTGTTCACCAGCTCCACCGCGCGCGGATGGTCGCCGCGGCGCAGCGCGACCAGCCCGAGCCCGTGCCAGGCGTGCGACGAGCCCGGGGCGTCCAGCGACAGCTCGGTCCAGGCGCGCTCCGCGCCCGCGAGGTCCCCCGAGGCGAGCATCCTTTCGGCTGCGCCGAGGCGTCCCTGCAGGCCCGCGGGCGCCTCAGGCGGGGCCGACGGGGCCTCGGGCGGCGCGGCGGCGGGCTCCGGCGCCCTGGCGATCGCGGCCGGCGCGCGCGGCTTCGGCGCCGCGGATTTCGGCGGCGCCTCGCGCCCGGGTTTTCCCTTCTTCGGGCTGGCGCGCTTTTTCTTCGCCATCGGCCTTCCCCCGGGCTAGCGCCGCTCGCCGGCCAGAAAACGCCGGTTCCCGTCGCGCACCTTCGCCGCCTGCTCGTCGTACAGGAACGGCAGGTACGCGTAGCGCCGGCCGCGCGTCACCGGCGTCGCCTCGTGCAGCATGCCGCAGCCGAATACGATCGCGCCGCCGGCTTCGACGCTGTAGGCGCGGCGGCCGAACTCGGGAAAGCGCAGCTCGCCGCCCTCGTACTCGCCCGTGTTCAGGTTCAGCGTCACCGCGAAGCGCCGGTGCGCGGTCGCCTTGCCGCCGTTGTCGCGGTGCGGCCGGAACCAGCCGCCCGACTGCGCGTCGTAGCAGGCGACGATGTGGCGCTCGATGCGCGTCGCCTCGAACGAGTACGCCTTGCGGATCTCCGGCACCAGCCGCCGCTGCACCAGCGCGATGCACGCCTGGCGCAGCGTCTCGTCCTCGATCTCCTGGTCGCGCCGGCGCTTGAACGAGTGGTCGTACTCGCCCACCGTCATGCCCTCGCGGTCGCGCATCACCCCCGAGTCCTTGCCGCCGCGCGCCTCGTAGTGATCGATGAGGCGCCGGCACAGCGCCGGCTCGAACAGCCGGGGCACCACCAGCACCGGGGCCTGGAGCTCGGCGCGGCCTTCGGCAAGGCGCGGGCGCGCGGCAACCGCCTCCAGCGCCTGCGCGACGTGCTGCGCCGGATCCTGCGAGAAGGGGAGCACGGCGAGCACGCGCAGCCGCTCGTCGAGCACGAAGGTGCGCGGCAGGTAGCGCGGCGGCTCGCCTTCGGCGAGCGCCCCGTAGGCGCGGCTCACCGCGAGATCGAAATCCCAGAACCAGCGCAAGCCCGGCACGCGCTCGCGCACGCGCGCGAGGCGCTCGTCCGAAGGGTCGGTCGAGACGCCGAAGAACGCGGCGTTGTCGTCGTCGAAGACTTCGGGCCGCGCGAGGAAGCCGGCGAGCACCGCCGCCGAGAGCGGCTTGGCCGCCGAGCCGAACAGGCACAGCACGATCGTCCTGCCCGCCACCGACTCGAAGTGGTACTTCTCGTTGCTCGTCGAGCGCGCGGTGAACCACGGCGCCGGGTCGCCCGGGCGCAGGCTGCGTGACGCGGTGTCGGACATTTTCGACATGGGAGATCCGCCTCGATACCGTAGCATAATCGCAGCGTTCCCATCGGAGGACAAACGCTATGGCGGAGAAGGAAAGCAAGGGGAAGAAGGGCGGCGAGGGCGCGGAGACGCAGGCGGCGCAGCAGGCGCCGGAGGCGAAGCAGATCGGGCTGGGCGTGCGGCTGGTGCCGGCGGGCAACTCCGATCAGCCGGTGTTCGCCAACTACACGGTGCTGAACGCCGGTCCCGGCGTGGTGTTCGTCGACTTCGGCTTCCTCGAGCCGGCGATGCTCGCGGCGCTGCCGCGCGTCGCCGAGCGCGGCGGCAAGCTGCCGCAGACCATCAACGGGCGGCTGTCGGTGCGGGTGGCGCTGTCCGCGGACGCGGTGCGCAACCTCAAGCGCCAGCTCGCGCAGATCCGCTGAAGGCTCGCTGAGAGGCCGGCGCGCCTGGCAACGCCTGTCCACGACAACGTCGCGCTCAGCGGCGATCCGTCCATCGACGGGCTGGTGCAGGGCAGCTCGTGGACGTTCGACGGCGGGCCGCGCGAGCTTAAGTTCTCCTTTCACCGGCTCGTGGCTTTCGAGCCCGAGGAGACCTGGGGCGGCCTGGCCGGCCTGTCCGCAACGACGGCCGGGATCGCGGCGGCGCTGAACGAGTGGGCGAAGGTCGCGGAGATCGGCTTCGTGCAGGTCGGCGGCCCGCTCGACGGCGACCTGACCGGGGCGGACCTCTCGATCGCGCTCACCGGGACGCTGCTCCAGACCGAGGGCTACCTCGGCCTCGGGCTGTACCCGGACCCGGAGTTCGCCGATTTCCTCCTCGCGCTGGACGAGGACGACGACAGGACTACCTGGCCGCAGCCGGAGGGCGACATCGCGCTCGATCACTTGAGCGTGGGCGGGTTCGCGCCGGGAACCCAGGGCTACGCGACCGCCGTCCACGAAGTCGGCCACGCGCTCGGGCTGAAGCATCCTCACGACGACGGCAACAACGGCCGCCCGCTGCTTCCCGCCAGCCAGGACAGCTGGCGCTGGACCGTCATGTCGTACAACGACAATCCACTGGCGACATTGACGAGCGGCCATCAGGCAACGCCGATGCCGCTCGACATCCTCGCGATCCAGTACATCTACGGGGCGAATCTCTCCTGGCACATCGGCGACGACCTCTGGACGCTGGCGAACGACGGCGCGGTGAGGACGATCTGGGACGCCGGCGGCGACGACACCCTGAGCGCCGCGGCGCTCGGCGTCGGGGTGACGCTCGACCTGCGGCAGGGCGAGCTGAGCAGCATCGGCGCGATGACGCGCGTCGCCACGGCGTACGGCGAGGCGGCGCTCATCGAGAACGCGATCGGGGGCTCGGGGAACGACAAGCTGACGGGTAATCACGTCGCCAACCGCCTCGAAGGGCGCGCGGGAAACGACACGCTCGACGGCGGCGACGCCGACCTCGCCGCCGACACCCTGGCGGGCGGGCCGGGAAACGACGAGTACCGCATCCGCCCTTCCGACATCGCGCTGGAGAACCCCGGCGAAGGGGTCGATACCTGGGTCGAAAGCGTCGGCTCCGCGAGCTTCACTGTCCCCGAGAACTTCGAGAACGCGAGGCTTCAGGGCTGGAACATGCAGGTGATCGGCAACCCGGCGCCGAATCGCCTGACTGTTTCGGCGGGAGGACAGGACACGCTGCGCGGCCTGGCCGGCAACGACACGCTGGAGGGCGGAGCTGGCGACGACATCTACTACGTCGAGCAGACGGGCGACGTGGTGATCGAGGCGGCGAACAACGGTACCGACAAAGTGATCTTCCTCGCTGCGGGCGACTACGCGCTCGGCGCGAACGTCGAGCGCATGGATTTCTACGGCCATGGATTCATGGCCACGGGCAACGGCGCGAACAACCTCATCGCCGGCAATCCCGGCGGGAACCTGATTCTCGGCGGCGCGGGCAACGACACGCTCTCGGGAGGAAGAGGCGAGGACACGCTCGACGGCGGTGCGGGAAACGACCGGCTCGACGGCGGGCGCGGGATAGACCTCATGCAGGGCGGCGCCGGGAACGACACCTACGTGGTGGACGGCAGGAAGGACTCAATCGTCGAGGCCGCGGGTGCGGGCACGGACACGGTGCAGGTGTACGGGAGC
>Ga0156285_1047_pt1 | contig 8398 bp, 9 predicted proteins | sample RifCSPlowO2_12_FD_107934 | JGI IMG/M metagenome (GOLD analysis project Ga0156285, IMG submission 107934) | Betaproteobacteria bacterium RIFCSPLOWO2_12_FULL_68_20 | reverse complement strand
TAGACGATCATCACGACATTGGTCCAGAACAGGACCGGATGGGCGAGGCGCGTCAGCTCCATCACCAGCAGGAACACCAGCAGCCCTACGATGAAATCCTGCTGCGTGTAGGTGCCCTGGCTGTAGATCGCGATCCGCTCGTACTCCGTCAGAAAGTACCCGAACGCATAGGCGCAGATCGCCATGTAGAGCACGACGAGGACGGCGTTGGCCGCCGCCGGCAGCCGCTGGTACAGGCGCCCCTGCCGGCACATGAAAAGGATCTGCAGGACCAGGGCGAACGGGATCAGGCGCGCGGCGAGCTGCAGCGCGCCGCCGAGGCCCGTGTAGAAGTACCAAACCAGCCAGACGACGAACGCCAGCGAGACGGCGAACGTCAGGTTGCCGAGATTGGCGTGCGCCTTGACGCGCTCGATCGGCAAGGAAACCCTCTCCCCTGTGGCCGGCGCCGCTCGAGCGCCGGCCGCGCCCCGGACGATGGCTAGGCGGCTATTTCGCGCCCGCGACCTTCCACTTGCTGTTCCAGGCGTTTTGCTCCTTCAGGAACTTCGCCAGGCCCGGATGCACCGCGACATCCGGATTGGCGTTGATGCCCTGCACCTGCATGCCGACGAAGTCCTTGGCCATCGGCGTGAAGCCCGGCTCGTTCTTCGCGAGATTGTCCTTGTTCTTGTAGAACGCGCTCACCATCTTGTAGACGATGTCCTCGGAGATGTTCGGTCCCACGTTGTAGCCGAACAGGATCGGCACGCCCTGGAGCATCGCGGGGCCGACGGCCTTGCTGAATGCGCCCTTCGGATCGACGTCGACCACCGCGAGGCCCGCCGCCTTGATCTTCGCGACTTCGTCAGGGCAGGGATTGACGACCCTGATGTCCATCCGGATCTCGGTTTCCTTCCAGTACGCCGCGAGCGACTTGCCGGCGGTCGTGTAGGTGGCGGAGCCAACGACCGTGCCCGCCTGCATCGCGTCGGCATTCGACTTGAGGTCGATCTGGACGTGCTTGAACTCGTAGCCGAGCGCCTTGTAGATGCGCTGCCAGTTCAGCCAGTTCATGAAGCCGGCGTTGGTGTAGAACACCGGCTTGCCGCTGAAGTCGCGCCAGCACCTGAACTTGTCGGCGTCCTTCGCCGCGACGGCCATCATCGACTCCATCGGATACGAGTACCAGGTATGCGCGATCTCCGGCATCTTGGGCTGGTAGTCCTTGAAGCCGCCGATGCGCTGCTGGAACTGGGTCATGCCGATGTCGGCCGTGTAGGCGATCTCGCCGTTGCCATCCATCACCGCCTTCATGGCGACGGTCGGCGACGTGTACGGCTGGATGGTGACGGTGTATTCGCCGCCGAGCGCCTCCTCGACGAGCTTGGTCATCGAGGCGGCGATCTGGTAGCCGTAGGAGCCCACGGGCGAAGTAGCCCAGCGCAGCGACTTGCGCTGCTGCGCGTGGGCCGGCTCGAGCGCCGAGAAGGCGAATAGCGCGGCGACTGCCGCCGTGGCCGCCGCGAAGCTGCGATTCGATCTTGTCTTCAACATGAACTCCTCCTTCGATAGACTGCGAGCGGAACAGCGCGTGGCCGGTGCGCGGCCCGCGCTCTCCTCTGCCGAATCATATCTCTCTTCCGATTCGCAGGACAGCCTTTACCGTCCTGCCGCTCAGCGAATCCTCGACCGCGCGGTTGATATCGGCGAAGTCGTAGTAGGTGACGAGAGGCTCCACCGGCAGCCGGCCGCCACGCCAGTGACCGACCAGCGCAGGGATGAATTCGTCCCCGGGCGCGTCGCCCTGGATGCAGCCGCGCACGGTGCGCCCGAGCTGGATGCCGACCATGTCGAGCGCCACCTCGGTACCGGTTCGGGCGCTGCCGACCAGGCAGCACACGCCGAGCGGCGAGAGGCAGTCCACCGCCTGCCGCAGCGCGCGCGGGTCGCCCGCCGCCTCGAGCGAGAACTCGACCCCCTTGCCCCCCGTCGCATCCCGGATCGCCGCGACCGCGTCGACGGCGCGCGCGTTGAAGACGTGCGTCGCCCCGAGCTCGCGGGCCAGCGCGAGGCGGTTCTCGTGCAGATCGACGGCGATGCGAACATCACAGCTCGCGATGCGCGCCGCCATCAGCGCCGCGAGGCCGACCGCGCCGGACCCGAACACCGCGAAGCTGCTTCCCGCGCCGGGGCGAAGCGCATTGAGCACCGCGCCGGCGCCGGTGTTGATGCCGCACGGAAACGCGGCGGCGAGCCCGAGCGGAAGCTCGCGCGGCACCTTTACGACGTTCGCCTCGGTGGCGAGCGCATGCGTGGCGAACGACGACTGCTGGAAGAACGCGCCGTGGACCGCCTGACCGCCGCGCTTGAGCGGCGGGCAGCCGTTACGCAGCAGGCCGCTGAACTTGATGCGGCGCGCGGCTGCGCAGTAGCCGGGCAGCTTGCGCAGGCACGCCTGGCACTCGCCGCACGAGGGCGAAAACATGACCACCGGGTCGCCAGGGGCGACCTTTCTCACCGCGGATCCGACGCGCTCGACGATCCCCGCGCCCTCGTGCCCGAACACGCATGGGTACGGAATGCCGAAATAGTCGTCTCGGCCGTGCACGTCGGTCTGGCAGATGCCCGAGGCAACGACGCGCACGACCAGCTCGTCGGGGGCGGGATCGGCGAGCTCGAGCGTCTCGAGCCGGAACGGTGCGCCTTTTTCTTGAACGACCGCAGCCGTGATCTGCACGGCTCAGGCGAGGCCGTCGCTGACCTTCACGTTCTCGGGCTTGAGCTCGAGCCCCGAGGCGCGCGCCTGCATCAGGAGCAGCGTGGAGAAATCCTGCTCGGAGAGGCCGTAGCCGATCATCTGCTGGATGAGGTCGCGAGTAAGCGAGGCGAGCGGCATCGGCACCTCGAACCTGCGGCCGGCATCGAGTCCCAGGTCCAGGTCCTTGCGCAGCAGCTGCGGCGTGAAGGTGACCGAGAAGTCGAGGTTGACCAGGCCCGGGGTCTTGTAGCGCGTGAACATCGAGCCCATCACGCTGTTGTTGACGAAGTCGAGGAAGGCGTGGCGCGGCACGCCGGCTTTCTGGGCGAGCACGGTGATCTCGGCGAGCGACTGCGTCACCACGCCGAGAAAGACGTTATGGCAGATCTTGACGATGCGCGAGAGCTCTCCCTCGCCGACGTAGCTCGAGCCACGGCCCATCATGTCGAGATAGGGCCGAGCCGCCTCGTAGGCGGTCTTCGGGCCGGAGACGACGAAGGTCAGCTTCCCGGCCTTGACCACCTTTGCGTTGCCGCTCACCGGCGCGGCGAGGTATTCGATGCCTTTGGCGGACAGGATCTGGCGCAGCTCGGCGGAGCCCTCGAGGGAGATCGACGAGCACTCGACGATCATGCGCGGCTTCGCCGATCCGGCGAGAAGCTTCTGCGTCACGTCCTTGACGTCGTTCCAGGTCGAGACCATGCAGAACACGATGTCGCGCCCGGCGAGCTCCGGGAGCGAATCGACGATCTTCGCGCCGACCTGCGAAAGGGGTTCCGCCTTGGCGCGGGTGCGGTTCCACACCGCGATGTCGCAGCCGCCCTGCGCCAGTCGCTTCGCCATGTCGAAGCCCATCCGGCCGGCGCCGATCCAGCCGAGCTTCATGCTAGCGGGAGTTGCCAATCGGCGGCTCTCGTCCACTTCCTCGCCGCGGCGCCTACGCTGCGTCGCGCTTCGCCCCGGTCTTCCTCCGCGCCCAGTAATCGGGAGCGGCCTTGGAGTTCGCAAGCGCCTCGGCGCTCTCGAATCCGGGCGCCATGGACGCCGAGGTGCCCGTGAGGTACTGATGGTGCTCGATGTCGAGCAGCCGCAGCCAGCTCTGCTGGCCGAAGGTGAGCGCGACGAAGCAGCCCAGCTCGACCAGCTCCGGCTCGCTGAAGTGCCGGCGCAGGCGGGCCCAGAACGCGTCGTCGGTATCCAGGCGCCACACGATCGCCTCGGCGTAAGCGAGCGCCGCCTTCTCGCGCTCGCCGTACATCGCCGATTTCTCGAAGTTGATGAGATCGTCGTACTTCGGCTCGGTGAGGCCCTGCCCGGCCGCCTTGACCGAGCGCTGGTTGCCGCAGAACTCGCAGATCACCGAGCGCGAAACGTACACCCGGCACAATTCCTTGATTTTGTGGTCGCAAACGCCGTTCCTGAAGATGTCGCGCCAGGAGTTGGCGAACGCCCAGAACGCGCCCGGGACGTGCGCGCGCACCGCCGAGCTCTCGGGCCGCGGCGTGCCCTCGCGCTGGCAGCGCAGCAGCTCCTCGCGCATGGCGGGATCGTCGATCGACTCGAACGGAACGTAGCTGATTCGCTGCTTGCCGGCCATGTCGCTCCTCGTCGCTTCCAGGGAACTTGCTGAACGATAGACTGGCCGGCCGGCCCAACGCAAGCTCCACGCTAGAATCGCGCATCCCGCCTCGATCGCCCCGCCCGACTGTGTCCCGCAAACGCCCGGAGGACTTGCGCAGCCATCGCTGGTTCGGGGCGGCCGACCTGCGCGCCTTCGGGCACCGCTCGCGCCTGGCGCAGATGGGCTACGGGCGACGCGACTACGCCGGCAAGCCGGTGATCGCGATCGTGAACACCTGGTCGGAGATCAACGCCTGCCATATGCATTTCCGCCAGCGCGCCGAGGAGGTGAAGCGCGGCGTGTGGCAGGCGGGAGGCTTTCCGCTCGAGCTGCCGGCGATGTCGCTCGCCGAGCCGATGCAGAAGCCGACGACGATGATGTATCGCAACCTCCTCGCCATGGAGTGCGAGGAGTTGCTGCGCTCGTATCCGGTCGACGGCGCGGTGCTGATGGGCGGCTGCGACAAGACCACGCCCGCGCTCATCATGGGAGCGACCAGCATGAACCTGCCCGCGATCTACCTGCCGGCGGGCCCGATGCTCTCCGGGCACTGGCGCGGCCAGACGCTCGGCGCGGGTTCGGACGCCTGGAAATACTGGGCGGAATTGCGCGCCGGAAACATCGCCGAGCGCGACTGGAGCGAGATCGAGGAGGCGATCCAGCGCTCGCCCGGCACCTGCATGACGATGGGCACCGCGGCGACCATGATGTCGCTCGCCGAGGCGCTCGGGCTGACGCTGCCCGGCGCGTCCTCGATCCCGGCGCCCGATTCGAGCCACCCCAGGATGGCGACCGACTGCGGCAAGCGCATCGTGGAGATGGTGTGGGAGGACCTGAAGCCGCGCGACCTGCTCGGGGTCGACGCGTTCGACAACGCCATCGTGACTCTGATGGCGCTCGGCGGCTCGACCAACGCGGTGATCCATCTCGTCGCGCTCGCGGGCCGCGCGGGGCTGAAGCTCCCGCTCGAGCGCTTCAACGAGATTTCGGCGCGCACGCCGGTGCTCGCCAACGTGCGCCCATCGGGAACGAATTACCTGATGGAGGATTTTTACTACGCGGGCGGCCTGCGTGCCCTGCTCTGCGAGCTGAAGGATCTTCTGCACCTCGAATGCCGCACGGTGAACGGCGGCACCATCGGCGAGAACCTCGAGGGGGCGCGCATCTGGAACGACGATGTGATCCATCGCCGCGCCGATCCGCTCAAGGACTCGGGCGGCCTTGTCGTGCTGCGCGGCAACCTCGCGCCCAACGGCGCCGTCATCAAGACGAGCGCTGCGAGTCCTGAGCTGCTCACGCACGCCGGGCGCGCGGTGGTATTCGAGGACTACAACGACCTCGCGGCGAGAATCGACCGGGACGATCTCGAGGTCGACGCCTCCTCGGTCCTGGTGCTGAAGAACGCCGGGCCGCTCGGCGGACCGGGAATGCCGGAGTGGGGCATGCTGCCGGTGCCGAAGAAGCTGCTCAGGCAGGGCGTGCGCGACATGGTGCGCGTCTCGGATGCGCGCATGAGCGGCACGAGCTACGGCACCTGCGTGCTGCACGTCGCCCCGGAATCCTGGATCGGCGGGCCGCTCGCCCTGGTGCGGAGCGGCGACCCGATCGAGCTCGACGTCTCGAAAAGAACCTTGAACCTGAAAATCGACGAATCGGAATTCGCCAGACGGCGCGAGGCCTGGAAACGGCCGGCTTCCCGCTACGCCCGCGGATACGGCACTGTTTTCGCGCGCCATGTCCGGCAGGCCGACGAAGGCTGCGATTTCGATTTCCTCGAGGGCACCGCAAGCGTGCCGGAACCGGAGATCCACTGACGATGGAGCTGCCGAAGAATCCATTCAAGCGCGCCCTGCGGTCGGGGGAGCGGCAGATCGGGTTGTGGTCGAGCCTCGCCTCGCACTACAGCGTCGAGGTGATCGCGGGCGCGGGCTTCGACTGGATCCTGCTTGACATGGAACACTCGCCGAACGAGCTTGCGAACGTGCTCGGCCAGCTCCAGGCGGCGGCGCCCTACCCGACCCATACGGTCGTGCGCGTGCCCTGGAACGACATGGTGGCGATCAAGCGCGTGCTCGATATCGGCGCGCTGTCGCTGCTCGTGCCGTACGTCTCGACCCCCGCCGAGGCGAAAAACGCGGTCTCCTACACGCGCTATCCGCCCGCGGGGGTGCGCGGCATCGCAGGCACCACGCGCGCCTCGCGCTTTGGCCGCGTGAAGGACTACGCCAGGCGCGCGCACGAGGAGATCTGCCTGCTGGTGCAGGCCGAGACGCGCGAGGCGCTGGACAACCTCGAGGCGATCTGTGCCGTGGAAGGCGTGGACGGCGTATTCATCGGCCCGGCCGACCTGCACGCCTCGCTCGGCTACACCGGCGAGACCGCCAACCCGAAGGTGAAGCCGGTGATCGACGAGGCGATCCGCCGCATCCGCAAGGCGGGGAAGGCACCCGGAATCCTCACGCCGAACGAGGCCGACGCGCGGCACTGGCTCGAGTGCGGGGCCCAGTTCGTCGCGGTGGGCTCCGACCTCGGCATTCTCGCGCGCGGCTCCGAGGCGCTCGCCGCGAAGTTCAAGCCCTGAGCCGCATGAAACCAGAGATCGTCATCACCGCCAGGGGCCACGCCGGCACGCTGGCGACACTGCAGGCCGATTTCACCGCGCACCTGCTCTACGAGGCCGCGGACCGCGACGCCTTTCTGAGGGAGCGCGCGCCGCGCGTGCGCGCAGTCGCGGCGTTCGGCCCGACGCCGGTGGACGGAAAGCTCATGGACGCGTTGCCGAAGCTCGAGATCATCTCGAATTTCGGCGTCGGCGTGGATTCGATCGACCTCGCGGCGGCGAAACAGCGCGGCATCCTCGTCACCAATACACCCGAAGTGCTCGACGAATGCGTCGCCGACACGGCGATTGCGCTGGTGCTCAACACGCTGAAGAAGCTTCCCCAGTCCGAGGCCCACCTGCGCTCGGGCTACTGGGCGACGCGCGGACCCTATCCACTGACCGCGACCCTCGGCGGCAAGACCATGGGAATCCTCGGCCTGGGGCGCATCGGCGAGGCGATCGCGAAACGTGCGCTCGCCTGCGGCATGAGAATCCGCTACCACAATCGCAACCGCAAGAGCTCGCCCTTTCCGTACGATCCGGACCCGGTGACGCTCGCGAAGAACTCCGACGTATTGATGGTCGTGACGCCCGGCGGGGCGGAGACCAACAGGCTGGTCGGCGCGAAGGTCCTCGACGCGCTCGGCCCCGAGGGCTACCTGGTCAACATCGCGCGCGGCTCGGTGGTCGACGAGCCGGTGCTGCTGCGCTACCTGCAGGAAAAGAGGATCGCCGGCGCGGGGCTGGACGTGTTCGCCGACGAGCCGAACGTGCCGGCGGAATTCTTCGCGCTCGACAACGCCGTGCTGTTCCCGCACGTCGGCAGCGCCACGGTCGAGACGCGAAAGGCGATGGGCGACCTGCAGATCGAGAACCTGCGCCGGCACTTCGCCGGGCAGCCGGTGCTGACCCGCGTCGTCTAGCGCGTCAGGAGGGCGAGCCGGCCTGCGACTGCAGCCAGTTCTGCACGCCCGTCTTTCCGATCAGATCGAGCTGGATCTCGAGCCAGTCGATGTGCTGCTCCTCCGACTCGAGGATGCCTTCCAGGATCTCGCGCGAGACGTAGTCGCCGGCCTCCTCGCAATACGCGATCGCGTCCCTGAGCACCGGATGCGCGAGCTGCTCGAGCTTGAGGTCGCATTTCAGCGCCTCCGGCGCGCTCTCGCCGATCATCAGCTTTCCCAGGTCCTGCAGATTCGGCAGCCCCTCCAGGAATAGGATGCGCTCGATCAGCCGGTCGGCGTGCTTCATCTCGCCGATCGACTCCTTCTTCTCGTAGCCCCCGAGCTTCTTCAGGCCCCAGTTTTCGAACATGCGGGCGTGCAGCATGTACTGGTTGATCGCCGTGAGCTCGTTGAACAGGACTTTGTTCAGGTGCTGGATGACCTTCTTGTCGCCCTTCATCGCGCGCCTCCTTGGGACGGGGCGATTCGAC
>Ga0156285_1002_pt1 | contig 8862 bp, 9 predicted proteins | sample RifCSPlowO2_12_FD_107934 | JGI IMG/M metagenome (GOLD analysis project Ga0156285, IMG submission 107934) | Betaproteobacteria bacterium RIFCSPLOWO2_12_FULL_68_20 | reverse complement strand
CATCTTCTTCGGCAGGCCGCACTGGTGCAGCTTCAACTGCGGGCCGACCACGATCACCGAGCGGCCGGAGTAGTCGACGCGCTTGCCGAGCAGGTTCTGGCGGAAGCGCCCGCCCTTGCCCTTGATCATGTCGGCGAGCGACTTCAGCGGGCGCTTGTTGGCGCCGGTCATCGCCTTGCCGCGGCGGCCGTTGTCGAGCAGCGAGTCCACCGCCTCCTGCAGCATCCTCTTCTCGTTGCGCACGATGATCTCGGGCGCTTTCAGCTCGAGCAGCCGCTTGAGACGGTTGTTGCGGTTGATCACACGCCGGTACAAGTCGTTCAGGTCCGAGGTCGCGAACCGCCCGCCATCGAGCGGCACCAGCGGCCGCAGCTCCGGCGGCAGCACCGGCAGCACCTCCATGATCATCCAGTCGGGCTTGATGTTGGAGGCCTTGAAGCCCTCGAGCACCTTGAGCCGCTTGGCGTACTTCTTGATCTTGGCGTCCGAGGAGGTCGCCTCGAGCTCCTTGCGCAGGTCGTCGAGCTGCTTGTTGAGGTCGAGCGAGCGCAGCAGCGCCCTGATGCCCTCGGCGCCCATGGACGCCGAGAAGTCGTCGCCGAACTCCTCGACCTTGGCGAGGTAGTCGTCCTCGGTGAGAAGCTGGCAGCGCTTGAGCGGCGTCAGACCCGGATCGGTCACGACGTAGGCCTCGAAATAGAGCACCCGCTCGATGTCGCGCAGCGTCATGTCGAGCACCAGCCCGAGGCGGCTGGGCAAGCTCTTCAGGAACCAGATGTGCGCGGTCGGGCTCGCCAGCTCGATATGGCCCATGCGCTCGCGCCGTACCTTCGCGAGCGTCACCTCGACGCCGCACTTCTCGCAGATCACACCCCTGTGTTTGAGCCTCTTATATTTGCCGCACAGGCACTCGTAGTCCTTGATCGGCCCGAAGATCTTGGCGCAGAACAGGCCGTCGCGCTCCGGCTTGAAGGTGCGGTAGTTGATGGTCTCGGGCTTCTTCACCTCGCCGTAGGACCACGAGCGGATCTTCTCGGGCGAGGCGAGCCCGATCTTGATGGCGTCGAACTCCTCGTCCTGCTGGACCTGCTTGAAGAGCTCAAGAAGCGCTTTCATCAGAACCTCTCCAGATCGATGTCGATGCCAAGGGAACGGATCTCCTTCACCAGCACGTTGAACGACTCGGGCATGCCGGCGTCGATCTTGTGGTCGCCCTTGACGATGTTCTCGTACACCTTGGTGCGCCCGGTGATGTCGTCGGATTTCACCGTCAGCATCTCCTGCAGCGTGTAGGCCGCGCCGTAGGCCTCCAGCGCCCACACCTCCATCTCGCCGAAGCGCTGGCCGCCGAACTGCGCCTTGCCCCCGAGCGGCTGCTGCGTGACGAGCGAGTACGGGCCCGTGGAGCGCGCGTGCATCTTGTCGTCCACCAGGTGATGCAGCTTCAGCATGTGCGTGAAGCCCACCGTCACCGGCCGGTCGAAGGCCTCGCCGGTGCGGCCGTCGTGCAGGGTCATCTGTCCCGACACCGGCAGCCCCGCCATCTCGAGCGTGGCGTTGATCTCCGACTCCGAGGCGCCGTCGAATACCGGTGTCGCGAACGGCACGCCTTCCCTGAGGTTGTGCGCCAGCTGCAGCACCTCCTCGTCGGTGAGCTTGGCGATCTCGTCCTCCTTGCCGCTCACGCTGTAGATGCGCTCGACCTGCTTGCGGATCTCGGCGATCTTGGCCTGCGCCTTGATCAGCTCTCCGATCCTCAGTCCCAGGCCTTTCGCCGCCCAGCCGAGGTGGGTCTCCAGGATCTGCCCCACGTTCATGCGCGAGGGCACGCCCAGCGGGTTGAGCACGAGGTCGACCGGCGTGCCGTCGGCCATGTGCGGCATGTCCTCGACCGGCACGATCTTGGAAATGACGCCCTTGTTGCCGTGGCGTCCGGCCATCTTGTCGCCGGGCTGTAGGCGCCGCTTTACGGCGACGTACACCTTCACCATCTTCAGCACGCCCGGCGGAAGCTCGTCGCCTTGCGTGAGCTTCTTCCTTTTGGCCTCGAACATCGCGTCGAATTCGCGGCGCTTCTGTGCGAGCGAGTCCTTGAGGCCCTCGACCTGAGAGGCGGCCTCCTCGTTCGCGAGCCGCACGTCGAACCAGTCGTAGCGCTCGACCGACTCGAGGTAGCCCTTCGTCACCTTGGTGCCGCGCGCCAGGCGCTTCGGTCCGCCGTTCGCGGTCTTGCCGGTGAGCAGGCGCTCCAGGCGCTCGAAGGTGTCGGACTCGACGATGCGCATCTGGTCGGCGAGGTCGGTCTTGTAGCGCTTGAGCTCGTCCTCGATGATGGACTGGCTCCTCTTGTCGCGCTCGATGCCCTCGCGCGTGAACACCTGCACGTCGATCACGCATCCGGAGATGCCCGAGGGCACGCGCAGCGAAGTGTCCTTCACGTCGCTCGCCTTCTCGCCGAAGATCGCCCGCAGCAGCTTCTCCTCGGGCGTGAGCTGGGTCTCGCCCTTCGGAGTGACTTTCCCCACCAGCACGTCGCCCGCCTCGACTTCCGCGCCGATGTAGACGATTCCCGACTCGTCCAGGCGCGCGAGCTGCGCCTCCGACAGATTCGAGATGTCGCGCGTGATCTCCTCGGGCCCGAGCTTGGTGTCGCGCGCCACCACCGTCAGCTCCTCGATATGGATCGAGGTGAAGCGGTCGTCGGCGACGACCCGCTCGGAAATGAGGATCGAGTCCTCGAAATTGAAGCCGTTCCACGGCATGAACGCGACCAGCATGTTCTGGCCGAGCGCCAGCTCGCCGAGGTCGGTGGAAGCGCCGTCGGCGACCACGTCGCCCTTGGCGATGCGCTCGCCCTGCTTCACGATCGGGCGCTGGTTGATGTTGGTGTTCTGGTTCGACCGGGTGTACTTGGTCAGCTTGTAGATATCGACTCCGACGTCGCCCGGAACGGTCTCGTCGTCGTTGACGCGCACCACGATGCGGTTCGCGTCCACGTAGTCGATCACGCCGCCGCGCAGCGCGATGACGCAGGTGCCCGAGTCGATGGCCGCGGTGCGCTCGATTCCGGTGCCGACGAGCGGCTTCTCCGGCCGCAGGCAGGGCACCGCCTGGCGCTGCATGTTCGAGCCCATCAGCGCGCGGTTGGCGTCGTCATGCTCGAGGAAGGGGATGAGCGATGCCGCGACCGACACGATCTGGCTCGGGGCCACGTCCATGTATTGCACTTCCTCGGGCGACTTCAGCTCGAACTCGTTCTTGAAGCGGCACGACACCAGGGTGTCGGTGAGCTTGCCCGCCTTGTCGATCTGCGCGTTCGCCTGCGCGATCACGTAGTTGCCTTCCTCGATCGCCGACAGGTACACGATCTCGTTGGTCGCGCGGCTGTTGGTCACCTTGCGGTACGGCGTCTCCAGGAACCCGTAGCGGTTGGTGCGCGCGTACAGCGCCAGCGAGTTGATCAGGCCGATGTTCGGCCCCTCCGGCGTCTCGATCGGGCACACGCGGCCGTAGTGGGTCGGATGGACGTCCCGCACCTCGAATCCCGCGCGCTCGCGGGTGAGCCCGCCGGGCCCGAGCGCCGAGACGCGCCGCTTGTGCGTGATCTCCGAAAGAGGGTTCGTCTGGTCCATGAACTGGGAGAGCTGCGACGAGCCGAAAAACTCCTTGATCGCGGCCGAGATCGGCTTCGCATTGATCAGGTCGTGCGGCATCAGGTTCTCGGATTCCGCCTGAGACAGCCGCTCCTTCACCGCGCGCTCGACCCGCACCAGCCCGGCGCGGAACTGGTTCTCGGCGAGCTCCCCCACCGAGCGCACGCGCCGGTTGCCGAGATGATCGATGTCGTCGATCTCGCCGCGGCCGTTGCGCAGCTCGACCAGGATGCGGATCACCTCGACGATGTCCTTGGGGCTCATCGTGAAGCGCTGCTCGATCCTGGCCTCGAGCTTGTGCCGGTCCACGCCTTTCGACTTGAGGTCGTGGACCATCTTGTCCACCGCGGCCTGGGCCTCCGCCTCGCTCTTCAGTCCCTCCAGGCTCACCTTGTTGAGCGAGAGCTCCGGCACGTGCTTGAAGTAGGCGCGCACCTCCTCCTCGGCTTCCCTGGACAGGGCGAGGTTCTTCAGCCGGATCTGCCACGCGCTCTCGCAGGGCACACCGATGCGCCGGTTGAACTTCATGCGGCCGACGGCCGAGAGGTCGTAGCGCTCCTCGGCGAAGAAAAGCCCGTTGAACAGCGACTCCACGGCATCCTCCGTGGGCGGCTCGCCCGGCCGCATCATGCGGTAGATCGCGACGCGCGCCGCGTTCACGTCGGCGGTCTCGTCGGTGCGCAGCGTCTGCGAGACGTAGGGGCCCTGGTCCAGGTCGTTGGTGAACAGCGTCTGCACTTTCGCGATCCGCGCTTCGCGCAGCTTCGCGAGCGCCTCCTCGGTGATCTCGTCGTTCGCGCTGGCGATGATCTCGCCGGTCTCGCCGTTCACCACGTTGTGCGAAAGCGTGCGGCCTAGGATGAACTCGTCGGGCGCCTCGACCCGCTTGATGCCCGCCGTCTCCATGTCGCGGATGTGCTTGACCGTGATCCTCTTGTCCTTGGCGACGATCGTCTTTCCGGCCTTGTCGTTGATGTCGAAGCGCGCCACCTCGCCGCGCAGGCGCTCGGGCACCACCTCGAACAGCACGCCGTTCGCCTCGATGTGGAACGTGTCGAAAGCGAAGAATTCCTTCAGGATCCGCTCGGGCGTATAGCCGAGCGCTTTCAGCAGGATCGTCACCGGCATCTTGCGGCGGCGGTCGACGCGGAAGAACACGATATCTTTCGGGTCGAACTCGAAATCGAGCCACGAGCCGCGGTACGGGATGATGCGCGCCGAAAACAGCAGCTTCCCGCTCGAGTGCGTCTTGCCGCGGTCGTGCTCGAAGAACACCCCGGGCGAGCGGTGCAGCTGCGACACGATCACCCGCTCGGTGCCGTTGATGATGAAGGAGCCGGTGGTGGTCATGAGCGGGATTTCGCCCATGTAGACCTCCTGCTCCTTCACTTCCTTGGTGGTCGGCTTCGGCGCGTCCTTGTCCATGATCACGAGGCGCACCTTGGCCCTGAGCGGACTGGCGTAGGTAAGGCCGCGCTGCTGGCATTCCTTCACGTCGAACGGCGGCTCGCCGAGCGAATAGCTCGCGAACTCGAGCCGCGCGTTTCCGGAATGGCTCGCGATCGGGAAGATCGACGTGAACGCGGCTTGCAGCCCCTCGATCCTGCGCGCCTCGGGCGCGACGTGCGCCTGCAGGAACGCGGTGTAGGACTCGAGCTGCGTCGCGATCAGGAACGGCACCTTCTGCACCACGGCGCGCTTGGCGAAGCTCTTGCGGATGCGCTTGCGCTCAGTTAGCGAATACGTCATTGAGTCTCTCTGTTGTGAGGGCACTGGTCCAAGGACAAAGCGAAAGCGCCGGCTTTCGCCTTGGCCTCGGCCCGGGCGGGGTCCATGAGACTCCGCCCGGTTTCCGTGGTTCCTTACTTGATCTCAACCTTCGCGCCGGCGTCGGTGAGCTTCTTGGCCACCGCATCCGCGTCGGCCTTGGAGACGCCCTCCTTGACCGGCTTGGGCGCGCCGTCGACGAGGTCCTTGGCCTCCTTCAGGCCCAGGCTCGTCAGCTCGCGCACCGCCTTGATCACGTTTACCTTGTTGTCGCCGAAGGCGGTCAGCACGACCGTGAACTCGGTTTGTTCCTCCGCTGCCACCGCGGCGGCAGCGCCGCCGGCGGCCAGGGCCGCCACGGCGACCGGCGCCGCGGCCGACACGCCGAACTTTTCTTCCATGTCCTTGATGAGCTGCGACAGCTCCAGGACGGTCAATTTCGAAATCGCTTCGAGAATCTGTGTGCGTTCCATCGTGTGCTCCGAATTTAAAGGTTCCTGAAAGCGGTCCTCAGGCGGCCTGCTTTTCCCTCTGATCGCGCAGCGCGGCGAGCGCACGGGCGAATTTCGCCGCAACCTCGTTCATGGTGCGCGCGAGCTTGGCGATCGGCGCCTGCAGCGTTCCCGCCAGCGTCGCCAGCAGCACTTCGCGGCTCGGCAGCGACGCCAGCGCCCTGACGTCCTTCGCGGACATCACGGCGTTCGGCATCGCCCCGGCCTTGATGACGAAACGCTCGTTCTCGCGCGCGAAATCGGCGAGCACCTTCGCGCCGGCGACCGGGTCCCGGGTGATGCCGTACATCAGCGGACCGCTCATCTGCTCGGTCAGCTTCTCGAACGGCGTGCCCTGGACGGCCCTGCGCGCCAGCGTGTTCTTGAGCACGCGCAGGTAAAGCCCGGACTTGCGCGCCCTGGCGCGCAGACGCGTCGCGCCCTCGACGGTCAGGCCGCGATACTCCGCGACGATGACCGCCTGGGCGCCCGCCAGCTTGGCCGCGACTTCCGAGACCATCGCTTGCTTCTGCTCCAGACTGAGTCCCAAGGTCTACCTCCTTGCGTTGATGAATCGGCGACCTTGAGTCGGGAACCCCGCGGAACCCTCTTCGAGTGCGCCGTCTGCGTAGGGCAAGGCTGCGATTAAGTTCTTGCGAACCCCTACGGTCTTTGACAGCCGCCCTTTCGGGCAACAGCCCAAAGTCTTCAAATCGAATCCTCTAGTGCGCCTGCGCCGAGAGCGATGCCGGATCGACCTTGACCCCGATCCCCATCGTGCTCGACACCGAAAGCTTCTTCAGGAAAATGCCCTTGGTGGCTGCCGGCTTGGCCTTGTTCAGGGCATCGACCAGCGCCGCCAGGTTGTCGCGCAGCTGCTCCGGCGTGAACGAGGCGCGTCCGATCGTGCATTGCACGATTCCCGCCTTGTCGGCGCGGAACTGCACCTGGCCCGCTCTTGCGTTCCTGACCGCCGCCGCGACATCCGGCGTCACCGTCCCCACCTTGGGATTCGGCATCAGGCCGCGCGGACCGAGGATCTGGCCGAGCTGCCCGACGACCCGCATCGCGTCGGGCGCCGCGATCACAACGTCGAATTCGATCTTGCCGGCCTTCACCTGCTCGGCGAGGTCTTCCAGGCCCACCAGGTCGGCGCCTGCGTCTTTGGCGGCCTGCGCCTTGTCGCCTGCCGCGAACACCGCCACGCGCACCTTCCTCCCGGTGCCCGCCGGCAGCACCACCGAGCCGCGCACCGACTGGTCCGACTTCTTCACGTCGATGCCGAGGTTCACCGCGATATCCACCGCCTCATCGAACTTGGCGCTCGCCGTTTCCTTGACGAGTTTCATCGCGTCGAGGGCCGCATACGACTTCGAGCGGTCGACCTTCGCCGCGAACGCCTTCCGGCGCTTGGAGACGTGCGTCATTTACATTCCCTCCACGATCACGCCCATCGAGCGCGCGCTGCCCGCGACGATGCGCATCGCCGCCTCGAGGTCGGAGGCGTTCAGGTCGGGCATCTTCACTTTCGCGATCTCCTCCACCTGCGTGCGCGTGATTCTCCCCACCTTGTCGGTGTGCGGCCGCGGGCTGCCCGACTCGATGCCGGCGGCCTTCTTGATCAGCACCGTCGTCGGCGGCGTCTTGATGATGAAGCTGAAGCTCTTGTCCGCGTAGGCGGTGATCACCACCGGCAGCGGCAGACCCGGCTCCACCTTCTGGGTCTGCGCGTTGAAGCTCTTACAGAACTCCGTGATGTTGAGGCCGCGTTGCCCGAGCGCCGGTCCGATCGGGGGCGAGGGGTTCGCCTTGCCCGCCGGAACCTGCAGCTTGATCAGTCCGACGATTTTCTTCGCCATCTAAGCCTTCTCCACTTGACCGAATTCCAGCTCGACCGGGGTCGAGCGGCCGAAGATCGTCACCGCCACGCGCAAGCGCGATTTTTCGTAATTGACATCTTCCACGGTGCCCTGGAAGTCGGTGAACGGGCCGTCCTTCACGCGCACCATCTCTCCGACCTCGAACAGCACCTTGGGCTTGGGCTTCTCCACGCCCTCGCGCATCTGCTGCATGATCGCGTCGACTTCCTTCTCCGCGATCGGCGCGGGCTTGGTCGCGGTGCCGCCGACGAAGCCGGTGACCTTGTTGGTGTTCTTCACCAGGTGCCAGGTGTCGTCGTTCATCTCCATCTCGACCAGCACGTAGCCAGGGAAGAACTTGCGCTCCGACATGTGCTTCTGGCCGCCCTTCATCTCGACCACTTCCTCCACCGGCACCAGGATCTTGCCGAACTTGTCCTGCATTCCGGAGCGCGCGATGCGCTCCTCCAGCGCACGCTGCACCGACTTCTCGAAGCCGGAGTAGGCGTGCACCACGTACCAGCGTTTGGCCATGGCCGTTCCGATCACGTCTTTTTCCATCCGAGCAACAGGTCGTACAGCACCCACTCGAGCGTCTTGTCAGTCATCCACAGAAAAACCGCCATCGCCACCACGAACGCGAACACCGCCGCGGTGGTCTGCATCGTCTCCTTGCGCGTCGGCCAGACCATCTTCTTCACCTCGACGATCGCCTCTGCGGCGAATACCGCGAACTGGCGGCCGGGCTCGGTGAGCCACGCCACCGCGCCGCCCGCGAGGATGCCCGCCGCCACGGCAAGGACGCGCAGCACCAAAGCGACGTCCGCGAGCTGGTAGTAAGCCCACACGCCGAGCACCGCCAGCGCGGCGGCGAATCCCAGCTTGATTTTGTCGGCCATGGTCAGCGCTTGGCAGGGGCAGAGGGGATCGAACCCCCAACCTTCGGTTTTGGAGACCGACGCTCTGCCAGTTGAGCTATGCCCCTAGTTCCCGGCATTCCTACTCGACGATCTTCGCCACCACTCCGGCGCCCACGGTCTTGCCGCCCTCGCGGATGGCGAAGCGCAGCCCCTGCTCCATCGCGATCGGCGT
>Ga0156285_1026_pt2 | contig 9517 bp, 10 predicted proteins | sample RifCSPlowO2_12_FD_107934 | JGI IMG/M metagenome (GOLD analysis project Ga0156285, IMG submission 107934) | Betaproteobacteria bacterium RIFCSPLOWO2_12_FULL_68_20 | reverse complement strand
GCCTGTTCTGGGTCAGCGTGCTGACGGTCGTCATCGGGCTGCTGATGGCTTCCGCCTTCCCGGCCATCCTGGTCTACGCACAGGAGCTGGTGCCCGGGCGCGTCGGCCTGATCTCCGGCATGTTCTTCGGCTTCGCCTTCGGCCTGGCGGGCATCGGAGCAGCAGCGATGGGCCGCATCGCCGATGCCACCAGCGTGGGATTCGTCTTCCAGCTCTGCGCGTATTTGCCGGCGATCGGGCTGGTGACCTGGCTGCTGCCGGACCTCGAGCGATTGCGCCCTAAAGCCAGCTCATTTCCTGCGTAGCTCGCTCGCGGCGGCTGCCGCCAGCATCGCCTCGAAGAGCTCCGGCTTGGGCACGAGCGGCTTGGGATAGGCCTTGCGGCTGTGCGTAAGGCCGAGCCCGAGGGCCAGTTCGGCGAGTTTGTAGGTGAGCGGCCCGGGATTGATCACCGGCACCGGCAGGCGCGCGGCGAGATAGGCATGGGCCTGGTGCATGGTGGTCGAGCCAAGCAGCAGCACGTCGGCGCCGTCTTCCTCGATCGCCTTGCGACCCGCCTCGAGCAGCAGGGGGAACACGTCGGCTTCCTTGCCGGAGAGCAGCTCGCGGTTGTCGGGCCGCACGTCGAGTGCGCGAATCGAGGCGCACTTGTGATGGATGCCGAGGTCGTTCAGCGACTTGGCGTAGAGCGGCTTCCACTGGCTCCACAGGGTCAGCACCGAGAAGCGCTCGCCGAACATGAGCGCCGTGAGCATCGAGGCCCGTCCCGGCGCGATGACCGGGATGTCGAGCAGCGAGCGCAGCCCGGCCATGCCGGAATCGCTCATGGTGTCGATGCACACCGCATGGTAGCCCTCCTCCTGCGCGCGCAGGCCGGCCTCCACGATCCCCGCGTCCGCGAGGATGTAGTCATGATGGCTGACGTAGTTGCTCGGCGCCGCCTTCACGGGGCGGAAATCGAACGCGATGTCCGGGCCCAGGCGCACCGCCTGCGTCTGCGCGCGGCGCAGCGCGAGCTGCTCGTCGTTGACCGGGAACGGCACGATTACAAGGACCTTATGCATGGTCGCCCAACTCCTTCAGAACCTGTCACTCTAAAGGCCGAGATAGCGCGCCCGGAGATCCGGACTGCCGGCCAACTCCGCCGCCGGCCCGGACATCGCGACCACGCCATGCTCGATGATGTAGGCGCGGTCCGCCGCCTCCAGCGACTGCACCGCGTTCTGCTCGATCAGCAGGATGCTCAGGCCTTCGCCGTTCAGCTCGCCGATCAGCTCGAACATCTCGTCCACCAGGATCGGCGACAACCCGAGCGTAGGCTCATCCAGGATCAGGAGCCTCGGCTCCGACATCAGCCCGCGCCCGATGGCGAGCATCTGCTGCTCGCCGCCTGAAAGCGTCGCGGCCATCTGGCCGAAGCGCTCCATGAGCCTGGGGAAGATGCGCGTCACTCGCCCGAGGTTGCGCGCGCGGGCCGCCTTGCCGCGCCGGTAGCTGCCCAGCTCGAGGTTCTCGCGCACCGACAGGTTGGGAAACACGCGGCGCCCTTCGGGCACCTGAATCAGGCCCAGATCGACGATGCGCGCGGGGTTCGCGCCGGCGATGTCCTCGCCGCAGAAGCGGATCGAACCGCCGAACGGAACGCAGATCCCGCTCAGATTATTGTTCAGCGTGGACTTGCCTACGCCATTGCTGCCGAGCACCGCGACCACCTCGCCTTCGGCGACGTCGATATCCATGCCGTGGAGGATTTCCACCTCGCCGTATCCCGCCCGCAGGCCGCGCACTTCAAGCATGCGCGGTCGCCGCGATGCGTTGCGCCGCGCCGTGACCGAGGTAAGCCTCGATCACCACGGGGTCGGCCGCGGGCTGCCTTGGGGCGCCCTGCGCGATGATTTTCCCGTAGGACAGCACATAGACATTCTCGGCGAGGCTCATCACCGCCTGCATCACGTGCTCGATGAGGAATACGGTGACGCCCGAGCTGCGGATGCCCTGGATCACCGGGATGAGCTCGTCGATTTCCGGGGGATTCAGGCCCGCCATAACCTCGTCGAGAAGCAGCAGTTTCGGCTGCGTCGCCAGCGCGCGCGCGAGTTCGAGCCGCTTGCGCCCGGCGACTGTCAGGCCGGCGGCGGTGCGCTCGAGCAGATCCGCCATGCCGACCTGCCGCGCGATCGCCTCGGCCCGCGCCGACGCCAGCGCCCGCTCGGGCGTATGCAGGTAGGCGCCCACCATGATGTTCTCGCGCACGCTCAGGTGGGCAAAAGGCTGCGTCACCTGAAAAGTGCGCACCATGCCGTGGCGGCAGATCAGATGCGGCGGCCGGCCGGTGATGTCCTCTCCGCGGAAGCGAACGCTCCCCTCGTCGGGAGCCAGGAACCCGGTGAGCGCCGCGAACAGCGTCGTTTTGCCCGCACCGTTCGGGCCGATCAGCCCGGCGATTGTCCCCTCGGCCACATCGAGGCTCGCGCTGTCGACCGCGCGCAGGCCGCCGAAGATCTTCGACAGTCCGCGGACTTCAAGCACGCGCCTTGCGCCTCCAGCGCAGCTTGAACAGGTCGACAAGCCCGTTGGGCAGAAAGCCGATGATCAGGATGAGAAGGCTGCCGTAGATGATCAGCGAAAGACCCTGCGCATCGGTGATGGCGCGCGTGTATTCGCCAACCAGCGTCAGCAGTAACGAACCGATCAGCGGGCCGTACACGGTGCCGGTCCCGCCGATCATGCTGACCAGCAGCATCTCGACCGACTTGTCCACCCCGAACACCACCGCCGGATCGATGTAGAGGTAGTACTGCGCGTAGAAGGTGCCGCCCAGGGCGCACAAGGCGCCCGAGAGCGCCATCACCTTTACCTTTTCGCGGAAGGTATCGATGCCCAGCGCGCGCGCCGCGTCCTCGTTCTCGCGGATTGCCGCCAGCCGCGCCCCGAAGCGCGAGCGCTGGAGCCAGATCGCAATTCCGATGGATATCGCGGTCAGAGCGAGGATGGTGTAGTAGAAGCCGATGCGCTCGGCAAACTGGAAGTTCAGCGCACTGCGCTTGAGCGGGAGCAGCAGTCCCACCCCGCCCCCGGTGAACTCCAGCGCATTGGTCAGGATGCGGAACGCCTCGGCGAAGGCCAGCGTGATCAATGCGAAGTACGAACCGCGGAGGCCGAAGCGGAACGAGAGCGCCGCGATGAGGGCGCCGACCAGCGCGCCGGCACCGGCCGAAGCGGCGAGTCCGGACCAGGGGCTCCAGCCCAGCTTGAGCTGCAGGATCGTCGAGCAGTACGCGCCGGTGCCGAAGAACACCGCGTGGCCGAAGGACAACTGCCCGCCGAAGCCGCCGGCGATGTTCCAGGCCTGCCCGATGAGCGCGAAAAACAGCACCAGGACGCCGAAATTGATCGCGAAATTGCCGCGGAACACCAGCGGGTAGGCCAGCGCGACGACGAGCAGTGCCGCCGGAATTTTCCAGTTCATTTACTGAAAATTCCGGTCGGGCGAAAAAGAAGAATCAGAATGAAGATGAGGGAGATGCCGATCTGGCCGAGCGCCTCGCCGAGGAACAGGCCGCTCAACGACTCGGTGAGGCCGATGATCAGCGAGCCGACCAGCGCGCCGATAAAGCTCCCCATGCCGCCGAGCACTACGATGGTGAAGGCGACAATCACGAACAGGTGCCCGACCGAAGGCGAAACGTAGAACGAGGGGATCAGCAGGCAGGCGGCAGCGCCAAGGCAGGCGATGCCGATGCCGTAGGAGACGGCGAAGATCTTCTCCACGTCGATGCCGACCAGCCGCGCTCCATGACGCTCCTTCGCCACCGCGCGGATCGCGCGGCCGGTGTCGGTGCGTGCGATGAACCAGGCAAGCGCGGCGCACAGCACGAGCGAGGCCACGAACGACACCAGCTTGGGAAGCGGCACCAGCGCCGGACCGAGCGCGACCATCCGGTCGGAATAGGAAACGGTGACGGTCTGCGAGTCGCCCTTGAAAAAGAACAGTGCCACGTTCTCCAGCACGATCGACAGCCCGAGCGTGATCAGCAGGATGTTTTCATCCTTGCCGTGGCTGAAGCGGCCGATCAGCCCGCGGTACAGGACGTATCCGGCGGCGAACATCGCCGCCACCATCAGCGGGATCGCCGCATAGGGATCGATTTTCGCTTTCATCAGCAGGAAATACGCGCCGTACATCGCCAGCATCAGCATGCTGCCGTGCGCGAAATTGATGATGTGCAGGACGCCGTATATCAGCGTCAGGCCGACCGCCACCAGGGCGTAGCTGCCGCCGAGCAGCAGGCCATTGATGACGGCGGCGCCAAGGATCGTCGCGTCCAAGGCGGCCGCCCCTGCGTCGCGCCGCGGCGACTTAGCTGAACTTCGGCTTCGGAAATACCGGTTTGGCCGAGGCGAACTTCGCCGGCCAGATGACTTCGATATCCGTCCGGCTCGCCTGCTGGATCGACGCCTTGCCGCCGGTGTTCTGGCCGTTGACCATCCTGGTCGGTCCATAGGGCATGAAGTGGTCGGACCACGTGGACGCGGCGAGCGCGGCGTTGACCTTTTCCTTGTCGGCGGAACCCGCGCGCTCCATCCCGTCGGCCAGAAACTTGACTGCGTTGTACGAGAGGTAGACCTCGAAGGTAAAAAGATCGCCTTTGGCCTCGACCCGCTTCTTCATCGCCTGCGCCCTGGGGTTCGTCGGGTCGAACCAGTGGTTGGTGTCGATCATGTACTGCGCGACGTCGGGCAGCTCCTTCACGAACTTGTAGTTGAAGCCGCCGCCGAGCACGGAGAACATGCTTACCAGGTCCACCTTCTGCTGATGCAGGGTGCGCGCGAGCAGCACGTACTCGTTCTGGTAGTTGCTCATGATGACCAAGTCGGGCTTAAGCCCGCGGATGCGCAGCGCCAGGTTCGCGAAGTCGCGCGTCGGGTTGGCGTGCTTCATGACCTCCTTCACCTCGATGCCGATCGACGGCAGCTTGGCTGCGAGGAGCTTCGCGGTGCCGGTGCCGAACTCGGACTCCTCGTGCACCAGCACGGCCGACTTCGCCGGGTTGCCGGCCGCCTTGTTGATCTCGCCCAGGCCGAGGATGCCGTCGTCGACGCTGGCGTTGAAGCCAGGCTTGAGGCGGAACACGTTCTTCAGCCCGCGGTTGACGATGTTGTCGGAGGCACCCACGTCGATCACGAAGGGCGTGTTGTACTTGGCCGCCGCCTGCGTTGCCGGCAGCGCGACCGCGCTCGAGAAGCAACCGATATAAGCCGATACGCCCGCCTCCTGCATCTGCTCCACCACGCTGACACCGACCTCGGGCTTGGCCTGGTTGTCGCCGAGCAGCGCCTCGAGCTTCGCCCCGCCCATGGACTTGATGCCGCCGCCGGCGTTGATCTCGTCGATGGCCATCATGGCGCCCATGCGGGACTGGCCACCGCTGTAGGCGAGAAAGCCGGTAATCGGGTGCACCAGGCCGACCTTGATCGGCCGGGCCTGGGCGCGCAGCAGCGTGGGCACGCCGAAGGCGACCGATGCGGCGGCGGTGGCGCCGATGAACTTGCGGCGCGTGAATCGGGATTTTCGGCTAGGCATGGATTTCTCCCTGTGTTGATCGTCCGGTAACGTCTGGCGCGAGTCTATGACATTGTCATTGTAGAAGGAAGCCCCACGCTGCGACGCAGCCGGCGTTCTGCAGTCCGATCTGGTTGCGCTGCAACGCTCAGGGAATCAGTACGAGCGCGCCGGTCGTCTTGCGGCTCTCGAGCAAGCGGTGCGCTTGTGCGGCTTGCGCAAGCGGCAGGGTCCGCGGCGGGCGGGGGCGGAGCAGCCCGCGCCCGAGCGCGTCGAACAGGTCGCGCGCGGCAGCCTCGAGTTCATCGGTGCTCGCCGTGTAATCGCCGAAGCGCACCCAGGTGAGCCACAGGCTGCCGCGGTCGCGCAGCAGATTCACCGAAAACGGCGGCACCAGGCCCGAAGAATTGCCGAAGCAGACCAGGTGTCCGCGACTGCCAAGGCAGGCGATCGAACCCTCCCAGGTGGCGAGCCCCACCGGGTCGTAGACCACGGGCACGCCGGCGCCTCCGGTCAGTTCGCGCACCCGCGCGGGCCAATCGTCTTGGCCGTGCACGAACACGGCCTCGTATCCATTTTCGAGAGCGCTCGCGACCTTTTCCGCCGAGCCCACGATGCCTATTGCGCGGGCGCCAAGCGCGCGCAGCCACTGGCCGGCGAGCGTGCCGACGCCGCCCGCTGCCGAATGGAAAACGACCCAGCTCCCCGGCTCGACGCGAAATACGCACCGCGCGAGTACTTGAACGGTCAGACCCTTGAGGAATGTCGCCGCTACTATCTCGTCGGCAAGTCCCTCGGGAACCCGCACGCAGCGCGCCGCCGGGAAATTGCGCGCCTCGCAATAGGCACCGAGCGGGCGCGAGGCGTAGGCAACGCGGTCGCCAGTCCGGAACCGCTCGACCCCGGGACCGATCGCCTCGACTACGCCGACCGCCTCCATGCCGAGCACCAGCGGTTTGGGAAGATCGTGAAGGTCGCGGTAGTCGCCGCGGCGCCCATGCACGTCGGTGAAGTTGACCCCGATGGCTGAATGGCGGATGCAAATTTCGCCTGGCCCGGGCGCGACCTCGGGAACGGTGCGCATCTCGAGCACTTCCGGGCCGCCGAAGCGGCTCAACGCCATGGCGCGGCTCACGCATCCGCTCCCGCAACGAGCCGTCCGGCACTCGCGCCGGCGATGCGCCCGAGCGTGGTTGCGGTGAGCAGCCCGCCGCCCGAGAAATAGCCCCAGTTGGACGGCCCCGAAAGCCCCCGCGCCGCACCACCGCCAGCAAAAAGATTGGGCAACGGTGTGCGATCGGGGCGCAGCACACGGGCCGCGATATCGATCACCAGCCCGCCCTGGGTATGGAACAACGCACCCGTGACTTTCACTGCGCAGAACGGAGCCTGCAACGGCTGCGTACCGCGAAAGCTGCGATCCCACCGATCGTCGCCTGTTCCTTCTCTCAGAAGATTCACTTCTGCGTCGGTGCGCTCCAGATCGCCCGCCGGAATCCCGAGCAGCGCGGCCAGTTCGCGCAAGCTCGCGGCCTTGCGAATGCCGCCGAGCGAGCGGATCGCCTCGTAGTCGGCGAAACCGAGAATTGGCCGCTCGCGCGCCTCGTCATAAATGTCCCAGGCCACTCGGCCGGGTTGCGCGATCACCTCGACCGCCTGCTCGGAGTAGCCGCGCACCTCGTTCGAGAAACGCAGGCCGAGCGCATTGACCTGGTAGCCGCCATTCATCAGCACGCCCCAGTTGAGCGGGTTGCCATAGGGAACCGCGACGGCGCCGTGTCCCTGGTAGCTCCCCATGTCCGCGACCGCCGCGCCCAGTTCGCGGCCCCACTTCACGGCGTCTCCCTTGTTGCCGACGTGCCCCCAGAACTCGGCGTCGGCGATCTCGGGGATCTCGCGGCGCACCATCTCCTTGTCGCCGCCGAAGCCGCAACAGGCAAGCACCAGCGTGTCGCAGCCGATGGTTTCCTGGACGCCATCGGGTCGGATGAAACGCACGGCGGTGACGCGCCCGTCGCTTTGCGCAAAGAGATCCGTTGCGGTCGCACTGGCCATGATGTCGATGCCCAGCCGCCCCGCTGCGGCAAGCAGCGCGCCTTCGAGCTCCTCGCCAGTGCGATGCGGCGTGCCGTGCATGCGCAGCACCGAATGTCCCGGGTAAAGGAAACCCTCGACCAGCTTGAACGCGACGCCGTGGCGGTCGGCGAGCCACTCGATCGTCGGCCCCGAGGCGGTGGCGACGACCTCTACCATCGCCCGGTCGGTCTCGCCTTTCGCCTTGCGCCAAATGTCGTCGGCGAGCAGCTCCGGCGTATCCACGATGCCGAGCGCCTTCTGGAAACGTGTGCCCGCGGCGGGAATGAGGCCCGTCGAGAGCGTCGTGCTGCCGGTCGGCTTGGCGTCGCGCTCGAGTACCAGCACTTCGGCGCCGCTTTCCTTCGCAGCCAATGCGGCTGTCAGGCCGCACGCTCCCGCGCCGATGACGAGCACCGGAACGGAATACTCGAACCTGCCTTCTTGGGCCGGGAGCACCGCCACGGTCAGGCTTCGACGCCGTCGATCCGCGGATTGCAGGGTGCAGCAAGCAGCAGGCGGACTTCCTGCTTCACGATCAACTCCCGCGCCTTCTTCAGGTAGGCGGAAAAGGCCGGGTCCTTGTAGAGGGCCGCCCGGCGCCGCTCGCGCTCGCCCGCGTCCCGGTAGCCGAACATCATCACGATCTGGTTGATGTCGCCAATCTCGGTGCGGTACAGGCCCATGAAATTGCCGAGGATGCGCCGCTGCGGCTCGAGTCCCTCGTTCTGGAACATCTCAAGAAAAGCCTGCACCGCGCCGGTCTTAAGCGTGTACTGGCGAAAGTCCACGACCATGGCCGCCTCCGTCGAAAAGTGCATGATAGTCTAGGCAGATCGTGGAACTGTCCGACAAGTCAGCGCGCCAGCTCTTCCAGGAGGCCAAGGCCAATCCGACGCGCAAGCGCTTCGGCTTCGGCGCGCGCCCGGCGCTGATCAACATCGACCTGCAGAAGGCCTACACCTGTGTCGGCGAGTTCGTGACCGCCTACGCGACGGACCCGAAGCAGCTGGACTACGTGAATCAGCTGGCGCGCCTGTTCCGCGAGAAGCACTGCCCGGTGGTGTGGACCCACGTCGCCTACATGGAATCCGGGGAGGACTGCGGCGTGTGGGGCACCCGCTCCGATACCCCGGACTCGCTGCAAAACGTCAAGGCGGGCTCGCGTCGCTCGGAGTTCGACGACCGGCTCGACATCGACCGCAAGCGCGACATCATCGTCAACAAACGCATGGCCTCCGCTTTCCACGAGACCAACCTCGGCTCGCTGTTCAACTTCCACAAGGTCGATACGGTGGTGGTGACCGGCGGTTCGACCTCGGGCTGCGTGCGCGCCACCGTGGTGGACAGCCTGTCGCGCAGCTACCGCAGCATCGTTCCCGAGGAGTGCGTGGCCGACAAGCACGAGAGCCCGCATTTCGCCAACCTCTACGACATGGCGCTGAAATACGCCGATGTCGTGCCCGTGGCGGAGGTGCTCGCCTTCATGAAGACTTACAAGGCGCCTTGAAACGCGACCCGGCGCTTTACGACTACCTGCCCTACGCGCGCCGGCCGAAGATCGAGTGGCCCGGAGGTGCGAGGGTGGCCTTCTGGGTGGCCCCGAACGTCGAGTTCTACGAGCTCGAGCCGCCGAAGAACCCGTCGCGCGCCGCCTGGGCGCGGCCGGCGCCGGATGTTCTCAACTACTCGTACCGGGACTACGGCAACCGCGCCGGGTTCTGGCGCATGGCCGAGGTGATGGATCGCTGCGGCATGCGCGGCAGCGTGTCGCTCAATGTCGCGGTGTGCGAGCACCATCCCGAGGTGATCGCGGCCTGCGTCGAGCGCGGCTGGGAGCTCTACTCCCACGGCACCTACAACACCCGCTACCTGTTCAAC
>Ga0156285_1091_pt1 | contig 9671 bp, 1 predicted proteins | sample RifCSPlowO2_12_FD_107934 | JGI IMG/M metagenome (GOLD analysis project Ga0156285, IMG submission 107934) | Betaproteobacteria bacterium RIFCSPLOWO2_12_FULL_68_20 | reverse complement strand
AGCGGAGGCGCGGGCGCGGACACGCTCTTCGGGGGCGCGGGCAACGACACGCTCGCGGGCGGTGCGGACGACGACCTGATGGATGGCGGCGCGGGCAACGACGTCTACGACCTGGACAGCGCGGGCGACATCGCGGGCGAGACGATGGCCGCGGGCGGGGGCTCGGACCTGGTGCGCAGCTGGGTCGATGCGACGCTCGGCTCGAATCTGGAGCGATTGACGCTCTTGGGCAGTGCTCTTTCGGGCACCGGCAACGCGCTCAACAACACGCTCACCGGCAACCCTGGCAACAACACGCTCGACGGCGGTGCGGGGGCGGACACGATGGCGGGCGGGCTGGGGAACGACCTCTACTACGTGAACCAGGCGGGCGAGACGGTCAGCGAGGCGCTGAATGCGGGCAGCGACACGGTGCGCTCCTCGGTGAGCTACGTGCTGGGTGCGAACCTGGAAGACCTGGAGCTCACCGGCTCTGCGAACGTGAACGCCACGGGCAACTCCCTGGCGAATCGGATTGCCGGCAACGAGGGCGACAACGTCTTGAGCGGTGCCGCGGGCAACGACACGCTGCAGGGCGGCGAAGGCCGCGACACCTATGTGCTGGACAACGCGGCCGACATGGTGATCGAGCAGGCGTCGCAGGGCGCGGACACGGTGCAAGTGGGCTATGCGCTCACCTTCGCTCCGACGCTGACCGCCGGGACCACCTGGGCGAACGTCGAGAGCATCGTGGTGACGGGAACGGGCGTGGTGCACCTCATGGGCGATGGCGAGGCGAACCGCCTGGTGGGCAATGCTTCGAACAACTCGCTCACCGGAGGAGCGGGCGACGACACGCTCGATGGCGGGGCGGGCAATGACTCGATGGACGGCGGCTCGGGCAACGACACCTACGTGGTGAACGCCGCGGGCGATGTGGTCACCGAGGCAGGCGGAGATTCCGGTGACACGATCGTCATCAACCGCACGGTTGATCTGAATTCGCTCATCGAGTTCACCGAGATAGAGCACGTCACGCTCTCGGGCATCGCCGCGCTCAAGGCGACGGGCGACGAAAAGGCGAACGCCCTCACGGGAAATACCGGCGCCAACTCCCTCAGCGGAGGCGCGGGCGCGGACACGCTCCTCGGGGGCGCGGGCAACGACACGCTTGTGGGAGGTGCGGACGACGACCTGATGGATGGCGGGGCGGGCAACGACCTCTACGAGCTGGACAGCGTGGGCGATGTCGCGGGCGAGACGATGGCCGCGGGCGGGGGCTCGGACCTGGTGCGCAGCTGGGTCGATGCGACGCTGGGGGCGAACCTGGAGCGGCTGGTGCTCTTGGGCGGCGCGGATCTCGCGGGCACGGGCAATGGGCTCGCCAACACGCTCACCGGCAACCCTGGCAACAACACGCTCGACGGCGGAGCCGGGGCCGACACGATGGCGGGCGGGCTGGGGAACGACCTCTATTACGTGGACCAGGCTGGGGAGACGGTCACCGAGGCGCTGAACGCGGGCGTCGACACGGTGCAGCTGAGCGCAAACGTCAACTACGCGCTCGGTGCGAACGTGGAGAACCTGGTGATGCTCGGTTCGGGCAACACCACGATCACCGGCAACGGACTCGCCAACCAGATCGCGGGAGGCGCGGGCAACAACAGGCTGCTCGGCGGTGTGGGGAACGACACGCTCGCCGGCGGCGCGGGAAACGACACGCTCACCGGCGGCGCGGGGGCCGACCAGTTCGTATTCGACTCTCCGGGCGGCGTGGATTCGGTGAGCGATTTCGCGATCGGCGTGGACCGCCTCGTTTTCGACAACGCCGTCTTCACCGAGATCGGCGGCGAGGGCGCGCTGGCCGCCTCGGCGCTGCGCCAGGGCGCGGGCGCCACGCAGGGCGCCGATGCCGACGACCGGCTCGTGCTCGACACGGCGACCGGCAACCTTTACTACGACGCCGACGGTTCGGACGCAGGCGTGAGCGTCCAGGTGGCGCAACTCGCCGGGATATCGGCGATCGCCGCGAGCGACATCGTGGTGATCTGAGCGATGGATCCCTCACAAATTCTTGCAGTCGCGTCCGGGCAGCGGCGTATGGTCGATCGGTTGCCCGCTGAGGCGGCGAAGAACCGTTCCCACGGCAACGGGAGCTGCGGGCCGCGCCATGCCCGCCAGCCTGGCTGGTTGGTATGGAGGAAAGTCATGGACTTTCCCTGTGCAAGAGCCCTGCTCGTAGTCGACTGGCGCGTTCCGGACGCGCAGGTTCTTCTTGCGGGTGTCGATCCCGCGCTCGATGTCCTGTATCTCGATCGTGACCGGGACGGCTTGGAGCAGATCTCGAACGCCGTTCGCGGCATGTCCGGGATTCCGGCGCTGCACGTGCTCTCGCACGGGTCCGAAGCGACGCTGTACCTCGGGAACAGCGTACTCAATCCGGAAACGCTCCCTGAATACGAATCCGAGCTGTGCCAGATCGGCGGCGCGCTGCGCGACGGCGGCGACATTCTGCTCTACGGCTGCAGCGTCGCCGCCGGAGAACGAGGGCGATCGTTCATCCGTTCTCTCGCCGAGCTTACCGGAGCCGACGTTTGCGCCTCGCGCAATCGCACGGGAAGCGCGGCGCTAGGCGGCGACTGGCTGTTTGAGGAAGCGGTCGGCAAGATCGACGCCGCTCCCCCTTTCGGCGAACGCGCGATGGCCGGCTATCGCCATGTCCTTACGCACGACGAGAGTGGCACCAGCGGAGTGCTGCGACCCGACGGCAAGATCCTGATAACGGGCTACAGCCATATCGCCACCTACGACTTCGCGCTCTGGCTCTACAACGCCGACGGCACCCTCGATACGAGCTTCGGTACCGGCGGCAGAATCACCACCGACATTGGTGGGAGCACATACGACGTTGGCCGCGGCGTCGTGCTGCAATCCGACGACAAGATCGTGGTGGTTGGCGAGATCGCCGACAGCCCCCTCGTCTTCGCGCTCGTGCGCTACAACGCCGACGGCTCGCTCGATACGAGCTTCGGTGGGGGCGACGGCAAGGTCACCACGGACTTTCCGAACGCTTCGGGGCCCGATGGCGCCCAGAGCGTCGTGCTGCAGGACGACGGCAAGATCATCGCGGCCGGCTACGCCAATGATCCCGGCATCTCGTTTACCTCGCGCTTCGGGCTCGCGCGCTACAACCCGGACGGCAGTCTCGATACCAGCTTCGACGGTGACGGGATGGTCATCACCTCCTTCGGCGGGGGCGGCGGCTCGAGCGCCAGCGCTGTCTATGCCTTGGCGGTACTGCCCGACGGCAAGATCGTCGCTGGCGGATCCAGGGCATTGGACAACCGCTACGACTTCGCGCTCGCACGCTACAACCCCGACGGCAGCCTCGACACGAGCTTCGGCGACGGCGGCCTGGTCTCCACGGCCATCGGGGCGGAGGACGACATTGGCTACGCAATGGCGCTGCAGGACGACGGCAAGATCGTGATGTCGGGATACAGTTGGGCCGGCAGCCTCGCGTTTACCGACAACGTCTTCGCGGTCGTGCGCTACAACGCCGATGGGAGCCTTGATACGAGCTTCGGCACCGGCGGCAAGGTCACCACCCCCATCGGCACACACGGCAATCCCGGTGGTCCCGGCAGTTCCAGCGTCGTGCTGCAAGACGACGGCAAGATTGTGGTGGCGGGACAGGCCTTGGATGGCGGGGATATCGACTTTGCCCTGGTCCGGTACAACACGGACGGCAGTCTCGATACGACGTTCGACGGCGATGGCATCTTGCTGATCAAGCTCGGCCCCGGCGAAGATATTCCTCTGGATCTCGTCAAGCAGGCCGACGGCAGCATCGTTGCGGTGGGTTCCACCCAGACCGGCACCGGGCTGGGGATCGGGCTCGTCATCATCGGTACCGAAGGCGACGACGTTCTCGAAGGTGGTGTGGGCGACGACACCGTCATTGCGTTTGCGGGCGACGACACGCTCACCGGTGCGGACGGCGACGACCTCCTGGATGGCGGCGTCGGCGACAACATCGTCCAGGGCGACGCGGGCTCGGACGTGGCGCTGCTCTCCGGGACGCTCGCCGACTACGCGGTCTCGATCCTGAGCCCGGGGAGCGGCGGGCAGACCTTCTACGACCCGGGCTTTGGGCTTCAGCCCGGGGACATCGTCAACCTCGTCAACCAGACCGGTCGCATCGACCGGCTGGCGGGGGTGGAGAAGGTGCGCTTCGTGGGCAATCCCTCGACCGAAGCTGACGACGTGGAGCTGGAGCTGACGCCGGCGGGATTGCTTGCGGCCGCGGCGCTCAACTTCGGACAGAACTACCTCGCCGACTCGACGGTTGCGAACTCGCTCGTGGGCGGGTCGGGCAACGACGTGCTCGATGGGCTGAGCGGCCCGGACACGCTCGAGGGTGCAGGCGGCAACGACGTGCTGCTGGGCGGGGCCGGGAACGATTCGCTGGAAGGTGGCGAGAACAACGACGCGCTGAACGGCGGCGCGGGTAACGACACCCTCGTGGGTGGGCCGGGCAACGACAACTACATCGTTGATTCGCTGGGCGACCAGATCGTCGAATCACCGGGCGAAGGCAGCACCGACCGGGTGCAGACGCTCCTTACGCTCTACAGCCTGGAGGGCCTGCCCGAAGTCGAGATCCTGCAATTCACCGGAGAAGGAGATTTCCACGGCATCGGAAACGCCGCCGCGAACGTTCTCATCGGCACGACTGGCGCGGACTTACTAGAAGCGAACGCGGGGGACGACTCCCTGATCGGCGCCAGTGGCAACGACACGCTCGCGGGCGGTGACGGGAACGACACTCTGGATGGCGGCACAGGGAACGATCTCGTCTCGCTGTCCGCGGACCGGGAGGACTACGTCTTCCAGGGCGAAGCAGGCAATGCTAGCGCCACGCACGGCAGCTCCGGAGAGCTTGACCAGCTGCTCAACGTCGAGCGCGTGCGCTTCGGCGACGGCGAAGAGGCGAGCCTTGGCGATCTCCTCCTCAACGTCATCACCGGCACGAACGATGACGACACGATGATCGGCACGGCCGGCGACGATTCGCTGATCGGTGGCGCGGGCAACGATTCTCTGGTGGGAGAGGCGGGGGACGATGTCCTGAACGGCGGCGTCGGCAACGACGCCGCGGGCTTCAGCGGCAGTTCCTCCGGATATGACTTCAGTCTCATCAGCGGTAATGTCGTCGTCACCGACACCGACACCATTTCAGGCGGCAATGACGGTGCCGACACGCTGATCGGCATCGAGGCTGCTTCTTTCACTGACGGAACCGTGCGGATCATTGCTGCCGCGCCTGAGTTCCGAGTCAACACCACCACCTCCGGTTCGCAGGATTACTCCGCCATCGCGGCGCTGTCCGACGGCGGCTTCGTGGTGACGTGGGGTCCCGGGGGGAGCAGTCCCGGCGGAGTCCATGCCCAGCGCTATGACGCCGGCGGCGCGGCTGTAGGCAGCGAGTTCCAGGTCAACACCACCAGCGCCAATTGGGAGAACTACGCCGCCATCGCGGCGCTGTCCGACGGCGGCTTCGTGGTGACGTGGAATTCCGACGGCCAGGACGGCAGCGGCCCCGGCATCTACGCCCAGCGCTATGACGCGAGCGGCGCGGCGTCGGGTGCCGAGTTCCAGGTCAACTCGACGACGGCGAACGAGCAGGCCGTGGCGGATGTGGCGGCCTTGTCCGACGGGGGCTATGTCGTGGCATGGACCTCCCAAGGCACCGACGGCAATGGCTGGGGCATCTACGCCCAGCGCTACGACGATAGCGGGGCGGCAGTAGGCAGCGAATTCCGGGTCAACACCACGACTGCAAACAATGAGTTCTATCCTTCCATTGCCGCGCTGTCCGGCGGCGGCTTCGTGGTGACCTGGACGTCCTTCGCCGACCCGAACGGCGACGCCGACGTCTACGCCCAGCGCTATGGCGCGAACGGCACGGCGTCAGGTGTGGAATTCAAGGTCAACTCCACCACGGAAAATTCAGAGTCAACTGAGGACGTCGCAGCATTGGCCGGCGGCGGCTTCGTGGTGACCTGGCAGTCCTTCCTCCTGGATGGCAGCAATAGCGAGATCTATGCACAGCGCTACGAAGCCAGCGGCGTGGCGGCAGGCGCGCAATTCAGGGTCAACACCACCACGGCGAGTTGGCAGACCGAGCCAACCGTTGCCGCGCTGTCCGACGGCGGCTTCGTGGTGACGTGGCAGTCCTACTTCGAGGACAGCAGCTATTACCGCGGCCACGCACAGCGCTTTGACGCCAGCGGCGCGGCAATTGGCCCTGAGATCCAGTTCAACACGACCACGGAGTTTGGCCAGTCCCATCCAGACGTTGCCGCGCTGCCCGACGGCGGCTTCGTCTTGACGTGGAGTTCCGACGGCCAGGACGGCAGCGGCCTCGGCATCTACGCACAGCGCTTCGATGCCTCCGGAAACCCAATCTCGGTGACCCAGCTCATCGGCGATGCCGGAAACAACGTCATCGCGTGGTCCGGCACGGACGGCGTGAAACTGGACGGCGGCGCCGGCGCGGACAGCCTGAGAGGCGGGACGGGAGATGACCGCTTCGTCGTCGACAACGCCGGCGACGTCGTCACCGAGAGTCCTTCGGCGGGAACTGACCAGGACGACCGCTCGGTTTCCTTCACTCTCCCCAGCAACGTCGAGAACCTCACCTTCACCGGCGCCGGCGCGATCAACGGCACCGGCAACGCGCTTGACAATGTGCTCACCGGCAACAGCGCCGCGAATCTGCTCGACGGAGGCGCTGGCAACGATACGCTCATTGGTGGCGGCGGGACAGATACGTTGGTCGGGGGGGCCGGCAATGATGTCTTTTTCGTTGATAGCGCCAATGACGTCGTCATCGAGGCCGTCAACGGAGGCACGGACACCGTCCACAGTTCGGCCAGCCACACGCTTTCAAGCACCCTCGAGAACCTGGTCCTGACCGGCGGTGCTCCCAACGGCACCGGCAACAGCGCCAACAACACGCTCACGGGGAACAGCGCCGACAACATCCTCACCGGCGGCGCGGGCGACGACGTGCTGGACGGCGGCGACGGCAACGACACCGCGGTCTTCAACGGCAGCTCCGCGAGTTACACCTTCAGGCTGGGCGGCGGCGGCGTCGTCGTCACCGACACGGACACCATCACGGGTGGCAACGACGGCGCCGACACGCTGATCGGCATCGAGGCTGCTGAATTCACTGACGGAACCGTGCGGATCATCGGTTCCCTGACCGAGTTCCGGGTCAACACCACCACGGCGGACGAGCAAGGCGTTGCATCCGTTGCCGCACTGTCCGACGGTGGTTTCGTGGTGACATGGCAATCCTTCCTCCTGGACGGCAGCAACAGCGAGATCTACGCGCAGCGCTATGACGCCAGCGGCGCGGCAGCGGGGGTGGAATTCAGGGTCAACACCACCGCTGCAAGTTGGCAGACCGAGCCAAGGGTTGCGGCGCTGTCCGACGGCGGCTTCGTGGTGACGTGGCAGTCCTACTTGCAGGACGGCAGCTTGTACGGCATCTACGCACAGCGCTATGACGCCAGCGGCGCGGCGGTGGACGCGGAGTTCCGTGTCAACACCGCCACGGAGAACGGGCAGTACCACACGGCCGTAGCCGCGCTGTCCGACGGCGGCTTCGTGGTGACGTGGAGTTCCGAAGGCCAGGACGGCAGCGGCTACGGCATCTACGCCCAGCGCTATGACGCCGGCGGCGCGGCCGCGGGCGCGGAGTTCCGGGTCAACACCACCACCGCCGGTTCGCAGGACTACTCCGCGGTCGCGGCACTGTCCGACGGCGGTTTCGTGGTGACGTGGGGTCCCGGGGGCGACAGCCCCGGCGGAGTCCATGCCCAGCGCTATGACGCCGGCGGCGCGGCGGTAGGCAGCGAGTTCCAGGTCAACACCACCAGCGCCAATTGGGAGAACTACGCCGACATCGCGGCGCTGTCCGACGGCGGCTTCGTAGTGACGTGGAATTCCGACGGCCAGGACGGCAGCGGTACTGGAGTCTACGCCCAGCGCTATGACGCGAGCGGCGTGGCGTCGGGGGCGGAGTTCCGGGTTAACACCACGACTGCAAATGCGCAGGCCACGCAGCACATCGCAGCTTTGTCCGACGGGGGTTTTGTCGTGGCATGGATCTCCCAGGGCCAGGACGGCAGCGGCTACGGCATCTACGCCCAGCGCTATGACGCCGGCGGTGCGGCGGCAGGCGGCGAATTCCGGGTCAACACCACGACTGCGAATGACCAATACACGCCGTTCGTTGCCGCGCTCGCCGACGGCGGCTTCGTGGTGACCTGGCATTCCAACCTCCAGGACGGCAGCAGCTACGGGGTCTACGCACAGCGCTATGACGCACAGGGCGTTCCAATCGCGCGTGAGTTGACCAAGACCATCCAGGGCACCGACGAGAGCGAGTTCATCGTCGGGGTGAGCGGCAACGACACGCTCCACGGCGCAGGCGGCAACGACACGATCGATGGCGGGACCGGCGACAACCTGCTGCACGGCGACGCCGGGGCGGACCTCGCGCTGCTGCCTGGAACGCTCGCGGACTATGCGCTTTCAATCCTCAGCCCCGGCAGCGGCGGCCAGACCTTCTACGACCCGGGCTTCGGATTGCAGCCCGGCGACATCGTCAACATCGTCAACCAGAGCGGGCGCATCGACCGCCTGGCGGGCGTCGAGAAAGTGCGCTTCGTCGGCGACCCGGACACGAGCGCCGACGATGTCGAGTTTGCCCTCACTCCGCAGGGCCTGCTCGCGAGCGCCGAGGTCAATTTCGGCGAGAACTACATCGCCGACTCGAACGGGACCGGCTCACTCCTGGGGGGTGCGGGGAACGATGTGCTCGACGGCCTCGATGGCGATGACACGCTCGAAGGCGCATCCGGGAACGACGTGCTGCTCGGTGGCAACGGGAACGACTCGCTCGCAGGCGGGGAGGGGAACGATGCGCTGAACGGCCAGGGGGGCGACGACACTCTCGTCGGAGGTGCAGGCAACGACAACTACATCGTCGATTCGGCGGGCGACCAGATCGTGGAAGCGCCGGGCGAAGGCAGCGCCGACCGGGTGCAGACGGTGCTCGCGCTCTACAGCCTGGAGGAGTTGCCCGAGGTCGAGATCCTGCAGTTCACCGGCGAAGGCGACTTCCACGGCATCGGAAACGCCGGGGCGAACACCTTGATCGGTGGTGTCGGCGCGGATTCGCTGGAAGGCGCGGCCGACGACGACGCGCTGATCGGAGCGGGGGGCAACGACACGCTCGCGGGCGGTGACGGGAACGACACCCTGGACGGCGGCACCGGGAACGACCTCGTCTCGCTGTCCGGAAATCGCGAGGACTACGCGTTTGAGGGCCTGCTGTCTGCTGCGACCGCCACGCACGGCGGCTCCGGAGAGCTCGACCAGCTGCTCAACGTCGAGCGGGTGCGTTTCGGCAACGGCGAGGAAGCAAGCCTTGGCTAGCTCCTGGGCGTCATCACCGGCACGGACGGCAACGACACTCGGGTCGGCACGGCCGGCAACGACTATCTGAGCGGCGGCCTCGGCAACGACTCGCTGCTCGGAGGAGCGGGCAACGACACGCTCGACGGGGGAGCGGGCAAGGACACGATGGTGGGAGGAGCGGGGGACGACGTCTA
>Ga0156285_1056_pt1 | contig 11566 bp, 9 predicted proteins | sample RifCSPlowO2_12_FD_107934 | JGI IMG/M metagenome (GOLD analysis project Ga0156285, IMG submission 107934) | Betaproteobacteria bacterium RIFCSPLOWO2_12_FULL_68_20 | reverse complement strand
TCTGAGGCTTTCTTACAGAAAAACCCATTGACAACAATCGGTTATTAAACTATTTTAAAGCATTTTGGCGAGGCGAGCGAAATGATGTGGCCGTGGAGGCGGGGCGAGCGCGAGCCGGGCTGGCTGGCGATCTCGATCGAGCCCGGCGCGCTCAGCTTCGCGCACGGGCGCCGCGGGGCGAACGGCAAGCCGGCGATCGGGCGCTGCGGCACGCGCGCGCTGGAGGGCGAGTTCGGCGGTGCAGACCGCATCGCCAGGGAGCTGCATTTCGACCGCTTTCGCTGCTCCACGCTGCTCGCCCCCGGCGAGTACCAGATGCTGGTGGTGGAGGCGCCCAACGTGCCGCCCGCCGAGCTGAAGACCGCGGTGCGCTGGCGCGTGAAGGACCTGCTCGATTACCACCTCGACGACGCGACGATCGACGTGCTCGACATCCCGCCCGAGTCGCCGGAAGGCGGCCGCGCCCACTCCATGTACGCCGTCGCGGCGCGCAACGACGTGATCCAGGGCCGCATCGGCCGCTTCGACGCCGCGCGCATCCCGCTCTCGGTCATCGAGACCGCCGACACCGCCCAGCGCAATATCGCGGCGCTCTTCGAGCCGCAGGACCGGGGCGTCGCGCTGCTCCATTTCAACCCCGGCCACGGCCTGCTGACGATCAATTTCCGCGGCGAGCTGTACCTGTCCCGGCGCATCGATGCGGGCATGGACCAGTTGCTGGCCGCCCCCGGCCCGGCGCGGGACGAGGCGATGAGCCGCGTCGCGCTCGAGCTGCAGCGCACGTTCGATCACTTCGACCGCCAGTTCAGGTTCGTCGCGGTGGCCAAGCTTCTGGTCGGGCCCGAGCCGGCGGATTCCGGGATCGTCGCGCACCTGGCGAGCAATCTCGACGTGCCGGTGGAGCCCCTGAGGCTTCAGGAAGCGCTCAGCTTCGGCGCCGAGGCTTCGCTCGACCGGGAGGGGGAGTGGCGGCTGTTCCACCTGATCGGCGCCGCGCTGCGCGGCGAAGAGAAAGCGCTCTGAAGGCCGGGCGATGAGCCAGCAGATCAACCTCTACAACCCGCTGTTCCTGAGGCGCGAGAAATACTTCTCCGCCAAGACGATGCTGCAGGCGCTCGGGCTGATTTTCCTGGGCGTGGCCGGTTTGTACGTGTTCGCCGTAGTGCAGACGCGCTCGTCCGAGCGCGTGGTGCAGGACTATCGGGCGCAGGTGGCGTCGCAGCGCGAGCAGCTCGTCAAGCTGGGCACCGCGCTTTCCCCGCAGGCGCGCAGCAAGGCTCTCGAAGCGGACATCGCCCGCCTCGAGGCCGAGATCAAGGCGCGGCGGTCGATGCTGACGGTGCTGAGCACCGGCGAGCTGGGCAATACCGAGGGCGTCTCGCCTTTCTTTGCCGCGTTTGGCAGGCAATCGATCGCCGGGGTGTGGCTGACCGGATTCACCGTCGGCGAGGGCGGCAACGACCTGCAGGTGCGCGGCCGCGCGCTGCACGCCGAGCTCGTTCCGGCGTACCTGCGCGCGCTCAACAACGAAGAGATGATGCGCGGCCGCCGGGTCACCGAGTTGAAGCTGGCCGCGAAGGCGGCGGCCGCTGCGCCTCGGGCGCCCGGCGCAGCCAAGGCGCCTTCGGCGGGTCCCGAGCGCTTCGTTGAATTCACCCTGGCGGCGCCCCTGCGCCTGGCCGAGGCGAAGCCGGCGGCAAAAGGCGCGAGGCCGTGAAAGCACTGCTCAAGCGCTACGCCCAGCGCATCGATGCCGCCACGCTTCGCGAGCGGGCGATGATCTTCGCCGCCGGTGCGCTGGTGCTGGTGTTCCTTGTCAACGCGGCGCTGCTCGATCCGCTGCGCTCCAAGCAGAAGCGGCTCGGCGCGGAGTCCGTCCAGCACCAGGAGCAATTGAAAAAGGTGCAGGTCGAATTGCAGCGCATGGCGCGCGCGAGCGGAGGAGACTCCGACGCGGCGAATCGCAAGCGGCAGCTCGCGCTGCGCGCCGAGCTCGACGCGTTGAACGCCCGCATCGCGCAGGAGCAGCGCCGCTTCACGGCCCCGGACAAGATGCGGCCCGTGCTCGAAGGGATGCTCGAGCGCAACAAGCGGCTGGCCCTGCTCGAGCTCAAGACGCTCGCGGTAACGCCGCTCGGCGAGGCGCGGCGCGGCGCGGGCCGGCCGGGCCTTTTTCGCCACGGTGTCGAGATGACGGTGAGCGGGGCCTATTTCGATCTCTACGAGTACCTGCAGACGCTCGAGGGCCTGCCCACGCAGCTCTACTGGGGCCGCGCTGAGCTCGTGGCAGACGTGTATCCGGTGCTGACCCTGAAGCTGACCGTGTACACGGTGAGCTTCGACCAGGCCTGGCTGATCGTATGATCCGGCTTGCCGCGAGCGTCTTTTGCGCGCTGCTCGCCTCGGCGGCGCAGGGTGCGCCGTTCGCAGACCCGACGCGGCCGCCGAACGCGTCCGAGTCCGATCCCGGCTCGGCGGCGGCCGCGGGGCCGCGGCTCGAATCCGTGCTGATCGCGCCCAATCGCCGTTTCGCCGTGATCAGCGGGCAGACGGTGCGGGTCGGGGACACGTTCGGGGAGGCGAAGGTCGTGCGCATCACCGAGAGCGCGGTGGTGCTGCGCAAGGGCGAGGAGCTGGAAACGCTGAAGCTGATCCCGGAAGTGGACAAACGGCCGCGCGTGCGACGCGCAAAGAGGGCTGACCGATGAACACGATCAACATCACGCCATGGCTGCTCGCCGCAAGCTTGCTTGCCGGCTGCGCGGCGCCACCCGCCCCGCCTTCCGGAATCAATCCGGCCATCATGGGCGAATTCGACAAGGCCGCCGCGCGCAAGCCCGAGCCGCGGCCGCGCGAGGTGGACGCTGCGCTGCTGCCGCCGCTGCGCATGGAGATGCCGGAGGTCGCAGGAAAGCCGATCGAGCCGCGCTTCGATCTGTCGGTGAGCAACGCGCCCGCGCAGCAGGTGTTCATGTCGCTCGTCAGCGGCACGCGCTACAGCATGCTCGTCCACCCGGCGGTAACGGGCGCCATCTCGGTCAGCCTCAAGGACGTGACGCTCGAGGAGGCGCTCGACTCGATCCGCGAGCTCTACGGCTACGAGTACCGCATCGAGGGCTCGCGCATCTCGATTCAGGCGCCCGGGTTGCAGACGCGCCTGTTTCGCGTCAATTACCTCACCGGGCAGCGGCGCGGCACAAGCGACCTGCGCGTGCAGTCGGGATCGGTGAGCGATGTTTCCGGGGGCGGCGGCGCGCCGCAGCCGGTGTCGGCGGCACAGCCGATCCCGGGCGCAGTGCCCGGTGCGGGGTTGCCGGTTGCGCGCTCGATCGACACGAGCCGGGTGTCGACCCAGCAGTCGAGCGACTTCTGGGCGGAGCTGCGCACCTCGCTCGCTGCGATCGTCGGCACCGCCGAAGGGCGCAGCGTGGTGGTGTCCCCGCAATCGGGCATCGTGGTGGTGAGGGCGCTGCCGCCCGAGCTGCGGGCGGTCGAGCAGTTCCTGCGCGAGACGCGGCTCGCGGTCGAGCGCCAGGTGATGCTGGAGGCGAAGATCGTCGAGGTGACGCTCTCGGAGGGCTACCAGGCGGGCATCAACTGGGCGCTGTTCCGCTCGAATTTCCAGGCCGGGCAGATCTCACCTGATACCCGGCTCGGCGGCCCCGGGCAGCCGTTGAGCACCGGCAGCGCAGGAGGCCAAACGTCCGATATCGTGGGAAGGGCGCTCACCCTGGGCGGAGCGGCGAATCCGATCGGAGCGATATTCGGGCTGGCGCTGCAGACGACCAACTTCGCCACGCTGCTGCAGTTTCTGCAGTCGCAGGGCAACGTGCAGGTGCTTTCCAGCCCGCGGATCGCGACCCTGAACAACCAGAAGGCGGTGCTGAAAGTGGGCACCGACGAGTTTTTCGTCACCAACGTCTCGACGGTGACGACCACTACAGGCACGACCACGCAGCAGACGCCGACCGTGACGGTCGCCCCCTTCTTTTCCGGCGTGCTGCTCGACGTCACCCCGCAGATCGACGACAGCGGCAGCATCATGCTGCACATCCATCCGTCGGTGAGCGAGGTGACCGAGAGCAAGCGCCGCGTGGAGCTGGGGGGGACGATCCCGTCGATCACCCTGCCGCTCGCGAGGAGCAGCATCAACGAAACCGACACTATCGTGCGCGTCACCGACGGCAATATCGTCGCCATCGGCGGGCTGATGAAGGTGGACGTGCGCGACGACCGCGGTGGTCCCCCCGGGATTTCGGAGGCCATCGGGTTCCTGCGCAACGCCGACCGCCAGTCGGTCAAGCGCGAGATCGTGATCCTGCTCAAGCCGACCGTCGTCCACGGCGACCGCGTCTGGGAGCAGGATGTCCGCGACACCCAGGAGCGCCTGCGCGGCATGGCCCCGCACGCGCGGCCCCAGTGAACTACCTGCGCTACTTCGGGCTGCGCGAGCCGCCGTTCGGCATCACGCCGGACACCAGCTTCTTCTACCCGTGCCGCAGCAGCCAGGAGGCGCTGAACACCCTGCTCATCGCGATGGCGAACGGCGAGGGCTTCATCAAGATCACCGGCGAGGTGGGCACCGGGAAGACGCTCTTATGCCGCAAGTTCCTCGCCACGCTCGACGACGGCTGGGTGTCGGCCTACATCCCGAACCCGAGCTTCGAGCCGCGCACGCTGCTGCTCGCGCTCGCCGAGGAGCTCGCCACGGGGGTGGACGCCGGGGTGGACCAGCACCACCTGTTCAGGGCGATCGGGCGCACGCTGCTCGACCTCGCGCGCAGCCGCAAGCGCGTGGTGCTGTGCATGGACGAGAGCCAGGCGATGCCGCTCGACACGCTCGAGGCGCTGCGCCTGCTCACCAACCTCGAGACGGAAAAGCGCAAGCTCCTCCACGTGGTGCTGTTCGGCCAGCCCGAGCTCGACCGCAAGCTCAACTCGGAGGCGATCCGGCAGCTGCGCCAGAGGATCACCTTCCAGTACCGGCTCGGCGCGCTCGACGAGGACGAGGTTGGGACCTATTTCGCGCACCGGCTAGGCGTCGCGGGATATTCGGGGGCACCGCTGCTCGGCTCCGGCGCGCGGCGCATGCTCTACAGGTCGAGCCGGGGCGTCCCGCGGCTCGTCAACATTCTTGCGCACAAGTCCTTGCTGGCGCTGTACGGCGAGGGGGGCGAGCGCATCGAGCGCCGGCACGTGCGTGCCGCGGCGCTCGACACTCCCGCCGCGCAGCGCCCGCGCCGCTGGTGGTGGCCTAGCGTTACCTTCACGCGCGCCGCAGACTGAGGGGGCGGCGCGGTGAGCCTGATCAACAAGGTGCTGCGCGACCTCGATCACCGGAGCGCGCTGGCGAGCCCCGAGGGCCCGGTGCCGCCGCGCCAGGTGCGCGCGGTGGAAGGCCCGGGTTCAGGGCACGAGTGGTTCTGGCGCATCGTCGCGGTGTTGATTCTCATCGCGCTCGGCTGGGTGGGCTGGGTGGCCTGGCAAATTCAGCCACGACAGGTTGCGACGGAATTGGCATTCAAGGCGGCCAAGAGCACCGGCAAGTCGACTGCGAAGCACGCCCCGCCGCTCGCGCAGACGCCCAAGCCTGCGGCGGAGCCGCAGAAGCGTGCGGCGCCCGTCGCAGCCGTGAAGGCACCTGCAACTTTCAAGCTCGCGCTTTCGATCGAAACGCCGATCGGGGAGGGAGCGGCACGTCCGGCGCCGGCGCCGCGGGCCGAGCCCGCTGCACCTGTATCCAAACCCCCAACCAAGCCGGCGGCACGCGAGGCCGGCGGCAAGCCTGCGGCTCCGCTGGCGCTCGACGTCCCGCCTGCGCGTATTCTTTCCGCCCCCGCCGGCAAGCCGCGCGTCGAGCGGCGCGAGCGCACGCGCACGCCCGCGGCGCAGGCGGAAACAGAGTTCCGTCGCGGCGTCGCGCTCCTCAACCAGGGCCGCGGCCCGGAGGCGGAGGAGCACTTCGCTGCGGCCCTCGAATACGACCGCTCGCACCGGGCGGCGCGCCAGGCGCTCGTCGTGCTCGCCCTGGGGCGCGGCCAGCTTGAGTCGGCGCGCCGGCTGCTGCAGGAAGGGCTTGCGGTCGATCCCGCGCAGCCGGCGTTCGCGGTCACGCTCGCTCGCATCTACATCGAGCGGGGCCAGTTGCCCGCGGCGCTCGATGTGCTGAAAGGCTCCGAAGCCGCGGCAGCGACCAATTCCGATTTCCACGTCCTTCGCGGCGCCGTGTTGCAGCGCCTCGGCCGGCACGGCGACGCGGCCGACGCCTATCGAAGCGCGCTTCAGTTGCAGGCTGCGAATCCGCAGGCCTGGATCGCGCTCGGGATCTCGCTCGAGGCACTGAAGCAGCGCGCGGAGGCGGCAGAGGCATTCCAGCGCGCACTGGCGGCCGGGCCGGTGAGCGCGGAGCTGAAAGTCTACGCAGAGCAGCGCATCCGCGCGCTGCGCTGAGCCGGGAGGCCGCCGGGTGCCCGGGCGGGACCGCTCGTCAGACGCTTCTCGGATCGAGGAGCTTTTCACGCTTTCCCGCCTGCCGCCGATGCTAGGCTCTCCGGTCGACCGGTAATGACTTTCGTCCGCACAATCCTCTTGCTGGCGGCGGCACTTCTCGCCGCGACGGGCGCGCACGCGCAGGTCCAGTACCGCGATTCCGAGCAGGGCAATTCGGGTGCGGGCGGTCCCGGCATCACGCACGTGAACCCGGGCGCCTCGAGCAGCCGGAACAACTGCGGCGCGGTCGGCACTCCGCTCACCGGGGCGGGATTCCTGCCCGCCGGGCGCGCGGCGGGAGACATCCTGATCACATTGGTGCTCTCGAGAGAATCGAGCGCCACGATCACCGGTCCCGGCGCCGGGTGGACCCAGATTTACACCAACACGCCGGCCACCGATTTCGAGATGTACGTCTATTACCGCATCGCCACAAACACCGCGGCCGACAACTTCTCGTTCTCGCAGGCCGGCACGTGCAGCTCGCTCGCCGCGCAGATGTCGGCCTTCCGCGGCGTGGACAACACGAACCCGTTCGAATTCGCGGCGACCATCCCGGCAAGCAGCGTGGCGTTCGCGAATGCGGGCGACCTCGATACCGGCACGGAGACCACCTATTCCGAAGCAGCGATGACGGTGGTCGCCGGGTTCATCATGGACGACCGGACCGTGACGCAAGGTGCCGGGTGGAGCCAGTCATTCGATTCGGCGCTCAACTTGACGCGGGACCTTGGGATCTCGCTTCATTACCAACTGCAGACCGCATCGGGAGTGAAGGGGAGCACGACGCTCAACTGGGACCTGAGTGGCGCCGGAACCGACAACCGGGTCGGGATCGTCTTCTCGCTGCGCCCGGCGGGTGAGTTGCGCATCGCCGTTCCGGCCGCCACCCAGGCGAACGACGTAATGATCGCGAGCGTCACTTATCGCCCCTGCAGCAACACGAGCGGCGGCGCTTGCACTACCACCATCACCGCGCCCGCCGCGTGGACGCTCGTCAACTCGATTGACCAGACCACCGGCGGGGGCACGGGCGGCTACGGAAACCGCGTCTTCATCTACCGGCGTACGGCAGCTGGCCCGCCAGGAGCCGGCGAGCCCGACTACTACTCGTGGTTCTTCGGCGGGGCGCCGGTGCACGCCGGAGCGGCGGGCGGGATCATCAGTTTTTCCGCCGTCGACACCTCCGATCCGATCATCGCCGAGGCGGGACAGACGACCGCGTCCGGAGGCGCTCCCTTCACTCATTCGGCGCCGAGCATCAACGCGCCGAACGGCTCGATGCTGGTGAGCACGCACACGGCGAACTCGTCGGGAACCTGGAGCCCCCCCGCGACGATGACCGAGCGAGCAGACGCATCATCGCTTCCGCCCAACGACGACCTCGGGCTGTCGATCGAGGTGAATCACGAGCTGTTCGCCGCGGGAGGAGCGACCGGCACGCGCGACGCCGTCCTGAACGGCCCGCCTCCCGCGAACGACGCGGGTGCGACCCACATGCTTGCGCTGCGACCGGCGCTCAGCCACTACGCGATCAGCGCGCTCGCCACGACGGTGGCCAACTGCGACTACGCAGAGATCACGATCACCGGCCACGCCGTCAACCACAGCGCGGCGGCGCCGCGAGCGACGCGCATCGTGACGCTGTCGGTTTCCGCGGGCGGGGCGACGGCCGTGTGGCAGCCGACGCTGGTGTCGGGCGCGGGCATCTGGACGCCGAGCGGCGGCTCGACCGCGACCTACCAGTGGTCGGGCGGCGAGACAAGCTTCGCCGTGCGGCTGCGCCAGAGCGCGGTCGTTTCGCTCTCGGTGAATCTGCTGGACAACTTCGGCACGGCGGAGGACGGAACCGAGGATCCGACGTTCAGCTTTGTCGATTCGGCGTTCCGCATCTCGAACGGCTCGAACGCGTCGCTCGCCATCGGCAACCAGATCTCGGGCAAGCCGTCGAACGCCGGCTTCGGCACGCAGGATCTCTACCTCCAGGCGGTGCGCACGGACGTTCCCACCGGGGCGTGCACCTCGGTGTTCCCGAACGGCTCGGAAGTGGACGTCGAAGTGGGGGCCATCTGCAACAACCCGGCGACCTGCACGCGCAACGTCACGCTCGCTACGCAGGCAACCGGCGGCTCGCCGAGCGGCACGTTCGCGCCGGGGGCGGCCGGCACCTATCCCGCGACGATCCGCTTTGCCTTCACCACGGCGAACGCCGAGGCGCCGTTCAACTTCAGCTACGCCGACGCCGGCCAGATTACGCTCCAGTTCCGCTACGTCACGGCTGCGCCGGCGGTGACCATTGCCGGCACCGGCGGCCCGTTCGTGGTGAGGCCTTTCGGCATCGCCTTCCGCGGCGCGAACGCGGCGACGCCGATCCAGCATGGGACCACGGCGACCGACCCGCTGCTCGCCGCCGCCGGGGACAATTTCACCATGACGCTCGCGGCCTACCAGTGGGCCGCAGGCCAGGACGTTGCCCCGGTCGACGGCTTCCCGGATTTCGGCGGGACGGACGTGATCGACATTACCGGCAACGGCGACACGCCGAATTTCGCCTGGGATACCGGCGTCGGCGTCTACGCGAATCTCCCCGGTGTCGCGGCAGGCACGGTGACGCGCGGCGTCGGTTGCGCGGGCGGCGCGACCGTGACGGCGGCCCAGTGGTCGGGAGGCACGGCGACCATCACAGACTGGTGCTACAACGAGGCCGGAAACGTGGGCTTGTTCTCGCTCACGTCCAACTACATCGCCGCGGGCATCACGATCATCGGCGTCAGCAGCTATGACGGCTCAACATTGAACGCAGGGCACGTCGGCCGCTTCCGGCCCAAGCAGTTCGCGCTCTCGGCTGGAAGCGTGACCACGCGCGCGGCGGCGGGCTGCTCGCCCGACTCGACCTTCACCTACCTGGACGAGCGGCTCGACCTCGGGTTCACGCTCACCGCGCAGAACACGCAGGGCGGCACGACCCTGAACTACGACGGCGCCTACGCCAAGCTCGATCTGTCGGCCATCGGCAACCTGAATCTCGGCGCACGCAGCGGCGCGACCAACTTGACTTCGCGCGTCAATACCGGAGCGGGGTCGTCCTCTTCGGGAAGCTGGAGCAACGGCGTCGCGAGCGGCATCGCGGTGCAGACCGCGATCCAGCGTCTCACCGCGTCGCCGTTCGTGGACGGTCCGTACGCCGGGCTCGCCTTCGGTGTGGCGCCGTCCGATTCGGACAGCGTCGCAATGGACACGCTAGATCTCGACGTGGACAACAACAGCGTGGACGACCACAAGAGCCTCGGCGTCACCACGGAAGTGCGCTTCGGCCGGCTCAGATTGCAGAACGCTTCAGGCGGCCAGAACCTGGATCTGCCGATCCCGATCCAGACCCAGTTCTGGAACGGAACGGTATTTGCCACCAATACCGTCGACAACTGTACTTCGTTGTCTGCGGCCAATCTGTCTCTGGGCTCCTACACCAACGGTCCTGGCGGAATCGACGCGACGAACATGGGCGACAGCCACATCTCCCTCGGCGGAGCGTTCGCTGCCGGAGTCGGGAGCCTGAAACTGACGAAGCCATCGCCGGCGGCGACCATCCCCGGTGGCACCACATTGACGGTCGATCTCGCGGCCGAAGGAAAGACCTATCTCCAGGGAGCGTGGACCGGCGCTCCCTACGACGACAACCCCTCCGCCCGCGCGACCTGGGGCCTCTACGGCAGCCAGCCGCAGAACTTCATCTACTTCCGCGAGAACTACTGACGACCGCGCGGCGCCGGCCTACTGCACCGTGTCGCCTGTCCGCTCCAGCCGGTAACCGTAGTTGTAGATCGGCACCACCCGGTAGCCCGATTCCGGCCTCAGGTCGAGCTTCTTGCGCACCTGGCTCACGTGCGTGTCCACGGTGCGCGTCGCGAGATCGCCGCTCCTTCCCCACACCGCCTCCTGCAGGTGGCCGCGCGACATCAGCCTCCCCAGGTTGCGGAACAGCGTCGCGGTCAGCTCGAACTCCTTCGGCGTGAGCTCGATCTTCACCCCGCCCTTGCGAATCTCGCCGCGCTGCAGATCGATCTCGAAAGGCGGAAAGAGGAGCTGCTTTTCCTCTTCGCGCGGGTACGCCCGGCGCAGCAGCGCGTGCACGCGCGCGATCAGCTCCTGGCGGCGCACCGGTTTCACCATGTAGTCGTCGGCGCCGTTCTCCAGCGCGAACACGATGTCCTCCTCCGAGTCGCGCACCGTCACGAACAGCACCGGCACCTGCTTGGAGACGTTCGAGCGCAGCCACAGCAGCACGTCGGCACCGGAGACGTCGGGCACCTGCCAGTCGAGGACGAACAGGTCGAAGCTCTCGCGGCCGGCGTGCTTGGTGGTCTCGCGCCCGCTCAGGTAGCCGTGCACGTCGTGGCCGTCATCGACCAGCCAGCGCTTCAGCAGCGCAAGCTGGTCGGGGTCGTCTTCGAGGATCGAGATGCGCAAGCGGTGGCCTCCCTTGTCGCTCGAACATGATAACGCTCCGGCGCCCGTCCGGATTCCAAGCCTTTGATTCGGAAAGCGCGCGGCGCGCTGCGGCGTCCTTGCGACGCCGCCGCACCCGATTTGCGCCATGAACGGCCGATTCGTTGACTAAGCAGCGGAAATCTCACATAATTTCGGGTTCCGCGGAGGGGTGCCCGAGCGGTTAAAGGGGGCAGACTGTAAATCTGTTGGCCTTGCGCCTACGTTGGTTCGAATCCAACCCCCTCCACCAGCTTGCGGCACGCGCGGCGAGCGGAATTGGCGAGCGTCGGGTGAAAGGGCATTCGGGCGGGTGTAGCTCAATGGCAGAGCAGAAGCCTTCCAAGCTTATGACGAGGGTTCGATTCCCTTCACCCGCTCCAAAGCATCTTGCCCATGTAGCTCAGTGGTAGAGCACTCCCTTGGTAAGGGAGAGGTCATGCGTTCAATCCGCGTCATGGGCACCAGGTAACGAGGCAGACGACAGAGGCGTTTCCAGATGGCAAAGGGCAAATTCGAGCGCACCAAGCCGCACGTGAACGTTGGGACGATCGGCCATGTGGATCATGGCAAGACGACGCTGACGGCGGCG
>Ga0156285_1021_pt1 | contig 14271 bp, 11 predicted proteins | sample RifCSPlowO2_12_FD_107934 | JGI IMG/M metagenome (GOLD analysis project Ga0156285, IMG submission 107934) | Betaproteobacteria bacterium RIFCSPLOWO2_12_FULL_68_20 | reverse complement strand
CCCCGGGCTCTCCCAGCCGCGCGGCGCCTTGCCGGTGAACTCGCGGATCGCGGCGATGGTGTCGCGGATCGCGGCGCGCTGGTCCTCGGCCTGGTGCATCGGCCGCTGCACGAACCCGTGTCCCATGAACTCCCAGCCGGCTTCGAGCGCCGCCTTGGCGACGCGCGGGTAGCTGCGGCACACCGAGCCGTTGACCGCGAACGTCGCCTTGATGCGGTACTTGGCGAGCACCTCGACCAAGCGCCAGAAACCGACGCGCATGCCGTACTCGTGCCAGGCCCAGTTGGGAAGGTCGGGAAGCAGCGGCTGGCCATACGGCGGCGGCAGCACCGTGCGCGGCATCGGCCGCTCGATCGACCATTCCTCGACGTTGACGACCGTCCACACGGCGATGCGGCCCCCGTCGGGGAGCTTGAGCGGCGGGCGATCGACGATCGCGGAGTACGGGACTCGTTCTGCGGGTTTGCGTGCCATCGCGTGAGATTACAACGGAACTCAGTCATCGGCCTGCAGGGGCGCGGCGTTGAGTGGGGCATGCCACCGCCCAAGCGCACAGGCCTCTCGCACGGTAGTAGCTTTCAAGCTACAATGCCGTTCGAGGTCTGGCATTACCTTACGGCCGCCGGCGTCGACGTATTCCTTGAGTGGTTTACGGCGCTCGCGGATAGGCAGGCTCAAGCGCGGGTGCGGGCGCGCATCGACCGTATCAGGCGCGGCGTATTCGGTGATTGCGCGCCCGTCGGCGAGGGCGTGTGGGAGTTGCGGATCGACTGGGGACCCGGCTACCGCGTGTACTACACGCGCTCGGGCGAGCGGATCGTTCTGCTGCTGTGCGGCGGCGACAAGCGAAAGCAGCAGCCGGATATCAAGCGGGCAAAGGAGTACTGGCATGACTATCAGGAAAGGACGAAGCCGAAGGAAAAGCGCTCCGGCTAGCGTGCCGGATCGGCCGCACCTTCTCGCGTGGTTGAAAGACGCGGAAAATGCTGCCGCCTATGTCGAGGCGGCGATCGAGCTAGGCGACCCCGTGGGCGTTCTTCAGGCGCTGCGCAACGTCGCCGACGCGCGTGGCGGAATCGCGCGCATCGCGGAGAAGACCGGCTTGAACCGCGAGGCGCTTTACCGCACCCTTTCCAAGCGAGGCAACCCGCAGCTCAAGAGCCTGACGGCGATCCTGGAAGCCACCGGGCTGCGGTTGAGCGTCACTCCGGCGCAGCGCAAAGCAGCCTAGCCGCGGAGAGCTATCGAAAGCGCTTCGGCCAGCGGCGCCGCGTTGCGGTCGAGGAATGGGTTTCACATGATACGGTCTTCGCAACCGCTGCCTGAGCATGCGGCCGACTGCCACATGCACGTGTTCGGGCCGTTCGATCGGTTTCCGCTCGCCGCCGAGCGCGCGTACAACGTCGCCGAGGCGCCGCTCGAGGCGCACGAGCGCATCAAGGCCGAGTTGGGGATCGAGCGCACGGTGCTGGTGCAGGCGAGCGGCTACGGGTTCGACAACCGCGCGATGCTCGCCGCGCTCGCGAAACTCGGCGCGCGCGGGCGTGCGGTCGCGGTGCTCGCACTGGAGACGTCGAGGGAGGAGCTGGAGAAGCTGCACGCCGCGGGCGTGCGCGGACTACGGCTAAACCTCATTACCTTGCCTTCGCGCCACGCCGGCGATCCGGCGCAGCTCATCGGTCGGTACGAGCGCCTGCTCGCCCCCCCTGGGCTGGCACCTGCAGATCTTCGCCGCCGCCGAGACGTTCGCTGCGCTCGAACCTGTGCTCGCGCGCTGCGTTGTGAACGTGGTCATCGATCACATGGGCCTGCCGAATGCCTTGGCCGGGATCGAGCAGCCGGGGTTTCAGGCTGTTCTGCGGCTGCTCGAGAAGAAACACGTGTGGGTGAAGCTCGCGGGCGCGGATCGGATCACCCGCAAGAGCGGGCGGCTGCGCGATGCGATCCCTTTCATGCGCGCGCTTGCCGCGGCCGCGCCCGAGCGCTTGGTGTGGGGTTCGGACTGGCCGCACATCGGATTTCATCCGCACCGGCAGGTTCAGGATGCGGCGCTATTGCCCTACCGCGAGCTGAACCAGGGCGAGCTGCTGGAGGTGCTGATCGAGGCGATTCCGGAGGCCGCCGTGCGACGCACAGTCCTCGCCAACAATGCAGCACGGTTGTACGGGTTCAGCTGACCGGCGACCTCCTGGTTCGTAGGCGCCGACCTAGTTCAGCAGTCGTACCGAAATCAACGGCTTACGACGCTTGCCAAGCGGTTCCTCAGTCAAAGCAAGGCACGACCGGGGCACAGCCAAACTCGCTCAGTCACGAGGCGAAAGTCGCGAGGCGCAAGTTCTAGGTTCCGAGGTGCGCGCGGTCCCGCGTCCCGATATAGAACGGATCGGTATAGGCGTCGTGCTTAGATAACGGCTTCAGCGCCATCCTCCACCCCGCGAACGATGGTACTACTAGCTAGGAGGAGGCGCTTAAGGGTTGCTCAACTTCCCTTAGCGGTGTTGGAGGGATATTTCGTTCCCTCCCAACAATTCAGAAGAAGAGGCCACGGCAGCTGTCTTCACCCGACCGCGGCCCCCTCGACCGGCATACCGAGCTTCTTCAACCCCGGCATCACCTCGCGCGCGAACAGCTCCATGTTCCTGCGCGTCAAATCCCCCGGCAGCGTCCCGAACTGCAGCAGCACGAGCAGGTTCCCGAACCGCATCTCCCGCCAGTGCTCCTCGAACTTCCTGCGCACGGTCGCCGGGCTCCCGCACACGAACAGCCCCAGCTCGATGGCCTTGTCGATGGTGATGTCGGCGAACATCTCGGCCTTGGCCTTGAGGACGTTCTTGTAGGACTCGCGCGAGGTGTAGCCCGGCGGCAGCAGCATCTCGATCGGCATCCTCACGAATACGTTGCGGAACGCCTCGAAGTGTGGCTTGGCCTCACGCCGCGCGTCCTCGTCGCTCTTCGCCACGTACACCGGCACCGCCCAGCCGAGCTGGCTGTCAGGAGCCTCGTAGCCGTAGCCCTTGCACGTGTCGCGGTACATCTTCAGGTAGCGCGCCACCACCTTCGCCGGGCTGAAAGTCTGGAGATACGGATAGCGCCGGCTCGGGTGCGAAGCCCAGTCGATGGTCTCCCTGCTGCCCTGCGAAGGGATCCACACCGGCGGATGCGGCTTCTGGTACGGCCGCGGCCAGACGTTCACGTACTGCACGTTGTAATGCCGGCCCTGGAACGCGAACGGCCCGGGCTCGGTCCAGGCGCGGATGATGAGGTCGTGCGCCTCGTGGAAGCGCTCGTGCGAGAAGGTCGGGTTGACGCCGAAGGTGTGGTACTCGGCGCCGATGCCGCGCACGAATCCCGCCACCAGCCGCCCGCCGGTGATGACGTCGATCATCGCGTATTCCTCGGCGACCGTGAGCGGATGCGAGCGGAGCGGCAGCGCGCTGCCGAGGATGCAGATCTTGACGCGCTTGGTGCGCCGCGCGAGCGCAGAAGCGGTGACGATCGGCGAGGGCATCAGGCCGTAGGCGGTCTGGTGGTGCTCGTTCACCGAGATCGCATCGAACCCCAGCTCCTCGCCGTACTCCATCTCGTCGAGGTACCGGTTGTAGAGCCTGTGCCCGATCTCGGGATCGAAATGGCTGTTCGGGAGCTTCACCCACACCGTGCCGTGCTTGCGCGCGCTTTCCAGGTCGAGCGCCGCGTACGGCATCAGGTGAAACAGGATCACTTGCATGGCGTCACCCGGCGAAGCGGAACACGATGTCGCAGAACTGCTCGGCCTTCTCGGTCTGCGGCAGGTGGCCGCACTGCGGGACGATCTCGACCTCGGCCTTCGGCAGCAGGCGCTTGAACTCGTTTGCGAACGCGGCCGGCAGGATGCGGTCCTCCGCGCCCCACACGATCTTCACCGGCACTTCGATCCTGTGCAGCCATTTGGGAAGGAAAGGATCGTGCAGGCGCGGCTCCCAGGCAAGGCGCGCCACCGTGTGGCGGTTCTTGAGCTGAATGTCGACCATCTCGGGCGTGATCGGCTGCGCGAGCATCTTCTCGGCGAACGACTGGTCGTGGAAGAGGTTGCGCGTCAGCTCCTCCGGCGACATGAGGAAGATGTCCGCCGGCTGCACGCCCGGCGCGGCGATGCCGGCAGGCCCCACCAGGACGATCGAGCGGATGCGCGAGCAGTCGCGCACCGCCATTTCGAGCGCGAGCCACCCTCCCATCGAGCTTCCCACCAGCACCGCGTTCTTCAGGTCGAGCGCGCGCAGAAAGTCGAGATAGAAATAGGCGAGATCGTGGATGTTTTCCAGCCACTCGGGCTCGTCCGAAAGCCCCCATCCCGGATGCTCGGGAACGAGCACGTCGTAGCGCTCGGCGAGCTGCTCCATGAACGGCAGCACCACCGGCGCGCCCCCGGCCCCGTGCAGATAGAGCAGCGGGGCGCCTTTCCCCCCGCGCCGCAGGCTGACGTTGCAGCCGTCGAGGCGCAGCGTGCTCTGCGCGAAGCTCATGTCGCCGCGGCGCGCCGCTTCCTGCGGCCGACCCCGGATTCCGCGATCGCCGCGGCGATCTCCGGGAAGCTCTGCGGCGCCATGACGTGCGCACCCGCCACGCCGGGGATCTCCACCAGCTGCTGCAGCAGCTCGACGCAGATCCTGCGCCCCTCGGCTTTCGGGTCGGCGGCCCCTTCCAGGCGCGCGACGATCGCCTCGGGGATGATGGTGCCGTGCAGCTTCTCGCGCATCCAGCGCGCCGAGCGCGCCGAGGGGATCGGCGCAACCCCGATCAGGATGGCCGCGCGCTGCGCGATCCCCAGCTCGAGCAGCCGCGCCGCGTAGCGCCGCACCACCTCGATGTCCATGCAGAACTGCGTCTGGATGAAGTCCGCCCCGGCGTCGGCCTTGGCGCGCAGCGAGGCCGGGTTCCAGCCGGCCGGCGGATCGACCGGGATGTCGGCCGCGCCCAGCACCAGCTCCACCGCGCCGCCGATGGCTGTCCCGGGCGGCAGCTTGTGCTCCGAGCGCATGCGGTGCGCCATTTCCAGGAAACCGCGGGTGTCGAGGTCGTACACCGGCTTCGCGTCCGGCTGGTCTCCGGCCATCGGCTCGTCGCCGCCGAGCACCAGCACGTTGCGAATGCCGAGCGCCGCGGCGCCCAGCAGGTCGCCCTGCAGCGCGATGCGGTTGCGGTCGCGGCAGGTCATCTGCAGGATCGGCTCGATCCCGGCGCGCGCGAGGAAATACGCGCCGACCAGGCTGGACAGGTGTGCCTTCGCGCCCGCGCCGTCGGTGACGTTCACCGCGGTCGCCAGCCCTTTCAGCGATGCCGCGCGGGCGACGAACTCGGCCGGGTCGGTCGAGACGGGCGGAGTGATTTCGGCGGTGACGACGAAGTCGCCGCTGCGCAACCTCGCCTGCAGATCGCCGGCTGCGGCGTTGCGCGGTTTTTCGATCGCTGACAGGATGGCGGAAGACTGTCGGAGGAGAGCGCGCGCATCATATCATCCGGTGCGCGATCCCGATCCATGGCCTCGGCACGGTTTCGCTTCCACGACGAGCTCGCCGATTTCCTGCCGCGCGAGCGGCGCGGAATCGAGTTCTCCTACGCCTGCGCGCGCGCGGCGACGCTGAAGAACGCGATCGAGGCGCTAGGCGTGCCGCACACCGAGGCCGGGCGCATCACCGTCAACGCCGCGCCCGCCACGATGCAGCGGTCGGTCCGCGAAGGCGACGCGATCGAGGTCTATCCATGGGAAACGGAGGAAATGGGTTCTGACCCTGATTTCCTCGCCGACGCGCACCTGGGAGGCTTGGCGCGCTTCCTGCGCATGCTCGGCTTCGACACCCTGCACGATCACGCGTACCGCGACGCGGACATCGTGCGGCTCGCGATCGAGGAGCGGCGCATCGTGCTCTCGCGCGACTGCGAGCTGCTCAAGTGCCGCGACATCGCGTGCGGCTGCTACGTGCACGCGCTCAAGGCCGAGGCGCAGCTGCGCGAAGTCGCGCGACGATTCGCGCTTGCCGCGAAGGCGAGGCCGTTCACGCTATGCCTCAGGTGCAACGTCCCGCTCGATCCGATCGAGAAGCGGCGTATCGTCCATCTGCTGCCGCAGACCGTGGCTGCGACACAGGAGAGCTTCTTCCATTGCCGCGGCTGCGAGCGCATCTACTGGCCCGGCTCGCACTACGAGCGCATGCGCGTTGCGCTCGGGCGCATGCTGCCTGGTTCTTCAGCCTCCTCGCCGCCTCCATGATCGGCCCGATCACGTCCGTCGGCACCCGGAATACGATGGCTTTGTTTTCAAATTGCGCGTTGCGGATCGGGCGTCCGGGCGCGCAGAATGCGCCCGTAGCAGCTGGACAAGAGAGGGCATGCATGCGAGTGCCGATCGTATTGTTCGTTGCCGTGCTGGCGGCGTTGCCGTGCGCGGCGAGCGCGCAGCCTTATCCGAGCAAGCCCGTGCGCGTGGTCGTGCCGTATCCTCCCGGCTCCACGCCCGACATCGTCGGGCGCACCCTGGCGGGCAGGCTGCAAGGGGCGTTCGGCCAGCCGTTCGTGGTGGAGAATCGAACCGGGGCCGGCGGCAATATCGGGGCCGAAGCGGTCGCCAAGGCGCCGGCCGACGGGTACACCCTGCTCATCGGCGTCAACGGCCCGGCGGCGATCAACAAGTTCCTGTACAAGAATCCCGGCTACGACTCGGACCGCGACCTGTCGCCGATTTCGCTGCTCGCCTCGGCTCCGCAGATGCTGGTGGTGGCGCCCTCCGTTCGGGTGGGCGGTTTCCGGGAGTTCATTCAGCATGCGCGCGCGAATCCGGGGCGCCTGTCCTACGGCTCGGTCGGCAGCGGCAGCGCGTCTCATCTCACCATGGAGCTGCTCAAGAGCGACGCCAAGGTTTTCATCGTGCACATTCCCTACCGCGGATTCCCGCCCGCGGTGACCGACATGCTGGCGGGCAACATCGATACGATGTTCGCCATCGTCCCGGCAGTGCTTCCGCAGGTGAAAGCCGGAAAGATGAGGGCGCTTGCGGTCACCAGCCTGAAGCGCAGCGCGCTCGCGCCGGACGTGCCGAGCGTCGCGGAGCTGGGTTATCCGCAGCTCGAGTCGCTGGCCTGGATCGGCCTGCTCGCGCCCGCCGCGACGCCCCCGGAGGTCGTGGCCAGGCTGAGCGGCGAGACGATCAAGTCGATGCGCGCTGCGCAGGTGCGCGACTTGCTCGGCAAGCAGGGGTTCGATGTGGTGGCGAGCTCGCCCTCCGATTTCGCGAAATGGATTCGCGCCGAGCAGGACAAATGGTCGAAGGTCATTCAGGCCAGCGGGGCGGCGGCGGATTGACGCGTCTCGGCGACTCGGGCGGCTTCCGCCCTAGCCTTTCAGCTTCCTCGCCGCCTCCAGGATCGGGCCGATCACGTCCATCGGCACCGGGAACACGATGGTCGAGGACTTGTCGCCGGCGATCTGCGTGAGCGTCTGCAGGTAGCGCAGCTGCATCGCCTCCGCCCGCTGCGACAGTATGTTGGCGGCCTCCAGCAGCTTCTCGGACGCCTGCAGCTCGCCTTCGGCGTGAATGATCTTCGCGCGCCGCGCGCGCTCGGCCTCGGCCTGCTGCGCAATCGCGCGCACCATGGTCTCGTTCAGGTCGACGTGCTTGATCTCGACGTTGGAGACCTTGATGCCCCAGGCGTCGGTCTGCTGGTCGAGCACCGTCTGGATGTCGAGGTTGAGCTTCTCGCGCTCGGCGAGCAGCTCGTCGAGCTCGTGCTTGCCGAGCACCGCGCGCAGCGTGGTCTGCGAGAGCTGGCTCGTCGCCTCGAGGAAGTTGGCCACCTGGATGATGGCGCGCTGCGGGTCGACGACGCGGAAATAGACCACCGCGTTCACTTTGACCGAGACGTTGTCGCGCGTAATCACGTCCTGCGGCGGCACGTCGAACACCACGGTGCGCAGGTCGACGCGCACGGTCTGCTGGATGCCCGGAACGATGACGATCAACCCGGGGCCCATCACCCTCTGGAAGCGGCCGAGCAGGAACACCACCGCGCGCTCGTACTCGCGCAGGATCTTGATCGACAGGGCGAGCACGATGATGATCAGCACCAGCGCGCCGAGCCAGAAATTGAACATGCCTATCCTCCTTCAGTGGATTCGAGGTTCACCGTCAGAACCAGCCCGTCGATCGCGGTGACGCGCAGCCGCTGGCCGCGGCGCACCGGCACCGCGGCGCGCACGCGCCAGCTCTCCCCGTGCACGCGCGCCCAGCCCTCGCGCTCGAAATCCTCGAGCGCTTCGCCGGCGGCGCCGATCATCTGCTCGCGCCCGGTCACCGCCGGCCGGCCCCCGGTGCGCGCGATCATCCCGACGACGAAGATCAGGAACGCCGCGCTCGCCGCGGCGACGCCGCCGATCAGGCCGTACGGAATGTCGAAGCCCGGCACGTCGGTCTCGATGAGCATGATCGAGCCGATCACGAACGCGACCAGACCGCCGATGCCGAGCGACCCGAACGCGGGCAGGAATGCCTCGGCGACCATGAAGGCGATGCCGAGCAGCATCAGCGCAAGGCCCGCGTAATTGACCGGCAGCAGCTGGAACGCATACATCGCGAGCAGCACGCTGATCGCGCCCACCACCCCCGGAAGCACCAGCCCGGGATTGGTGAACTCGAAGACGAGCGCGTAGGCGCCGAGCAGGAGCATCAGGTAGGCGACGCTCGGGTTGGTGATGATGCCGAGGAGGCGGGTGCGCCAGTCGACCTCCACGGCGCTCGCCTCGACGCCCGCGACGCTCAGCACGCGCTTCGCGCCGCCGGCCTGCGCGCTCCGGCCGTCGAGCTTTTTCAGCAGCGCGGGCACGTCGTCGGCCATCACGTCGATCACCTTGAGCTTGAGCGCCTCGTCGGCGGGGAGGCTCACTGCCTCGCGCACCGCGCGCTCGCCCCAGTCGGCGTTCCTGCCGCGCAGCTGCGCGAGGCTCCTGATGTAGGCGGCGGCGTCGTGCGTCACCTTCTTCGTCATGGTGTCGGTCGGCCCGGAGGCGGACTTGCCCTTGCCGGACTTGTCCTTCTTCTCCTCACCGGCAGGCAGCGACGGCGCGCCGATCGACACGGGCGACGCCGCACCGAGGTTGGTCCCCGGCGCCATCGCGGCGAAGTGCGCCGCGTAGAGGATGAACGTGCCGGCGCTTGCGGCACGCGCGCCGCCGGGCGCGACGTACGCGGCCACCGGAACGGGCGAGGCCAGGATGTCCTTGATGATCTCGCGCATCGAGGTGTCGAGCCCGCCCGGCGTATCGAGGCGCAGCACCACGAGCTGCGCCTTGTCCGCAGCCGCACGCTTGAGCGCGCGGCCCACGAAATCCGCGCTCGCCGGGCCGATCGCGCCCTCGATCGGCACGATCATCACCGGCGCCGGCGCGGCGAGCGCCGGCGAGAGCCACAATGCGCCGAGCAGCAGCAGATAACGCGGCATTTCACGCCCAATATATTCCATTTTCGGGTGCTCGACGGATAATCGGCGTTCCTCCCGCATCTGCCCCGTGAAGCACGAACAGATCCCCGGCGACGCGATCGTCATCCGCGGCGCGCGCCAGAACAATCTGAAGAACCTCACGCTCGCCATCCCGGCGGGCGAGCTGCTCGTCGTCTCGGGCGTCTCGGGCTCGGGCAAGTCCTCGCTCGTTTTCGACACGCTTTACGCCGAGGGCCAGCGCCGCTACGTCGAGACCTTCAGCCCCTACGCGCGCCAGTTCCTCGAGCGCATGGACAAGCCGCAGGTGGATTCGATCGAGGGCGTCCCGCCGGCGATCGCCATCGACCAGACCAACCCGGTGCGCACCTCGCGCTCCACGGTCGGCACGATGACCGAGCTGAACGATCACCTGAAGCTGCTCTACGCCCGCGCGGCGAGGCTCTACTGCCGCGGCTGCGGCAAGCCGGTGGTGCGCGACACGCCGGAGTCGATTTACCGGAGCCTTCTCGAACGATCGAAGGCAGGGGGCGATCTGCGGCTCGTCGTCACCTTTCCGGTGCCCGTACCGAAGAACTTCACCGAGGCGGAGGTGCGGCAGCTGCTCGAGCGCCAGGGCTACACGAGGTTCCACTCGCGCTCGAAGGCATCGCTCGAGGTCATCCAGGACCGGCTGCGCGTCGGCGCGGCCGAAAAAGCGCGCGTGGTCGAAGCGCTCGAAGCGGCGCTGCGGGTCGGCCAGGGCCGCGTCAACGTCCACCCCGAAAAACAGGGACAGACCACATTTTCCGATGCGGACGCAGACCAGAAAACGTGGTCTGTCCCTGATTTCGCCTGGCGCTACTCCTCCGACCTGCACTGCCCCGACTGCGACATCCACTATTCCGAGCCGACGCCGGCGGCGTTCTCGTTCAACTCGCCGATCGGCGCCTGCGAGACCTGCCGCGGCTTCGGGCGCGTGATCGGCGTCGACTTCGGCCTGGTCGTCCCGGACGAGTCGAAGACGCTGCGCGAAGGCGCGATCAGGCCCTGGCAGACGGCGAGCTTCAAGGAGTGTCAGGACGATCTGGCGAAATACGCGAAAAAGCGCGGCATCCCGCTCGATACGTCCTGGCGCGAACTGGGCGCCGCTCACAGGGACTGGGTGCTCGAGGGCGAGCGGGAATGGGTGAGCTGGCGCAAGAGCTGGCCCGGCACCTGGTACGGCGTGCGCCGCTTCTTCAAATGGCTGGAGAGCAAGGCCTACAAGATGCACATCCGGGTGCTGCTCTCCAGGTACCGCGCCTACACCGAATGCGAGGCCTGCGGCGGAACGCGCCTGAAGCCCGACGCGGCGCTGTGGAAGCTCGACGGCAGATCGATCCACGACCTGATGCTCCTGCCGCTCGTGCGCACGCGCGAGCTCTTCGACTCGCTCGCCCTGCCCGCCCCGCTCGACGAGGCGACCGATCTCCTGCTCGGCGAGATCCGCACGCGCCTCAGGTACCTGTGCGAAGTGGGGCTGGGCTATCTCACGCTCGATCGCCAGTCGCGCACGCTCTCGGGCGGCGAGGTGCAGAGGATCAATCTCACGACCGCGCTCGGGACCTCGCTCGTCAATACTTTGTTCGTGCTCGACGAGCCTTCCATCGGCCTGCACCCGCGCGACATGGGCCGCGTGATCGACGTCATGAAGCGCCTGCGCGACGCGGGCAACACGCTGGTCGTGGTCGAGCATGACCCGCAGATCATGTTCGCCGCCGACCGCATCCTCGACATGGGGCCGGGACCGGGCGAGCGCGGCGGCGAGGTGGTGTTCTTCGGCGCGCCGGAGGCGCTGAAGCGCGAACGCACGCTCACCGCCGAATACCTCTCGGGCCGCAGGCGCGCCCACGCGGGCGCGGTGCCGAAGGCTCCAGATGCGAAAGGCCCGCGCATTGAGCTCGCCGGCGCCGCGCAGCACAACCTGAAGAACCTGGACGTGTCGATCCCGCTCGGGCACCTGGTCTGCGTCACCGGAGTCTCGGGCTCGGGCAAGTCGACGCTGGTGCAGGACGTGCTCTACGCGGCACTGCGCAAAGCGAAGGGCAAGCCGACCGAGGCGCCGGGAGCCTTGCGCTCCCTGCGCGGGGCGGAGCTCGTCGCCGACGCGGTCATGGTGGACCAGTCGCCGATCGGCAAAACCACCCGCTCCAACCCGGCGAGCTATGTCGGCGCCTTCGACGAGATCCGGACGCTTTTTTCGCGCACCGACGCGGCCCGCGAGCGCCAGTACACCCGCGGCACCTTCAGCTTCAACTCGGGCAACGGCCGCTGCCCGACCTGCGGCGGCAACGGCTTCGAGCACGTGGAGATGCAGTTCCTCTCCGACGTGTACCTGCGCTGCCCGGACTGCGACGGCAGGCGCTTCCGCGCGGAGGTCCTGGAGATCCGGCACCAGGGAAAGTCCATCGCCGATGTGCTGGAGTTGACGGTCGCCGAGGCGGCGGCCTTCTTCTCGGACTTCCCCGACATCATCGCCAGGCTGCAACCCCTGGTGGACGTGGGCCTGGAGTATCTGCGGCTCGGCCAGCCGGTGCCGACGCTGTCGGGCGGCGAGGCGCAGCGCCTGAAGCTCGCCGGCCACCTCGCCGAAGCTGGCGGCTCTTTCCCCTCCTCTCCGAGGAGGGGTGGCGCCGAAGGCGCCGGGGTGGTGACGGGCAAGCTGTTCCTGTTCGACGAGCCGACCACCGGGCTGCATTTCGACGACGTGGCGAAGCTCCTGCGCGCGTTCCGTAAGCTGATCGCAGCCGGTCATTCGCTCGTCGTGATCGAGCACAACCTCGACGTCGTCCGCGCCTCGGACTGGGTGATCGATCTCGGGCCCGAGGGCGGCGAGGCCGGAGGCGAGCTGGTATGCGCAGGGACGCCGCAGGAGGTGACGAAACACGCGACGTCGCACACGGGCAAGGCGCTGCGCGAGTACGAAGCTGCTTTCACCCCCCGCTCGCTCCGCGAGCCGCCCCCCTTGGCAGGGGGGCAACGTCCCCCGTCGAGCTCCATCCGCATCCACAACGCCCGCGAGCACAACCTGCAGAACATCGACGTCGACATCCCGCGCGGCCGCTTCACCGTGGTGACGGGCGTGTCGGGCTCGGGCAAGTCCACCCTCGCCTTCGACATCCTGTTCGCCGAAGGCCAGCGCCGCTACCTCGAGTCGCTCAACGCCTACGCGCGCCAGTTCGTGCAGGCGGCCTCGCGCCCGGACGTGGACGCGATCTTCGGCATCCCGCCGACCGTGGCGATCGAGCAGCGCTCGAGCCGCGGCGGGCGCAAGTCCACCGTCGGCACGCTCACCGAGATCCAGCACTTCCTGCGGCTGCTGTTCGTCAAGCTCGGCGTGCAGCACTGCCCGGACTGCGAGGTGCCGATCGAGCCGCAGAGCGAGGACGCGATCGCGGCGCGGCTGCTGCGCGAGTACCGCGGCGAGACCATCGTCGTTCTGGCGCCGCTGGTGCTGAACCGCAAGGGCGTCTACACCGATCTCGCCAAGTGGGCGGCGGCGAAGGGCTACTCGCAGCTGCGGGTGGACGGGAAGCTGCTTCCGGTGCGGCCCTTCCCGCGCATCGAGCGCTTCAAGGAGCACACGATCGAGCTGCCCGTGGGCTATCTCAAGGTATCGCCCCGGAACGAAAAGGAGCTGCGCGAGCGGCTCTCGACCGGCCTCGAGATCGGCAAGGGCGTGGTGCACGTCCAGACCGGGAAGAAGATCCAGGTGTTCTCGACCAAGCGCGCCTGCCGCTCCTGCGGCCGCAGCTTTGCGGAGCTCGACCCGCGGCTGTTCTCGTACAACTCGAAGCACGGCTGGTGCCCGGCCTGCTACGGCACCGGGCTCAAGCTGGACGAGGTCGGCTGGGACGAGGAGCGCTCGCGCACCGGCGCCGAGGACCACGTGCTCGACTCGTGGATCGAGTGGCTGGAGGTGGACGAGGCCTGCCCGGAGTGCCGCGGCCGGCGCCTCAACCCCGAGGCGCTCGCGGTGTTCTGGCGCGGCAAGAGCATCGCCGAGTACGGGGCGATGCCGGTCGCGGGCCTGGCGAAGCTCTTCGCCGGGGTGAAGATGGAAGGACGCGCGGCGGAGATCGCGCGCGACCTGCTCGCGGAGCTGAAGAGCCGCCTCGGCTTCCTCCGCGAGGTCGGGCTCGACTACCTGGCGCTCGACCGCTCGGCGCCGACGCTCTCGGGCGGCGAGGCGCAGAGGATCCGCCTCGCCGCGCAGCTCGGCTCCAACCTGCGCGGCGTGTGCTACATCCTGGACGAGCCCACCATCGGGCTGCACCACCGCGACAACCGGGTGCTGCTCGACGTGCTGCAGAAGCTCCTGGCGAAGGGAAATTCTCTGGTGGTGGTCGAGCACGACGAGGACACGATCCGCCGCGCCGAGCACGTCATCGACCTCGGGCCGGGCGCCGGCAAGCTCGGCGGGCGCGTGATCGCCGAGGGCGACGTCGAGGAGCTGATGAAGCGTCCCGAGTCGCTCACCGGGCGCTTCCTGAGGGATCCGCTGCGCCATCCGCTGCAGCCGCGGCGCGCGGTGAGCGCGAGCACGCCGCGGCTGGAAGTCGCGAAGGCGCGGCTGCACAACCTGAGGAGCATCGACGTGCGCCTGCCGCTCGGCCGCGTGATCTCGATCACCGGCGTGTCCGGATCGGGTAAATCGACGCTCGCTCGCGACGTGCTCTTCGAGAGCCTGCGGCGGCAGCGGCCGGTCGGGTGCAGGGCGGTGCGCGGCCGGGAGCGCGTAGGCCGCGTGCTCGAGGTGGACCAGACGCCGATCGGCAAGACGCCG
>Ga0156285_1004_pt1 | contig 15606 bp, 11 predicted proteins | sample RifCSPlowO2_12_FD_107934 | JGI IMG/M metagenome (GOLD analysis project Ga0156285, IMG submission 107934) | Betaproteobacteria bacterium RIFCSPLOWO2_12_FULL_68_20 | reverse complement strand
CTACGAATGCGACGGCCTGACCGCATACCGGCGCGTGCCGATGGTAGTGGCGCTTCCCGAGACCGAGCAGCAGGTGCAGCGCGTGCTCAGGACCTGTTGGTCGATGGACGTGCCCGTGGTGCCGCGCGGCGCCGGCACCGGGCTCTCCGGCGGCGCGCTGCCGCCCGGGGACGGGGTGCTCCTGTCGATGGCGAAATTCATGCGCCTGCTGCGGCTCGACCCGAAGGCGCGTATCGCGGTGGTGCAGCCCGGAGTGCGCAACGCCGCGATCTCGGACATCGCTGCGCCGTTCGGCCTGTACTACGCGCCCGACCCGTCGAGCCAGATCGCCTGCACGATCGGCGGCAACGTCGCGGAGAACTCGGGCGGAGTGCACTGCCTGAAGTACGGTTTGACCGTTCATAACGTGCTGCGCGCGCGCGGGTACACGATCGAAGGCGAAGCAGTCGATTTCGGTTCCGAAGCACCGGATGCGCCGGGCTACGACCTGCTCGCGCTCGCGGTCGGCTCCGAGGGGATGCTCGCCGTGATCACCGAGGTCACGGTCAAGCTCCTGCCCAGGCCACAGAGCGCGCGCCTCATCATGGCTTCGTTCGACGACGTCGAAACAGCCGGCCGCGCGGTCGCTGAGGTGATCGCGGCGGGCATCGTCCCGGCGGGCCTCGAGATGATGGACAAGGCCGCGACGCTCGCGACCGAGCAGTTCGTCGGCGCGGGATACGATCTCGAGGCCGCGGCGATCCTGTTGTGCGAGTCGGACGGCATGCCCGAGGAGGTGGAGGAAGAAATCGCGCGCATGCGGGCGGTGCTCGAGCGCGCCGGCGCGACGCGGACCAAAGTATCGCGCGACGAGGCCGAGCGCCTGCGCTTCTGGTCCGGAAGGAAAGCCGCCTTCCCGGCGGTCGGCCGCATCTCGCCCGATTACTACTGCATGGACGGCACGATCCCGCGCAAGCGCCTCGGGGAGATCCTCAAATTCATCGGCGGGCTGGAGAAGAAATACGGCCTGCGCTGCCCGAACGTGTTCCATGCGGGCGACGGCAACCTGCATCCGCTGATCCTGTTCGACGCCAACAGCGCCGACGAGCTGCGGCGCACCGAGCTGTTCGCCGCGGAGGTGCTGGAGAAATGCGTCGAGGTCGGCGGCACCATCACCGGCGAGCACGGCGTGGGAGTGGAGAAGATCAACCAGATGTGCGTGCAGTTCAGCCCCGAGGAGCTCGAGGCGTTCCACGCGGTGAAGCGCGCCTTCGATCCGCGGGGCCTGCTCAATCCCGGCAAGGCGGTGCCGACGCTCGCGCGCTGTGCCGAGTACCGGTTGCTGCGGGGGCCCGGCGGCAAGCTCCCGCATCCGCAGCTGCCCAGGTTCTGATGGACACCGCCCTGGCGGGCCTCGCCGCGAGAATCCGCGAGGCTTCGGAGCGCGGCACCGCGCTGCGCCTGCGCGGCGGCGGCAGCAAGGATTTCTACGGCGGCACGCCGCGCGGCGAGCTGCTCGATACGCGGGCCTACGCGGGGATCGTGGCCCACGAGCCGACCGAGCTGGTCGTCACCGCGCGCTGCGGCACGCCGCTCTCGGAGCTCGAGTCGGCGCTCGCTGCGAACGGCCAGATGCTCGCCTTCGAGCCTCCGCACTTCGGACCCGGCGCCACCGTCGGTGGCTGCGTCGCCGCAGGCCTTTCCGGGCCGCGGCGCGCGGCCGCGGGCGCGCTGCGCGACTACGTGCTCGGCGCGAAGCTCGTCGACGGCCGCGGGCGCGTGCTGCGCTTCGGCGGCACCGTGATGAAGAACGTGGCGGGCTACGACGTGTCGCGGCTGCTCGCGGGAGCGCTCGGCACGCTCGGCCTGATCGCCGAGATTTCGCTCAAGCTGTTCCCCCGGCCGGGCGCGGAGCTGACGCTTCGCCTGGAGATGCCCGAGGAGCGCGCGCTGGAGTCGCTCAACCGCTGGGCGGGACAGCCGCTGCCGATCTCGGCAAGCGCCTGGAACGACGGCGATCTGGGCGTGCGGCTCTCGGGGGCCGACAGCGCGCTGCGCGCCGCGGCCGAGCGCATCGGCGGCGAGCGCGTGGAGGGCGGGGAGGCCGAGCGCTTCTGGTCCGGGATCCGCGAGCACACGATCGGGTTCTTCGGCGGCGACGCGCCGCTGTGGCGCCTCGCGGTGCGCTCGAGCGCCGCGCCGATCGAGCTGCCGGGCGAGCGCCTGATCGAGTGGGGCGGGGCGCTGCGCTGGGTTCGCACGCGCGCCGACGCGGCCGCGGTGCGCGCGGCGGCCGCCGCGGCGGGCGGGCACGCGACGCTTTTCCGCGCCGCCGACAAGTCGGCCGGCGCCTTCACGCCGCTCGATCCCGTCGCGATGCGGCTGCACCGCAACCTCAAGGCGGCGTTCGATCCGGCGGGCATCCTCAACCCCGGCCGGATGTACCCGGAGTTCTAGGGCCGTGCGCCGAAAAGTATAGCGAGCCCCATGCAGACTCAGCTCGCGGACTTCATCCGCGACACGCCCGAGGGTCGCGAGGCCGACGCCATCCTGCGCAAGTGCGTGCACTGCGGCTTCTGCACCGCCACCTGCCCGACCTATCAGCTGCTGGGCGACGAGCTCGACGGGCCGCGCGGCCGGATCTACCTGATCAAGCAGGCGCTGGAAGGCCACCCGGTGACGGAAAAGACGCGCCTGCACCTGGATCGCTGCCTGACCTGCCGCGCATGCGAAACCACCTGCCCCTCGGGGGTGCGCTATGGGCGGCTCGCCGACATCGGGCGCGGCGTGGTGGAAGCGCATACGCGACGCGGGGCGCTGGAGCGCGCCTGGCGCGCGGTCCTGTCCGTGGTGATGCCGCGCACCGCGCTGTTCGGGGCGCTGCTGCGCTTCGGACAGCTGGTGCGTCCGCTCCTGCCGCCGGGGCTGCGCGCGCGGATTCCGGCGCGCCACGCGCGGCGCGGTCGCTGGCCGGCGCCGCGCCACGCGAGGAAGATGCTCGCGCTCGCCGGCTGCGTGCAGCCGCCGCTCGCGCCGGGGATCAACGCGGCGGCGGCGCGCGTGCTCGACCGCATCGGCGTGTCGCTCGTCGAGGCGCCTGGCGCCGGCTGCTGCGGAGGAATCCGCTTCCATCTCAACGAGCAGGAGGCGGGCCGCGGCGACATGCGCGCGCTGATCGACGCCTGGTGGCCGCTGGTGGAAAGCAACGAAATCGAAGCGATCGTCGTTACGGCGAGCGGCTGCGGCGTGACGGTGAAGGATTACGTCCATCTGCTCGCGCACGATCCCGCGTACCGCGACAAGGCGAAGCGGATCTCGGGCCTGGCGAAAGACCTGTGCGAGGTGGTGCCGGCGGAGGCGATCGCCGCCGGGAGGGACCGCGGGCGGATCGCCTTCCAGTCGCCGTGCTCGCTGCAGCACGGCCAGCAGATCCGCGGCGCGGTGGAGGCGCTGCTCGCCCGCGCGGGCTACCAGCTGGCGCCGGTGCGCGACTCGCACCTTTGCTGCGGCTCGGCGGGCACCTACTCTTTGCTGCAGCCGGAAATAGCGCGCGAGCTGCGCGCGCGCAAGCTCGCCTCGCTCGCCGAGAGCATGCCGCAGGCGATCGCGAGCGCGAACCTCGGTTGCATGGTCCACCTCCAGTCTGCGAGCGAGCTTCCGGTGCGCCACTGGATCGAGCTGCTGGACGAGGCTTTGGCGGCACAGCCGTGACGCGCCGTCCGTCGGCGCAACCGGCGCGCCCGGCGGCGGATGGTAAGAAACGGTCAGGCCCGTGGGGGGATCGATACTGGAACGCGATCGAGCCGACGTAGCTTCCGGAGGAGTCGATTCCGGAGGCGAGGACGGCATGCAAGGCGAACGCGAAGCCGGGCCCGGGCAGCTCTCGGGCCAATCGCGCCTAGACGCGGCACGCGTCGAGGCGCTGTACCGCGTTTCGCGCCCGGCGTACTACGCGACGCTCGCGAACGCCGGCATCCTGCTGGTGGCGCTGTGGGGGCCGTTCACCGCCGAGGTGCTGCTGGTCTGGTTCGCGGCGCTCGTCGCGGTGTCGCTCGGCCGCATCGCGCTGCACTCGCGCTACACGCGCGCCGCCCGCGATTCCGGCGGCGCCGACGCGGCGGCGTGGGAGCGCCGCTACATGATCGGCGCGCTTGCGTCGGGGGCGGTGTGGTCGCTTTCGGCCGCCGTGTTCTTCCCGGCCGGCGATCCGCTGCTGCAGATGGCGGTAGTGCTGGTGGTGGGAGCCAGCGTGATCGGCGCGGCCGGCGTGTACGCGCCCAGCCCGCTTGCGTTCTACGCCTTCACCAGCCTGCCATTCGCCGCCATGCTGGTCCAGCTCGCGGCGCAGCCCGGCCGCACCTACGTGCTGCTCGCGCTGGTGCTGCTCGTCGTCGGCGGGGTGATGATCAAGGTGCACCGCGACGTCTACCGCGGCATCGTGGACACCCTGCGCGTCCAGCTGCGCAACGAGGAGCTGCACGCCCGCGCTGCGGCGACCGGGGGCGTGCTGCGCGACGCGATCGAAAGCCTGCCCGAGGGCATCGCGATCTGGGGCGCCGACGACCGGCTGGTGGTGTGCAACGACGCCTACGCGAGCCTGTACGGCGGCGGGCTGGGCGCCGAGCGGCTCGCGGGCGCGACGTTTCGCAGGATCGCCGAGAACGCCTGGGACGCCGAGCGCATCGCGCCGGAATTCGAGGGCCGGCGCGACGAGTGGATCGAGCGGCGCGTCTCGCTGCATCGCGAAGGGCGCGGCGAGATGAACGAGTTCCAGGCGCGCGACGGCCGCTGGCGGCGCGGCGGCACGGTGCGCATGCGTCGCGGCGGCCTGGTCGGCCTGGTCTCGGACGTGAGCGGCCTCAAGCGGGCGCAGGAGGCGTACCTGGCGGTGCTGGCGGAGGAGAACCTGGTGCTCGATACGCTGCCGGTCGGCGTGGCGTTCGTCGAGCGGCACTCGATCGTGCGCTGCAACCGCAAGCTGGAGCAGATGCTCGGCTACGCGCCCGACGAGCTGCGCGGACAGTCGACGCGGGTGTGGTTCGCCAGCGACGACCGCTGGTACGCCGCGCGCGAGGAGAGCTATGCGCGCCTCGCGGACAGCGGGATGATGGAGGGCGATGCGCGCGTGCGGCGCAAGGACGGGACGGGCCTGTGGTGCCGGGTGCTCGCGCGCGCCGTCGACGCGAGCGAGCCCGAGGGCGGGTCGATCATCTTCGCCTTCACCGACGTCGACCAGCGCGTCGCCGCCGAGCAGGCGCTGCAGGAAAGCGTCGAGAAGCTCCAGCTCGCGGTCGACGCGGCCGACCTCTACTACTGGGAGTGGGACGCGGCGACCGATCGACTGCATTGGGGCCGCAATCCCTCGGCGCTTCCGGGCGCGCCCCGGGGGGGCGAGCAGAAATGGAGCGAATTCACGCAGCTCATCCACCCGGAGGACCGCGAGCGCTGCGATGCCCTGCATCGCGCCGCTCTCGAGCGCGGCCAGTCGTTCGCCAACGAATACCGCCTGGTCGGGCACGACGGGCAGCTGCTCTGGATCGCCGCTCGCGGGGTGCCGATGCGCGAAGCCTCCGGCAAGGTACACCGAATGATCGGCGTGTCGCAGGACATCACCGAGCGCAAGCGCCAGGAGGAGGAGGTGCGCTTCCTCGCCTACCACGACTCGCTCACCGGGATGCCCAACCGGCGGCTGCTCGACGACCGCCTCAAGCAGGCGGTCTACCTCGCGCAGCGGCGCGACACCAAGGTGGCCGTGATGCTGATCGACCTGGACGACTTCAAGCAGGTGAACGATTCGGTCGGGCACCGCGCCGGCGACGCGGTGCTGCGCGAGGTGGCGCAGCGCCTCGCCGGTTGCGTGCGCAAGGCCGACACGCTGGCGCGGCACGGCGGCGACGAGTTCGTGGTGGTGATCCCCGATCTGCAGCTCGAGGCCGATTGCCAGATCGTCGCCGAGAAGATCCTGCACGCGCTCACGCCCGAGTTCCAGGCCGACGGCCGGCATTTCAATCTCGGCGCGAGCATCGGGATCTCGATCTTCCCGTCGGACGCGGGCGACGGCGACGCGCTGCTCCGGAACGCCGACGCGGCGATGTACCGCGCCAAGCAGCTCGGCAAGAACAACTACCGCTTCTACGGCAGGTAGCGCCGCGCCCGCGGTATAGTTGGCGGGTGAGATCGTCGCAGAAATCGCTGGCGCGGCTCGCCCGTTTCGTGACGCCCTACCGCGCGCGCGTCGCCGCGGCGCTGGTCGCCTTGCTGGTCGCGGCCGCAGCGGTGCTCGCCCTGGGCCAGGGGCTCAGGCACGTGGTGGACAACGGCTTCGGCAGCGGCGACCCGCGGCTGCTCGACCAGGCGCTCGCGGCGATGATCGCGGTCGCCGTCGCCCTCTCGGTCGCCACCTGGTTCCGCTTCTATCTGATGATGACGACCGGTGAGCGCGTCGTCACCGACCTGCGGCGGGCGGTGTTCGACCACATCGTCGGGCTGGATCCCGCGTTCTTCGAGGCGACCCGCACCGGGGAAGTGATCTCGCGCCTTACCAACGACACCACGCTGCTGCAGCAGGTGATCGGCTACGGCCTGTCGATGTTCGTGAGGAACCTCATCATGATGGTCGGCGCGGCCGTGATGCTGTTCGTGACCAGCTGGAAGCTCGCGGCCCTGGTGCTGCTCGGCGTGCCGGCGACCCTCGTTCCGATCCTGCTGCTCGGGCGGCGCGTGCGGCGCCTGTCGCGCGACAACCAGGACCGCGTCGCCGACGTGTCCGCGTACGTGGACGAATCGGTGCACGAGATCCGCACCGTGCAGGCCTACGCGCACGAGCACGCGGACCGCGCGGCTTTCGCGCGCCACGCCGAGGCCGCGTACCGATCGGCCGTATCGCGCATCCGCCAGAAGGCGTTCCTCATCTCCTCGGTCATGCTGATCGCGTTCTGCGCCGTGGGCGTGATCCTGTGGATCGGCGGCCACGACGTGCTCGCCGGCCGCCTGTCGGCCGGAGAGCTCTCCGCATTCGTGTTCTACGCCGGGGTGGTGGCGGGCGGCGCGGGCACCGTGTCCGAAGTGTGGGGCGAGCTGCAGCGGGCCGCCGGCGCCACCGAGCGGCTGGTGGAGCTGCTCGAGACCTCGCCGCGGATCCTCGCGCCCGCCGTTGCGGTCGCTCCGGCGTCGCGCGCGCCGGCCGCGATCGAGTTCGGCGAGGTCGATTTTGCCTACCCGGCACGGCCGGGCACCGCGGCGCTCGAGCGCTTCAGCCTTCGCATCGCGCCCGGAGAGCGCCTGGCGCTGGTCGGGCCGTCGGGGGCGGGCAAGTCCACGGTGTTTGCGCTGCTGCTGCGCTTCTACGACCCGCAGCACGGCGCAGTGCGCATCGACGGCGTGGACCTGCGCGACATGGACCCGCTCGCCCTGAGGCGCCTGATCGCGGTGGTGCCGCAGGATCCCGTGATCTTCGCCGCGAGCGTGCTCGACAACGTGCGCTATGGGCGGCCAGGCGCGAGCCGCGAGGAAGCGCTCGCCGCGTGCGAGAAGGCGCTCGCGCTCGAGTTCGTCGAGCGGCTGCCGCAGGGCCTGGACACGCCGCTCGGCGAGCGCGGCGTGACGCTCTCGGGCGGGCAGCGCCAGCGCCTGTCGATCGCGCGCGCGCTGCTCGCCGACCGCCCGATCCTGCTGCTCGACGAGGCGACCAGCTCGCTCGACGCGGCGAGCGAGCGCATGGTGCAGCAGGCGCTCGAGACGCTCGAGCACGGACGCAGCACGGTGGCGATCGCGCATCGCCTCGCGACAGTGCAGCACGCCGACCGCATCGTGGTGATGGACCGGGGCGCGATCGTGGCTCAGGGCACGCATGCGGAGCTGATGCGCCAGGGCGGTCTGTACGCGCACCTCGCGCAGCTGCAGTTCCTCGGCGGGGAGGCGCCGCCGCGATGGGAACGCGCCGCCTAGGCGCGGTCCTGCTGGTTCTTTTCGCCTGCGCGGCGCAGGCGCAGGAGGCGCTGCGGGTCGGCTCGAAACGCTTTACCGAGTCCTACGTCCTGGGCGAGATCCTGGTGCAGGCGGCGCAGCGCGCCGGCGTGCGCGCCGAGCACAAGCCGGGGCTCGGCAACACCGGCATCGTGTTCGCGGCGCTGAAAGCCGGTTCGATCGACCTCTACCCGGATTACACCGGCACGATCGCGAGAGAATTGCTCAGGCTCCAAGGCGAGGCGGGGCTCGACGAAATCAATCGTGCGCTCGCGCCGCAGGGCATCGGCGTCGCCGTGCGGCTCGGGTTCAGCAACAGCTACGCGCTTGCGATGCGCGAGGACCGCGCACAGGCGCTCGGCATCCGCACGCTTTCCGACCTGACGAGGCACCCGCAGCTCAAGCTCGGGCTGTCGCAGGAATTCATCGGTCGCACCGACGGCTGGCCGGCGATGAAGAATGCATACCGGCTGCCTCATCGAACGCCGTCGGGTCTCGACCACGGCCTCGCCTACGAGGCGATCGCGGCCGGGAAGATCGACGTCATGGACATCTACACCACCGACGCCAAGATCGAGCGCTTCAACCTGCGCACGCTGGAGGACGACAAGAAATTCTTTCCGCGCTACGAGGCGGTGCTGCTCCATCGGCTCGAAGTGCCGAAGCGATTTCCGGAAGCCTGGCGCGAGCTCGAAAAGCTCGCGGGCCGAATCGACGAAAGGAAGATGATCCGCATGAACGCCGCGGCCGAGCTGGAAGGAAAGAGCTTTGCCGAGGCGGCGAGGCTGCTCGAATCGGGGGGCGGGACCGTGCGCGCCGGACAGCGAAGTTTCCTCGGCGCCTTGTTCGGGCCCGATTTCCTGCGCCTGACGGGAGAGCACCTGCTGCTCGTCTTCGTCTCGCTCGCGGCGAGCGTGGCGCTCGGCGTGCCGCTCGGGGTCGCCGCGGCGAAGCTGCGCTGGGCGGCGCAACCGATCCTCGGCGTCGTGGGCGTGATCCAGACCATCCCGTCGCTAGCGCTGTTCGCCTTCCTCATCGCGCTCGTCGGCACGATCGGCACATGGCCGGCGCTGATCGCGCTGTTCCTGTATGCGCTTCTGCCGATCGTGCGCAATACGCACGCGGGCTTGGAAGGCATCGGCGCCGGGATGCGGCAGGCCGCGCTCGCGCTGGGGCTGCCGGCGCGCGAGCGGCTGCGGCACATCGAGATGCCGCTCGCGCTGCCTTTGATCCTTGCCGGAGTGAAGACCTCTGCAGTCATCAATGTCGGCACCGCCACCATCGCCGCCTTCATCGGCGCCGGCGGCTACGGGGAGCGGATTGCGTCTGGCTTAGCGCTGAACGACACGGTGATGCTGCTGTCGGGCGCGGTGCCTGCGGCCGCGCTCGCACTCATCGTCCAGGGGGCGTTCGAGATCGGCGAGCGGCGGTTCGGATGGATGGCGCGGGTGCAGGGAGGGGGGCGTACATGAGGTCAACGGCGGTGACCTCGCTGGCGTTATCCAACCCGGGAGGAGAGGCCGGTGCGCCTGCCAAATGCGGAGAAGGCGGAAATTTCCGAACGAAAGATCGTTCGCTATCTGCTGTCGCCGACGCACCCGACGGGCGGAAGCAAAGCTGCCTTCTTCGGCAAACATGGATTCAAAGTCACAGCTTGGCGGGCGCTGGCTGAGGCATTGCGCAGACACGCGATCGACAACGATGTCGCACAGGCCACCCAGACTCTGTACGGGATGCGCTACGTCATCGATGCAGTGCTTCTAGCGCCAGACGGCTTACGCTTGAACGTGCGCAGCGTATGGTTTATAAGGCGAAGAGAGTCGGTGCCCCGGTTCGCAACCGCGCATCCGCTCAAAAGGGAATCGACGTGATTCGTGAATTGGACGTCGTAGTTCTTGATCGCGACTTGCCGGAGCATGGCCTCGTGCGAGGCGACGTCGGCACGGTCGTGCTGGTCCACGGGGACGGCGAGGGCTATGAGCTCGAGTTTACTGCGCTGGATGGAGAGACGGTCGCGGTCCTGACGCTCTCCGCCCAGGAGGTTCGCGAGATTCGTCAGGGCGAAATCGCGCACGTGCGTGACGTCGCCCGCGCGGTTTGAGAAGTTGACGCCGAATAAATGTAATCGGTAGTCGCAGGCCGGCAAGCCGCCGCGCTGTCGTATCATGCGGGCTTTTCCGGGCGCCGAACCGGCGGCCGGAACACAAATCACGGGGGTAGCGGTCGATGCGGATCGGCGTTCCTGCCGAGACCCGTCCGGGCGAGACGCGCGTTGCGGCGACGCCCGAGACGGTCAAGAAGCTGGCGGCCAAGAACGAAGTCCGCGTCCAGTCCGGAGCGGGCGCGGGCTCGAGCATTCCCGACCGGGAGTACGAGGCGGCAGGAGCGAAGATCGTCGGCGCCGCGGCCGAGGCCTGCGACGCCGATATTGTTCTCAAAGTGCGCGCGCCGCAGGAATCGGAGCTCGCGCTGCTCAAGTCCGGCTCGATCCTGATCGGGCTGCTCGATCCGTTCCACGCGGCGGGCATCGAGGCGCTCGCCAGGAGTGGCGTCACCGGCTTCGCCATGGAATGGCTGCCGCGCATCTCGCGCGCGCAGTCGATGGACGTGCTCTCCTCCCAGGCGAACATCGCCGGCTACAAGGCGGTGGTGCTCGCCGCCGCCGAGATCGGGCGCTTTTTCCCCATGCTGATGACCGCGGCGGGAACGGTGAAGGCGGCGCGGGTGCTGGTGCTCGGCGCGGGCGTCGCAGGCCTGCAGGCGATCGCCACCGCCAAGCGCCTCGGCGCGGTGATCGAGGCCTCCGACGTGCGTCCCGCGGTGAAGGAGCAGGTCGAGTCGCTCGGCGCGAAATTCCTCGACGTCCCCTATCTTACCGATGAGGAGCGCAGTATCGCTCAAGGCGCGGGCGGCTACGCGCGGCCGATGCCGGCGGACTGGATGCGCCGCCAGGCCGAGGCGGTGCACCAGCGCGCGCTGCAGTCCGACGTCGTCGTCACCACCGCGCTCATCCCCGGGCGGCCGGCGCCCAAGCTCATCCGCGAGGCGACCGTGCAGGCGATGAAGCCCGGCTCGGTGATCGTGGACCTCGCGGTGGAGCAGGGCGGCAACGTTGAGGGCATCGAGCGCGGGAAAATCGTCGTCAGGCACGCCGTGAAGCTGGTGGGCCTCGAGAACCTCCCGGCGAGCGTGCCGACCGACGCCTCGGCGCTTTACGCGAGGAACCTCTACAACTTTCTCACGCTGATGCTCGACGCCAAGACGGGCGAATTCAAGCTCGATCGCGGCGACGAGATCATCGCCGGGACGCTCGCCTGCATCGGCGGCGAATCGATCAGGAAAGGCTGACCATGGGCGGAACCGTAGACCCCACCGTCATCAACCTCGTGGTGTTCGTGCTGGCGGTGTTCGTCGGCTACCACGTGATCTGGAACGTGACCCCGGCGCTGCACACGCCGCTGATGAGCCTCACCAACGCGATCTCCAGCGTGATCATCGTCGGCGCGATCCTGGCCGCGGCGCCTGCCGAGACCGACTTCGGCACCGTGCTCGGCGTGATCGCGGTGGCGCTCGCCTCGGTGAACGTGGCCGGCGGCTTCCTGGTCACGCAGCGCATGCTCGAGATGTTCAGGAAGAAGAAATGAGCGCGAACCAGCTCACGCTGTGGTACCTGGTCGCCTCGGTCTGCTTCATCCTGGCGCTGAAAGGCCTTTCGGCGCCGACCAGCGCGCGCCGCGGCAACGTGCTCGGCATGGCCGGGATGGCGCTGGCGGTCGTCTTCACGGTGGCGCTGATCTGGAATGGCCGCCTCGACTTGATCGTGCTGGCCATGCTCGTCGGCGGCACGCTCGGCGCGCTGGTCGCGCGGCGGGTGCAGATGACGCAGATGCCCGAGCTGGTCGCCGCGATGCACTCGCTGGTCGGCATGGCGGCGGTGCTGATCGCGATCGGCGCGGTCAACAATCCGGCGGCGTTCGGCGTTGCGGACCCGCTGCCGAGGGGCAACAAGCTCGAGCTGTTCATCGGCACCTTCGTCGGCGCGATCACGTTCTCCGGCTCGGTGATCGCCTTCGGCAAGCTCGCCGGGCTGGGCAAGCGTTTCCGCCTCTTTTCCTCCGCGCCGGTGGTGTTTCCGGGGCAGCACTGGCTGAACCTCGCGCTCGGGCTGGCGATGATCGGCTTCGGCACGGCATTCTTCCTCGCCGCGGACAAGGCGTGGACGCCGTTCGCGTTGATGACCGCGATCGCGTTCGCGCTCGGGGTGCTGATCATCATCCCGATCGGCGGCGCCGACATGCCGGTGGTGATCAGCATGCTCAACAGCTACTCGGGCTGGGCGGCGGCGGGCATCGGCTTCTCGCTCAACAACTCGATGCTGATCATCGCCGGGTCGCTGGTCGGCTCCTCGGGCGCGATCCTTTCCTACATCATGTGCAAGGCGATGAACCGCTCCTTCATCTCGGTGATCCTGGGCGGGTTCGGCGCGGCCGAAGGCGCGGCGGCGGCGGGGGCGGAGAGCAAGACGGTGCGCTCGGGCTCTGCCGACGACGCCGCGTTCCTGATGGCGAACGCGGAATCGGTGATCATCGTGCCGGGCTACGGCCTCGCGGTGGCGCGGGCGCAGCACGCGGTGAAAGAGATGGCCGGGAAGCTGCAAGCGAAGGGCGTGAGCGTGAAGTACGCCGTCCACCCGGTCGCCGGCCGCATGCCCGGGCACATGAACGTGCTGCTGGCGGAAGCCGAGGTGCCTTACGACCAGGTGTTCGAGATGGAGGACATCAACGGCGAGTTCGGCACCACCGACGTGGCGCTGGTGCTCGGCGCGAACGACGTGGTGAACCCGCTCGCCTACGAAAAAGGCAGCGCGATCTACGGCATGCCGATCCTCGACGTGGTGAAGGCGCGCAGCGTGCTCGTCAACAAGCGCAGCATGGCCGCGGGCTACGCCGGGCTCGACAACCCGCTTTTCTACATGGACAAGACCATGATGGTGTTCGGCGACGCCAAGAAGACCGTGGAGGAGATCGTGAAGGCGCTGGACTGATGGGATCGCGCGAAAGGATCCTCGCGAAAATCCGGCGGCGGCAGGGACACGCCGGCGCGGCGCCCTCCAACGCCGAGCTTGAGGATGTGCGCACCTACCTGCGCGCGCATCCGCGCGGGCCGCTGCCCGCGGTGAATGGCGACCTCGCTGCGCGCTTCGGCGCGAATGCCGAGGCGGCGGCGTGCACCTGTGAGCGGGTCGCCGCCGAGCGCGAGGTGCCTGCGGCCGTGGCGCGCTATCTGGAGGCGCATGGATTGCCCGGGAAAGGATGCGTGTGGCCGGCGCTCGCGCGCCTGGACTGGCGCTCGGTGGGGCTTGCGCTCGAAGCGCGCGCGGCGAACGGTGAGGACGCGATCGGCGTGACAGGCGCGTTCTGCGCGCTCGCCGAGACCGGGACGCTGATGCTGGTCTCGGGCGCAGACACGCCCGCGAGCGTGAGCCTGCTCCCGGAGACGCACGTCGCGCTCGTGCCGGTGGCGCGAATCGTCGCGCACATGGAGGACGGCTGGGAGCTGGCGCGCGCCGAGCTTGGGCAGCTGCCGCGCGCGGTCAATTTCATTTCCGGCCCTTCGCGCACCGCGGACATCGAGCAGACGCTGATCCTCGGTGCGCACGGGCCGTACCGCGTGCACATCGTCCTCCTCGGGTAGGAACTCCGCGCTGCGGGCCCGGTCACAGGCGCAACGCCGTGCGGCCATGCGGCGACAGGGAGGCCGATGGACCTGAGCTTTCTTCCCAAGCTCCCGCTTGAATTGTCGCAGCCCGTCCTGTTCGGCGCGCTGCTGGTGCTGGGCCTCGTCTGCGGCGAGGCGATCCGCCGCTACGCCGCGCTGCCGCGCATCACGGGATACGTGCTGGCCGGCGTCGCGCTCGGGCCGCAGGGCAGCGGACTGCTCGGCGCCGACGTGCTCGGCGCGACGCGCCTGCTGGTGGACCTCTCGATCGGGCTGATCGTGTTCGAGCTCGGCTTCCGGCTCGATTTCGAGTGGCTGCAGCGCAACAAGTGGCTGTTCGTCACCGCGATCGCCGAGAGCGTGTTCTGCTTCTGGGCGATCTTCGCGGCGCTGACATATTTCGAGTTCCGGCCGCTGCTCGCGGCGAGCGCGGCGGCGATCGGCACGGCGACCTCGCCACCGGTGGTGATGCTGGTGGCGCACGAGCTGCGCGCCGAGGGCCAGGTGACCGAGCGCATGCTGCTATTTACCGCGGTGAACAGCGTCTTTGCATACGTCGTGCTGACGCTGCTGCTGCCGTTTCTGCACCTGGAACACGAGGCGGGCTGGCAGGAGGCCGTCCTGCACCCGATCTACGTGCTTGCCGGCTCGGCCCTCGCCGGATTCGTCGCCTGCATGGTGATGCTCGGGCTGGCGGGCTGGGTCGGCAAGCGCGAGGACCGACAGTTCGTGCTGCTGGTGGCGGTGGTGGTGCTGACTGTCGGCGTGGCGCACAGCATGAACCTGTCGGTGATGGTGACCCTGGTCGTGCTCGGGATGCTGGCGCGCAACCTGGACTGGCAGCACGCGCTGCTGCCGCTGCGCTTCGGCCACGGCGGGCAGCTGTTCTTCGTGATCCTGTTCGTGCTCACCGGCGCGAGCCTCGAGTTCGAGGCGTTCGGCACGGCCGCGGCGGCGGTCGCGGCGTTCATCGTGGTGCGGTTTCTCGGCAAGGCGGCGGCGATCCTGCTGTTCGGCTATCCCTCGGGCGTGCGCGCCGGCGGAGCCGGCCTGCTCGCAATCGCGCTGCTGCCGATGTCGGGCCTCGCGGTGGTGATGGTGCGCGACACCGCGACGCTCTACCCGGGCTTCGGCAAGGAGCTCGCCGCGGTGGTGCTGTCGGCGGTCGCGGTGCTCGAGCTCGTCGGGCCGCTCGCGACCCAGTTCGCGCTCAAGCGCGCGGGCGAGGCGCATCCGGAATCGTCCGGCGCCTGAGGAGCGCGCATGAGCGAGATGGATTTTTCGCCATCGGCGACCGGGAGCATCGGCGTGGAGCTCGAGCTGCAGCTGGTGCGGCCGCACGACCTCGATCTGTCGCGCGAGGCGGGTGCGCTCTTGTCCCGGCTCGAGGAGCGCAAGCTCGCCGGCGCGGTGAAGCCCGAGATCACCGAGAGCATGATCGAGCTGAACAGCTCGGTCCATCCGCACCACGACGCGCTGCGCGCGGAGCTCGAGGCGATGCGCCAAGCGGTGGTGAAGGAGGCGGGCGTACTGAACCTGCGCATCTGCGGCGGCGGCTCGCACCCGTTCCACGACTGGACCGACCGGCGCATCTTCCCGACCGAGCGCTTCAAGCACATCGTCGAGCGCTATGGCTACCTCGCCAAGCAGTTCACCGTGTTCGGCCAGCACATCCACTTCGGCTGCCCGGGGGGCGACGAGGCGGTATACCTGGTTCACATGATGACGCGCTACGTGCCGCACTTCATCGCGCTCTCGGCGGCTTCTCCCTACTACCAGGGCGAGGACACCGCGTTCCAGTCCTCGCGCCTCAACGCGGTCAATGCCTTTCCCCTTTCCGGGCACATGCCGTTCGTGCGCGACTGGGCGCAGTTCCTGGAGTACTTCGCGACCATGAAGGGCTTCGGCATCGCCGGGAGCATGAAGGACTTCTACTGGGACGTG
>Ga0156285_1048_pt1 | contig 21071 bp, 19 predicted proteins | sample RifCSPlowO2_12_FD_107934 | JGI IMG/M metagenome (GOLD analysis project Ga0156285, IMG submission 107934) | Betaproteobacteria bacterium RIFCSPLOWO2_12_FULL_68_20 | reverse complement strand
TCGAATCGCACGATGTCGTCCTCGCCGAGGTAGGCGCCCGACTGGACCTCGATGATCTCGAGCGGGAGCCTGCCGGGGTTCTCCAGCCGGTGCCGCGTGCCGAGCGGGATGTAGGTCGACTGGTTCTCGGTGAGCAGGAATCGCTCGTCGCCGCGCGTCACGCGCGCGGTGCCCTTCACCACGATCCAGTGCTCGGCGCGGTGGTGGTGCATCTGCAGCGAGAGCGAAGCCCCCGGCTCGACCACGATGCGCTTCACCTGGAATCGCTCGCCGGTTTCGATCGAGTCGTAGCTTCCCCAGGGCCGGTGCACCTTGCGGTGCGCAAGGCATTCGGCCCGCCCGGCCTGCCTCAGGCTCTTCACCAGGGCGCCGACCTGCTGCGCCTTGTCCTTGCGCGCCACCATCACGGCGTCGGGCGTCTCGACCACCACCACGTCCTCGAGGCCCACGCAGGCGAGCAGGCGATGCTGCGCGATGAGCAGCGCGTTCCTCGTGTCGGCGGCGTGCACGTCGCCGTGGATCACGTTGCCCTCGCCGTTCTTCTCCTCCAGGCTCCACAGCGCGTCCCAGGCGCCGACGTCCGACCAGCCGGCCTCCAGGCGCACCACCACCGCCTCGGGCGAGTGGCCGGCGGCAGCGCCCGGTGCGATGCGCTCCATCACCGCGTAGTCGATCGAATCCGCCGGGCACGCGCCGAACGCCGCCCGATCGATGCGGTAGAAGCCCTGGTCCTTCCCGCCCCGGCGGTACGCGGCCTCGCAGGCCGCGAGGATGTCGCCGCGCAGATGCCCGATGCACTCGATCCACACCGAGGCGCGCATTGCGAAGATGCCGCTGTTCCACAGATACCTTCCCGAGGCGAGATACTCGAGCGCCGTGCGGGCGTCCGGCTTCTCGACGAAGGACTCCACGTAGCGCGCCTCGCCGTCCCCGGCCCCCTGGACCGCTGCGCCTGCGAGGATGTAGCCGTACCCGGTCTCGGGCGCAGACGGCGGCACGCCGAAGGTCACGACGCAGCCCTCGGCGGCGAGCGCCGCGCCGCGCGCCACGGCGCGCCGGAACGCCTCCGGCTGCGCGATGACGTGGTCCGAGGGCATGGCGAGCAGCACCGGATCGTCGGCGGTCACCGCGTGCACCGCCGCGAGCGTGAGCGCGGGGGCGGTGCCGCGCCCCTTGGGCTCGAGCAGGATGGTGCGCACCTGCGCGTCGCGCAGCTGCCGCGCCACCAGGAAGCGGTGGTCCTCGTTGCACACCACGAGCGGCCCGGCAGTCTCGTCCCCGCCGCCGAGCCGGTCGCAGCGCAGGACCGTGTCCTGCAGCAGCGTGCGCTCGCCGTTCAGCGCGAGCAGCTGCTTCGGATACTGCTCGCGCGACAGCGGCCAGAGCCGGGTGCCCGAGCCGCCGCACAGGATGACCGGCTGGATGTGCGCCGGCATCACCGTCTCGACCGTTCCCCGAGCACCTGCCCGGCGAGGTAGGCGGCGAACAGCGCGTTCGTCACCAGGTAGCGGCGCCACAGCCGGCGCGGCTCGCGGGCGAGCCGGTACAGCCACTCCAGGCCGGCGCGCCGCATCCACGGCGGCGCGCGCCGCACCACGCCGGCGTGGAAGTCGAAGGCGGCGCCCACGCCGATCAGGACCGCCGCGATCCGGCCGCGGTGCGCCGCGAGCCACAGCTCCTGCTTCGGGCAGCCGAGCGCGACGAACACGATGCGCGCGCCGGAGCGCGCGATCCGGCCGACTACGGCCTCGTCCTCCCGGGGCTCGAGCGGTCGGAACGGCGGCGCGAAGCTGCCGGCGACACGCAGCCGCGGGAACACCCGCGCGAAGCGCGAGCGCAGCCGCTCGAGCGTCTCGTCGCGGCAGCCGTAGAGGAATATGGGCAGCCCGTCGCTCTCGGCGCGCGCGCACAGCCGCCACATCAGGTCGGGTCCCGAGACGCGCGGCTGGCCGCGGTGCCCGAGGCGGCGCAGCCGCCAGGCGATCGGCGCGCCGTCGGCGGTGCACAGATCCGCCTCCTCCAGCGCCGCGGCGAACGACGGATCGCGCCTCGCGGTCACCACCGAGTGCACGTTGCAGGCGCACACGGTGCGCGACTCCGCGGCGGCGGCCCAGGCGGCGATGCGCTCGACGCAGATCTCCAGGTCGAGCGCGTCGATCGGGGTGCCGAGCACGCGCTCTCTCATGCGCCGGCCTCCTCCCCTCCTCCTTGAGGAGGGGTGGCGCGAAGCGCCGGGGTGGTGAACTTCAGGCCGCACGCGGCGATCGCGTCGCCGTAGATGCCGACGAGCTGCCGGTAATTGCGCTCGGGGGTGAAGCGCGCCTCGTAGTCGGCTCGCGCGCGCTCGCCCATGCCGCGCATCTTGTCCGGGTACGCCTCGGCCCACGCGAGCGAGCGCGCGAGCGCCTGCGGCGAGCCGGGCTCGAACAGCAGGCCGTTGCGCCCGTGCTCGACGAGCTCCGCCAGCGCGCCGATGCGGCTCGCGATGACCGGCAGGCCGCTGGCGAACGCCTCGACCAGCGTCCTCGGGAACGCCTCGTACCAGATGCTCGGCATGACGAGGTAGGCGGCGCAGCGCATGCGCTCGTATACCTCGCGCTGCGGCAACCAGCCGAGCACGCGCGCCCCCAGCGCCTCACGTGCAGGCCCGTCGCCGATCGCCTCGAGCCGCACGCCGGGGGCGAGATCGAGCGCTGCGCGCAGTACGCCGACGCCCTTCTCGTCCGAGAGCCTGCCGACATAGAGCGCGCCGCGGCGCTCGGCGCCGTCCGGGGGCGCGTCGACCTCGGCGAAATTCGGCTTCACCGCGATCTTCGAGGCGGGCAGCCCGCCGGCGACGAACTTGTCCCGCGAGAACTCGCTGAGCGCGATGTAGCGCGCCACCTTGTCGCGCAGCGTGCCGAGCGCGCGGTGCAGCGTGATCGACGCGGCGAGCACCGCCGAGTGCGCGGCCGAATCGCGGTAGCAGCGCCGCACCACGCCGCGCCACGGGATGCGCCCGAGGCAGTCGTCGCACACCCGGTCGTGCCGCAGGAACATCGCCTGCACGCACAGCGGCCGGAAATTGTGCAGCGTCTGCACCACCGGGATCCCCGCCCGGCCCGCCGCCCAGTAAAGCGACGGCGACACGAGAGGGAAGGTGTTGTGGGCGTGGATCAGATCGGGACGAAACGCGGCGGCGAGCGCGCCGATCTCCTTCGTGGTGCGCGTCGACCAGAGAGTCTGCGCTGCCGCGGGCAGAGCGCTCATGCGCTCGAGCTCGTCGTTGTGCCTCGTGTAGACCTCGACCGCGTGGCCGTGGCGGCCGAGCAGCGCGGCCTCGTCTTGCGCCACCGCGTCCTCCCCGCCGGGGCGCTGATAGCGGTTGTGCACCACCAGCACGCGCAGCGCGCTCATCGCTTCGGTCCCGCGGGCGCAGCGACGCCGGTGAGCGCCGACCAGTCGGGCTCGATCTCGCGCGCCTGCCAGGCTTTCATGAGCGCCGGCGGCACCTCGATCAACTCGGAGCGCGAGTTCGCGTCCTGCCCGGAAGCCGACTTCCAGGCCTCGAGCCCCTTGCGCACCGGGCGCTCGCGCGTTGCCCAGCCGAGCGAGAACAGCGGCGGGTCCTTGGCGTCCACATACACGTTGTGGTCCGACACGTTGCCCTCGCCGTTGGCGGGCAGCACCACCGCCGCGCGCCCGTTCCAGGCCACGATGTTGCCGACCACGCGATTGCCGCGCGGCAGCAGCTCCGGGCGCGCGCTCTTTCTTTCGTCCACGATGACGATGCCCTCCATGCGGTTCGCCGCGACGAGGTTGCGCTCGACCACGCACTCCGAGCAGTTCGGCAGGTAGATGCCGCGCTGCCCGTTGGCGAATACGTAGTTGTCGGTGAAGCTGCCCTTCTGGCTCGCCTCGTAGTGGATGCCGAAGCCCGCGTTGTAGGCGACGACGTTGCCGTGCACCCGGTTGTTGCGGTTCATCCAGTCGAACCACAGCCCGTCGCCGTGGTTGCCGATCGCGCGATGGCCGCTCACCTCCGAGTCGCGCAGCCCGCCGCCGCCGACGAACTTGGCCCCGCCCGCCTCCCACCACTTGTTGAAGCCGCGCGTGTTGTTGCGGCTGGTCTCGTTGCCGATGAGTCGGTTGCCGCGCCCGCGCACCTTCATGCCGACCTGGCCGTTGTCGTTGGCGCGGCTGTCGCGCACGGTGATGCGCTCGCCGGTCAGGTCGAACCCGGCGCCGTCCACGTTCGTCACTTCGATGCGCTCGAGCGTGAGGTCCTCGCCAAGCAGCGTCACCGCGCCGGACTGCGCGACCGCCGTGGTGTTGGCGTGCTGCAGCCGAAGGTTCCTGAGCGTCACCTTCTTCAGGCCCTTGCCCTGGATCAGGAACGGCCGCACGCTCGCCTCCACCGTGTGGCCCTCGAGCGAGGCGAGCGGGACCTTGATGGTGAGGCTCTTCGCCGCGGCGTCGTAGAAGAAGCTGCCGTCGACGAGGTCGTCGCGGCCGCCGGCGACCCGTCCCGGCCAGATCCCGCCCTGCGAGGCGTGCAGCTTCGCCATCGGGTGGCCGGGGCGCTCCGGAAAGCCGTTCAGGATGGTGCCGCCGATCTGCCTGAGCGGCCGGCCGTCGACGAACACCTGCTGGCTGTTGGCGCTCCAGCCGCGCTTCACGAACACGCCGCCGCCCGCCGGCTCCCAGCCGGCGACCGCGTCGGAGCCCTTGATCAGCACCTCAGCGCCGCTCGCTCCCTGCACCACCGTCCCAGCTGAGCCCCATGCGGCCTCCGGGAAGGACAACGACTCGCGGTACACGCCGGGGGCGATCGTCAGCGTGTCGCCTGGCCGCAGGCTCCTCGCGGCGTGGCCGAGCGTGCGGTACGGGCTCGTGGCGCTTCCCGGGCCGCTGTCGCTCGCCGCCGGATGGGCCGGATTCACGAAGCGTTCGGCCGCGTAAGCGGCCGGAAGCGTAAAGAAAGCCTGCAGCAGTAGCGGCAGCACCCATGTTCGGGCTCCTTTCGGGTCAAGAATGGCCAAGGGCGATTTCGCTGTAGATGCGCTCCATGCGCGCCACCTGGCGCGGCCAGGAGAACTGCGTGCGCGCCCGGCGCACCGCGGCGACCGACATCTCTCTCGCGAGCGGGCGGTCCTCGGCGAGCGTCGCGAGCGCGTCGGCGAGCCCTTTCACCACCTGCTCGCGACCGCCTGCCGCGACGCGCCAGCCGCACGACGAGTCGACCAGCACGCCCGGCCCGCCGAGATCGAGGCATACCGCCGGCAGGCCGCTCGAGAGCGCCTCCAGCACCGCGTTGCCGCTCGATTCGTGCAGGCTGGGGAACAGGAACGCGTCGAAGCGCGGATACACGCGCATCACTGCCGAGCGCTCCAGCCACGGCACCCAGGTCACCGCGTCGGCGATGCCGAGCCGCTCCGCGAGGCGGCGCAGCCACTGCTCGTCCGGGCCGCGCCCGACGATCGTCATGCGCGCATCGGGGTGCCTCTGCCGCAGTCCGGCGAAAGCCATCAGGCCGAGGTGCACGCCCTTCCAGTACACCAGCCGTCCGACGTAGAGCACCTTGAAGCGCCGGTGCACGCGCCGCGCGGGCAGCGGCAGCACGGGCAGGTCCTCCTCGGCGCCGATCTCGACCTGCACCAGGCACTTGTCGCGGTAGCGCGCCGGGATGCGCGCGAGCGTCTCGCGCGTCTTGCACAGCATGATCGCCGCGCGCTCGAACACGCCCGCCATCAGAGGATCGAAGCGCACGAACCAGTTGGCGGCGTCGCGCAGCAGGTCCACGACGCGGCCGCGCAGCGGATAGGTGCCGCGCAGCTCGCGCGGCGCGCTCTCGCCGCCCCCGACGGGCCCGAACACGAAGGGGAGGCCCAGCCGGCCCATGAACGACGGGTGGCGGAACACGCCGAAGGTGAGGTGGTGCACCACGTCGAAGCGAAGCTCGCGGCACAGCTCCTTCGCCACGCGGTACGCGCCCCATTGCCACAGCGCGTAGTACAGGCGCACGCCGCGGCCGCCGCGTTTCCACGCGCGCGCCCACGCGGGCAGGTCGTAGTACGCGAAATGCAGGTTCGCCGGCATGCCGCCGGCGAGCGCCGCTTCGATCGCGGCACGATTGTTGGCGCGCGTGATCACCCACACGTCGTGCCCGGCGCGCGCCAGCCCGGTCGCCCAGCGCCAGCCGACGCCGGGCTCGGAGCCGACGTCCGGCTCGCAGGCGTAGGCCGACAGGAGGATGCGTAGTCGTCGTTCCACGGTCATCGCAAAGTCTCCGGCGCCGCCGAGCGCTCGAGCCAGCTCAGATGCTCGGCCGGCACTCGAGCCGCGTAGCCGCCCGAGAGCGCCTTGGCCGCGACTCGCAGGCAGCGCGCCGCGAGCCGCAGCGACCCGCCCGAGGCCCGCGGGGCCCAGCGCGGCGCCCCGCGCAGCCGGATGGCGCGGTCCTCGGCGAGCGCGTCCGCGCGCCTCGCGCGCACCTTCTGCTCGTCGTAGTGGCGCATGCACGAGAGGTACGCCGGGATGCGCGCGATGCGCGTCACCGCCGAGAAGCGCTCCCACAGGTCGGCGTCCATCGCGAGGTCGAAGCGCGGATCGAGGCCGCGCACCGCGTCGTAGAGCGGGCGGCGCCAGAACATGGACGGCTGCGGCACGTAGTTGTGGTCGTACAGGAACACGAAACGGTTGAACTCCATTTCCTTCTTCGGCCCGAGGAACCGCCCCCCGGCGTCGATCCAGAGCGCGTCCCCGTAGGCCGCCAGCACGCCGGGGTGCGCGCCGAAAAACTCTCCTACCCGCTTGAGCGCGCCGGGCAGCAGCAGGTCGTCGGAGCACAGCCATCCCAGCACTTCGCCCTTCGCGCGCGCGAAGCCCTTGACGAGCGCGTGCGTCTGTCCCCGGTCGGGCTCCGACACCCACCAGGCGAGGCGCGCGGCGTGCTGTTCGATCACCGCGCGGCTGCCGTCGGTGGAGCCGCCGTCCACCACGATGTACTCCAGCGCCGGGTAGTCCTGCTCCAGCACCGAGCGCATGGTGCGCTCCAGGGTGCGCCCCTGCTGGTAGGAGCAGGTCACGATCGAAATGGTCGGCCACGAGCTCATGGTCGGTACGCTCCCCGGTCCGCAGCCGGTTGCGGTTTGCGGCGACGCGGGCAGGGCGGCGCGGAGCGCTCAGGGGGAGGGAGGTTGAGGTGCGCTCCGCGCCGCGTGCCAGCGTTCTTTACTTGCCGCTCGTCATCAGCGCCGCGGCCTGGCCGAATTCCATCTTGTCGAGCTTGCCGTCCTTGTTGCGGTCGGCCTGCTCGAGCACCGCGGTCAGGCCGGGCACGGCCGCCGCCTCGGTCTTGTCCACAAGGCCGTCCCTGTTGCGGTCGGCCTGCTCGAAGGTCGGAACGCCCGACTGCGCGAGCATCGGCTGGTCGCCCGCGGCGAACGCGGCGGAAAACGGCAGCGCCGCCGCGACGAAAGCGAAAGCGCTGACCAGGAACATCACGAAGAGCGTTCTGGAGAATCGCTGTCTGAAGGTCATGGTGGTCGCCTCCCGTTTGCATGGGTTGGCGGTTCCCCTTTAGCAAGCCGCGTACCAGGGGCGCCTCTGCGGGCGCAAATCAGCGCGACGACAAGGAGTTAGCGAGCCTCCAGGCGCCTGCGCGCGGCGCTGCCGGGCGCCCGCGCGCCGGCGCGATCGTCGCCCGACCGGGACAGGAATCGCCTACGCCGACTTAAGCGAATGATTCGCCGCAGCGTCTTCCTGTCGCCCCGCCGCGACAAGCAGACGCTCGAATTCCGCGGCCTCGAGCGGAGCGCTGAAGTAGTTCCCCTGCCACTCCTCGCAGCCGAGCGCGAGCAGGCGCGCGAGCTGCGCCTCGCTTTCCACGCCCTCGGCCGAGACCGAGATGCCGAGCGTGCTCGCCAGCGCGGCGATCGCGCGCACGATCGCCTCGTCGGCGGCGTGCGTGTCGAGCTCGCGCAGGAACGAGCGGTCGATCTTGAGCTTGTCGATCGGCAGCAGCCGCAGGTAGGCGAGGCTGGAGTAGCCGGTGCCGAAATCGTCGATCGCGAAGCGCACGCCGAGCTCGCCGATGCGCTTGAGGGTCTCGATGTTCTCGGCCAGGCTCGACATCAGCACGCGCTCGGTCACCTCGAGCTCCAGGCGCGCGCCGTCGACGCCGTTCGCCGCCAGCGCCGATTTCAGGCGCTCGACGTAAGCGGCTCCCTGCGCCAGCTCCGGCGCCGACACGTTGAGCGAGATCCAGCAATCGCCCGGAAGCAGCCGCTGCCAGGCACCCGCCTGCGACAGCGCGCGCTCGAGCGTCCACTCGCCCACCGCGCGGATGAGGCCGCATTCCTCGGCGAGCGGCACGAAATCCTCGGGCAGCAGCAGCCCCCGCTCGGGGTGCCGCCAGCGCACCAGCGCCTCGGCTCCGACCACGCTCCCCGTCCCCGGCCGGCCGCGAACGACAGGCTGCCAGTGCAGCAGCAGCTCGCCGCGCACCAGCGCGCCGCGCAGATCGTTCTCCAGGCGCAGCCGCTCGGCGGCGCGGGCCATCAGCGCCGGCGAGAAGAAGCGGAACGTGCCGCGGCCGCTGTCCTTGGCGTGGTGCATCGCGGCGTCGGCGTTCTTCAGCAGCTCGGCGAAATCCGCCCCGTCGCCCGGGTAGACGCTCACGCCGATCGAGGCGCTGGCGTTGAGCGAGCGGCCCTCCACGGTGAACGGCCGCGCCAGGATCGCCTGCACGCGCTGCGCCACGGTGGCGGCGTCGGAGGCGGACTTGAGGCCCTCCCACAGCAGCACGAACTCGTCGCCGCCGAGCCGGGCCAGCGTGTCCTCGCGCCGCAGCACGTTGCGCAGCCGCTCCGCCACCGCGCGCAGCAGCGCGTCGCCGGTCTGGTGGCCGAGCGAATCGTTCACCAGCTTGAAGCGGTCGAGATCCACGACCAGCAGCGCGAGCTGCGCGCGGCCGCGCGCCGCGGCGAGGATCGCCTGCCCGGCGCGATCGGCGAGCAGCGCGCGGTTGGGCAGCCCGGTGAGCGGGTCGCGCGTGGCGAGGTATTCGATGCGCGCCTCGGCCTCCCTGCGCGCCGTGACGTCGGACGCGGTGCCGCGGTAGCCGAGGAACTTGCCGCTCGCGTCGCGCACCGGGACGCCGGTCACCGACTGCCAGATGACGCGCCCGGACTTGGTGAGCGAGCGGTGCTCCAGATCGCGGAACGCCCGGCGCGCCGCGGCATGCGCGGCGAACCAGGCCTGCACTGTGCGCTCCTCGCCGAGCGGCATGAACTCGCGCGCCGTGCGCCCGAGCATCTCGGAGCGCGAGTAGCCGAATACCGCCTCGGCACGCTCCGAAAGGTAGGTGTAGCGCCAGTCCGCGTCGGTTTCCCAGACGTATTCGCCCGAGGCATCGACCACGTCGCGGAAGCGCTGCTCGCGCTCGGCGAGCGAGAGCTCGGCGCGCTTTCTCTGGTCGATGTCGGCGACCGTCCCCGACAGGCGCAGGGCGCGGCCGCCCGCGTCGCGCGCGGTCACGCGGCCGCTCGCGTGCAGCCACGTCCAGTCGCCGCGATCGGTGCGGACCCGGTACTCGATATCGTACGGCGCCTCGCCCTTGAGCGCGCGCACGTAGGCCCGGGTTACGCCTTCGCGGTCCTCGGCGTGCACCAGCTCGAACCATCGCGCCCCCGGCATCACTTCCGCCGCCGGCATGCGGCCGAGCAGGCGCGCCCAGCCGGGCCCGAGGTAGACCTCGCTCGCCGCGACGTCGAAATCCCATTCGGCGAGATTGCCGCCCTCGAGCGCGCGCTCCAGGCGCTCCTTCGCCTCGGCGATCACGCGCGCCGCGCGGCGCTCCCCGGTCACGTCGCGGCCGACGCCGCGGTAGCCGAGGAAGCGCCCGTCCGGCGCGTGCCGCGACTGGCCCGAGACGATGTGGATCTGGCGCGCGCCGCGCTCGTCGCTGCGCGCGATCTCCAGGTCGAAGAACGGCAGCCGCTCGCCGACGCGCTCGAGGTGCGCCTCGAGCGCCGCCGGGTCCACCTCGACGCGCGGGATCTCCCAGAAACGCTTGCCGTAGGTCGGCGCGTGGCCGAACAGCGTTGCGACCGGCAGGCCGCCCGAGAGCCAGGTCAGGCGGTGCTCGGCGTCCGTCTCCCAGAACCAGTCGGCCGAAAGCTCGGTCAGGCCGCGGAAGCGCTGCTCGCTCGCGCGCAGCGCCGCGAGCTCGTCGCCGCCCCGGCGCAGCGCCCGGCGCGCGAGGTAGAACACCGCGCCGCTCGCCGCCGCGACGAGCAGCGCGAACGTCGCCAGATTGCCATAGCTCTCCACCCGGCGCTCAGCCGCCCTTCACGCCGTCGCGCGCCGGCGGCGCGGTGGAGAGCACTTCGTCGATGCTGGTGAGGCCGGCGGCCACCTTCATCGCGCCGCTGATGCGCAGGGACTTCATGCCCTCCTTGAAGGCCTGCTCGCGCAGCGCGACGAGGTCCGCGCCGGCCGCCACCAGCGCCTTGATCGCGCTCGAGTACAGCAGCGTCTCGTAGATGCCCACGCGTCCGCGGTACCCGGTCATGCGGCAATCGAGGCAGCCCACCGCCTTGTAGACCGTCGACGGCCGGTTCGATTTCCACGGCATGACCAGCGCGTCCCACGCCGTGTGGTCCTCGCTGCGGTTGAACTCGATCTTCTGCTTGCACTCCGGGCACAGCGTCCTCACCAGGCGCTGCGCCATCACCCCGTTCAGAGTCGCGTTCAGCAGATACGGCGCGACGCCCAGCTCGAGCAGGCGCGCCACCGCGCTCGGGGCGTCGTTGGTGTGCAGCGTCGAGAGCACCAGGTGGCCGGTCAGCGCCGACTGCACCGCCATCTCGGCGGTCTCGAGGTCGCGGATCTCGCCCACCATGATGATGTCGGGGTCCTGGCGCATCAGCGCGCGCACGCCCTCGGCGAACCCCAGGTCGATCTGCGGCTGCACCTGCATCTGGTTGAACGAGCCCTCCACCATCTCGATCGGGTCCTCGATGGTGCACACGTTCACCTCGGGCGTGGCGAGGGTCTTCAGGGTGGAATACAGCGTGGTGGTCTTGCCCGAGCCGGTCGGCCCGGTCACCAGCACGATGCCGTTCGGCCGCTCGGTCATCTCCTTCCAGCGCTCGTGGTCCTCTTCCGAGAAGCCGAGCTCGGAGAAGTCGCGCACCAGCACCTCGGGGTCGAAGATGCGCATCACCAGCTTCTCGCCGAACGCGGTCGGCAGCGTCGAGAGCCTGAGCTCCACCTCCTCGCCGTCGAGCGTGCGCGTCTTGATGCGGCCGTCCTGCGGGCGGCGCTTCTCCACCACGTCCATGCGCGCCAGGATCTTGATGCGGCTGGTCATCGCGATCAGCACCGCGGCCGGGATCTGGTACACCTGGTGCAGCACCCCGTCGATGCGGAAGCGCACGATGCCCTGCTCGCGGCGCGGCTCGACGTGGATGTCGCTCGCGCGCTGCTCGAAGGCGTACTGCCACAGCCAGTCCACGATGCGCACCACGTGCGCGTCGTTCGCGTCGAGCTGCTTGTTCTCCTTGCCGAGCTCGACCAGCTGCTCGAAATTCGACAGCCCCGATGCGCCCGAAGTGGTGCGCTTCGCGCCCTTGATCGACTTGGCGAGGTTGTAGAACTCGACCTGGTAGCGGTCGATGTCGAGCGGGTTGGCGATGACGCGCCTGATGTCGAGCTTGAGGATGGCCGAGAGCTCGCGCTCCCAGTCGCGCACGTAAGGCTCGGCGGTGGCGATGATCGCTTCCTTGCTGCTCAGGCCGACCGGCAGCACGCGGAAGCGCGTCGCGTAGGCCGACGACATCACCTCGGTCACCGCCGAGAAATCGACCTTCAGCGGGTCGATGTGCAGGTACTCCATGCCGACGCGCTTCGCCAGCCATTCGGTGAGCGCCTCCAGCGAGAGCGCGCGGTGCGGCGGCGCGGCCTGCTTCCACTTCTGATCGGCGATGATGGCGAGCGGGTGATGCGTGCCGCGGTAGTAGCGGCGTTCCTTCTTGACCTGCGCCGCGGCGGCCGCCTCGACCAGCTTGTCCTCCACCAGCCAGTCGAGCACTTCGGCAAACGTCAGACGGTGCTCGGCGACCTGTGTCTTCACCGCTTGTTGCATCGGCGCAGAGTCTATCCCGAACGCGGCTTCGAGGCGACCCGGCGCGCGAGCTCCTGCCGCAGCAGCTTCCCGGCCTCGCTGCGCGGCAGGCGGCGCACCGCGAAGATTCTCGCCGGAGCGCGCCGCCCCAGCGGCACCCGGCAATGCTCGATGAGCGCGCGCTCCTCGACCGGACGGCGCGTCACCACCGCGGCGTAGATGCGCTCGAGGCCCGCCTCCGGGCGCGCGCCGAACGCGGCCGCCTCGAGCACGTCGGGGTGCGCCTCGAGCACGCGCTCGATCTCGGCCGGGCTCACCTTGATGCCGCTCGCGTTGATCAGGTCGTCGATGCGCGATTGCACGTAGAGCAGGCCGCCCGAGATCCGCCCGGCGTCGCCCGGGTAGAACCAGCCGTCGCGAAACGCCTGCGCGCTCGCCTCCGGATCGAGGTGGAAGCCGGTCGCGAAGGTCGGCCCGCGAAAGCGCAGCACCCCTTCCCCGCCGTCCGGCAGCGGGCGATGGCGTTCGTCCACCGCCTGCGCCTCGACCCAGGGGACGATGCGGCCCGAGCACTCGGGGTCGCTCGCGAGCAGCTTCGGATCGGCGAGCGCGACCAGTCCGCCCTCGCTCGCTCCGTACACGCCGTACACGTTCGGCGTGAGCCTGGCGCGCCCCTGCGCGACCAGCGGCGGCGGCAGGCGGCTGCCGGCGACGCCGAGATGGACGAGCTTCGGGCAGACCGCGCGCGTCGCCGTGATGCGCGCGACGATGCCCTGCAGGATTCCCGGCGAGATCATCGCGTGCGTCACGCCCTGGCGGTTCGCGGTTTCGACGAATTCCTCGGCGGCGGTGGTACGGCCGAACACCACCGCGCCGCCGGCCACGAGGTGGCGCAGGCATTCGCGCAGGCCGATCCCCGCGTCGAGGTCGCGCAGGCAGAAGTAGCGCGTCTGCGGGCCGGCCGGCGCCACCGTCTGGTAGAGCAGCAGGTAATTGAGCGTCTGGGCGTGGGTCCAGAGGATGCCCTTCGGCGTTCCGGTCGTCCCGGACGAAAGCGCGATGCGCCAGGGCGCGTCATAGGGCGCGCTCGCCGCGGCGCGGTCCGCGCCCTTCGCGCGCCGCGTCCAGCCGCTGCCCACCAGCGCGAGCGGCACGCCCTTCACGCCGTGCTCTTTGCGGGCCGCGAGCAGCACCGCCACGCCGTAGCGCCGCGCGAGCGCCTGGCGGGCCGCCGCGCCCGGGCCAGGGGCGATGGCGATCGACACCGCGCCGAGCCGCGCCAGCGCGAGCAGCGCGATCAGCTTGATCGGTGCGGTGCGCATCGCCACGCCCACCAACTGGCCGGGCGCCAGTCCCTCGGCCGCGAGCCGCGCGGCGAACGCATCGATCCCGGCGTCGAGCTCGGCGAACGTCAGCCGGTTCTCCTCGCGGATCAGCGCGGGGGCGTCGGGCCGCTCGCGCGCCTGGCGCGCGATCGCGTCGGTGATGTTCACGCGGGAAGTCTAAACGAGAACGCTACAATCCCGCATGGCCGCGCCGCGCGCTGCAGCGCTTGCCGCCGACGTGTCGCCGCGCGAAGTGTGGGCGTGGAGCATGTACGACTTCGCGAATTCCGCCTACACCACGGTGGTGATCACCGCCGTGTTCGGCGCCTACTTCGTGGGCGCGGTGGCGGCCGGCGCTCCCTGGGCCACCTTCGCCTGGACCGCGGCGCTGTCGGTGTCGTACGCCGCGATCCTGGTCACTGCGCCGCTGGTGGGCGCCTGGGCGGACGCGCGCGCCGCAAAGAAGAAGCTGCTGCTGTGGTCGACGATCGGCTGCGTGCTGTTCACCGCGGCGCTGTTTTTCGCGTCTCCGGGAGCGCTGGCGCTCGCGCTCGTTCTGGTCGCCGTCTCGAACTATTTCTTCGGCACCGGCGAGAACCTGATCGCGGCGTTCCTCCCCGAGCTCGCCGACTCGCGCGCCATGGGACGCGTCTCGGGCTGGGGCTGGAGCTTCGGCTACGTCGGCGGCCTCGCCGCGCTCGGGCTCTGCCTCGCCTACATCACCTGGGCGCAGGGCGCAGGCGAGCCCGCGTCGAGCTTCGTGCCGGTGACGATGCTGATTACGGCGGTGTTCTTCGCGCTCGCCGCGACGCCGACCTTTCTCTTCCTGCGCGAGCGTGCGGTTCCGCAGCCGCAGACCGGGAATCCGTGGTCGAGAGTGAAGGAGACGATCCGCCATTCCGCGCTTTACCGCGACCTGCGCCGGTTTCTCGTTTGCGTGCTTTTCTACCAGGCGGGCATCACCGCCGTGGTTTCCCTCGCCGCGATCTACGCCGAGCAGGCGATGAAGTTCACCACGCAGCAGACGATCTTGCTCATTCTCGTCGTCAACGTCACCGCGGCGATCGGAGCGTTCGGCTTCGGCTACCTGCAGGACGCCATCGGCCACGTGCGCGCGGTGGCGCTCACCCTCGTCGGTTGGATCGCGATGGTGGTCATCGCGGGAACCTCGGAAACGGCCTTTTCCTTCTGGATCGCGGCGAACATCGCCGGACTGTGCATGGGCTCGTCGCAGGCCGCGGCGCGCGCCATCGTCGGCTACCTCGCGCCGCCGCAGCGGCTGGCCGAGTTCTTCGGCTTGTGGGGCCTGGCGGTGAAGGCCGCGTCGATCTTCGGCCCGCTCACCTACGGCGCGGTCACCTGGATCTTCGCCGGCAATCACCGCCTCGGCATCTTCGCTGTCGGCGTGTACTTCGTGATCGGCTTGCTGCTGCTCGCCGGGATCGACGTCGAGCGCGGGCGCAGGGCGGCGATCAGCGCCTGATTCAGCCGAGCAGCCGCTCGTAGCAGTTCAGCGCCTGCGCGGCGATGTCCTTCCAGCGCAGGCGCTCGAGCGCATGGCGCCGGCCGCTCAATCCCATGGCGCGCCATTCGCGCCTGCGCCCGAGCAGCTCGGTCAGCCCGGCTGCGACGCCCTCCACCGTCGGCGGCACCGTCACGCCGCAGCCGCTCGCGATCACGTGGCGAGCGATTCCGGCGCGCTCGGAGACGAGCAGCACGCGCGCGGCGAGCATCGCCTCCAGCGCCGCCAGGCCGAAGCCCTCGAAGCGCGAGGGCAGGCAGAACACATCGTACTCGGAGAGGATCTCGGGCGAAGCGCGGGAGTAGTCCGGCCCGGGAAACGCCACGCGGCCGGCGACCCCGGATTCGGCCGCCCGCTTCTCCAGGCGCGCGCGGTCGCCCCAGTCCGGGCCCCGCACAGTCAAGCGCGCGTCGGCGGACGCGGCGACGCGCGCGAACGCGTCGAGCAGGATGTCCAGTCCCTTGTTGTACGCGTCGATGCGGCCGAGAAATCCGAAGCGCGCGGGCTCGCCGGGCTCGCGCCAGCGCAGCAGCGATTCCCCGGGCACGCCCTCGGGCGCCACGCCGTTTTCGGTCTCGATGAGCGGCGTGTCGACGCCGAGCCGGCGCAGGGCGAGGCCGTGCCGCCCGTCGAGCACCTGGATCGCTCTCGCCCGCTTGAGCAGCCTGCGCTCGAGCAGGAACCAGTACGGCCACTTCAAATGCGCGTTCCTGCCGAACAGCGCCGGGTCGTACGGATCGTGCGGCACCGCGACGTAGGCTACGCCATGGCGGCGCAGCCACCGCGCCATCGCGTACACGCTGGGCACGAACATGCCGTTCACCAGGCACAGCGAGCGGCGGCGCGCGAGTCGCTCGGCAACGTAGCGCTTGAGCTCCGGGGCGAGCGCGAACGTGCGGTACGGCGCCCGGTTCGCAAAGCACTCGATCTCGTAGCCGCGGCCCCCGTCGAGCGAGACCCGCGCCGGGCCTTCGCACAGCACCGTGACCCGCGCGCCGTTCTCGGCGAGCCCCTGCGCGAGCCCGCCGACCGCACGCGAGGTGCCGTCGCGCAGCGGCGCGCCGGCCGGAAAGTGCTTGAGGTAGAGCGCGACGTGCATGGCGCGCGCCGGCTCAGGCCGCGAGCCAGGCCGCGCGCCGCTCGAGGAGCAGCCAGTAGCTGCGCAGCACGTCATCGGAGCGATCGAGGCCCCCGCTCGCGCGGCAGTAGAGCAGCAGCACCTCGAGCAGGTAGGCGAGCGCCAGAGCCGAGATCTCGCAGTCGCGCCAGCTCCATTCCGGATACAGCTCGCGCACGATGTCCCGGGCGCGCCGCATCACCTCCCGCATGAGCCGCGCGCCGACATGGCGTCCCGAGGCGGCGCGCTCGACCAGGTGGTAGTGAAAGACGTCCGACAGGGGATTCGCCCCGGCGCGCGCGTATTCCCAGTCGAATACGAACAGGCTCTCGCGCTGCTTCCGGACGTTCCAGCGCGCGAAGTCGCCCTGCGAGACGACGAACGGGCCGACCCAGTGCGCCAGGGAGAGGCGGCAGTCGAGCAGCGCGTCGCGCAGCTGCCCCGCCTCGCCGCGCGTCACGCTCGGCTCGATCGCGGCGAGCGTGCGCTCCAGGTACTCGCAGCACGGCGAGTCCCTGAACCGCATGCTCTGCAGGTCCGAGCGCCCGAGCGCGCCCAGGAAGCGCGCGTGGGCGGGGGTGAATTCGGTGCTCGCCCGGGTGGTGGGCGCGAGGCTGGTGACGAGATAGCGCCTGCCGCCGGCGAGGCTGCCCTCGGCGAGGAGCCGCGGCACCTGATCGGCGAGCTTTTCGATCCCCGCGACGCGCCGCAGCCAGCGCGCCTCCTTCGCCACCATCGGGTCGGCGCTCTCGAGCAGGGCGATCTTCGCCAGCGCCAGCGCCTCTCCCGTCTGCGACACGAGCAGCGCGGAGGCCTTCCGGTACGGCCCCGGGGTGCCGATCTGGACCGCCGCGCGACGCGCGAGCGGCAGCCGCAGCTCGGGCAGCAGCCCGGCGCGCGGCACGAGCGAGTTGAGCTTGAGCAAGGTCATCGCGTAGAGCGACCTGAGGCGGCCGTCGACGAAGAACGAGAGCCAGCGTTTCTGCAGCTCGTAATCGCCGGCGGGCATCAGCAGCGGCCGCTGCCTGCCGCCGAACAGCACCACCCAGCGACCGGCGCGCATGGGCGCGGCGCCGGGCGCCTGCAGCCCGGATTCCGCGAGCGCGGCCGCGACGGTGCGCAGAGGCTCCTCGATATTCACGCTCGAAGATTGCAGGATCGCGTCAGGGACATTCCAGCCTGACAGCAGCGTCCGTGCCAGCGGCGAATCCGGCCTGCAATCATCGCGTTGCCGGCGCGGCAGGCAACCCCGGTGTTGCCGATCGGCGACGGCCGGGGATCAGTCGCGCCAGGCCGAGACGATGTTGCGGTCCTTGCGCAGCGCGAACCCCGCCGCGCGCAGCCTGCTCGTCGCGCGCTCGAGCTTCGCCTCCCAGCCATCCACGACGTGGTACTCGAACGCGATGTTGCGGATGCGCGCGAGCGCCTGCGCGGGCGCGTCGGGAAAGATGTCGTACTCGCCGCCCTCGCAGTCCACCTTGAGCAGGTCCACCGACTCGAGCCCGTGAGCCTCGAGCAGCTGCTCGAGGCTCACGCTCTGCACCCTGCGCCGCTCGGCTCGATCGGCGTAGCGGTACGCGGAGACGTGGATCTCGTCGCCCTCGAGCTTCTGCACGTTGAGCATCACCTCGCCCGCCTCGCCGACCGCGCGGCGCACCGCGGTGATGCGATCGCCGTAGCCGTTCAGATCGATGTTGCGGGCGAGCAGCGCGAAATTCTCGAGCGTCGGCTCGTACACCACGACGCGCGCCGCGCCGAGATACCTCGCCGCGTAGAGCGCGAAGTCGCCGATGTAGCCGCCGATGTCGACCACCACCGGGTGCGGCGCGAGCCTGAGGTGCCTGGTATACGGCAGCTCAAAAAAGATCTCGCGCACGATGCGTGCGTCCCAGAGATTGCGGCGGATCGCGATCGCGAGCCCGTCGCGCGTCCGCAGCACCACGCCGTCGTCCGCCTTGCGGTAAAGCGCGCGCACGTAGTCGTCGCAGTTCTCGAACAGCTTCGCGCCTTCGCGCCGGTCGTGCAGCGAGCGCACGCGCGCGTAGGCGCAGCGCGCGAGCGGGATTCTCTTCAGCGTGGTCTTGAGCGCGGCGAGCACGGGCGCCGCTATCCTAGCGGTGTCGCGCGCGCGGCTCCAGACGTCGCGGATCGGCGACGCGCTGCCGCCCTACTCCCAGAGCCCCGCCGGCATGGGAAGGCCGGCGGTTTCCTTGTCGCCGAGCCGGCGCGCAGGCTCGATGCCGAACCCCTCGAGCACCGCGACGATCTGGCGCGCGTGCTGCGCGGAGTGCCAGGTCGAGCGCTCGAGGAACTGGTGCAGCGGGTGCGTGCCGTAATACATCGTCACCGGCCGCGTGCAGGACTTGTCGTCCAGGGCGTCCCACCACGCCTGGAGCCGCGCGCTCACCGCGGCGCCGTAGGCGCGGATCTGCTCCACGCCGGTCACCTGCGCGGGCGGCGGCGCGTTGGCGATGATCGTCCAGTCGACCAGGCCGTTCTCGGCCACCTGCAGGAACGCGTCGGCGATCTGGAACACGTGGTAGGCGAGCTCGCGGATGCTGCGGTCGCGCCCCGGCGTCGCGCGCTCGGCGAGCCGCGCGGCGGGAAGCCGCAGCACGTTGCGCCGGTGCGCTGCGAGGACGGCGAGCCATCTCGCCATCAGCTCGTGCGGCGGCAGGCGATCGATCGCGACGCTCCTGCCGACGAAGCGCGAGACGTCCTCGAGCGCCTGCGCGAACACGTACTCGCGCCCGCGCGCCACCACCGGCACCGTGCGCACGCCGAGCTCCTTCAGCTCGTCCATCGCGGCCGGGGTCGCGGAGACGTTGATGGATTCGTACTCGACCCCGAGCTGCGCGAGGAACTCCTTCACCTTCACGCAGCTCGAGCAGCCCGGGCGCCAGTAGACCCTGAGGGCTTGCGCCTCCGTCGCTGTCATGCGGCCTGCTCCGGCCTCTCGAGCTTGCGCCATCCTGCGTCGAGCAGCGTCTTGTCGATCGCTGCGCCGCTTATTAGACCACCGATCGCCCAGCCGGCGACCGGCCAGTAGCCGCCGGGCCACCAGCCGAGCGCAAGCGCCGGCGGGATGCCGCCGAGGCTCGCGGCGAGAACGAGCAGCGCCCAGTAGGAAAGGCCGGGCCGGAGGCGGGATCGTCTGCCGCAGGCCGGGCAGGCGTGCCTGCCTGCGGGGGCGCCCAGGTAGCGCGCCCAGGTGAGCGGGAAGCTGCACTCGCAGAAGGGGCAGCGCATTTCAGGACTCCTTCAGGCGCCGGGGCCTCTATTAGGCGCCAGTTGCCATTCACCCACACTGACCAGCGACCGCGTTCTGTTATGGCGCACGTCCGTGTGCGGCGCCGGCTTAAAGCGAGGCATCCTTGAACGCCTTCAATACGGCGTTCATGCGCGTTTGGTAACCAGGGCCTTGAGCCTGAAACCACGCGAGCACCTCCGCATCGACGCGAAGAGAGATAGACCTCTTTGCTTCAACAGGCTTCAGACCTTTGCGTACGATAACCCTGGCGATGTGATTGACATCCAATTCGGGATGCTCTGGCGTGATTTTGATGTCACGGTTTTTCATGGATTTGACGCGCCTCCAATCGGTTCTAGAGGCTTTTGAAGAGGAAGTGTTCTTCATGTCGAGTTGCTCGCCGAAACGAGATCACGTGAATGCGTTCGCGGGCTTCCAGGTGCACGATCGAAACAGCAACCCCATTCAGCAGGCCTAGGGTGACGAAACGCTGCTCGCCATAGGGAAAGCGGTCGTCTTCGTAGGTCGTTGTGAACCCTTCAAATACGCGCCTGGCATCGGCGAAGTCAAACCCGTGATCTCGGAGATTTGCTTTTCGCTTTCGCTCATCCCACGTAAAGCGCATTTACGCATTGTATATACGAAGGGAAGGGCGGTCAAGCGTCGACTTTGCCGGGCTTTAACGTCAGCGGCCACCGGCGCGCGCCGCTTTTGCGCGCGTCCGTGTGGGCCGCTTTGTTAGACCTCGCCCCTTGCCAGCTGCGCGAATGAGCGTGCGCAGGGCTTCGTTTACCGCCGCTGAGTTCTTGAATGTCTTGTGAACGTCCGGCTCGATGACGACGACGTTGCTGCTCTCAAGGTAGCGCCGGTAGTACTTGCCTCGGACGGCACCTGAGAAGTCGTACTCGGGCCGCATATCGGGTTCGGCGACGCGTAGGGCTTTAGGTTTCATAGTCTTTGCGTTCATGTGATGTGGCTCGGCGAGCCGAAATAATGCGAATGGTATCCCCTTGCTCGATGTGGCACACGACGAGCAGTTGCCCAGCGCTCGAGTGCCCCACGGTGATATAGCGTTCCTCGCCGATGGAATGGTCGGGGTCAGGAATAGTTCCGGCGAGTGGATCGCCAAAAACCGTTGTCGCTTCTTGGAACGATACGCCGTGGGCGAGGAGGTTCTGTTCCGCCTTCGTCGAGTCCCAGGTGAACTGCATCTAGCGTGTCACGGTTCCCACATGGCGAGGTCTAACGTCCCGGTTCAGGCGCGCGCGGCTTCATGCGCGTCGCCTGCAACCGGTGGTTCGGCGTCATTTGCGCTCAGAGGCTCGGGCCACTACCGCGGCTGGCGTGCCAGAAGGCAACGACAACAACCTTTTCAGCGCGTACGTGGTAGTAGATGTGGTACCGGACCCTTGATAGGAACAGACGCCGCAAATCGGGGTAACGGGCCGTGCTCGACTTCGCGCCAACGCCCGGTTGACGCGCCAACAGCGCCGTTGCCTGCTGAAAGTCGACCCGGATTGCATCCGGCGCAGCCGGCCTGTTATTCGCCCACCATGTTGCTGCCGCTTCGAGTTGTATTGCAGCGCGAGGCGTTACCTCAACGTCGAGCACTGTACTCAGGCGATACGACGAAGACGTTCAAGCATCTCTTCAGCGGAGATCGTCTCTCCTCGATCGGCCTGAGCGATTGACTCCAAAAGCTCCGCCTCAAGTTCAGGTGGAACCTCAAAGGTTTCGTCCGCTTCGCG
>Ga0156285_1020_pt2 | contig 23303 bp, 27 predicted proteins | sample RifCSPlowO2_12_FD_107934 | JGI IMG/M metagenome (GOLD analysis project Ga0156285, IMG submission 107934) | Betaproteobacteria bacterium RIFCSPLOWO2_12_FULL_68_20 | reverse complement strand
GGAGACAGCCATGGCGAGAATGAAATTCCTGGTCGATGCCGAGCGCTGCATCGAGTGCAACGGCTGCGTCACCGCCTGCAAGCAGGAGAACGAGGTGCCCTGGGGCGTGAACCGCCGCCGCGTGGTCACCATCAACGACGGCATCGTCGGCGCGGAGAAGTCGATCTCGGTCGCGTGCATGCATTGCTCGGACGCGCCGTGCATGGCGGTGTGCCCGGTGGATGTGTTCTATCGCACCGACGACGGGGTGGTGCTGCACGACAAGGACCTGTGCATCGGCTGCGGCTACTGCTTCTACGCCTGCCCGTTCGGCGCGCCGCAGTTCCCGCAGGCGGGCGCCTTCGGCCTGCGCGGCAAGATGGACAAGTGCACGTTCTGCGCCGGCGGACCCGAACCCGACCGCTCGGATGCGGAGTTCAGGAAGTACGGCAGAAACCGCCTTGCCGAGGGCAAGCTGCCGGCCTGCGCCGAGATGTGCTCGACCAAGGCGCTGCTCGGCGGCGACGGCGACGTGATCGCCGACATCTATCGCGACCGCGTGGTGCGGCGCGGCAAGGGTTCGGAAGTCTGGGGCTGGGGCACAGCGTACGGACCGGGCAAACCGGGCGCGCAGCCGCCGGCGACAGGAGGGAAGTCATGACAACCATGAAATGGATCGGCGCGGCGCTTGCCGCCGCCGCGGTGCTCGGGATCGCGGGTTGCGGCGAATCCACGCAGGTGGTCGTCTACAAGCAGGGCAAATACCAGGGCAAGCCGGACACCCGTCCCTGGGACAACGAGCCGCTCGCGGCCGAGCACCGCGGCGGCACGTGGAAGAAGGGCGACCGCACCGGCTGGGAAGAGCAGATCAAGAACCGCCAGCTCGCGCAGCACGAGTACAAGCGGGTCGGCCACTAGCCCCCGGGCGCTGGAAGGAGGAAAGGTCATGTCCAAGCTATTCGGGCTGTGCGCGGCGCTCGTATTCCTGCTCGCAGCCGGCGTGGCGCAGGCGCAGGCTCCGGCCGGAGATCCGATCCTGAAACAACGCGAGCAGGCCGAGCGGCAGCCGGGCAACAACGCTCCGGTATGGGGCCAGGTGCGCAAGGAGGCCGCCGAGTACTACACCAGCATTCCCGGGCGCGAAACCAATGTCCTGGTCCAGTCCGCGGGCCAGACCTGGCGCCAGATCCGCAACGGCCCGGTGACGTTCTATGGCGGCTGGCTCGTGGTGATCATCGGGCTGCTCATCGCGGCGTACTACTTTGCGAAGGGACCGATCAAGCCGCACGACAAGCCGACGGGGCGCATGGTCCACCGCTTCAGCACCGCCGAGCAGGTGGTGCACTGGTGCATGGGGATCAGCTTCGTCGTGCTCGGCCTGAGCGGCCTCGTCATGCTCTTCGGCAAGTACGTGCTGCTGCCGATCATCGGCTACACGCTGTTCGGCTGGCTCAGCGCGCTCGCCAAGAACCTGCACAACTTCGTCGGGCCGTTCTTCATCGTCGCGACGATCGTGTTCGTCGTCATGTTCGTGCGCGACAACCTGCTCAAGGCGTACGACTTCTCGTGGTTCGCCAAGGCGTGGGCGATGTACGCGCGTGGCGAGCATACCCCCTCGGGGCGCTTCAACGCCGGCGAGAAGGGCTGGTTCTGGATCTGCGTCGTGGTGCTGAGCGTGATCGTCAGCTACACCGGCGTGATCCTGCTGTTCCCCAATTTCGACCAGACGCGCGCCACGATGCAGGAAGCGTGGGTGTGGCACGCCTCGGCGTCGCTCATCTACATCGCCGTCTCGCTAGGCCACATCTACATGGGCACGATCGGCGTCGAGGGGGCATACCAGGCGATGCGCTCCGGCTCCGTGGACGAGAGCTGGGCCAAGGAGCACCACGAGCTCTGGTACAACGAGGTCAAGTCGGGCAAGGCCGCCGCATCGGGCGGCGCCGTCCCGGCAGGTGCGCCGCGAATCAGGGAGAAATCATGAAACGCATCGCGATGGCAATTCTCGGCGGCCTGCTGATCGGCGGGCTCGCGGCAACGCACGCGAAGCTGCCGGCGCCGCCGGCGAAGACGGACGCCGAGAAGAAGGCCGACGCCGACAAGGCGGGCGCCGCGAAAGCGAAGGACGCCGAGCTGCTCGACAAGGCGCGCGACCGCGTGGTCGCCAACTACAAGAAGAACAAGGGCATCGCGATGGACGCGAAGCCGATGCCGGCGAAGATGCCGGCGAAGAAGAAGTAGCGGCAGCAGGATTCCGGAGGTGGGAGGAGGGGGCGCCGCGAGGCGCCCCTTCTTATTTCCTAGACGCCTTCGACAAGAATCAGCTTCCCTCGGGCGGCTTTCTCGCGGATCGCGCGCGCGGCCGAGTACTCGGGCGAGTCGTACCAGGCGCGTGAACCTCGATCTCGGCGATCACGTAGGCTGCCATGCGGTTTCTCCTCTGGAGTCGGTCACGAAAGAATTTTCGCGACGAAGGTGACAACAAGGCCGGCCAGCGCGCAGGCCGCGACCGTCGGGATGATCTGCGCCTTGAAGCGGAACAACGCGACGAACGCCACCACCCCGATCAGAGCGGACGGCCACTCGAAGCGGCCGGAAAACCCCTGCGGCCAGAGCACGTGCCACGCGAAGAACAGCGCCAGGTTGACCACTACGCCGACCACCGCCGCGGTGATCCCGGCGAGCGGCGCGGTGAACTTCAGGTTGCCGTGCGTGGTCTCGATGAACGGCGCGCCGCAGAAGATGAAGACGAACGAGGGCAGGAAGGTAAAGAAAGTCGCCACCGCCGCCCCCGCCGCGCCGGCGAGCGCGAGCGAATCCACGCCGAAGATCTCCTTGGTCCAGGCGCCGACGAAGCCGACGAACGCCACCACCATGATGAGCGGACCGGGTGTGGTCTCGCCCAGCGCCAGGCCGTCGATCATCTGCGCGGCGCTCAGCCAGCCGTAGTGCTCGACTGCGCCCTGGTACACGTAGGGCAGCACCGCGTAGGCGCCGCCGAAGGTGAGCAGCGCCGCCTTGGTGAAAAACCAGCCCATCTGCGTGAGCGGGCCTTCCCAGCCGGACGCCGCCGCGAGCGCGCCGAGCGCGACGGCCCAGATGGCGATTCCCGCGCCCGCGTACGCCCACAGCCTGCGCCACGAGAAGAGCGCGTAGGCGGGCGTCGGCGTGCCATCGTCGATCAGGGCAGGCCCGTAGCTCGCTCGTGAGGCGGCGTGCGTCCCGGCCGCGCTGAATTTTTCCGGCGCAAAACGCCCGCCGAGGTAGCCGATCAGGCCCGCCGCGACGACGATCGCGGGAAAGGGCACCTCGAGGGCGAAGATCGCGACGAACGCGGCGGCCGCGATCGCCCACAGCCAGGCGTTCCTCAGCGCGCGTGTGCCGATCCGATACGCCGCAGCGAGCACGATCGCCACCACCGCCGGCTTGATGCCGTAGAAGATCCCGGCGACGAGCGGCACCTCGCCGTAGGCGAGGTAGATCCATGAGAGCGCAGCCAGGATGAATGCCGATGGCAGGAAGAACAGCGTCCCCGCGACGATCCCGCCCCAGGTACGGTGCATCAACCAGCCGATATACGCGGCGAGTTGCGTCGCCTCGGGGCCGGGCAGCACCATGCAGTAGTTGAGCGCGTGCAGGAACCGCCCTTCGGAGATCCAGCGCCGGCGCTCGACCAGCTCCTGGTGCATGATCGCGATCTGGCCGGTCGGCCCGCCGAAGCTGACGAAGCCGAGCTTGAGCCAGAAGCGGAACGCCTCGGCGAACGGCACGCGCGCCGGGGCCTGGGATGCGGCGCTCGCGCTCATGCCGGCTCAGCGGTAGGCATCGGGATTCCAAGTGTGCACTTCTTCCTTGCCTTCCTTGCACCAGGTGTAAAGGGCGTCATACATCGTCATGCCGCACTCGAGCATGGCGAAATCGTCCTTGAAAATGCGCGACAGGCCGAGCGATAGCGCGGCCAGCCCTGCCGCCTGCGGCGCGAGGTCTAGGCGGTTGGTGTCAGCGCCGCGCACGATTACGGCGAGTTCCGCAAGCGCTGGATCGCCAAGGCGATAGAAGCGCAAGAAAGCGTCGAAGCTACACAGCTCGCCCGCGTGCGAGAACTCAACGTCGGGGATGTCGTAGGGCACAGCGTCGCGCTCGGCGGCCACCCGCAGCACCTCCTTCGGCGGGACATACAGGAATTCCGCCTCCGGGTCGATGAAGCGTCGGATCAGCCACGGGCAGGCGATGCGATCGACCTTCGGGCGCTCGCGCGTCACCCAGCGCGACGAGGCGCCGGCGGGTTTGCGCGCGAGTTCGCCGGCGATCTCGCGCCAGCCCTCGATTCCGCCCTCCAGATACGCGGCGCGGATGCCGGCCGCGCCGACCGCTTGGGCGACGCCTTGGCTCACTTCGCGGCCGTGTACGCAGTACACGACCACGCTAGAGGCGGCGGGCAGCGTTTTCGCCCATTCGGCGACACGCAAGGGATCGCGGCGTAACGCCCCGCGGATCAGTTCAGGCGCGGCGCGAAACGTCGCGCTCTTGCGCACGTCGATGACGAGCGGGGGTTGGCCGTTGCGCAGGGATTGCCGCAGCGCGGCGGGTGTGGTGGATATGTTCACGGCGCTGTTCTCCAAGTTTAGCGGCCGCAAAGCGGCCTCCGCCTCGCTTCACCGGCGCGCCCGAGCAAGCTCGGGCGCGACCGGTGGAAGCGAGGGTTAGGGCCGAGTTCTGGAAGGGACGAAAGTGTTGTGCTCTTTCATTTAGATTTCGGTGGCACCGCCGAACCGCCCTTCCAGTCCACAGGTAGTATTTCGAAGGTGATAAGGACCGCAGGCGAACTCCCTTTGTTGGAGGCGCTATTGGTTATGTTCCCCGCTTCATAAAAATACTCGCCTGTCTTGTAGGTCGTTGTCTTGCCTCCCTGAACAAAGGTCCATTCACCGGCCGCGACATATCGAATCCCGGGGCCAACGTGCTGGTGCTCGCCTACGTATCCGCCCGGTTCGAGGGTTGTCTGGGTAGCGACCAGCTTGTACTTGCCGTTGAGTTCGCTCAGAAAGCCGAAATTCGCTTCCCCGAGCTTGACTGCCGATGCTACGCCCTTCCGTTCGACTGTTTGCTGAGCGGACGAGTAGCCCACCACTTGGAACAACGCTACAAAAGTAACAACCAGAGTGAGTCGTTTCATGGTCTTCTCCTTTCTTGAACATCACATCAATACCCGCCAATTGCTCGGGCCCTAACAGACGTCGGCCGTGATTGATGTCGCACGTCATTCTCCTTTCAGCGAAAGTTGGCTCAGCTGCCACGGCAGGTCTCTGCACGGTGCTTCACGCACGCGGGCGGCGCGCTGACCAGGCACCAAGTCGATCGTCCAATCCTTGTGCGGCGCGCGGACGCACAGCCGCCCGCTGTCCTGTCTCACCATGCGCGCCGCCATCCCGATGCGACACGCCTGCCTGACTGGAGCGGACAGCGGGATCTCTTGCGCCCGGGTGAGGGAGCGATCGATCATCCACAGGGTTCCGTGCGTGCCGCTGACGCCGAAGAAGGCGCCTTGCTCGGACGAATAGACGATCCCGGAAAAGCCCACGTCCTTATCCGCGTCCGTCTCGAGCGCGAGCGGGTGGACGCTTACCGCGAGCGTTTCGGGATCGATCCTCCACAGCGTCGGAACAACGTCGCTCGTTATGACCGCCTCGCCCCGAGGGCCGAGCGCGAGATCCGGCAAGCAGCTGTACGGCGCGCCGGCCCACGACCATCCGGGAAGCACCAGGGTGAGTCTCTGCGACTTCGTCACGTCGTGAAGAAACACCCCGTCGCGGGTCAGCCACCACACACGACCTCTGGCGGAATCGACCTGGTAGCGGATCGTGGAAGAGTCCTTGGTGGGCGCTGCGGCGGTTTCCGAGACCGGGCGCTCCGGCACGGCTTGGGGGATGCAAGCTGCGAGCCAGGCAAGGCCGGCGAGGGCGATGCTTGTTGCGATTCCGTTGCTCATGGACGTACTCCTTTCCCGAAGGAAGTTGGAGCAGCGCTTGAGACGGAAACCGTCCTTGTGGACCGGGTGTCTGCGGCGGACCCGGCTAGGGCGGGCCGGCGATCCGGCCGCGACGCCCTACATGGATGCGGAAGCTACCGGGGCGTCGCGGGCCCGTCAATAGAATTTAGTAGGTTTCATCACGATTATGTGATAGATATAACGAATGAAAGAGTTCGAAGCGCTCGTGCTGAGCCTGCCGGCGCGCAATTCGACGCTGCGCATGCGCGCCTGGCGCGCGCTCAAGGAGGCGGGCTGTGGCGTGCTGCGGGACGGCCTCTACGTCCTGCCGGCGCGCCGCCCCGACGATGGAGCACTGCAGCGGGTCGAGTCCGAGATCCGCTCCTCCGGCGGGTTCGCCATGAGGCTGGAGCTCAGGCCCAAGAGCGCCGAGCAGCTCGCGGAGATCGAGAGGCTTTTCGACCGCAGCGCCGAGCACGGGGCGCTGCTGCGGAAGATCGAAGCTACGAAGCCGTTGCTCGCTCGCCTTGGCCCGCGGCGCGCGCACACCGCGATTCGCCGCCTGCAGCGTGCGTTCGACAAGCTCTCGCAGATCGACTTCTTCGCGGGCGAGGCGAAGGTCCAGGCGGCTGCGGCGCTTTCCGCGCTCGAACAGCGCTATCGGGAGGCGTACGCCGGCGGCGAGCCGCGCGCCTCGCAGCGGAAGCTGCGTCAGCGCAACGCCGGCCGCTACCGCAAGCGGATCTGGGCGACGCGCAGCCGCCCCTGGGTTGATCGGCTGGCCAGCGCCTGGCTCATCAAGCGGTTCATCGACCGCGAAGCGAGATTCGCGTGGTTTGGGCGTCCGAGCGAGCGCCCGAAAGGCGCGGTCGGCTTCGATTTCGACGGAGCGGAATTCACGCACGTCAAGAGCCGCGTGACATTCGAGATCCTGGCTGCGAGCTTCGGCCTGGACGACGATCCGGCGCTCGCCGCCATCGGCGCCGCGGTGCACTTTCTCGACGTTGGCGGCATTCCGGTGGCCGATGCGAAAGGACTGGAGACCCTGCTGCGCGGCGCCAGGGAAGAAGCGAAAAGCGACGATGCGTTGCTCGCCAAAGCGATGCGGATCTTTGATCTCTTCTATTCCGCCTACGGCGTCAGGGGGATGTAGGCGAGCACGAACGGCACGAACGTGCCGAGATCGCCGAACGCGCCCGCAGGCTTGCGCGCATCGAAACGCAGCGTGCGCTGCACGGTGTCAGGCATGCGGCTGGCTGCGAGGCGGTTCGACCCAGGTCAGGGCGGCATCCAGCGGCTCGAGCCGAGCGCTCTGCGAGCTATCGTAGCCGGGCAGCCGTCTTACGCCCGAGGCGAAGCGCGGACTCCGCAGCACCTCCAGGAACGACTTCAGCGCCGCGCCACGCAGCGCCGATTTCGCACAGGCGAAGAAATAGCGTTCCATCGCCAGCGGCACGAACGCCAGCTTGAAGCGCGTAGCGTCGGCGCGCAGGCCGAATCCGGCGTCGGCGTGCCCGTCCGCCACGGCTGCGGCGACCGAAAGCTCCCTCTCGGGTGCCGTCCGGCCACCTGACCCGCTCTGGCGGTGAATGAAACGCACGCCGGGACGGGCGAGGTCGTGAACACCGCGGATGCGCGATCCCGGGCGTGCGATCAGGCCCTGCTGGCGCGTGACGAAGTGAATCAGCGTGTGCTTGCGGGGATCGAGCCAGCGTCCCAAGGCAGCGGCCGCGGCCGCGGCGCGCGGCAAGGCGTCCGCGACGTGGAATCCCGCCAGATCGCATTCGCCGCGTGCGAGCGCAGCCAAAGACTCGTCGGCGCCGCGAACCACGAGCCCGAGCTCGAGGGAGCGCTCGCATAGCGCACGCAGCGTTTCCAGCGCGAGATCGTGGCTGGCGTGAATGGTCAGGCGGGGACGCGCGCCGGGAAGGGCCTCGGCCAGAAGCGGCGGAATTTCCGCGCGCAACCTCTCGAACTGCGCACCCAGCGCCGCGCGCACCCGCTCATCGGCCGCCAGCACCCTTCTTCCGAGCAGGCTGAGGCGCGCCGCCTTGCCGCGCTGCATGTCGACGAGCGGTGCGCCGAACAGGCGGGCGGCGTCGCCCAGCAGGCCCCACGCGAAGCGATACGACAGCTGCGCGGACTGCGCCGCCTCGCGCAGCGAGCCCGAACGCGCCAGCGCCTCGAGCAGGCGCAGCAGCGCGCGCCCCCGCTCGCGCGAGAACCCCTTGCCGGCCAGCCAGCCGTGGTCGAAGGCGATCTCGAACATGATATGCAACTCCGAGCCTATTTAACGTCCGGGGTGAGGAGCTGTAAAGTCCGTTCAGTAGAATCCGTATGCATTCCTGAGCATATGTTGCAGGAGATTGCCGAAGGCCTGCGCCTTGCCTTGACGCTGGACCTGCGGCTGTGGGAGATCGTCGCCCTCAGCCTCGAGGTGAGCCTGTCGGCGGTGGTGCTCGCCACCGCCCTGGGGCTTCCGCTCGGCGCGGCGGTCGCGGTCGGGCGCTTCCCCGGCCGGCACGCGGTGATCGTGCTGCTCAACGCGCTGATGGGGCTGCCGCCGGTGGTCGTCGGTCTGCTGGTGTACCTGCTCCTCTCTCGCGCCGGACCGCTGGGCGAGTTGGGGCTCCTGTTCACACCCGGCGCGATGGTGATCGCGCAAACGGTGCTCGTCACTCCGATCATCGCGGCGCTCTGCCGCCAAGCGGTGGAGGACGCCTGGCGCGAGTACGAGGAGCAGCTGCGCTCGCTCGGCGCGCAGGGCGTGAGCGCCGCGCTGACGCTGGTCTGGGACATCCGCTTCTCGCTGCTGACCGCGGTGCTCGCGGGCCTGGGGCGCGCGAGCGCGGAAGTCGGCGCGGTCATGATCGTCGGCGGCAACATCGACGGCGTCACCCGCGTCATGACCACCACCATCGCGCTCGAGACCTCGAAGGGCGACCTGCCGCTCGCGCTCGGCCTCGGCATCGTCCTGATCTCCATCGTGCTCGCGCTGAACGCCGGCGCGACCCTCGTCAAGGAGGCCGCGCAGCGGCGCTACGGATGATCCTGCCTCTGAGGATCCGGGACCTGTCGTTCTGCGTCGGCGGACGCGCCATCATCGAGCCGCTCTCGCTCGAGATCGAGGCCGGCCCGAGCACCATCATTCTCGGCGCGAACGGTGCGGGGAAAAGCGTGCTGATGCGCCTGATCCATGGGCTGCTCGCGCCGACTTCCGGCACGGTGTCGTGGAACGGCGGCGCTCCCGAGAGCGTGCGGCGCAGGCAGGCGATGGTGTTCCAGCGCCCGGTGATGCTGCGTCGCTCCGCGCTCGCCAACATCGTCTATGCGCTCAAGATTGCCGGCGTCGCGGCCGCGGAACGCGAAGCCCAGGCGATGCAGGCGCTCGAGGAAGTGGGCCTCGCGCCCGCGGCGCAGCGCGCCGCCCGCGTGCTTTCCGGCGGCGAGCAGCAGCGCCTCGCGCTCGCGCGCGCCTGGGCGCTGCATCCGGAGGTGCTGTTCCTCGACGAGCCCACTGCCAGCCTCGACCCGAGCGCCACACGCGAGATCGAGACCGTGATCCGGGCCTTCGACGCCTCGGGCACCAAGATCGTGATGGCGACGCACAACCTCGGCCAGGCGCGGCGCCTGGGCGACGAGGTGATCTACCTGCACCAGGGGCGCGTGGTCGAGCGCGCGCCGGTCGAGAAGTTCCTTTCGCAACCCGCCACGGCGGAGGCGGCGGCCTTCATCAAGGGGGAATTGCCGTGGGTTTGATCGGGAGAATAGCGCTCGTTCTGCTGCTTGCGGCGCCGGCCTACGCGCAGCAAAAATTCATCACGCTCGCCTCGACCACCTCGACCGAGCAGTCGGGGCTGTTCAAGCACCTGCTGCCGCTGTTCGAAAAGAAGACCGGCATCCAGGTGCGCGTGGTGGCGCTCGGCACCGGCCAGGCGCTCGACATGGGCAAGCGTGGCGATGCCGACGTCGTATTCGTGCACGCGAAGCAGCTCGAGGAGAAGTTCGTCGCCGAGGGCTACGGAGTCAAGCGCTTCGAGATGATGTACAACGACTTCGTGCTGGTGGGGCCGAAATCCGATCCCGCCAATGTCGGCGGCACCAAGGACATCGTCACGGCGTTGCAGAAGATCAGGGCGGCACAGGCGCCGTTCGCCTCGCGCGGCGACAAGAGCGGGACGCACTTCGCCGAGCTGCAGCTATGGAAGGCGGCCGGGATCGACATCGTGAAAGAGAAGGGGACCTGGTACCGCGACACCGGCTCCGGCATGGGGCCGACGCTGAACACCGCATCCGGAATGAATGCTTACGCCCTCGCCGATCGCGGCACCTGGCTATCGTTCAAGAACCGCGGCAACCTCTTGATCTCCGTGGAGGGCGATCGGCGCCTGTTCAACCAGTACGGCGTGATCCTGGTCAACCCGGCGAAGCACGCGCACGTGAAGAAGGAGATGGGGCAGGCCTTCGTCGACTGGGTCATTTCCGCCGAGGGGCAGAAGGCAATCGCCGATTACAAGATCGGCGGCGAGCAGCTATTCTTTCCCAACGCGGCGAAGTGAGATGGGTCGGTATATAACGTGTCTGCATGGACCAGACGGTCATCGCATTGCTGGCGGTTGGGATGCTGGTGGCCGCCTTCGGCTACGCCTCGGTCGGCCACGGCGGTGCGTCCGCCTACATCGCCGCCATGGCGCTCGCCGGGATCGCGCCGCAGGAAATGCGGCCGATCGCGCTCCTGCTCAATGTCCTGGTGTCGTCGCTCGCGACCTGGAAGTTCCACCGCGCGGGATACTTCCGCTGGCGTCTGTTCTGGCCGTTCGCGGCGGTGTCCATTCCGCTCGCCTACGTCGGCGGAGCGATCACCCTGCCGGGGCAGGCCTACAAGCTCCTGGTCGGCGTCGTTCTCCTCTACGCGGCCTGGCAGCTCTGGAGAAGCGGCAGGGGCGGCGAGGAAATGCGGCCGGTGAGCGAGCCGCCGGTGCCCTGGGCCATGGCGATCGGCGCGGCGATGGGGTTGCTGGCGGGCCTCACCGGCGTGGGCGGCGGGATATTCCTCAGTCCGCTGCTTCTGATGCTGGGCTGGGCGGGGACGAAGCAGACCTCGGCGGTCGCTGCGCCTTTCATCCTGGTGAATTCGGCGGCAGGGCTGGCCGCGGTTTTCGTATCCCGCCCTGCGGCGTTGCCCGAGTACGTCTGGATCCTCTGCGCCGCGGTGCTCGCCGGCGGCTGGCTGGGGGCGGAGTACGGCAGCCGGCGCTTCGCCAATCCGGTCGTGCGCCGCGTGCTCGCCATCGTGCTCGCGCTCGCCGGCGCCAAGATGGTTCCGGTGTAGATTCCGGGCGCGCATGAAGACATTCGGATTCGCCGGCTGGTCGGGAAGCGGCAAGACCACGCTGATCGAGAAGCTGATCCCGCGCTTCGCGAGCCGCGGCCTCAAGGTATCTCTCATCAAGCACGCGCACCACGCCTTCGACGTGGACCACCCCGGCAAGGACTCGTACCGCCACCGTCACGCGGGCGCAGCCGAGATCCTGGTCACCTCGTCGCGCCGCTGGGTGCTGATGCACGAGCTGCGCGGCGCGCACGAGCCCCCGTTCGAGGAGCAGGTGAAGCGCTTCTCGCCCTGCGACCTGCTGCTCGTCGAGGGCTTCAAGTTCGCGCCGATCCCCAAGCTCGAAGTCTGGCGCGCGGAAACCGGCGAAGCGCTGCTGCACCCCAATGACCCGCACATCGTCGCGGTCGCGAGCGATTCGAAGGTCGAAACGAAGCTGCCGCTGCTCGATCTGAACGACGATGCCGGAATCGCGAAATTCCTCCTGGGACATCTGAAGCTCGCATGAACAAAGGTCTTCTTTCCGTGGACGAGGCGCTCGCGGTGCTGCTCGCCGGCGCGAAGCCCGTGGAAGAGATCGAGTCCGTGCTGACCATGCAGGCGACCAACCGGGTGCTCGCGCGCGCGCAGACCTCGACGATGGACGTGCCGCCGATGGACAACAGCGCGATGGACGGCTACGCGGTGCGCGCGGCGGACGTGAAGGCGCCGGAGGCGCGCCTGCGCGTGGCGCAGAAGATCATGGCGGGGGCGGTCGGCAAGCCCCTGGAGCCCGGCACGGCGGCGCGTATCTTCACCGGCGCGCCGGTCCCGCCGGGCGCGGACGCGGTCGTGATGCAGGAATTCTGCGCGGCGGACGGCGATCACGTCGTGGTGAAGAAAGTGCCGAAGGCCGGCGATTGGATCCGCCGCATCGGGCAGGATATCCGCAAAGGCAGCGAGATCCTGCCCGCGGGCAAGCGCCTGCTGCCGCAGGACTGCGGGCTTGCCGCCTCGGTCGGAATCAGGACGCTGCCGGTGTACCGGCGCGTGCGCATGGGGCTTTTTTTCACCGGTGACGAGCTGGCGATGCCGGGCGAAGCGCTCGCGCCGGGCCGCATCTACAACTCCAGCCGCTTCACGCTGAACGGGCTCGCGTCGGTGTTCGGCTGCGAGGTGCGCGACTACGGCATCGTGCCCGATACGCTCGAAGCGACGCGCGCGATGCTGCGCAGGGCGGCGGCGGAATGCGACGTCATCGTCACCTCGGGCGGCGTGTCGGTCGGCGAGGCGGACTACGTCAAGCCCGCGGCCGAGGCGGAAGGCTCGCTCCTGATGTGGAAGATCGCGATGAAGCCCGGCCGGCCGCTCGCCTTCGGAAAGGTTGGGCAGGCCGCGTTCCTCGGCCTGCCCGGAAACCCGGTGTCTAGCTTCGTGACCTTCCTGCTGTTCGTGCGGCCGTACGTGCTGAAGACGCAGGGCATCGCGCAGGTCGAGCCCCGCGCGATCGCGGCGCGCGCCGATTTCGACTGGCACGAGCCCGACGCGCGGCGCGAGTTCCTGCGCGCGAAATGGAACGCGCAGGGGGGCCTCGATCTCTACCCGACCCAGGATTCGGCGGTGCTCGCCTCGACCGCCTGGGCCGACGGCCTGGTGGACAATCCGCCGAACCGCGCCATCCGCAAGGGAGACAGCGTGCGCTTCCTGCCCTACTCCGAGCTTTACTGGTGACTCAGTGCGCGCCGGCCTGCGCGCCGACCGGGGCGTGGCGGCGCCGCAGGAACCAGTAGGCGACGAACAGGCCGACCGGGATGCCGGCGAGCGTGGCGACCTGCCGGTCCGGATGGAACAGCACCACCAGCGCGATGGCGGCAAGGGCGAGCCGCAGCGGCACATCGAATTCCCGGCGGTCCGCGAACCGCGCCTGGATGCTGAAGCTCAGGCCGACCGTCGAGACCATGATCAGCAGCATGGCCCCGATCTGCGCCACCCCCGGCTCCAGGACGAGCTCGGGCCGGGTGAAGACGCCCGCCATCAGCACGAACAGCGAAAAGCAGATCTGGATGGCGTGGAACAGCGTCTGGATGAAAGGCGCGTCGGCGATCTTCGCCGTGACCGCGGCGGTGACGGAGGTCGGCGGGGTGAGCTCGCCCCATACCGCGAGGAAGAAGGCGAAGAAGTGCACCACCCAGGGGTCGACGCCCACCTTGATCATCGGCGGGGCGATCACCAGGGCGGTGATGATGTAAGTAGGCGCCGGCGGCAGCCCGGTCCCGAGCAGCGCGCCGAAGAAGAAGGCGACGATCGCCATGGCGAAGAGGTTGACCCCGGCCATCTCGATGAGGATCGCGCCGATCTTGGTCGGCACGCCGGTGATGACCAGCGCCCCGGTCATGATCGACAGCGTCGCGAGCAGCAGCGTCAAGTCCGCGGTCATGCCCGCGAAGGTGTCGACGAAGCGTCCCAGCGGCGCGAGCAGCGCGCGCCACGACCAGCCGCGCGCCCGCCCGACCGATACCAGGTGCGCGGCGACCAGGAACGCGCCCACGGCGACGAAGACGTAGAGGGCCGCGAACATCGGGGCGAGATGCCATACCGCCATCAGGCCGATCAGCCCGCCGACGACGAGCGCGAACACGGCGACGTTGGCCCAGTCGATCCAGCGCATGGTTTCCGCGGTCACCGATTGCAGGCGCGCGCGGTGGTGCGAGGACAGGAGATAGACCGACACGGCCACGCCGAGGAAGAAGACCAGCGCCGGCGCATAGCCGCGCGCCACCACGTCGAAGTAGCTGCGGCCGAGGAACTCCGCCATCAGGAAGGCCGAGATCCCCATGATCGGGGGCATCAGCTGCCCGCCGAGCGACGAGGCAGTCTCGATCGCGGCCGCGGTGACCCGCGGCATGCCGGCGCCGATCATCGCCGGAATGGTCGCCGAGCCGGTGGTGATGGCGTTGGCCGCGCCGCTGCCGCTCACGGCGGCGACGGCCATCGAGCCGAGCACGGCGGACTGCGGCAGAGCGTGCGGCGAGCGCGCCGCGATCTGCGAGGCGCCCCTGAGGATCGAGTCCACGCAGCCGAAGGCGCGCAGCGCCGAGAGCACCAGGATGAACGAGCCGATCAGCGTCAGCGCCAGCTGCGGCAGGTTGGAAAACACGCCGGTGGACATCTCGACGCTCATCGCGCTCACGATGCGCTGCCAGCTGAGCCCGGGATGGAAGAACATGCCCGGCACCACCGAGCCGTACACCGCGTAGAGGATCAGCACGACGTTCAGCACGAACAGCGCCTTGTAGCGCCTGCGCGCGTACTCCATGACCAGCAGCGCCATCAACGCGCCCATCGCGAGGTCGGTCGTGCTCCAGATCCCGGCGCGCACCGTGCCGATCTCGAAGTATTCGACGTGCATGTAGGCGGCGACGGCGATCGAGATCGCGATGTAGGCGGCGGCGAGGGCGCGGCCGGCGAGCGCCGGCAGCCGCGGATAGAACTCGTTCCGGCGCAGCTCGTCCAGCGTGAAAAGGATGAAGGTCACCGGCACCAGCGTGATCGCGAGCAGCACCGGTCCGCCCTCGCTGGTCCAGAAGTAGGCGAACAGATAGACGAAAAAGAAGACCGCCGTCAGGTAATACAGGACCTCGACGACGCGCGGCCGTGCCGGGCGCTCGAGGGAGGCGCTCATGGGATGGTCAAGCGGGGACGGACGCGAGGCCGCGCCCGTCCCCGGTGCGAAAGCTCGCGGCGGTGTCCGCTACTTCGCGACGCGGGCGTCCCACTTCGCGTCCCAGACGCCCTTCGCGCGCATGTACTTCGCGAGACCCGGATGGATCGGCACCAGGTCCGCCGCCGCGGCGACGCCGAGGCGCTGCATGCCGGGCATGTCCTTGGCGATCTGGGCGAAGCTTCCGTCCGCCTTGGCCAGGCCGGCGGCGTTCTTCTCGATCACCGTGAGCATCTGGTACAGGTCGTCTTCGGGCACCTCGAGGCCGACGTGGAAGCCGTAGTAGAACGGCAACAGGACCACCTTGCTCGCGTGCACGTCCCGCTTGAAGGCGGCGGGATTCACCTCGGTGACGGCGAAGCCGGCCTTCTTCAGGGTCGCGATCTCGCTGGCGGTCGGGTTGAGCGCCGCCCAGTCGGCCGCGAGCGAAGCCTCGGTGATCCAGGGCGCCGTCGTGGTCTCGCCGTTGGTGTAGATGATGAACGCCTCGATGCCGCCGCCCTGGAGCAGCGATCCGGCGGCCGCGAGGTCGACCTGGCGATACTGGTGCTTCACGCCCAGCGCACCGTAGGCGCGCTCCAGCTGAGCGCGAACGTCCCAGGGCAGCGGTCCGGTGAACACCGGCTTGCCGGCGAGATCGGCCCATCCCTTGAACTTGGCCCGATCGCGCGAATGGACCGCCGTGCCGACCTCGGTCGTGAAGGTCCAGAACGACTGCACCGGCTGGCGCTTCATGCTGGCCTTGAAGCCCTTGAAGCGGTTGCTGTCGTTGGCGAGCTCGTAGAACGCGATATCGGCGCCGTAATAGCCCTCGAACTGCCCGGTCGCGTACCCCTTGACCGTGACGATCGCCCCCGGCGTCGGCTGCACCGTGACGCGGTATTTCGGCATCTCGCGGTTCAGCACATCGGCGAGCACGACCAGCGCCTTGTGCCCGGCGGAACCGACAGCCGACGTGCCCCACGGAATCTCCTTCACCTGCGACCACGCCGGGGCGATCGGGGCCGCCATCAGGGCAGCGGCGAAAAAGGCGAGCGTACGTTTGGACATGCTGACCTCCTCCTTGGGCGAAACGGGGGAATTGTACCGATTCCCGCCGATCCCGCGTGACAAAATGGCGCCGGAGAAACCTACCCGGTGCGCATCGGTATCATCGGCGGCGGCGCGATCGCGCGCGTCATTTTCGACGCCGTGCGGCGCGGCGAGCTGGGCGACGTTTCGGTGGCCGCCATCCTGGGCCGGAGCGGGGCCTCGCGCGGCAGGCCGCTCGCGGCCGAATCCGGCGCGCCGTTCGTCACGCGCCTGGAGGCGCTGCTCGAGCTGCGCCCCGATGCGGTGATCGAGGCCGCGTCGCACGACGCGGTGCGCCAGTACGTCCCGCCGCTGCTCGACAAAGGAATTCCCGTCATCGTCCTTTCCGGCGGGGCACTGTGCGACGATGCGCTGCGCTCGAAGCTCGAGCGCCTTGCGGCCGAGCGCGGCGCGATGCTCTACGTTCCATCGGGCGGCATCGGCGGGCTCGACGCGCTGAAGGCGGCTTGCGCCGCCGGGGTCGACGAAGTCGAGATCGCGGTGACCAAGCCGCCCGCGGCCTGGAAGGACATCCCGTACGTGGAGCGGCTCGGCGTCGACCTCGACCGCCTCGCCGGGCCGGTGACGCTGTTCGAGGGCTCGGCGCGCGAGGGGGTGCCGCACTTCCCCGCCAACGTGAACATCGCCGCGGTGCTGGCACTGGCCGGCGTCGGCTTCGAGCGCACCCGGCTGAAGGTAGTCGCCGATCCGGCCTTGCGCTTCAACACGCACACCGTGAACGTACGCGGCAGGACCGGCGCATTCAGCTTGAAGTTCGAATCGGTGCCGTCGCCCGAGAACCCGAAGACCGCGCTGCTCGCGTGCTACAGCGCGCTCGCCGCGATCCGGCAGCTCGCCTCGCCGGTGCGGTACGGGACCTGATGGCGCGTAAAATGGCGCCGTGAAGGTGAAGCTGCTGTTTTTCGCCGGCCTGCGCGAGCAGCTGGGCGTCGCGGGCGAGGACATCGAGCTACCCGAAGGCGTCGGCACGGTCGCGGCGCTGCGCTCGCACCTCGCGAAGCGCGGCGGCGCGTGGCGCGAGGCGCTCGCCGAAGGCAGGCTCGTGCGCATGTCGGTCAACCAGGACATGGCGAACCCCTCCGCGGCGCTCCGCGCCGGCGACGAGGTGGCATTCTTTCCCCCGGTGACCGGCGGATGAAAATCTCGGTTCAGCGCCAGGACTTCGACGCCGGGGCGGAAATCCGCGCCCTCTCGCGCGACCCGAAAGTCGGGGCGGTGGCGAGCTTCGTCGGCGTGGTGCGCGAAGTCGCCATGATGCTCGAGCATTATCCCGGTATGACCGAGCGCGAGATCGGCAGGATCGTCGAGGAAGCGGGGACGCGCTGGAAAGTGATGGATTGCACCGTGATCCACCGCCACGGCGAGCTGAAGCCGACCGACCAGATCGTGCTGGTCGCGGTGGCGAGCGCGCACCGCGGCGACGCCTTCGCGGCGTGCGAGTTCATCATGGACTACCTGAAGACGCGCGCGCCGTTCTGGAAGAAGGAGAGAACCGCGCTGGGCGCGCGCTGGGTCGAGGCGCGAGCGTCCGACGACGCGGCGGCCGAGCGCTGGCAACCGCGCATTGCGGAACCGAAGAAGGTGGGCTAGAGTCCGCGAAGCAGGGAGATGGCATTCCTCCCATAACCGCCGCAAGGCTGATGATGCCTACGCGAGACGCCTCGGAAGAGGCAGCGTAGGCATTTTCGTGTCGGAGGAATGCGATGACTGAAACCTGGGCACTTGCAGCGCTGTGGATCGGGCTGGGCCTCGCCGCCGCGCTCGCCTCGATCTGGCTGCGCGTCGCCACCGCGCTCTCCGAGATCGTCGTGGGCACGCTCGCCGGCGTCATCCTCGGCACGGCGTTCCTCGGCGTCGACCAGGCCTGGATCAAGTTCCTCGCCGGCGCGGCCGCCATCGTGCTCACCTTTCTCGCCGGCGCGGAGCTCGATCCCGAGGTGTTCAGGCGCAAGTGGAAGGAAGCCACCGCGGTCGGGCTGATCAGCTTCCTGGCGCCGTTTCTCGCCAGCGCCGCAGCAGCGCGCTGGCTGCTCGGCTGGGACCCGATGGCGAGCTGGCTCGCCGGCATCGCCATGTCCACCACCTCGGTGGCGGTGGTGTACGCGGTGATGATCGAATTCGGGTTCAACACCACGGACTACGGGAAGACGGTGCTTGCGGCGTGCTTCATCACCGACCTTGGCACCGTGGTCGCGCTCGGGCTCATCTTCGCGCCGTTCACGCTGAACACGGTGCTCTTCGTCGGCGCGATGTCCGCAGTGTGCCTGGCGCTGCCCTGGATCACGCCGCGCTTCTTCCGGCGCTACGGCGGGCGCGCCTCGGAGATCGAGGCGAAATACCTGCTGCTCGCGCTCTTCGGCCTGGGCGCGCTCGCTTCCTGGGCCGACAGCGAGGCGGTGCTTCCCGCGTACGTCCTCGGCATGGCGCTCGCGGGCACGGTCGGGCGCGACCACCTGCTGGTGCGGCGCCTGAGAACCCTGTGCTTCGGCCTCCTGACGCCGTTCTATTTCATCCGCGCGGGCTCGCTGATCTCGCTGCCGGCGCTGGCGGCGGCGCCCGGCGCATTCCTGGTGATGCTCCTGACCAAGGTAGCTGCGAAGATCGCGGGCGTGTACCCGGTGACCCAGGCCTTCCGCTCGCCGAGGAAGGAAGGGATGTACACCACGCTGCTCATGTCGACCGGGCTCACGTTCGGCACCATCTCGTCGCTCTTCGGTCTCTCGCACGGAGTGGTTGACCAGGGCCAGTACTCGGTGCTGGTCGCGGCCGTGATCGCGAGCGCGGTGGTGCCGACGGTGATTGCCAACGCATACTTCATGCCGCGGCACCTGCTGCGCGTGGAGGAGGTGGACGTCGTCGCCCCGGCGCGCGACGGGGCAAAGCGAGGGTAGCATCATGTATCGCAAGATCCTGGTCGGTTACGACGGCTCAGCCGCGGGCCGCAAGGCGTTCGAGGCCGCACTCGAGCTCGCCGCGAAGGACGGCGCGGAGCTCTACGTGCTTTCGGTCGTGCGCCCGCCCGAAGTCGGCGACGACGTGGAGACCGAGGCGGTGATCGAGAACTCGCGCCAGTACCACCGCCGCCTGCTCGCCGAGCTGAAGCCCCAGGTCGCGGCGAAGGGCGTGAAGGCGCACTTCGAGGTCGGGGTCGGCCATCCTGCCGAGCAGATCATCTATGACGCCGACCGGCACGGCGTGGACCTCGTGGTGGTGGGCGACCGCGGGCGCTCGAAGTTCGTGCGGCTGCTGCTCGGCTCGGTGTCGAAGCAGGTGGTGCAGTACGCGGGGCGGCCGGTGCTCGTGGTGCGCTGAGTGCGAATCGAGATACCCGGATTCGGGACGCTGCGCCTCGAGCACCTGGTGCTCGACTACAACGGGACGATTGCGGTGGATGGGAAGCTCCTGCGTGGAGTTCGATCACGTCTGCTCATGCTCGCAAAGGTGCTGGACGTGCACGTGGTCACCGCCGATACATTCGGTCGAGTGAAAACCGAAATCCGGTCGATGAAGTGCAGGCTGGCGATACTGGCGCCGCGAGGCCAGGCGCGCGCCAAGCTCGCCTACGTGCGCAAGCTGGGCGCCTCTCGCGCCGTGTGCATCGGCAACGGCCGGAACGACAGGCTGATGCTCAAGGCGGCGGCGCTCGGCATCGCCGTGGTGCAGGAGGAGGGGGCGGCGGCTGAGGCGGTGCGCGCGGCCGATGTCGTCGTCAGCGACGCGCGCGACGCGCTCGACCTGCTTCTCGAACCCAGGCGCCTGGTCGCGACGCTGCGCGACTAAGCCGGCCGCACCGCGGCCCTCAGCTCCACTAGCTCGGCCTCGGCGAGCGTCTCCTTCTCCAGCAGCTTCTTCGCCCCGCGCTCCAGCGTCTCGCGCTCGCGTCCGAGGATCGCGAGCGCCTTCTCGTAGGCGCTGTTCACGAACTCGCGCACCGCGACGTCGATCTCGCGCGCGGTCTCCTCGCTGAACTCGCGCGGCTGCTGCACCTGAACTCCGGCGAGGTAGGGCGAGCGCTCCTCCTCGTAGGCGACGTGGCCGAGCGCCTTCACCATGCCGTAGCGCATCACCATGCTGCGAGCGATGCCGGTCACCTTGGCGAGGTCGTCGGCGGCGCCGGTGGACAGGTGCCCGAACACGGTCTCCTCGGCGGCGCGCCCGCCGAGCAGCACCGCCATCTTGTTCTCCAGCTCCTCGCGCGTCATCAGGAAGCGGTCCTCGGTCGGGCGTTGAATGGTGTAACCGAGAGCGCCCACGCCGCGCGGGATGATCGAGATCTTGTGCACCGGGTCGGAGCCGGGCAGGGACATCGCGACGAGCGCGTGGCCCATCTCGTGGTAGGCCACCACGCGCCGCTCCTTCTCGTTCAGCACGCGGTTCTTCTTCTCCAGGCCGGCGACGATGCGCTCCACCGCCAGCGTGAAATCCTCCAGCGTCACCGCGTCCGCGCCGCGGCGCGTGCCGAGCAGCGCCGCCTCGTTGACGAGATTGGCCAGCTCGGCGCCCGAGAACCCGGGCGTGAGCCCGGCGACCTGCTCGAGCTCGACACCCGCAGCAAGTTGGATCTTCTTGATGTGCACCTGGAGAATCTGCACGCGCCCCCTCTTGTCCGGGCGGTCCACCAGCACCTGCCGGTCGAAGCGCCCGGCGCGCAGCAGCGCGGGGTCCAGGATCTCGGGCCGGTTGGTCGCGGCGAGGAGCACCAGCCCGGTGCTCGGATCGAAGCCGTCGAGCTCGGAGAGCAGCTGATTGAGCGTCTGCTCCTTCTCGTCGTGGCCGCCGAGGCCGAAGCTGCCGCGCGCGCGCCCGAGCGCGTCCAGCTCGTCGATGAAGATGATGGCAGGCGCCTTCTGCCGCGCCTGCTCGAACAGGTCCCTGACTCTCGCCGCACCGACGCCGACGAACATCTCCACGAACTCGGCGCCCGAGATCGAGAAAAACGCCACCCCCGCCTCGCCCGCTACCGCACGCGCGAGCAGCGTCTTGCCGGTGCCGGGCGGGCCGACGAGCAGGATGCCCTTGGGCACGCGCGCGCCGAGCCGCCCGTACTTCTGCGGGGTCTTCAGGAACTCGACCACCTCCTGCAGCTCCGCCTTCGCCTCGTCCACGCCCGCCACGTCGGCGAAGCTGACGCCGGTCGTCTTCTCGACGTAAACCTTGGCGCGGCTCTTGCCGATGCTCATGAAGCCGCCCAGGCCCTGTTGCCCGGCCATGCGGCGCGCGAGGAAATACCACACGCCGAAGAACACCAGCGCCGGCACGATCCAGGAAAGGAGGTCGCGCAGGAACGTGCTCTCGTAGGCGCGCGTGTACTTGACGCCGTATTTCGACAGGCGCTCGGCGAGCTCGGGCGCCACGATGTTCGCCACCGCCACCTGCTTGCCGCCCTCGGGCGCCTTGAGCTTGCCGGTGATGCGCTGGTCGGTGATCACCACCTCCTCGATGCGGCCCTCGGCGAGCAGCTTCTCGAACTCGCTGTAGGGGACCACCTCGACCGTCTGCGCCTGGTGCCACCACTGCTGCACGAACGCGATCGCGAGCAGCGCGAAGATCAGGTAGGCGAGGTTGAACTGGGTGCGCTTTTCCATTGCTCGGAAAATGGGGTCAGATCAACATTTCGTCAACCATGACGTAGGAGGCCAAGCCCTGGCAGAAATGTTGATCTGACCCCATTTTTGTTCTTGAATCCGCCTCCGAAGACCCCATTTCTGCAGCAGGATTTCCCGAGAGATCAAGGCGATGCGGTTCGAAAAGCTCACCACCAAGCTGCAGGAAGCCCTGGCCGAGGCGCAGAGCCTCGCGCTCGGCCGCGACCACCAGTACATCGAGCCGCAGCACCTGCTGCTCGCGCTGCTGAACCAGGAGGAAGGCGTACCCGGCCTGGTGGCGAAGGCCGGGGGCAATCCGAATCTCCTGAAGCAGGGCCTCGATCAGGCCGTCTCGCGCCTGCCCAGGGTCGAGGGCGCTCCTGGAGAGGTGCACCTCTCGCGCGAGCTGACGCAGCTGCTCAATGTCGCCGACAAGGAGGCGCAGAAGCGCGGCGACCAGTACATCGCCTCGGAGCTGTTCCTGCTCGCGGCGTGCGCGGACAAGGGCGAAACCGGGAGACTGCTCAAGCAGGCGGGCGTGGACCGCAAGGCGCTGGAGAAGGCCGTCGAGCAGGTGAGGGGCGGGGCGAGCGTCTCCTCGCAGGCCGAGGAGTCGCAGCGCCAGGCGCTCGCCAAGTACACGCTCGATCTCACCGAGCGCGCGCGAGCGGGCAAGCTCGACCCGGTGATCGGCCGCGACGACGAGATCCGCCGCTGCATCCAGATCCTGCAGCGCCGCACCAAGAACAACCCGGTGCTCATCGGCGAGCCCGGCGTGGGCAAGACCGCGATTGTCGAGGGCCTTGCGCAGCGCATCGTGAACGGCGAGGTGCCCGAGTCGCTGAAGGGCAAGCGCGTCCTCGTGCTCGACATGGCCTCGCTCCTCGCCGGCGCCAAGTATCGCGGCGAGTTCGAGGAGCGGCTGAAGGCGGTGCTGAAGGAGCTGGCGCAGGATGAGGGCAGCACCATCGTGTTCATCGACGAGCTGCACACCATGGTCGGCGCCGGCAAGGCCGAGGGCGCGATCGACGCCGGCAACATGCTCAAGCCCGCGCTCGCGAGGGGCGAGCTGCATTGCATCGGCGCGACCACCCTGGACGAGTACCGCAAGTATCTGGAGAAGGACGCGGCGCTCGAGCGCCGCTTCCAGAAGGTGCTGGTCGGGGAGCCTTCGGTCGAGGCGACGATCGCGATCCTGAGAGGCCTGCAGGAGCGCTACGAGGTGCACCACGGCGTCGAGATCACCGACCCGGCGATCGTCGCCGCGGCCGAGCTCTCGCACCGCTACATCAGCGACCGGTTCCTTCCCGACAAGGCGATCGACCTGATGGACGAGGCGGCGGCGCGCATCAAGATGGAGATCGACTCCAAGCCCGAGGCGATGGACCGGCTCGAGCGGCGCCTGATCCAGCTCAGGATCGAGCGCGAGGCGGTGAAGAAGGAGACCGATGAAAGCTCGAGGAAGCGCCTCGCTTTGATCGAGGACGAAATCCGCAGGCTCGAGAAGGAGTATTCGGACCTCGAGGAGATCTGGAAGGCCGAGAAGGCGCAGGTCGCGGGCAGCCAGCACGTCAAGGGGGGGCTGGAGAAGCTCAAGCTCGAGATGGAGGAGGCGCGGCGCAAGGG
>Ga0156285_1090_pt1 | contig 23789 bp, 20 predicted proteins | sample RifCSPlowO2_12_FD_107934 | JGI IMG/M metagenome (GOLD analysis project Ga0156285, IMG submission 107934) | Betaproteobacteria bacterium RIFCSPLOWO2_12_FULL_68_20 | reverse complement strand
GCCCTGCGCCTCGGCGCATTCGCGCGTGCAGCCCGAGACCGCCATCTTCATCTTGTGCGGCGAGCGGATGCCGCGGTAGCGGTTCTCGAGCCGGATCGCCATCGCCACCGAGTCCTGCACGCCGTAGCGGCACCAGGTGCTGCCGACGCAGGATTTCACCGTGCGCAGCGCCTTGCCGTAGGCGTGGCCGGACTCGAAGCCGGCGGCGACCAAGTCCTTCCAGATGAGCGGCAGCTGGTCGACGCGCGCGCCGAAGAGGTCGATGCGCTGCGCGCCGGTGATCTTGGTGTACAGGCCGTAGCGCTTGGCCACCTCGCCCAGCACGATGAGCTTCTGCGGCGTGATCTCGCCGCCCGGCACCCTCGGCACCACCGAGTAGGTGCCGTCCTTCTGCAAGTTCGCCAGGAAATGGTCGTTGGTATCCTGCAGCGGCGCATGCCTGGGCTCGAGGACCATCTCGTTCCAGCAGGAGGCGAGGATCGAGGCGACCGCCGGCTTGCAGATGTCGCAGCCGCGCCCCCGCCCGTGCTTGCGGATCGCAGTCTCGAAATCCCGGATCTGGTTGATCCTGACGAGGTGAAACAGCTCCTGGCGCGAATGCGCGAAGTGCTCGCACAGGTGGTTGTTCACGCTGAAGCCGCGCTTCTTCATCTCGGCGTCGAGGATCTGCTTGGCGAGCGGCGCGCAGCCGCCGCAGCTCGTCGCCGCCTTGGTGACCTTCTTCAGCGCGCCGAGGCTCGCGCATCCCGCGGCCACGGCTTCGACGATCGTTCCCTTCGACACGCCGTTGCACGAGCACACCAGAGCGCCATCGGGCAGCAGCTCCACGCCGACGCCCCTGCCCGAGCTGGCGCGCAGAGGAAGGATCAGCTCCTCGGGATGCACGGGGAGCGGCACGGAATTGAGCACGAGCTGGAGCAGCGTCCCGTAGTCCGAGGCGTCGCCGACGAGGATCGCGCCGAGGAGCGACTTGCGGTCGCCGGAGACGACGAGCTTCTTGTAGACCCCCGCCGCTTCGTCGGTGAAAACGTAATTGAGCGCGTCAGGCGTCGCGCCGTGCGCGTCGCCGATGGACGCGACGTCGACGCCCATGAGCTTCAGCTTGGTGCTCATGTCGGCGCCGAGGAACTGTACGTTCTCCTCGCCCAGGAGGTGCCGCGCAGCGACCTCGGCCATCTGATAGCCGGGGGCGACCAGCCCGAAGGTGCGTCCTTCCCACAGCGCGCATTCCCCGACCGCGTAGATGTCGGGATTGTTCGTCTGGCAATGCGAATTGATCTGGATGCCGCCCCGCTCTCCAACGGCGAGCCCGGCCGCGCGCGCCAGCTCGTCGCGCGGGCGGATTCCGGCGGAGAACACGATCAAGTCGGTCTCGAGGCAGGTGCCGTCGGCGAACACCAGCTTGTGGCGGCGGCTTTCGCCGTCGACGATCTCCTTGGTGTTCTTCTGCAAGTGAACCCTGGCGCCCAATGCCTCGATCTTGCGGCGCAGGAGGCGGCCGGCGGAATCGTCGAGCTGCACCGCCATGAGCCGCGGCGCGAACTCCACGATGTGCGTCTCGAGCCCCAGGTCCTTCAGCGCCTTGGCGGCTTCGAGCCCGAGCAGCCCGCCGCCGATCACCGTGCCGACCTTCGCCCGCGCTGCCGTGGCGGTGATCACCTCGAGGTCCTCGATGGTGCGGTAGACGAAGCAATCGCGCCGGTCCCTGCCCGACACCGCAGGCACGAACGGGGTGGAGCCGGTGGCGAGCACCAGCTTGTCGTAGGGCACTTCGCGATAGCGCGCCGAGCGCACGATCTTGCGCCGCGCGTCGACTGCGAGGACGCTGTCGTTCAGCCTCAAGGTCATTTTCGATTCTTCGAAGAAACTCTTCGAGACCAGGCTGAGGTCGGCGGCGCTCTTCCCGGAGAAGAAGCTGGTGAGCTGCACGCGGTCGTACGCGGGACGCGGTTCCTCGCAGAAAGTCGTGATGTCGAAGTCCCGGCTGCGGGCGACCAGCTGTTCGAGAAAGCGCTGGCCTACCATGCCGTTGCCGATGACCACGACCCTGCTCTTGCCCGTCGCCGTCATGCGGCGCGCCTGACCGGCACGACGCCGGCGATCCCCGCGCAGCGCACGACGTCGCCGACGACGATGATGGCCGGGCCATCGAGTCCCCGGTCCATGACGTCTGTTGCAAGATCGGCGAGCGTGCCGATCACTTGCCGTTGAGTCTCGAGAGTGCCGTTCTCGATGGCGCACGCGGGCGTGTCGCGTTTCATCCCGGCCTGCATCAACGAGGAAGCGATCCGGCCCAGGCGTTTCAAACCCATGTAGATCACCAGCGTCGTGCCGGTGCGCGCGAGCGCCGCCCAGTCCGGCTCGGCGCCGTCCCTGGCATGCCCGGTCACGAAGGTGACGCCGCGGGCGAGGTTGCGATGCGTCACCGGAATGCCGAGCGTCGCCGGGACGCCGATTCCCGCCGTGATGCCGGGAATCACCTCGACCTCCATGCCCGCAGCCCGCAGTGCCTGCAACTCCTCGCCGCCGCGGCCGAACACGAACGGATCGCCGCCTTTCAAGCGCGCGACCGTACGCCCCTGGCGCGCGCAGCGGATCATGAGCCGCTCGATGAATGCCTGCGGCGTCGATTTGCAGCCGCCGCGCTTGCCGACCTCGATGATCCGGGCGCCGGGGCGCGCGTGGACGAGGCAGCGGCGATCGACGAGATCGTCGATCAGGACCACTTCGGCTGCGCCGAGCGCGCGCGCCGCCTTGAGCGTCAGCAGCTCAGGATCGCCGGGTCCGGCGCCGATCAGGGTGACCTTTCCAACGTCGGGCGCGGAAATCGTTCGTTGCTCCACACTTCAGCTTCCGCAAGCCTTGTGCCAAGGGTCGACGCTGCCTATTTCCCTTCATAAACAAGGAAGTATCCTTCCTACGGCAATTCCGCCATGCACCGCTGCGGTGCACAAAAACGAGACTCGTGCACTCAGCGTGCCACCAGGAGATATAAGAGCAGCAGATTCAGCACGAGCAGCGCCACGGCAAGCGAGCGCCACAGGGCCAAGGGGAAATAGCGCGCGGCCAGCGGCGAGCGGCGCGGCAGCGCGAGCGGCAATCGCTCGCCGCGCTCCAGCGCGAGCAGCATCTCCTCCGCGGTCTCGAACCGCGGCACCGGATCGCGCGCCAGCGCTTTCAGCAATGCCGCCTCGAGCCATTGAGGCACGTCGGGCCGGTAGCGCGTGGGCGGCAGCGGATCGCCGAAGCGCGGATGCTGGAACGGCTCGATCTCTCCGTACGGGTACTTACGCGTGAGCATGTGATACATCGTGACGCCCGTCGCATACAAATCGCTCGCTACGCTGGCGGACGCCCCTTCGAACAGCTCGGGCGCCATGTAGCTCGGCGTCCCGGGAGCACCTTCGCTCGTTTCGTGGATGGCGCCGGGGTTCAGCGCCACGCCCAGGTCGAGGATGCGCAGCTTGTCGTCCGCGCCCAGGTGCAGGTTCGCGGGCTTCACGTCGCGATGCACCACGTTCAGCCGGTGCAGCGCGCCGAGACCTTTCAGGATGCGGATGCCGATGCGCACCGCGTCCGGGACCGCGAAGTGCGCGCCCGCGTCGAGCCGCTGCTGCAGCGTCGCGCCTTCGTGGTAGCTCATCAGGTAATACAGGTAATTGCGCTCGGGCGCGGGCAGCACCTGCGGAAAATAGTGGGAGAGCACGCGCCGCGCGAGCCACTCTTCCCCGGCCAGCGCCGCGCGCTGCTCGCCGTCGGCGGAAAGCGACGGCTGCAACGTCTTGAGGACCGCGAGCGTCGCATCGCCGCGGCTTCTTACTTTGTACAGCAGCGTGGCGCGCGATTCGTGCAGCAGCTCGAGCACGTCGAAGCCGTCGATCGCGTGCCCGGGCTTCAGCCTCGGCGGCAGCGGCAGGGTGCGCCCTTCGGCAAGCGTCGCGACCCTGTCGGCTTCCGGGACGGCGTCCACGCGCAATACGACGGCGCTCGCATTGTCCTGGCCGCCCCGCGCGAGCGCTTCCTCGACCAGCGCCGCGGCAGCCGCGGCAGGGTCCGCATGCCGCTGCAGCAGTTCCTTCAGGCTGTGCTCTCCGATCGGCTCCCACACGCCGTCGCTCGCGAGCGCAAACACGTCGCCCGCGCGCAGGCGGTCTTCCGAGTAATCGACGGCGAGGTGCGGATCGAGCCCGATCGCGCGCTTCAGCACGTGGCGCATGTCCGGACGATCCCAGACGTGATCGGTCGTCAACCGCGTCAGGCGCCCGTCGCGCAACAGATAGGCCCGGCTGTCGCCGACGTGCGCCACCGTATAGCGCCGCCCGCGCAGCACCAGCGCCGTGAGCGTGGTCGCCATGCCGTCGAGCTGGCGATGCGTCGAGGCCTGGCTGATCAGCCAGCGATTGTTCGCGTTCAGCACGCGGTCGAGCGCGTGCGGGATCGCCCAGGTGTCGGGCGTCGCGTAATAGTCGGCGAGCAGCCCGCGCACGCTGTATTCGGCGGCTTCGCGCCCGCCGCGCCCTCCGGAGACGCCGTCGGCGACGGCTGCGATCACCCCCTTGGCGTCGAGCTCCGCGCCCGCGGGCGTCGCCATGCCGCAAAAGTCCTGGTTCTCCTCGCGCGACCCGGCGAGGCTGCAATAGCCGGTGGAGACCTGCAAAGACATCTCCCAGCTTAACGCCGGCCTAGATTTTCGCCGCCGTCAGATGCGCTGCGCCCCAGGTCGTGCGCCAGCGTGTTTTCACCCCGCTCAAGCCGGTGAGCGCCGCGAGCGCGAGCGCGCCGAACAGGAGCAATCCGACCTGATAGCCGCCCGTGAGCTGCTTGGAATAGCCCAGGCTGGAAGCAAGGTAGAACCCCCCGATGCCCCCGGCCATGCCGACCAGGCCGGTCATCATGCCGATCTCCTTGCGGAAGCGTTGCGGGACGAGCTGGAACACCGCGCCGTTGCCTGTGCCGAAGGCGAGCATCGCGACCACGAAAGCGGCGAGCCCGAGCCACATGCTCGCCAACCCGAGGCTGGCGACGCCGAGCGCGGCGGCGGCGGCGGCGTACATCAGTGAAAGCGAGCGGATGCCGCCGACGCGATCGGCGACCAGGCCGCCCACCGGCCGCACGAACGAGCCCGCCGCCACGCAGACCGCGGTGAAGTAGCCGGCGACCACCGGGCTCAGCCCGTACTGGTCGTTGAAGTAGATCGTGAGCGAAGAGGCGAGGCCGACGAAGCCGCCGAAGGTGACGCTGTAGAAGAACATGAACCACCACGCATCGCGGTCCTTGAGCACTTCGAGGTACGCGGCGAGCGGTTTCGGCGCGGGGCAATCCGGGCTGTCCTTGGCGAGCGCGAGATACGCGATGAGAGCGAGAACGAGCGGAACCATCGCCAGGCCGAACACGTTCTGCCAGCCGAACGCGACCGCGAGGCCGGGTGCGAACAGCGCCGCCAGCACGGTGCCCGAGTTGCCGGCGCCTGCGATGCCGAGCGCGGTGCCCTGGTGCTCGGGCGGATACCAGCGCGACGCGAGCGGCAGCGCCACTGCGAACGAGGCGCCCGCCATGCCGAGGAACAAGCCGAGCACCAGCACTTCGAAGTAGGTGGCGATTCCAACGAACTGCGCCCACGCGAGGCCGATCAGCACCACGATCTGGCCGACCGTGCCGGCGGTCTTCGGTTTCAGGTGATCGACCAGCAGACCCATCACGACGCGCAGCAGCGCGCCGGCGAGCACCGGAGTCGCCACCATCAGGCCCTTCTGCGCGGGGGCGAGCGCCAGGTCGTGCGCGATCTGCACGCCAAGCGGGCCGAGCATCACCCAGACCATGAAGGACAGATCGAAGTAAAGAAACGCGGCGAACAGCGTGGGCGTGTGCCCGGTTTTGAGAAAAGGCGTCTTGGCCATGCAAGTCCTTCCGCAAGGCCTATGCCATGACGTGTGGATCGCAACGTTTATTTTTTATTTCATGTACTTAACGGACATTTGATCCGCGCGGCCAAGGCTCGAATCTGTTTCGAGCGCACTGCTGCGGTGCACAACGAGGTGCTTGCGCACCGCCTCCCGGCAGATCGGGCGTTCAGCCGGCCGGCTGGGCGGCGCGCCGAACGCGATTGCGTGCGGCGAATTCCCAGGCGATGAGCGCGAGCGCGAGCGCCGCGCCGGCGGCGTTGGTCCAATACCCGCCCGGGACGATCTTGTAGGGAAGCAGGAGCATGACGCTCGCCGCGAGCACCAGCGCGCGCGCGGCGCGCGGCAGCGGCCGCAGCATGTAGCCCACGATCGCCATCGACATCAGCCACACGCCGCCGATCGCGGTCGCAACGTCGACCGTGACCTTGAACGCGTCGCGGTCCTCCAGCAGCAGCGTCGGCGAGAACACGAACAGGAACGGCACCACGTAGGCGGTCCAGGCGAAGCGCACCGAGGTCCAGCCGGTCGCGAACGCCGGCGCGCCGGCCATCGAGGCGGCGAAGAACGCCGCGATGGCCACCGGCGGCGTGAGGAACGACATCATGCCGAGGTACATGACGAACATGTGGGCGGCGAGCGGTGTGACGCCGAGCTCGACCAGCGAGGGCACGATCAGCGCCGCGAGAATGATATAGACCGCAAGCGTCGGCATGCCCATGCCGAGCACGATGCAGATCGCCGCGGCGATCAGGAGCAGCGCGAGCAGGCTGCCGCCGCCGACCTTGAGCAGGATCAGCGTGACGGCGAAGCCCAGCCCGGTCACCGCGAGCATGCCGATGATGAACGACGCGCCGGTGACGAGCATCAGCAGGTCGAGGATGGAGGTGCCGGTGTCGCGCAGCGACTCGTAGACCCCGAGCAGCGTGAGCCGCTGGCCCCGATAGCCGAACGCGAAGCCGAGCACGAGCACCGTGAGCGAGGCCGCGATGGCCGAGGCCTGGACCTGCCAGTTGAGCCAGAACAGCGTATAGATGAGCACCGCGAACGGCACCAGGAAAATCCAGCCGGTCTTCAGCACCGGCCACAGCCGCGGGATCAGGCTCTCCTCGATGCGCGAGATGCCGCGGCTCGCCGCCTCCAGGTCGGCCTGGATGAAGAGCGCGACGTAATAAAGGAGCGACGGCACCAGCGCGGCGATCACGATGTCCTGATAGGGCCGCGACAGGAAGTCCGCCATCACGAACGCGGTCGCCCCCATCACCGGCGGCATCAGCTGGCCGCCGGTCGAGGCGCAGGCCTCGACCGCCGCGGCAAGGCGCGGCGGGAAACCCTGCTTCTTCATGAGCGGGATGGTGACGATCCCGGTGGCGACGATGTTGGAGACGACGATTCCCGACACCGAGCCGAACAGGCTCGAGGCGACGATTGAGATCTTGGCGGAGCCGCCGCGGAAGCGGCCCATGAGCGCGAGCGACAGGTCGTTGAAGAACTGCGAGCCGCCCGAGCGCATCAGCAGCTGGCCGAAGAACACGAACGTGAACACGATCGAGGCCGCCGTGACCAGCACGAATCCGAACAGCGCGTTGGTGTCGAGCGCGAGGTACACGAGCAGGCGGCCGGGGTTGATGCGCCGCGTCTGCCAGTCGCCCGGCGCGAGGTGGCCCACCAGCGCGTACAGGGAGAAGATGGCGACGATGGTGAAAAGCGCATACCCGGTGGTGCGGCGCAGGCCCTCCATGCACAGGAAGTAGAGGACGGCGCTCACGATGAGCGCGTCCGCCGGCGAGAGGATCAGACGCTCGACCAGGTCCGCGTACTTGAAGCCGACGTACCAGCCGGCAGCCAGGCCGGCGAGCGCGCACGCCCAGTCGTACCACGGCACGCGGGTCCTCTCGCTGCCGCGCCTGGCAGGGAAGATGAGGTAGACGAGCGCGAGCCCGGTGCCGAGCATCGGCCCGAGGATCTGCTCGTCGAACAGCGAAAGGCCGAACCGGCGATACAGGTCGGCCGACCAGGCGAGCGAGCCGCCGGTGAGCGCGACCGCAAGCACCGAGCGCAGGGCGCGCACCGCCCGCGGGAGGGAGGCTCCCGCGATCGTGTCCGCGCGGGTGGCGCCCGGCTGACTCCTGGGGCGGTCGGCTATGGCGACCTCGTGTCCGGAGGTCCTATCCGGTCACTCACGAGCCGGCCCAGATGCCCCTTTCCTTGTAGTACTTGATCGCGCCGGGATGGTACTTCACGGTGTCGTACTGCTGCGCCATGCGCTCGGGGAAGAACCCGTTCATGATCGGATGGCCCTTCACCATCTCGTCCTTGTTCTCGGCGACGGCCTTGACGAAGCGGTAGACGATGTCGTCGGCTACGTGCCCGCCGGTGGTGATCATGAGGTCGATGCGCAGCACGTTGATCGGCTCGAGCACGCCGGCGAAGCGCGGGCCGGGCTCGATGCGCATGATCCCGTACTCGGGCTTCACTTTCTGCACCGCGGCGAGCGCCTGCGGCGTGTCCGACATGGACAGGAACCGCACGCCCCCCGGAATCGCAGCGTGGACCTCCTTCACCTTGGGCGCTTCCAGCGCGATGTTCGTGCCGTCGGTCTTGCCGGCTTTGAAGTCGTCGGCCGCCGGGATCAGGCCCGAGACCGGGACGCCGACGGTGTCGTCGAGGCTCAGCCCGCCGGCCGCCAGCACTCCGTTCGAGAGCGGGATCATGTTGGGGAAGCCCTGGAAGCCGCTGCCGAAGCGCTTGCCCTTGAGGTCCTCGATTTTCTTGATCGGGCCGTCGTTGCGCACCATGATGCCGATCGGGAAGCTGATCAGCTTGAACGCGAGCCGCTGGTTGTCCATCTTCGGCAGAGTGCTGAACACGCCTTCCGAGCGCATTGCGTCGGCCACGTTGTCGATGTTGCTGATCGAGAACTCCGCTTCCCGGTTTTGCACCGCTGCGAGCGTCGCCGTCGTGCCCGAGACCGGGATCACTCGCACCTGCATCCCGGTTTTGCCCTGCACGACCTTGGCAATCACCTGCGCCTGGATGTTGTTGATGGCGCCGACGGGCAGCGTCGTGAAGCCGAGCGTCTGGGCGATGACCGCGCCCGGTACGAGCACCGCCGCCGCCAACGAGATTGCCAGCGTTCTGAGCAGCTTGTTCATTGGACCCCTCCTTCCGATGGTTGCCGATCGGCCCGCGGAACGCCGGCTCGATCGCCGAACGATAATGCACTCCTGAGAACCTAGGCAATAGCGCGCGTGCTGCAACGCATCACTTTGTGGCACATTCGATCCATGCGCGAACCCCAGCCCAGGACGATCCACCTCGAGGATTACACCCAGCCCGCCTTCCTGATCGATTCGATCGAGCTCGATATCGACCTGCGGCCCGAGGACGCGCTGGTGAAGGCCAGGCAGTCGCTTCGGCGCAATGCGCGCGCCGCCGACCCGAGGGCGCCGCTCGCGCTCGACGGCGAGGAGCTGGAGCTGGTGTCGGTCGCGCTCGACGGCACGCTGCTGCGCGCGAACGCCTATGCGGTGACGCCGGAGCGACTCACCATCGCGCAGGTGCCCGAAGCGTTCTCGCTCGAGACCGTCTCGCGCCTCCTGCCGCAGAAGAACACGCGGCTCGAGGGCCTGTACGCGACCAAGAACGGCTTCGTCACGCAGTGCGAGGCCGACGGCTTCCGGCGCATCACGTGGTACCTCGACCGTCCCGACGTGCTGGCGAAATTCACGACCACGATCCACGCCGACGGAAAGAAGTGCCCCGTGCTGCTCTCCAACGGTAACCGCGTCGGCTCGGGCGAGGAGCCGGGCGGCCGCCATTGGGCGAGGTTCGAGGATCCCTTCCCCAAGCCCTCCTACCTGTTCGCCATGGTCGCGGCCGAGCTCGAGGCCTTGAAGGACGAAATCGTCTCGAAGTCCGGCAAGCGAAAGAAGCTCTTCGTCTACGTCGAGCCCGGCAGGCTCGACCAGGCCGGCTGGGCGATGGATTGCCTCAAGCGCGCGATCCGCTGGGACGAGCGGCGCTTCGGACTGGAGCTCGACCTCGACGAGTACAAGATCGTCGCGGTCGGCGACTTCAACTCGGGCGCGATGGAGAACAAGGGCCTCAACCTGTTCAACACCAAGTACGTGCTCGCGCGCGCCGATACCGCCACCGATTTCGACTACCTGAACATCGACCGCGTGGTGGCGCACGAGTACTTCCACAACTGGACCGGCAACCGCGTCACCTGCCGCGACTGGTTCCAGCTCTCGCTCAAGGAGGGTCTCACCGTCTTCCGCGACCAGGAATACGGCGCCGACACCTACTCGCGTGCGGTGACGCGCATCCAGGAAGTTCGCGGCCTGCGCGCGGCGCAGTTTCCCGAGGACGCCGGGCCGATGGCGCACCCGGTGCGGCCGCAGTCGTACATGGAGGTGCGCAACTTCTACACCTCCACCGTGTACGAGAAGGGCGCCGAGGTGGTGCGCATGCAGCACACGCTGCTCGGCGAGGAAAAGTTCCAGGCCGGCATGCGCCTTTACTTCCAGCGCCACGACGGTCAGGCGGTGACCTGCGACGACTTCGTGCAGGCGATGCAGGACGCCTCGGGCGTGGACCTCGCGCAGTTCCGGCGCTGGTACGACGTCGCGGGCACTCCGGTGCTCGACTGCACAGGTACCTACGCAGGCGGCACGTTCACGCTGATGGTAAAGCAGTCGATGAGCCCGCCGTTCCACGTTCCCCTCGCGGTGAAGGTCGGCGCCGGCGAACGCATGCTGTCGGTCACGAAGCCAGAAGAGAATTTCGTGTTCGGAAACCTGACCGGCAGGCCGATCGCGTCGCTGCTGCGCCGGTTTTCCGCCCCGGTGATCCTGAGTTACCCGTACACCGAGGACGAGCTCGTGCACCTGATGGCGCACGACGACGATCCCTTCAACCGCTGGGAAGCCGGCCAGCGGCTCGCCGCATCGATCATCCTCGAGAAGGGCGGCGTGCCCTCCGCCGCGTTCATCGAGGCCATTCGCCGGCTGCTCTCGGATCCAGATCCGGCGTTCGCCGCGGAGGCACTCAACCTGCCCTCGGAGACCTTTCTCGCCGAGAAGATGGACGTGGTCGATCCCGACCGGCTGCACGAGTCGCGCAACCGGCTGCGGCGCGAGCTGGCCGGCGCGATCGAGAAGGACCTTCTGGAACGGTACGAGGCGCTGGCGAACGCGGGGCCCTACTCGCCCGACCCGGCGTCGATGGGCAGGCGCGCGCTGCGCAACGCCTGCCTGTCGTATCTCTCCGAGCTCGGCGCGGCCGAGCTGTGCCGGCGCCAGTACGCCGGCGCGGACAACATGACCGACGCGATGGCTGCGCTCGGCTGCCTGGCGAACCTCGACTGCGCGGAGCGCCAGCCGGCGCTCGACTCGTTCTACGCGAAATGGAAGGACGAGCCGCTGGTGGTGGACAAGTGGTTCGCGGTGCAGGCGTCGTCGCGCCTGCCGTCGACGCTCGCGCGCGTGCAGGAGCTGCTCGGCCATCCGGCGTTCGATCTCAGGGTGCCGAACAAGGTGTACGCGCTCATCCGCGGCTTCGCCGCGAACCACGTGCGCTTCCACGCTGCCGACGGCTCGGGCTATGCGTTTCTCGCCGACCAGGTGCTGGCGCTGAACGCGACCAACCCGATGGTCGCGGCGCGCCTGGCAAGAGGCTTCGATCGCTGGAGGAAATTCGACCCCGGGCGCCAGGCGCGCGCGCGCGCGCAGCTCGAGCGCATGCGCGACGCGGAGGGGCTGTCGAAGGACGTGTCGGAAATCGTGATTAAATCGCTGGCCTGACCATGGACCCGATCGCCCACCTCGCCCTCGCCACCGCCGTATTCCTCGCGATCCACGTCGTGCCGAGCACGCCCCTGCGCAGCGCGGCGGCCTCCGCGATCGGCGAGGGCCCGTACCTGGGCCTGTTCTCCCTCGCCTCGCTCGCGGGAATCGTGTGGATGGTCTGGGCCTACGGCCAGACGCCACTCACCCCGCTCTGGCCGGGCCTGCGCCATGTGCCGTCCGCCGTCATGCCGCTCGCCTTCATCCTGCTCGCCTGCGGACTGATGACCCCGAACCCGACGGTGGTCGCGCAAGGAAAGCTCCTGGCCCATGCCGACCCCGCGCGCGGCATCGTGCGCATCACGCGGCATCCGGTGATGTGGGCAATCATGCTGTGGGCCGGCGCGCACCTGCTCGCGCGCGGCGAGCTGAAGTCGACGATCTTCTTCGGCGGCTTCCTGCTGCTCGCGGCGGCGGGAACCCTTCTTCAGGATGCGCGCAAGGCCAAGCTCCACGGCGAGGACTGGAAGCGCTTCGCCGCGCTCACCTCGAACGTCCCGTTCGTCGCCATCGCCGCGGGACGCAACCGCTTCGTCTGGAGCGAGATCGGCCTGGTGCGCGTCGTGGTCGGCCTGATCCTGTTCGGGGGCTTCTTCACCTTCCACCCCTGGCTGTTCGGCGCGCGGCCTTACTAGCCGGCTGCCGATGCGCGGCGCGGTGTGCTCGCCGGGCGCCCGACCGATGCTATAATTCTTACCGCGTATTACGAGGCTCAGATGGACGCTACGACCGTCACCAGCAAGGGTCAGGTCACCATTCCCCGGGACGTGCGCCGGCGCTTCGGCATCCGTCGTGGTACGAAGGTCGAGTTCAGCGTGGTCGGCGACCACGTCGAGTTGCGAGTCGCCAGTACGCCGGCCGAAGTGAGGGAAACCGGGTTCGGCCTGCTCCGCAGCAAGCGCCGGGCCGCGCCGCCGGATATCGACCCCGCGTCGCTGCTGAAACGATAGTCGCCATGATCGGCCTGGATACCAACGTCCTCGCGCGCTACTACGTCGAAGACAAGGCCGACAAGGAAAGCGTGCGGCAGCGCGAAGCGGCGCGACGCCTGATGGACTCTGGAGCACAGCTTTTCGCCTGCAAGTCCGCGTTGCTCGAGCTTGAGTGGGTGATGCGCGGCTACTACGCGTTCGCGCCGCGGGAAATCGCGAAGGCGCTGCGCCATCTTTTGTCGCTCGCGCACGTGCGAATCGAAGACCGGCCGACGGTGGAGGCCGCGCTCTCGCACTATGAAGCCGGGCTGGACTTCGCCGACGCGCTGCACCACGCAAGCTACCGCGAGTGCGAGGCGGTCGCCACGTTCGACGACCGCAAGTTCGCACGCCGCGCGAATCGGATCGGAGTGAGCCCGAAAGTAGTGCTGCCGAAGTAAACAGCCTCAGGGCAACGCCATCGACGAGCGGTCGTAGACGAGCGACACGGCCGCGTCGACAGGCGTGGGCGGAACGCTCGCCTCCCATTCCTTGTAGCGCGCTCTCATCGAAGCGAGGCGCTCCGGGTCGCGGCGCGCGAGATTGGCGCGCTCGCGCGAATCGCGCGCCAGATTGAAGAGGAACTCGTTCCCTTCGAGCGAAAGGTACTTCCAGTCGCCCGCGCGCATCGCTTTCTGGTCGCGGTATTTCGTGCGCCAGAAGAGCTCGCGCTGCCCGATGAGTTCCGGGGACTGGAGATTTTTCAGCAGCGACACGCCGTCGAGCGGATAGTCGGGATGAGCCGCTACGCCCGCGGCGTCCAGGAACGTCGCCACCCAATCCATCGTGATCGCGAGCTGCGGGCTCGCGCGCCCCGCCGGGATCCGCCCCGGCCAGCGCGCGATGAGCGGCACGCGGATCCCGCCCTCGAGAAGATCCATCTTGCCGCCCACCAGCGGCCAGTTGTCCGAGTAGCGCTCGCCGCCGTTGTCGCTGGTGAAGACGACCAGCGTGCTGTCGTCGGCCCCGATGCGGCGTAGCGCGCCGAATACCGCCCCGATGCCCTCGTCCATGTGCCGGATCATGGTGCGGTAGGCCTCCACCGAGCCGCCGTCGAGGTGCGTCAGCGCGCGGTGGATGCGCCCCGACTCGGCCTCGTCGGCGCGCGTCTCCCACGGCCAGTGCGGCGCCGTGTAGTGGAGCGAGAGCAGGAACGGGGATTTCGATCCTTTCTGCCGTTCGATGAACTCGACCGCGCGCTGGGAGAGGATGTCGGTGAGGTATCCCTTGCGGCGCACTTCCGTTTCGCCCTCGTACAGGTCGTGCACGCCGGCCGGGTCGCAATGGGTGAAGTAGTCCACGCCGCCGGCGAGAATCCCGAAAAACTCCCGGTAGCCGCTGCGCAGCGGCCCGAATTCCGGCGGAAAGCCGAGATGCCATTTGCCGACGAGCGCCGTCGCGTAGCCCGCGTCGCGCAGCAGCGATGGAAGCGTCGGATCTCCGGGCGGGAGCCCCAGGATGCTGCTGCCGCGCGCGCGGCTGGCGATCGGCTCGTCCGCGCCGCCGCGCAGCCGGTACTGCCAGCGCCCGGTGATGAGCGCGAAGCGCGTCGGGGAGCACACCGGCGAATTGGCGTAGCCGTCGGTGAAGCGCAATCCTTCAGCCGCCATGCGGTCGAGCGCGGGCGAGCAGGACGGCGCCCGCCCGCCGTAGCAGCCCAAGTCGGCGTGGCCGAGATCGTCGGCCAGGATGAAGATGAAGTTGGGACGCGCCAAGCCTATTGGCCGGGCTTGAAGCCAGAAGCCCGGATCACCGGGCCCCACTTGTCGTAGTCCGCCTTGTGGATCGCGGCCAGCTCCGCCGGCCCCAGGCCGGTCGGCTCGAGCCCCATGCCTTCCAGCTTCTGCCTGACCGCCGGGTCGCGCACCGCGGCGATCGCCGCCTGCGAAAACCGCTCCATCATCTGCTTCGGGGTGCCGGCCGGCGCGAACAGCGCGGTCCACGCCTCGCCGTCCACGTCGTAGCCTTGCTCCTTGAAGGTCGGCACATTGGGGAACGCCGGCCTGCGCGTCTTGGCGGCGACTGCGAGCAGGCGCGCCCTGCCCTGTTTCTCCAGGTTGGCGACGTCGGCGGTCACGGTGATGATTGCGGCGATCTGCCCGCCGGCGAGCGCCTGCATGGCCGGTGCGGTGCCTTTGTACGCCACGTGCGTCATGCCGATCCCCGCCGCGTTTCCGAGCATCACGCCGATGAAGTGCGGGATGCTCCCCGGCGCGGCCGAGGCGTAATAGCCGGCCTTGGGGTCCTTCTTCACCAACGCCACGTACTCGGCGAGGGTCTGCGCCGGGAGGCTTGCGGAAACGCCGAACGCGCTGTGGAAGCTGTACACGTGCGCCACCGGCGTGAAGTCCTTGAACGCGTCGTAGCGCAGCTTGCCCGCGAACGAGTGCGGGTAGATCGCCATCGTCGCCACCGGGGTCATGAGCAGCGTGTTTCCGTCGGGCGCTGCCGCCTTCACGGTGTCGTTCGCGATCTGGCCCCCTGCGCCGACCTTGTTCTCGACGATCACCGGCCGGCCGAGGCCCTGGCGCATGTGATCGGCGACCAGCCGGGTCGCGATGTCGAGCGAGGCGCCGGCGGGGAAGCCGAGGACGATGCGCAGCGGGCCCTCCTGGGCGATCGCAGACGTGGCGAAGAGGCAAAGTGCCGCGACGACAATTGTTCGAAACATGGTTCCTCCCCGATCTGCGGACTCAGAGCATCGTAGCAGCCGAGAGCTTACCTGTCGCCGGGTCCGCCCCACAACCACGCCGCGCCGCGCACGCCGCTCGAATCGCCGTGCAGGTGCTTCACGAGCCGGGTGGCGACATCGTCGGAGAAGACATATTCGCCCCACAGGCGCGGCACTCCCGTATAGAGGCGTTCGATGTTGGACATTCCGCCGCCGAGCACGACGACATCCGGATCGAGCACGTTGATCACACCCGCGAGCGCACGGGCGAGCCGCTCTTCATAGCGAGCCAGCGTCTCTTCGTTCCCGCCCGCGACGATTTCCTCGGGAGTGAGCGTCTGCCCGGTCGCCGCGGCATGGTCGCGAGCGAGCCCGGGGCCGGAGAGGTAGGTCTCGATGCAGCCCTCGCGGCCGCAGTAGCACTTCGGAAGCGGCAGATCGGCGCCGTGCGGCAGCGGCAGCGGGTTGTGTCCCCATTCGCCGGCGATCGCGTTCGGGCCTTCGAGCACCCGGCCGTTCACGACGATGCCGCCGCCCACGCCGGTTCCGAGAATCACGCCGAATACCACTCGGTCGCCCCTGCCCGCCCCGTCCATCGCCTCGGAAAGCGCGAAGCAGTTCGCGTCGTTCGCGAGGCGTACCTCCCGGCCGATCGCTGCCTCCAGGTCCTGCTTCAGCGGCTTGCCGATGAGCCAGGTCGAGTTGGCGTTCTTGACCAGGCCGGTGACGCGCGACAGTGCGCCCGGGATTCCGATGCCCACGTTTCCTTCCCCGGCTTCACGAACCAGCGCGGCGACCGCGGCGACGGTCGCCCGGTAATCGCCGCGTGGCGTCGCAACCCGTTTTCGCCACGTTTCTCCCCCCGCTGCATCCAGCGCCAGCGCCTCGATCTTGGTGCCGCCGAGATCGATCCCGATCCGCATCAAGCTAGCGCCGGTTCAGCGTCCAGTCGAACTCGGCGTACTGCAGCTTCACCCGCCCGCGCCGGCGGTCGATCAGGTCGACCGTCGCGTCGTCCTGGCGCGCGAGGACGAACTCGAGCACCCCGCGCTCGCCGCCGAAGTCGTCCGGGTACCACTGGAAGATCTTCGGCACCACCACCAGAGCGCCGTCCTTGCCGACCCGCACGCTGCGCCCGAGGTAATCGAGGGCGGCCTCCTCCAGCTGCGCCTCGATCCGCTCGCCGTCGAACACGCGCAGCGCGGGGGACGAGCGGCAGGCGGTGTACATGGCGAAGTGCATCCGCTCGTCGTAGGCGAGCGGCATGAAGGCGAGGCGCGGATCGCTCTTTTTCATCTGCGCGCGCATGCGCGCGTATTTCGCCGCGTTGCCGCGCAGCAGCCCATGCTCGATGTCGTCCAGCGAGAAGGTGTGACCGCCCACGCGCGCGCGCTGGCGATCGAAAAATCCTTCCGTCTCGAGCGTGTTCCCCGTCAACTCGATCTCGCGCGCGTCGCGCAGCACGCAGGCGTTGTACGCGTTCAGCCAGAATGCCGTCTGCGCCGGGATGCGCAGCTTGCGCGGGTCGAATTCGAGCAGCGACCCCAGGCTCGCGGCCAGGTGGCCGTGCTCGCGCGAGGCGGCGAACGAAGCGTAGTCGCACGCGGTCCCGCTCGCGTCGAAATAGGCGGCGCGTACCGACTCGAGCGCGCTTGCGAGCTGCTCGTGCACTGCGATCCCCTCCCCAGGCAAGATTCTAGACCTCGCTACAATTGGCTGAAAGCGTGACAGCGGCGTGAACCGGCTCGGAACCTGGGACTACGTGATCGTCGGCGCGGGCAGCGCCGGCTGCCTGCTCGCCAATCGCCTGTCCGCGCGTCCGGACACCACCGTGCTGCTGCTCGAGGCGGGCGGCAGGGACGACTGGTTCTGGATCCCGATCCCGGTCGGCTACCTCTACACCATCGCCAATCCGCGCACCGACTGGTGCTACAGGACCGAGCCCGACGAGCACCTCGCGGGGCGCTCGATCCACTACGCGCGCGGCCGCGTGCTCGGCGGCTGTTCCACGATCAACGCCATGATCTACATGCGCGGCCAGAAGGAAGACTGGGACTACTGGGCGTCGCTGGGCAACCGCGGCTGGGGCTGGCAGGACGTACTGCCGATTTTCCGCTCGCTCGAGGACTACCAGCACGGCGAGCAGGACGGCTACGGCGCGGGCGGCGAGCTGCGCGTCGAGGACCCGCGCGTCTCCTGGGAGATCGTCGACGCCTGGCGTGCGGCCGCGGCCGAGTGCGGCATCCCGCCCGTGAAGGCGTTCAACGGCGGCGACAACTTCGGCTGCGCGTATTTCCAGATGAACCAGAAGCGCGGCCGGCGCTGGAGCGCGACCGATGCTTTTCTCAAGCCCGTGCGTCATCGGAAGAATTTGACCGTTGTGACCGGTGCGCTGGTGTCCAGGCTGCGTTTGGAGGGCCGCAGGGCGCTGGGGGTGGAGTTTCGCGCCGGCGGCGAGGGGCGCTTTGCCGAAGCGAGGCTCGAGACCGTCCTCGCCGCCGGCGCGATCGGGTCACCCCAACTGCTACAGCTCTCCGGCGTGGGCCCTGCCGAACTCCTTCGCAAACACGGCATCCCGGTCGTCCACCATCTCCCGGGCGTCGGCGAAAACCTGCACGATCACCTGCAGATCCGCATGCAGTACAAGGTGAAGAACGTCCGGACGCTGAACGAGCGGGCGAACAGCCTCTTCGGCAAGGCGGCGATGGGGCTGGAGTACCTTTTTTTTCGCACCGGGCCGCTCACCATGCCGCCCTCGCAGGCCGGCGCATTTGCCAGGAGCGATCCGTCGCAGCCGACGCCGAACATCGAGTGGCACGTGCAGCCGCTCTCGCTCGACAAGTTCGGCGATCCGCTGCACCCGTTCCCCGCCATCACCCCGAGCGTGTGCAACCTGCGCCCGAGCTCGCGCGGCTGGCTGAGGATCAAGTCGCCCGACCCGGCGGCCTACCCGGAAATCAAGCTGAATTACCTCTCGACCGAGGACGATCGCCGGGTGGCGGTGGAGGGGATGCGCTTCACGCGGCGCATCATGGCGGCGAAGGCGCTCGAAAAATACGCGCCGGAGGAGTTCCGACCCGGCCCGGAAATCCAGTCGGATGAGGCGCTTGAAAGGGCCGCCGGCGAGCTCGGCACCACCATCTTCCACCCGGTCGGCACCTGCAAGATGGGGAACGACGCCATGGCGGTGGTGGACGACAAGCTGCGCGTGCGGGGAATCGAGCGCCTGCGCGTGATCGACGCCTCGATCATGCCGCGGATCACCTCGGGCAACACCAATGCGCCGACCTATGTGATCGCCGAGATGGGGGCCCGGGCGATCTTGAAACTCTGACGCCTCTCCCCTATCTAAGGGGCTGACCAAGGAGAACTTTTGATGAAGCGGATCGTCCTTTTCCTCGCCACCAACATCGCCGTCCTGCTGCTGCTGTCGGTGGTCATCAGCGTGCTCGGCCTGGATCGCTGGTTGACGGCCGAGGGCATCGACTACCAGCAACTGCTGGCGTTCTCGGCAGTGCTCGGTTTCGGCGGCGCCTTCATCTCGCTGCTGATATCGAAAACAATCGCCAAGTGGTCGACCGGCGCGCAGCTGATCGACGGCTCGGAGGGCACGACGCAGTACTGGCTGGTGCAGACGGTGCAGAAGCTCGCCGAGCGGGCCGGCATCGGCATGCCGGAAGTCGCGGTCTACGAGGGTCCGCCGAACGCCTTCGCGACCGGGGCGTTCAAGAATTCGGCGCTGGTCGCGGTCTCGAGCGGCCTCGTGGAATCCATGAGCCGCGAGGAGGTCGAGGCGGTGCTCGGGCACGAGATCTCGCACGTCGCCAACGGCGACATGGTGACCCTCACCCTCATCCAGGGGGTTCTCAACACCTTCGTCGTGTTCCTGTCGCGCGTCATCGGCTTCATCGTCGACCGGGCGATTTTCCGCACCGAGCGCGGCATCGGGCCGGGCTTCTATATCACCATGATCGTGTCGCAGATCCTGCTCGGCGTGCTCGCCTCGATCATCGTCGCCTGGTTCTCGCGCCGGCGCGAGTTCCGTGCCGACGCCGGCTCGGCCGGGCTGCTCGGCTCGCCGCGGCCGATGATCGCCGCTCTCGCGCGCCTCGGCGGACTGGAGCCGGGCGCGCTGCCGCAGTCGTTCAAGTCCTCGGGCATCAGCAGCCGCCCGGGGATGATGGCGCTTTTCTCCACGCACCCGCCGGTCGAGGAGCGGATCGCGGCGCTGCAGAACCGGGGCTGAACCCGGCAGCCGTCGGGTGCGCCGCCCTGCGCGCGCCTGGCGCAGAGGGAGGGGATGAATGTCGCGGTTCCGCCAGTTCTTCGGCGCATTCTGGTACGCGGCCCGCTGGCCTCACTTCGCCAGGATGCTTTTCATCATCTTGTCCGGGCTGTTCCTCGCCGGCGGCGGCGCCATCCTGCTCACGAGACCGTACCTGCCCGACAAGCCCGAGCGTCTCGGTTTCGATGCAGTGATGAACCTGCTCGGCGAGTCCTCGCCGCGCTACGTGGAATTCGAAGCCGGACTCGATTTCTCGAAGAAGATCTACGACACCGGCTGGGTGCCTTACTGGGGGCACTGCCCGCCGGCGGAAATCCATCCCCTGCCGCCTCGCGAGGCGCCTTCGAGCGCATTCGAGAAGCTTGTCGGATGCAGGGTGACGCTCACCGGGCCGCTCAAGCCGGCAGGTCGCCTCGCTTTGCGCAAAGAGCAACGCGTGCTCGCCGAGCTTCCCGGAACGAAAGTGCGGATTCTGGTGGCCTCGGAGGCTTTCGAGGAAGGGGATTCCCGCGAAGCGCAGTGGCTCGCGAAAGGCTCCTACGGCGGGGTCCTCTCCACCTACGAGCAGGCGATGGTCGCGTGGCAGGCGGGCAAAGCGGCGCCGAAGGCCGCATCGTTCATCATCCACGACGGCAGCGATCGCTTCTCCGACGAAAAATCGCGCGCGCAGCGCAGCTCGTACTTCTGGGTGCCGGTCGAAGGAAGCCGCCAATCCATGTTCGTCCGGGCAACCCCCGAGCTGGAGAAGAGCTTCACGGGTTCCATCGCCGGGGTGCTGCAGCCGCTCGAGCGTTCGGACCCGAAGACGAGGAACAGGGGTTACGGCCACTTCAGCGTCGTGACCGGGCAGCCGTTGCCCGCGCGCTACGGTCTCGTCCAGTACCGGACAGCGAAGGAATACAACGACGCCGAGATCGGGGTAGGCTGGCCCTTTGTGCTGTTCGGCGCGCTGATCGCCGCCGCCGGGCTTGCGGGGCTCGTCGTATTCATCGCGGCCCCGGGGCTCATCTTCGACGCTTGGAAGCGGGCGTTCGAGGAGGTTCGCGGGCAATCGAAGCGCTGAGACGCCTCAAGCCGGCCAGGGCCCGAAGCGCCGCACCTGCGGCTCCCGGCCGTGGCGGACCCGGTACGCCGCCTCGACCTCGGCGTACGCTGGCCAGGGCCCGTCGCGCATCGCCTCCATGATCGGAAACGCCCAGGCCGCGTTCGCTCTTTCGAAGTCCTCGCGATGACGGCCGAGCGCATTCCCGGCGTCGCAGTCGTGACCCCAGACGTAGTCCCTCGAGTAGCCGCCGGCCACGGCGAACGGCAGGACCACGTCGTTCGGACGGAAAGAGGCTTCGAGATCGCCGGCGCTGCCGAGCACCAGCTTTGCCACCCCGTCCGCGCTCGCGTCGATCGGGCGCTCGTCCGCGGCGGCCGGCAGTATCGCGACCAGCGCCCCGCGGCCGAGCGAGCGCGCCGTCGCGCGCGGCCAGCAACCGTCCCGATCGAGGATCAAGGCGTCGGCGCCGGCATCGAGCAGGAGCCGCACCGTCTCCACGATCGCCGCCGGCTCGGCGTGGCCGGTCCTCACCGCAACCTGCAACGGGGTCAGACCGTGCGAGCGCGCCTGCGCATTCAGGTCTGCGCCGGCATCGAGCAGCAGCCGCGCCGCCGCCGCCCGGCCGTGCCAGGCCGCGCGGTGCAGCGGCGGCTCGCCCCGCTCGTCTCCGCCGGGCAGCGCGCCGGCATCGATCAGCCCGCGCGCCAGCACGACGTCGCCGATCTGCGCCGCCCCCCGCAGCGCCTCGGTGAGCGCCGCCACGTCCACGCCTTCGGCAATCAGCTTCCACGCTCGGGCGTGGTCGCCGTGGATGGCGGCGACCGCGAGCGCTCGCCCGGCCGGCGCGGCCTTCGCGCCCATGCGGGCGCGCAGGAGGTCGATGAGCGAGAGATCGTGGGAGATGCGCAGCGCGAAGTCGAGCGGCGTGTCGCCGCCGCTCGCGCGCGCGTCCACCTGCGCGCCGTGCGCCAGCAGCGCCTGCACCACGTCGAGCCGCCCGGCGGCGCACGCCGCGTGATGCAGCGCGGTGCGCCCGACGTCGTCGGCCTGGTCGACGCGCGCGCCTCGCGCGAGCAGCATGCGCACCATGTCGCTGCCGCGCTCCGCCGAAACGGCGCGCATCAGCGCGGTCTCGCCCGCTTCGATGACGGTGTTCGGGTCGGCGCCGGCGGCGAGCGCCCGCCGCACGGCGATGGCGTCGCCGCCGAGTACGGCGTCGATCAAGCGAGCGTCGATGCCGCGTCGGGATGGCACCGTGCAAGGCCGCCGCTAGTTCTTGCGCTGTTTGAGGTGGTCTTCCACGCGGTCGGCGAACTCATCCAGCTCCTGCGGCTTCTCCTTGAGGACGTGCGCGAGGATGCCCAGGTCCACCTGCAGATATCCGTGCACAAGGACGTTGCGGAACCCCGCCATCGGCCGCAGGCGCGACGCGAAGTCGGCGGGAAGCACGGCAAGCTCGGCAAGCCGGTCGATCGCCGTGGCGTAGTCCGGCGAGTCGAGTCCGGAAGCCGCGGCGAGGTGCGTCGCGATATCCAGCACGTTCTGCGCGCAGAGCTGAAGGCCGCGCTCGACCGTCCAGCGGAGGTCCGCATTCGCGCGCAGCTCCTGCGCCGTGCACCCGGCATGCCGGCGAAGGTTCGTCAGCGCTTCGCGAAGCGCCGCAAGGTGCCTGCGGACGACTTCCGGGTCCGCCTGCCCGCCGGTCACCGCGCGCGGCTCAGGGCCGCCCGTCGCGCGCTTTCGATCTTCGCGAGTTGGGGCAGGAAGTCGCAGTAGCGCGACAGCGCATAGCCTTCGCGCGTCGTCGTCGCTCGCAGGTCGCGCGCCAGGATGCGCCGGCCGTCGCGCAGGACGCGGTGGTAAAGCAGCGGCGGAGCGCGGTTCAGCACCACCACGTCGATCTCGTTCGTGCCGAGCGCCGACATCAGGTGAGCGGTGAGCTCGGCCGCGTAACCGTAGTGCGAACCGACGGCACGGCCTTCGTCGACGTATACGGCAATGTCGATGTCGCTATGTGGCTGCGCACGCCCGGTGGCCTGAGATCCGTACAAATACGCTTCCAGGACCTCCGTGCGCGGCGCGAGCGCCTGCTCGAGCCTGTGCTCGAGGTTGGCGACGGCGAAGACTGGACGAACCGAGCTCACTTGATTTCCGATCTGCAAATGGCGCTTAAAGCAACATGATACCTCCGCGCTCGGCTGCTCACGTTCTTTCGGCGCTTGCCTTCACTCCTCCTCCGGATCAACTGTCTGTTCCAGCATACGCCCTGGAATCCGCGCCTGCCAATGAACGCTCCATGCAGCCCGGCCTTGTCCGCAGGCTGCCGATTGTGTAGAAGATCACTCATGGCTACCAACCTGTCACTCGATCCCGAGCTGATCGAGCGCGCCGTGGAAGTGAGCGGCGAGCGGACCAAAAAGGCCGCGGTCACCCGCGCGCTGGAGGAGTTCATCGCCCGTCGCGGGCAGAAGCGCCTGGCCGAATTGATGGGCAAGCTCGAGTGGGACAAGTCGTTCGACTGCAAGACTGAACGCTCGCGCGGGTGAGCTTGCCCCGCTGGCCGCGCCGCGCGAGGCGCTCCCGCCGCCTGTGAAGCTCGCGCTCGTCTACCTCCTCACGGTGCTCGCCCACGTCGGCCTCACCGGCGGGCGCGTCACCACCGCCCTCTACGCGATCGCGCTCGACGCGAGCCCGCTCACCGTCGGACTCCTCATGTCGCTCTTCGCGCTGCTGCCGATGATCTTCGCGGTCAAGGCCGGGCGCATGATCGACCGCATCGGAGCGGCGCGTCCGATGGCCTGGGCGGCGGGCGCGGTCGTGCTCGGTTTGCTGGTGCCTTTCGCCTGGCCCTCGCTCGCGGCGCTCTACCTGTCCTCGGTCGTCATCGGCACCGCGTTCATGGTCTACCAGGTGGCGCTGAACAACGTGGTCGGCGCCCTGGGCGGTCCCGCCGAGCGCGCATCGAACTTCGCCTGGCTCGCGCTCGGCTTTTCCAGCGGGGCGCTCGCCGGGCCGCTGCTCGCCGGATTCGCGATCGACGGCATCGGCCACCGCGCCGCGTTCCTGCT
>Ga0156285_1035_pt1 | contig 23802 bp, 28 predicted proteins | sample RifCSPlowO2_12_FD_107934 | JGI IMG/M metagenome (GOLD analysis project Ga0156285, IMG submission 107934) | Betaproteobacteria bacterium RIFCSPLOWO2_12_FULL_68_20 | reverse complement strand
CTCGATGCCCAGGCCGCGCGCGCCGAACTTGCGCGCCGCCTCGATCACGATGCGGCCGTCGCCCGAGCCCAGATCGATCACGAAATCCCCGGGCCCGGTGCCGGCGAGCCGCAGCATGCGCTCCACGACCTCCGCGGGCGTGGTGATGAACGGCGCCTGCTCGACTTCCTGGGCGCGCGCCGAGAGCGCGAGCATTGCGAGCGCGAACGCTGCGCCGGCGCAACCCGTCTTCAAGGCCGCGCCTGCGCGCGCGGCGCGCCGGCGTCCGTCATCATGGCCTCGATCGTCGCACGCACGCGGTCGCTCGACCAGTCGAGCTCGCCGAAGAAGCTGTAGCGGATCGCGCCGTCCGGCCCGACCACGTAGCTCGCGGGAAGGATGCGCGCTCCCCAGGCTTTCGTGACGCGCGTATCGCGGTCGAGCAGCAGCGCAAACCCGACCGGCACCTTCGCGGCAAAGCCGCGCGCGGCGCGCGCGCCCTCGCCGACGTTCACCGCGAGCACCGCGAAGGGCCTGCCCTCGAGCGCCTTTCGCAAGCGTTCGATAGAGGGCATCTCCACCCGGCAAGGCGTGCACCAGGTCGCCCAGAAGTTCACCAGCACCACCTTGCCGCGGTAGTCGGCGAGCCGGTGCACCGTCCCGTCGAGGTCCTCGAGCTCGATTGCGGGCGCCGCGCCTCCGGTCCAGGGCTTGAGCGCCTGCGCCGACGCGGCAGCCGCCGCCGTGGCGAGCACGACGCCGAGCAGCAGCCGCGTCACGCCCTGATTTCGCGCGCGGTGATCTTGTACTCGAAACTCTCGGGCTCGAGCTGGTCGAGCCGCTCGCGGCCGGTCTCGCCGTTCGGGTACATGAGGAACGGCAGCCTCGGCCCCTTGGAGTTGGGCAGCGCGATGTCGTGTCCGAAGTTGTACGCGAGATAGTTCATTTCCCACGCGCCGAACAGGCGCGCGCGCGCCGCGATCACCTTGGGATCGCTCGCGGCGAGGTTGCCCGGCGGCTCCTCGAGCACCACCTTTCTCACGTCGGCCGGGTCGACCGGCACCCAGCCTGCGCCGTTCGCGAAAAACTCCGCGCGGCAGTGCTGCGCCTTGCTGACGACCGGCGAAGCCGTGCCGAGGCTCTTGTAGCCCCAACCCGAAGAGGCGACGCGAACGCCGTACACGTCGCGCGCCGGCACGCCGACCGCGCGCGCAAGCCCCACGTACAGCGCGTTCAGGTCCGCGCACTTGCCCCCGAGGTTTCCGGTCTCGAGCATCGCCTTGATGTCGCCGACGCCGCAGCCGCGTGTCTTCGGGTCGCGGAACGTGTTGTCCACGATCCACTCGTAGATCGCACGCGCTTTCTCCACGTCGGAGCGGCTGCCCTTCACGATCTTCAGTGCCGTTTCACGCACGATGCCGTCGGTGGCGACAAGCTCGGTGGCCTCCGTGTAGAACGCCCTCTCGGCAGCCGAGAGCCGTTCGGCGCCGGGATCCGGCCGAAGCGGATCCACGTCCCGGTCGCGTGTGGCGAAGCGGCTCGTCACCTCGACGAGCGGCGAGCGCTCGCCCGCGGGCCATTCGGCGTAGAGCATCGCTGCGCCGTACTTGCCGTCGCGCAGGATCTGCGCGCGCGACGCGTTGCCCGACCACTGGCTGCCGAGGTTGCGCTGCCAGTCGGTGTCCTGCGCGAGCGGCAGCGGCAGCCAGACGCGCGAGGCGCCCTCGGGCCACGCCACCTCGGCGCGGATGGTGACTTCGAACGTGTGCCAGCCGGCCGCGGCGAAAGAGTCGCGCCAGGGAAGCGGGGCTGCCGCGAACGCGGCGCCGGTCTTCAGGAAGGCTCTGCGGTCCATGCTTTCTCCTTTCGCGTCAATTGCGCGATCTGGTCAGACAGAGATTCAGCGGATATTGCGGGGAAGCAGGGAGAGGAAAGCGAGGCGTACGGAAGGTCGGTGCCGCTTTTCTCCCGGGCCCTCCGCGCAGGCTCGCGCAGGAGCGGCCGTCGCCCGCCTGGACGAACCCGATCATCACCGCGAGCGAACGCGAGCTGCGGGTGGTCAGGCGGGCGAGCAAATGCACCGGGTAACTCTACCCTCGGCATGCGTGGAGAACAACCCGGCGGATGCAGGGGTTTTCGCGCTGGATTCTATAATCCGACCGCCGGCATGACGTTCGCGAATTTCCTGCAGCTGGCGCCGCGCGAGGATCTCTGGATCTTCGGCTACGGCTCGCTCATGTGGGCGCCCGGGTTCCGCTATCGCGAGCGCTGGCCGGCGTTCGTCCACGGTTACCACCGCTCGCTGTGCGTCTATTCGCACCGCTATCGCGGCACGCCGAAGCGCCCCGGCCTGGTGGTCGGGCTGTGCCCGGGCGGCTCCTGCTGGGGAATCGCGTACCGCGTCGCCGGCGCCCGGGCGCGCGGCGTGCTCGAATACCTGTGGCGCCGGGAAATGCGCAACCGCGTCTACGTGCCGCAATTCGTCAGCGCGCGCACCGCCCGCGCCCGCGCCGTGCGGGCCCTCGCCTTCATCGCGAACGACGAGCACCCCCAGTTCGCCGGCGACCTGGACGCCGGCCGCATGGCGCGCCTGGTGGCGAACGGCTCGGGCGAGCGCGGCCACAACGTCGACTATCTTCGCCGCACGCTCGCTCACATGCACGAGCTCGGGGTGCCGGACCCGCATTTCGAGCGCGTGCTGCGCGACGCGCTCGCGTTGCGCGAGCGCAGGCGCACGCGCGAGAATCCCGGCAAATGAGCGCATCCCTCTGGCCGGCGCGGCTCGACCACCTGCGGCGCGACAGCGCCGACCCGCAGCGCCTGGCGAGCTTCTACGGCGAGCTGCTGGGCGATCGCGTCGAGCCGCTCGAAGGCGGCTGCTGGCTGGTGGCCGGGCGCGGGCGGCGGCTCGTGGTCGGCGGCGGTGCGGCGGGATCGGTGCCGTATTTCGCGCTACGAATGCAGGACGAGGCGCACCTCGCCGCATACGCGCGCGATCTCGAGCGCGCGGCGATCCGGTGCGTACCTTCGCCTTCTCCGCTGTTCGGCCCGGGCGCGTTCGCGGTGGCCGATCCCGACGGAAGGCGCGTGGTGTTCGGTTTGCCTCTCGAGCGCGACGACGGCCCAAACGGCCTTGCCGGCAGGCTCCAGCATTTCGTCTGCGCGACCGCCCGGCCGCAGGAGATGCTGGATTTCTATCGCGACCGCCTCGGCATGGTGGAATCGGATCGCGTGCTGGAGGGAACCGAGCTCTCGGCCTCGTTCCTGCGCTCCGACCCCGAGCATCACAGCTTCGCGCTGTTCCGGGCGCCGGAGTCGCGGCCGGACCACCACTGCTACGAAACGACCGGCTGGCTGGACATCCGCGACTGGGCCGACCGCGTCGGACGGCTCGGCATCGCGCTGTGGTGGGGGCCCGGCCGCCACGGGCCGGGCAACAACCTGTTCTTCATGATCGAGGATCCCGACGGCCACAAGGTCGAGCTCTCGGCCGAGCTGGAGCTGATGCCGAAGGAGATGGCGTGGCGCACCTGGCCCCACGAGCAGCGCACGCTCAACCTGTGGGGCTCGGCCTGGATGAGGTCCTGAGGGCGCGCGCCATGCGCTCGAGCGCCTGCTCGAGCCGGGCGCGCTGGGTGCCGAAGTTCAGCCGCACGAACGCCGCATCGCCGAACTGGGCGCCGGGCGAGAGCGCGACGCCGTGCGCGAGGAAATGCGCGTGCGCGTCCGCAACGCCCGATCCCGAGCAGTCGATCCACGCGAGATACGTCGCCTCCACGTGCGCCATCGAGAGGCCGGGGAGCGAACCGATGGCACGCTCGACGAGATCGCGGTTCGCGCGCAGGTACTCGACCTGCGCCGCCAGCCAGGTGTCGCCGCCGCGGTACGCCGCGAGCGCCGCGGCGTAGCCGAACACTGAAGGGGAATGCACCACGTGCGCGATCACGTCGGCGGAGAACGCGCGGCGCAGCTCGGCATCCTCGATGACCGCCCAGCCGCAGCCCGCGCCGGGAAAGCCGAACGCCTTGTTCGGCGAGGCGAGCGTCACCGTGCGCCGCGATATTTCGGGCGCGAGGCTCGCGATCGGCACGTGCGGCTCGCCGGCGTCGAGCAGCAGCTCGGCGTGGATCTCGTCGGAGCAGATGACGAGGTCGTGGGCCTCGGCGAAGCCGGCGAGGCGCTCGAGCTCCGGGCGCGTGAAGATCGTGCCGCCCGGATTCTGCGGGTTGCAAAGGTAAAGCAGCCTCGAGTTCGGCCGCACAGCCGCGGCGAGCCGCTCCTCGTCCCAGACCCACCGCCCCGAGGCGAGCACGAGCGGCACGTCGCTGCGCGAGCGCGGCGCGAGCTCGACCGCGCGCTTGAAGTGCTGGTAGACCGGCGTCGGCACGAGCGCGTGCCCGTCGGCGGGAACGAGGTGGCGCGCGGCGAGGTGCAGTCCCGGCACGACGCCCGGCAGGAACACGATCCACGACGGATCGATGCGCCAGCGGTAGAGGCGCGCCATGCGCCCGACGATCGCCTCGCGCAGCTCGTCCGGCGCGTTCGTGTAGCCGAGAACGCCGTGCTCGACGCGCGCGGCGAGCGCCTCGAGCACCGCGGGCGGCGCGCGAAAATCCGTGTCGGCGACCCACAGCGGGATCACGTCGCGCCCCGCGTAGCGGTCCCAGCGCAGGCTCCAGGTCCCCGAGCGCTCGACCGGCGCGTCGAAATCGAAAAGTGGGGTCAGATCAACATTTCCTCGACGAGGCATTATTATCAGCGGGCGACGATGGAAATGTTGATCTGACCCCATTAAAAAAACGCCGGGCGCGAGGCCCGGCGTCAGTCGAAAGTGCGCGAAGCTATTTCTTCTTCGTCTTGCCCATTTCGTCTTGTTCTAGCTCGTCTCCCGCGCCCTCCTCCTCCTCTTGATCCTTCTGCTCCTCAATCCGCTTGAACGGGTCTTCCTCGAGGCGGTTGGCGCTGTCGTCCACTTCCTCGGTCTTGATGGCACGCGACTCCTCCTGCAACAGCTCCGGGAACGAGGTCGCGATCTGCGGGAACGCCACGATCAGCGTGATCGCGATGACCTGCAGGATCATGAATTCGAGCATGCCCTTGTAGATGGTCGCGAGCGACCAGGCTTTCACCACCTGGCGCAGGTAATAGGCCGACATCGCCACCGGCGGCGACAGGAACGCGGTCTGCAGCGTCACTGCCACCAGGGCGCCGAACCAGACCATCACCATCTCGGGCGCGATGCCGAGCGAGACGCTGAGCTGCGGTTTGAGGGCAGCCATCACCGGGTAGAAGATCGGCAGGAACACCAGGATGATCGCCGGCCACTCGAACGGCCAGCCGAGCAGGAAGATCAGGACCAGCACCATGATCAGCATCATCACGGGGGAGAACGGCAGCGCGAGCAAGGTCTCGGTGATCCAGTTCGCGGTGCCGAGGCGCGCGAACACCGCGCCGAAGATGTTGGAGGTCATCGCGAGCAGCAGCACCATGCTCGAGGTGGCGGTGGTCGAGAGCACGGCGCGCTTCACGCCGCCGTACGAAAGCCTGCCGTAGGCGCCGGCGAGGATGAGGGCACCCAGCGCGCCGATTCCCGAGGCCTCGGTCGGAGTGGCGAGCCCCGCCAGGATCGAGCCGAGCGCGGCCGCGATCAGCGCGACGAGCGGCACCACGCCGATCAGGACCTCCTTGATCATCACCGGCATGCTGTGGATCCGCTCCTCCCTGGGCACCGGCGGGCCGAGCTTCGGATTGAGGAAGGAGCGCCCCAGCAGATACGTGAGGTACAGGCCGGCGAGCAGGAGCCCCGGCCCGAAGGCCGAGGCGTAAAGGTCGGCGACCGACACGCCGAGCACCGGTCCCATGACGATCAGCATCACCGAGGGCGGAATCAGGATCCCGAGCGTGCCGCCCGCGGTGATGCAGCCGGCCGACAGCTTCCCGTCGTAGCCGGTCTTGACCATGATAGGACTCGCCATGATCCCCAAGACCGTCACTGCCGCGCCAACGATCCCGGTCGCCATGGCGAAGATGGTGGCGGTGAGGATCACCACGGCGAACAGCGATCCGCGGATCGGCGCGAGAATGTTCCGCAATGCGACGAACAGCCGCTCCATCAGTCCCGCCTGCTCGGTGAGGAAGCCCATGAAGATGAACAGCGGCACCGCGGCAAGCAGCTCTTCCTTCATCAGGCCGATGGTCTGGAAATAGGCCAGGCTGAAGACCACTTCGCCGAGCCCGAAGTAGCCGAAGGTCAGCGCGAGGAAGAGCAGCGTGAACGAGATCGGAAAGCCGATGAAGATGGCGCCGATCATCACCACCAGCATCACCAGCCCGAGGAACGCCAGGCCGGTCATATCTCGACTTTCTCCTTGTGCTCGAGCTCGATGCCCCAGCGCGCCGCGTAGACGCTCTTGATCGATTCCGACACTCCCTGGATCAGCAGCAGCAGGCTGGCGAGCGGCACCACCATCTTGAACGGCCACAGGATCGGCCGCCACGGCGTCTGCTCCGAGGTTTCGTTGATCGAGAAGGCGTACCAGCCCTCGTCCCAGCTCACGAACAGGAAGACGATGAACGAGGGAAAGAAGAACACGAGGTACGCGGTCGAGTCGATGACGCCCCTGGTGCGGATCGACCACTTCTCGAAGAAGAAGTCGGTGCGGATGTGCGCTCCCTTGTGCAGCGCGTAGGCGGCGCCGAGCATGAAAATCGTGCCGTACAGCATGTAGGTGACGTCGAACGACCAGATGGTCGGCGCATCCATCGCGTAGCGCGAGAACACCTCGACGCTCACCGCGGCCATCAGCGGCACGTTGAGCCACGCGACCCAGGTTCCGGTCGTGTCGGTGAACTTGTCGATCAGGCGGACGAGCCGGATGTGGAACGGGACCGGATCAGCCATGGGAAGCAGAAAAAGAAAGGGGGCGGATCACCGCCCCCGTCATTCCATTGCGAGTGCTATTTCTTGCCCTTCACCGCGGGTTTCCTCTCGGGGAAGTAGTAATTCGCGGCGAATGAGTAGGGTGGGAAGTAGAAGCGCTTCGCCGGCACCACGATCGAGGCGTAGGCGCGCTGCGAATCATGCGTTTTCTTGAAGAACGGGTTCTTCGCGCCCTCCTCCGCCGCGATCTTGTCCCAGGTTTTCAGGAACGCGATCAGGATATCCGGCGGCGTGCGCAGGATGCGGACGCCGTGCTTGGTCTGCAGCTCGGTGATCGCTTCGGCGTTCTGCTTCTGCCACTTCGCCCACCAGCGGTAGAACGTCTCGGTCGTCGCCGACTTGACCATCTCCTGGTGCTGCGGCGAGAGCCCTTTCCACACGTCGGCGTTGATCAGCAGCTCGGCAATGGTGACGTTCTCGTGCATGCCGGGCGTGTAGTGGTACTTCCAGACGTTCTGGAAGCCGAGCCTCAGGTCCTCGACGCCGCCGACCCATTCGGCGCAGTCGATCACGCCGCGCTGCGCCGCCGGGATGATCTCGCCCCCCGGCATGTTGACGGTCTGCATCCCCATCTTCTGGAACACTTCCGCGGCCATGCCGGTCTGCCGGCACTTCATGCCTTTGAAGTCGGCGAGGTTCTTGATCGGCCGCTTGAACCAGCCGAAGGCCTGCGGGCCTGCCGGCAGGATCGGGAACACCACCACGTTGAGCTTCAGCACCTTCTGGTAGAACTCGTTGTACAGGTCGAGCCCGCCGCCCTCGTACATCCAGCCCATGGCGTCCACGAAATCCATGCCGAACGTGCCGCCGGGGCCGCCGGTGAACAGCACCGCGGTCTTGTTCTTGCCGACCCAGTAGGCGGCCCACGAGTGCGCGCCGTCGAGCACCTTCTTGTGCGTGGCGTCGAGCACTTCGAACGCCGGCACCACCTGCCCGGCGGGCATCGTTTCGATCTTGAGCGTACCCCCCGAAAGCTTATTGACGCGGTCGGCGAAGAACGTGAAGTTCTCGTAGAGGGTGAGCGAGGCAGGCCAGGTCGCCTGCATCTTCAGATTGACCGCCTGCTGCGCGTGCGCGCCGACGGCGAACGTTGCGGCGGCCGCGAGCAGCACGGCCGAACGCGCGAATTGCCTCATGAGTCCCCTCCTCGTTTGGGTTTCGCTAGGCGAAATGCAGGGTACACGCTTGTTTTTTCTCGGTCAACCGAGAAAAAGGGCGGCCTGAGCCGCCCCTTTGCCAGTGCCAGCCGCGACCGCCTACTTGCCCTTGGCCTTGGCCTTGGCCTTCGCTGCGGCCTTCGCCGCCGGCTTTTCCGGGAAGTAGTAGTTCGCCGCGAACGAGTACGGCGGGTACATGAAGCGCTTGGCCGGCACCACCTTCGAGGCGTAGTCGCGCTGCGAATCGAGAACCTTCTTGAAGAACGGGTTCTTCGCCGACTCCTCCGCCGCGATCACGTCCCAAGTCTTGAGGAAGGCGATCAGGATCTCGGGCGGCGTGCGCAGGATCTGCGTGCCGAACTTGGTGCGCATCTCTACGATCGCGTCCGCGTTCTGCTTCTGCCACTTCACCCCCCAGCGCACGAAGGTTTCGAGCGTCGCCGCGCGCACCACCTCCTGCTGCTGCGGCGTGAAGCTCTTCCACACATCGCCGTTGATGATGAGCTCGATAAACGAATTGTTTTCGTGCATACCGGGCGTGTAGTGATACTTCCACACCTGCGGCAGGCCGAGGCGCAGGTCCTCGATGCCGCCCACCCATTCGGCGCAATCGATCACGCCGCGCTGCGCCGAGGGCACGATTTCGCCGCCGGGCATGTTGACCGTCTGCATGCCCATGCGCTGGTAGATCTCGGCGACGATGCCGGTCTGCCGGCACTTCATGCCCTTGAAGTCGGCCAAGCTCTTGATCGGCCGCTTGAACCAGCCGAACGCCTGCGGGCTTACACCACCGATCGGGAACGCGATCACGTTGAGCTTGAGGATGTCGCGGTAGAACTCCCAGTACATGTCCATGCCGCCGCCTTCGTACATCCACCCCAAAAAGTCGAAATGGTCCATGCCGAACGGGCCGGCCGGCGTCGCCGAGAACAGCGTGGCCGTCTTGTTCTTGCCGACCCAGTAATAGGCGACACCGTGGCCGCCGTCGATCACCTTCTTGTGCGTGGCATCGAGAATCTCGAACGGCGGCACGATCTGACCCGCTGCGAGCGCCTCGATCTTGAGCTGGCCGCTCGTCAGCTTGTCGACGCGCTCGGCGAAGAACCTGAAGTTGTCCTGCAGCGTGAGGCTCGCCGGCCAGGTGGACTGCATCTTGAGGTTCTTCACCGCCGGCGCCTGCGCGCCGGCCGACGCGGCAAATCCCAGTGCGGCGGCGAGCGCCGTCAGCGCAAAGGTCTTGTGCAAAACGTGACGCATGGTTTCCTCCTCCCGAAGGGTGTGCGCAGGAAAGCGCTGCGGCGATGTTAGGACCGCCTCCCCGCGGTGTCAACGAATCGCCGGCTCACGAGATCTTGATCCGGGCGACTTTGCGCTTGCCGGCCTGCAGCACGAACGATCTTCCGGCCGGGAGCTTGAGGCCCCTGTCGGACACCCGCTCGCCGTCGATCTTCACCCCTCCTTGCTCGATCAGGCGGTTGGCCTCGGAAATGCTCGGCACGAAGCCAGCCAGTTTCAAGGTCTTGGTCACCGCCAGCCCGGCCTCCGGCGCCTTCAACGTGAGCTCCTGCATGTCCTCGGGAAGCCGGCCGTGGCGGAAGCGCTGCTCGAACTGCGCTTCGGCGTCGAGCGCCGCGCTTGCGCCGTGGAAGCGCGCGACCATCTCCTTCGCGAACAGCACCTTGATCTCGCGCGGATTGCGCCCGTCCTTCACCTCGTGCCGCCATTTGCTCACGCCCGGCGCCGGCTCGAACGACAGCAGCTCGATGTAGCGCCACATCAGATCGTCGGAGATCGACATCAGCTTGCCGAAGATCTCGCGCGGCGGCTCGGCGATGCCGACGTAGTTGCCCAGCGACTTCGACATCTTCTCCCTGCCGTCGAGGCCCTCGAGCAGCGGCATCGTGAGGACGCACTGGGGCTCCTGGCCGAAGTCCTTCTGCAGCTCGCGGCCGACCAGCAGGTTGAATTTCTGATCGGTGCCGCCGAGCTCGACGTCGGATTTCATCGCCACCGAGTCGTAGCCCTGCATGAGCGGATACAGCAGCTCGTGCACCGCGATCGGCCGATTGGACTTGAAGCGCTTCGCGAAATCGTCGCGCTCGAGCAGCCGCGCCACCGTGTAGCGCGCCGCGAGCCGGATCATGCCCTCGGCGCCGAGCTTGTCCGACCAGGCCGAATTGAACAGGATCTGCGTCTTTTCCGGGTCGAGGATCTTGAACACCTGCTTGCGGTAGGTTTGCGCGTTCGCCTCGATCTCATCGCGCGAAAGCGGCGGCCGGGTCTGGTTCTTGCCCGACGGATCCCCGATCATCCCGGTGAAGTCGCCGATCAGGAACTGCACCTGGTGGCCGAGCTCCTGGAAGTGGCGCAGCTTGTTGATCACCACGGTGTGGCCGAGATGCAGGTCAGGCGCGGTCGGATCGAGGCCGAGCTTGACGCGCAGCGTGCGCCCGCCGGCGAGCTTCCTCGCCAGCTCCTCCTCGACGATCAGCTCGTCGCAGCCGCGCCTGATCAGCTCCAGCGCTTCGCCAATGCGTGACTTATCCGTTTTGCGCCGCCGCTGTTCTTTGCTAGACTGCCGCAGACACCTGAATATCAAGGAATTCTAGCCGATCCATGGTTCGTCACACGCCGCTCGGGCGCGCGGCCGCCCTTCTCGCGCTCGCGGCTTCGGGCGTGGTGGCCGCGTTCGCGACCATCGCGCCGGCGCCGCAGGCCGAGCTTGCGCTCGCGAAGACCACCGTGCGCGAGGTCCTTCCCGTCGACGCCGAGGCTTCGCTCATTGCGCCGCCCGCATCGTACGTCCGCGAGGAGCGCTTCCGGCGCGGCGACACGCTCGCGGCATTTCTCGCCAGGCTGGGAATCGCCGACGCCCACATCGAGCGCCTGTTGCGGTTGCAGCCGCTCAGGCTGCTCAGCCCGGGGACGGACGTGATCGCAAAGCTGAGCCCCGAGGGCTCGCCTTTCGAGATCAGCTTTCTGGCGGGCCGCGACACGCTCTTCTGGATCGCGCCTCAGGGCGAACGCTTCGTCGTCGGCGAGGACCGCGCGCCGCTCGAGACGATCGCGGCGGTGAAATCGAGCTCGATCCGGTCCTCTCTCTTTGCTGCCACCGACGACGCAGGCATTCCCGACGCAATCGCGATCCAGCTCGCCGAAGTGTTCGGCGGCGACATCGATTTTCATCGCGACCTGCGCCAGGGCGATCGATTCAGCGTCGTCTACGAGATGCACATGCTCGCCGGCCGCCCGGTGCGAGCGGGCCGATTGCTTGCGGCGGAGTTCGTCAATCGCGGCAGGAGCTTTCGCGCCGTGCACTTCGCCGGCGCGGACGGCAAGGGCGGCTATTACACGCCCGAAGGCAAGAGCCTGCGCAAGGCGTTCCTGCGCTCGCCGCTCGAGCTCTCGCGCGTGAGCTCCGGCTTCGGCATGCGCGTCCATCCGATCCTCAGGAAGTGGCGCGCGCACCGCGGCATCGATTACGCGGCGCCCACGGGCACACGCGTGCGTTCGGTCGGCGACGGCGTGGTCGAGTTCGCCGGAGCGCGCGGCGGGTACGGGAACATGGTGATCCTGCGCCACCACGGCCAGTACAGCACCGTGTATGCGCACCTCAGCCGGATCGCGCGCGGCACAGTGCGCGGCGCGCGAGTCGCGCAGGGCGACGCGATCGGCTTCGTCGGGCAGACCGGCTGGGCGACGGGCCCGCACCTTCACTACGAGTTCCGCGTCGCCGGCGAGGCGCGCAATCCGTTGTCGGTCGCCATGCCGGCGGCGCGCCCGGTGGCGCTGCAGGAGATGGCGACGTTCCGCCGCCACGCCGAGCCGCTCGCCGCGCGCCTCGACCTTCTCGCCGGCAGCCGGCTCGCGCTGCTGGAGTGAGCCGCGAGCTGTACGTCGGCCTCATGTCGGGCACCAGCCTCGACGGGGTCGACGCGGCGCTTGCCGATCTCTCGGGCGCGCGGCCGGCGCTGCTCGCCGCCGTCCGCCATCCTTTCCCGCCCGCCCTGCGCGCCGAGCTGCTCGCCCTCAACTCCCCCGGCGGCAACGAGATCGAGCGCGCGGCGCTCGCCGCGATCGAGCTGGCACGGAAGTACGCAGCCGCGGTGCAGGAACTGCTGTCCCGGTCGGGAACGCCAGCCTCCGAGGTGCGGGCAATCGGCTGCCACGGCCAGACGGTGCGTCACCTGCCGCAGCGCGGTTTCAGCACGCAGATCGGCAACGCAGCGCTGCTCGCCGAGCTTTGCGGCATCGCGGTCGTCGCCGATTTCCGCAGCCGCGACATTGCCGCGGGCGGCGAGGGTGCCCCTCTCGTGCCGCCGTTTCACGCCGCGCTGTTCGCCAGCGGCACCGAGAGCCGGGCCGTCGTGAATGTCGGCGGCATCGCCAATCTTACGTGGCTCCCGGTCTCGGGCGCGGTCGCGGGATTCGATTGCGGCCCGGGCAACTGCCTGCTCGACCTGTGGGCGGCGCGCCATCTCGGAAAGGACTTCGACGAGGCGGGCGAGTGGGCTGCGGGCGGGAGCGTTGCCCCCGCCCTGCTCGAGAAATTCCTGGCCGAGCCGTTTTTCGCGCTGCCGCCGCCGAAAAGCACCGGGCGCGAAGTCTTCAACGCGACCTGGCTCGATGCGCGAGGCGTCGCCGGCGAGGACCCGCGCTCGGTCCAGGCGACGCTGCTCGAGCTCACCGCGCGCTCGATCGCCGATGCGTGCCGGCGCCGCTTCGCCGGCATGCAAAAGCTGATCGTGTGCGGCGGCGGCGCGCGCAATGACGCCCTGCTGCGGCGCCTCGCTGCGCTGCTGACGCCGCTCCCGGTGCAGACGAGCGATGCACACGGCATCGACGCCGAGCAGGTCGAGGCGGCGGCGTTCGCATGGCTGGCCAAACAGGCGCTCACCGGCGCGCCCGCGAGCCTCCCTTCGGTCACCGGGGCGCGCGGTGCGCGCGTGCTGGGCGCGATCTACCCGGGGTAGGCGCCTTCAGCCCCGGACCTTGCGTCCGAGCATGTTCACCATGAGATAGGGAAGATACTTGCGCCTGCCGCGCGGCGTGTCCGCGTATTCGGCCATCCTATTGTCGACCTCGCGGAAATCGCGCAGGTCGAGCGACACGATCTCCCCGCTCACGCTGGTCGAGTAAGCCGCGCTGACCCACTCGAACTGCTCGAACAGCGCCTGCACCGCGCGCGGCGAGAAACGGAAGAAGTCGTCGGGGTACGCGTGATAGCGCCATACCCAAGGCACCGAGAGGTACAGCGCCCCCCCTGTCTGCAGCAGGCGCGAGATGTTCTCGGCCATCAACCAGGGTCTGGGCGTATGCTCGAGCACCGAGCAGCAGATGGCGAGCGCGAAATGACCCTCCGGCAGCGCCCCCAGACCGGCGCTCAGGTCCGCCACCACGTCAACGCCCTTGCCCGGCTGCAGATCGGTGCCGATGTACTCGAGGCCGCGATAGAGATCGCGGAAGCTCGTGGTGCTGCCGTAATCCTTGGATCCGATTTCCACCACCGGCCCCTCGGCGCGGGGAACAAGCCTCTCGAGAAAGAGGCGCTGGTTGACGTCTCCCATGTCGCCGCCAAAAGGAAAGGGGGCCGAAGCCCCCTTTGTGACCCGCGATACGGCCGATCCGGATCTAGACCGAGAACGACGACCCGCAGCCGCAGGTGGATTGCGCGTTCGGGTTCTTGATCACGAACTGCGCGCCCTCGAGCCCTTCCTGGTAGTCGATTTCGGCGCCGGCCAGGTACTGGCAGCTCATCGGGTCGATGAGCAGCATCACGCCGTTTTTCTCCATCACGGCGTCGTCGTCGTTCTTCGCCTCGTCGAAGGTGAAACCGTACTGGAAGCCCGAGCAGCCGCCGCCGGTGACGAACACGCGCAGCTTCAGCTCCGGGTTGCCTTCCTCGTCGATCAACTGCTTGACCTTGTTCGCCGCGTTGTCGCTGAAGATCAGCGGCGCCGGCATTTCCGTGACTGCGTTCATCTGCATCCGCTCCTGTGTTGTGGCCGCTCAGCCGCCCGAGGCGAGCTTCAGCTCCACCCCTTTCGCCTCGACCCCGCCGTAGTGCACCAGGCGCCCCTCGACGACCGCGCCCTGCTGCATCTCGATGCTCTTGTAGTGCACGTCCCCTTTGACCTGCGAACTCGCCTGGAGTTCGAGCGTCTCGGTGGCGTTGACCGAGCCGTTGATGGTGCCGTTGACCACGATGTGCGCGGCCTGGACCTCGCCGTCGACGCGCGCAGCCTCCGAGATCACCAGCGTTCCGGGCTGATCCGGCAGCGCCGCGACGTTGCCGCGCACCATGCCGTCCACGCGCAGCCCGCCGCTGAAGAAGACGTTGCCCTCGATGCGCGTGGTGGCGCCGATCAGGCTGTCGATCCGGTTCTGCGGCTTGCTCGACTTGCCGAACATGGTGTTCGCCTCTTTACCTCAGCGTGACGGTGTGGGTCGCCTTCGGCTGCGGCGCGCCGGTCTCGTAGACCCGCACCTGCACGTTCTCGACCTTCGCCTTCGGGCTCACCCTGAACGTCCCTTCCACCCGCTGGAAGTACTTGAAAGCCAGCCGGAACGCGGACGCCCCGGCGTCCGCCTGCTCCGGGAAGCTCATCATAGCACTCCGGCCCCCTTCCGTCAGGCTCACGACGAGCTCGAGCCGCCCCTGGAAATCCCGCCCTCGCCGCGAGGTGGGCGTCAGCAGCAACAGGTGGTAGCGGTACTCCCCCGGCAGCACCTCCGGCTCGACCTTGAAGCGGTAGATCGAAAGCGCCTGCGCGCTGCGCGCCTCCGAGGACAGCATGTTCTCGAAGATCGCGAGCTCCTCGCGCAGGCGCGCATTTTCCTGCCCGAGCGTGCGGATTTGACGCGCGAGCTTCTGCTGCGCGGTGCGCTCGATGGAGACCCGGCTGTCGGCGGCGTTCGCCACCCCGCGCAGCTGCTCGAGCTCGGCGCGCGCCGCGTCGAGGCTGCGGCGCGTCTCGCCGAGCTGCCCGGTGATCTCGCTGCGATCGAAGCCGGCGAAGCGCCCGCCGGCGTCGTAAATCCATGCGGCCAGCAGCATCGCGGCCACGAGCAGCAGCGCGATCCCGAGCCAGCGCCAGTACCAGGGAATCTGGCCTCGCACCGCGACGCGCGGCGCCGCGATGCCGAAGCGCTGGCGAAGCTTGCCAAGCCGGCCGGCCATGCGCTACGGGACGACCGCAAGCTGCTCGAGCCCGGTCGTCTCGGGCAGCCCGAACATCAGGTTCATGTTCTGCACCGCCTGTCCCGAGGCGCCCTTGACGAGATTGTCGATGACCGAGAGCACGACCAGCGTGTCGGAGCGCGCGGAGCCTTCCGGCGGCCGGTGCACGGCGATGCGGCACAGGTTCGCGGCGCGCACCGAGCGCGTGTCCGGGTGGCTGCCCGGGGGCATCACGTCGACGAACGGCTCGCCCGCGAAGCGCTTTTCGTACAACCCCTGGAAATCGGCCTCCCTGGCGATCCGCGCGTAAAGCGTCGCATGGATGCCGCGGATGAGCGGCGTCAGGTGCGGGACGAACACCAGCCCCACCTCCCCGCCTGCGACGCCCGCCAGGCCCTGCCGGATCTCTGGCCAGTGGCGATGGCCGGGGACGTTGTAGGCCGCGAAGTTGTCGGATGCCTCGGAAAACGCCAGCTTCAGCTCGGCTTTTCTCCCCGCGCCGCTGACTCCCGACTTGGCATCGGCGACGAGATGCCCGCGATCCACCACGCCGGCTTCGAGAAGCGGCAGGAAGCCGAGCAGGATCGCGGTCGGATAGCAGCCGGGATTGGCCACCAGGCGCGCGCCTCGGATCCTTTCGCGGTTCAGCTCGCACAGGCCATACACCGCCTGGCTGATCAGCTCGGGCGCGGCGTGCTTCATCTTGTACCAGCGCTCCCATTCGGCCACGTCGCGCACGCGAAAATCGGCGGAGATGTCCACCACGCGCGCGCCGGCCTCGAGCAGCGCGCGCGCCTCGTTCATCGCCACGCCGTTCGGCGTGGCGAAAAAAACCACGTCGCAGCCACGCAGGGCGTTCGCGTCCGGCGCGGCGAACGCGAGCTCGACGCGGCCGCGCAGGCTGGGAAAGATCGCGGCGACCGGCGTTCCGGCCTCCTGGCGCGAGGTGACCGCTTTCAGCTCCACCTCGGGATGCTGCGCGAGCAGCCTCAGCAGCTCCGCGCCGCTGTACCCGGTCCCGCCTACGATGCCCGCCTTGATCATGTGTTTCCTGGCCCTGAAACAAAAAAGCCGCCCGAGGGCGGCTTTCCATCGACTCGTTTCCCGGTTCAGCGTTTCGAGTACTGCTTGCGCCGCCGCGCCTTGTGCAGGCCGACCTTCTTTCGCTCGACTTCGCGCGCGTCGCGCGTCACCAGCCGCGCCGCGCTCAAGGCCGGCTTCAGCCCCGCATCATACTCGATCAGCGCCCGCGTGATACCGTGGCGCACCGCGCCCGCCTGCCCGCTCTCGCCGCCGCCGTCCACGTTGGCCATGATGTCGAAGGCCGACAGGTTCTTCGTCACTTCGAGCGGCTGGCGCACGATCATGCGGCCGGTCTCGCGCGCGAAAAACTCGTCCACCGGCTTGCCGTTGACGGTGAACTGGCCGTTGCCGGGCTTGAGGAACACGCGCGCCACGGCGCTCTTGCGCCGCCCGGTGCCGTAGTAGTAATCGCCGACCATCGCTTTCCTCTCAGAGCTCCAGGACTTTCGGCTGCTGCGCCGAGTGCGGGTGCTCGCCGCCCGCGTACACCTTGAGCTTTCTCAGCATCGCGTAACCGAGCGGGCCTCTCGGCAGCATGCCCTTCACCGCGCGCTGCAGCACGCGCTCGGGATGCGCGGCATGCAGCTTGGCGAACGTGATCTCCTTGACGCCGCCCGGAAACCCGGTGTGGCTGTAGTATTTTTTCTTTTCCGCTTTTCTGCCCGTGACGCGAATCTTGGAGGCGTTCAGCACCACCACGTAGTCGCCGGTGTCGACGTGCGGCGTGTACTCGGGCTTGTGCTTGCCGCGCAGGCGCGCCGCGATCTGCGCCGCGAGCCGCCCCAGGATCTTGCCCTGCGCGTCCACCACCAGCCAGCCGTGCCGGAAATCGTGCGCCTTCGCCGTGAAAGTCGTCATTGCGTCGATGCGAAAAGGGTGCGGATTCTACTGCAAAAAAAAGCGCAACTCGCGAGAGTTGCGCCGAATCCACCAAAGGAGGAGGGTGGAGGAGACAATCGCTCGACGCTTCTTGCGAAGCGCTGCGATTCGATCAGCATTATTCCGGCCTCGATGCTGCGATGCAAGAGACAAGTGTTTATGAGGATATCGAACAAGCTTATTTATCCAAATGTCTTATCAACTCATTGATCGTACGCGATTATATGAAACGTAGTTGAAAATTCCAGCACAGGTTTGTGGAAAATTTCACTATTCTGAAGGTGACGAATGCTGCATGGCACAACCCATTGATCGGACGAAGGATCTCGGCATGGAATGCACCGTGCGCTGGACGGGCAACATGACCTTCCTCGCGGAGACCGCAAGCAACCACGTGGTCGCGATGGACGGCGCTCCCGAGGGGGGCGGACGCAATCTGGCGCCGCGGCCGATGGAAATGGTGCTCGCCGGCACCGGGGGCTGCACCGCCTACGACGTGGTGCTGATCCTCAGGAAGAGCGGGCAGGACGTCACCGGCTGCGAGGTGAAGCTCTCTTCCGAGCGCGCCGCCGCCGATCCGAAGGTGTTCACCAAGATCCACATGCATTTCACGCTGCGCGGCAGGAACCTCAAGCGCAACCTGGTCGAGCACGCGATCCGCTTGTCGCACGAGAAATACTGCTCGGCCTCGATCATGCTCGGCAAGACGGCGGAGATCACCAAGGACTTCGAGATTGCCGGGGAATGATCAGGTCTTGATCAAATAGCCGCAAGGCGCGAAGGTGAAGCCGAATTTCGCCTCGCGCGCCGCATCGGCGACCAGCTCTCCCGCATGCGTGGCGAGGTACTCTTCGAGCGCCTCGTACGGGCCCGGACCGAATTCCGGTCGCACGGGGTGGCCGTTGACGCAGGTGTCCTCGACTACGAGATAGTCCTCTCGCCGCAGCAGCGGCACCAGGAGCTCGAGCTCGCGCAGCACGTGCCGTTTGGTGTGGTCCGAATCGAGGATCGCGAAGAGCGGCCCCCGTTCGGGCGGCAACAGCCGCCTCACACGCTGCGCCATCTCGGCCGAAGCACTGTCCCCGACCAGGAATTCGATCCTCGGGTGGGCACGCAGCATGTTCGAGGCGGGATCAACATCGATGCTGATCACGCGCCCGCGCGCGCCGTTCAATTCGAGCAGGTCGGCGAAGAACAGCGCCGATCCCCCGTGCCGCGTGCCCGTCTCGAGCACCCAATCGATGCGCCTCTCGGCGAAGATTTCCTGGTAGTTCCACAGGTCGGTCGGCGCCTTCAGGATTCGCACGCCGCGGTAGTGCATCCCCTTCCAGATACCGCGGTTGTAGAACCACAGCAGATATTGCTCGCCGGCGGGATCCATCGCAGCGGGTGTCGGGTTCGGCATGTCGATTCGCTCCAGGGCTTCACGGTGCAATCGTACCGGCGATGGCTGCGGCCCAGTCGCGGGCGATCGCGTGGGGAGTATGGAGATTCTCGACCACGGACTGGCCCGCCCTGATCCGCTCCAGCGCATCTGCATTGCGCTCGGCAAACCAACGCAGCCCGGTACCGAGATCGTCGCCGACCCAGCCGCAATCGGCCAGCCCCTGGTAGGCGGGCAGCGGGTGCGCGATCACGAATCGCCCCGCCCAGATCGATTCGAGGAAGCGGTTCGGGCTCTTTACCGCCTTTCTCGGATCGTGAGGATTGGAAGGGATGACGACAGCGTTGCACTCGCGCAACTCCTCGAACAGGGCCGCCGTGGACCACGGTCGGAAACTGCAATCCCGCGCCGTTCCACGCCACGAATCGGCGAGCTCGGCTGCGAGCGCCTCCGCGCCGGCGCCGGGTGCGGTCACGAGCCTGAGCGAGTACGGCACCGCGCCGGCTGCCCGATCGAGCTGCGATATGCCCGAGCGCAGGGTGTCCAGATTGACCGGATGGCCGAACCAGAGCAGCGAAACCGGGCCGGCTGCCCCTGCCGGCGCGGCCACGCCTGGCTCCCCGCGCGGCCCCTCGACCGGATCGCTGATGGTCGTGACGGGAACCGGCGTCTGGGACCTCAATACCTCGGCAAGGCCGGCGGTGCTCGCGACGACCAGGTCGGCCGAGTTGGCGAGGGCGCGGTAGATCGGCCCACGCAACGGATCCGTGAAGTTGTCGTCGCTGTAGTCGGCGAGCACCCGCACGCCGCGTGCGCGAAGCTCCCGTATCGCTTCGAGCGCGCGTTCGGCTGCGGCGCCCAGCTCGGCTGCCGACGCGGCCAGCGGCTTTCCGATCACGACCGCGTTCGCGCCCGCCAAGCGAGCGAGCAGCGCGCGGCGACTGGGGTGCGACGCGAGCGATGCGACGACGCTGCTCCAGCCCAGGTGCGAAAGCCCCCGCGCCGGGATCGTCATCCGATATCGGACTGAAGCGACCAGCGAGGTCGGCCCCTGCGGCGTCCTCGTGAGAGGCGGGAAAGCGAGCCATACCACGCGCGGATTCGCTTGCGCGCCAGTACGCATCAGGCCTCGCCGGGCCAGCCGAAGACGAAGTCGTAGACCACCTGGGCGAGCACCACCGCGCCGAGCGACTGCAGGTACTCGGACGCGGCGAAGCGATCCAGGCCATAGCGCCCGCTGAACTCCTTCTGCTCGATGATCACCACCGGCCGGCAGCGCAGCAGCGTTTCGCGGGCGCCTTCGAGGACGAAGCGCTCATAGCCCTCGACATCCACCTTGATGAAGTCCACCTCGTCGAGCGAGAAGTCGTCGAGCCGCCTCATCGGGATCGTGCCGCTCGAATCCGGGCGCACGTGCGTCGCGCCGGTATTCTCCTGCGTCATCTCCAGGGCGATCGTCCCCTGCCGGCTGCCGAGCGCAACCCGGTGCAGAACGACGTTCTTCGCCCGCACGTTGCGCTCGAAGCAGTGAGCGAAGAGCTCGCTCGGCTCGAACGCGTGGACGTTACGGAAGGCGAGCGCCAGGTAAAAAGACCAGAACCCGACGTGCGCCCCGACATCGACCGCCACGCGCCGGTTGCTGCACAGCTCCACCGATCGGTTCAGGTGATCCGGCTGATACATGCGCCTGCCCTCGACCTTGGGCGCCTTCGACAGATATTCCGAGAAGTGCCGGTCCGAGCGCGGCAGCACCCAGCCGAACATGGATCGCGTCGCGGACATGCTTGAAACCGGTGGCCCGCCGGCTCAGGGTCGGCGCGGCGCGGCGGCGACGCGGCGCATCGACTCGAATTCGGCGAACCACTCCCCGGCGTAGTCGCAGTTCCGGTAGTCGTCGAAATACGGCCCGCCGAGGGTGAAGTGAACGATTTTCGCGGCCGGGTTGTACTCGTACTCGCCCACCAGCCAGTTCCACTCGGACGGCAGATCGCCGATTGCTGCGTCCTCGATCCAGGCGAAGCGGTGCAGATCGAGCCCGGGCGCCGAGTTGACGTACTCCGGCGTAAGCGCGCGGCAGCGCTCGTTGTTCAGGATCATCAGACTCGACCAGTTCTTGCGCGCGTACTTGGTCTGAATCTGATTGAGGAACTTGCGTTCGGTCTTCGGCACGTAGTCGTGCTTGCAGACGAGCACCGCCCTGTCGGGCTGGCGCTCGATCTCCACGGCCAGAGTGGCGATGTCGGCGCGGCACAGCATGTCGCAGTCCATGAATACAGACCAGCCGCGGTAATCCGAGAGCTTCGGCACCAGGAAGCGCGTCAGGCTGAACTCGGTGGATTCGGTCGGCCCCCGCTCGCGGCGGTAGAGCCCGCCAAGCTGCGAGCGCATCAGCGGGGCGATGGAAACCGGGATCGTGGCTCGGCGCAGGATCGAATGGGCCAGCGTGTAGAACGCGACCGACTCCCTCGGGTCGTAGCCGATGAAGACGTTGAGCACGGCGCTAGATGCGGTAGGCGACCGTGGTCATGACCCGGGAGAGAGAGCGCATCGCGAGCGTGACCGGCGACGGCATTTCGGGCGCACCCAGGCGGATGGCAGTGGCGCGGTGCCTCGCCTCGTCGGCGCGCATTGATTCGATCACAGTCCGCGTGCGCCCGTCATTCGGCGACAACCGCGCCAGGTGCCCGCCGAGGTGCTCCTCGACCTGGCGCTCGGTTTCCGCCAGGAACGCCAGGTTCCAGCGCTCGCCGGCGATGCCCGCAGCGGCGCCGAGGGCGAACGACCCCGCGTACCAGAGCGGATTGAGCAGGCTCGTGCGCCCTTCCAGCTCGCGCACGCGCTGCGCGCTCCAGGCGAGGTGATCCTCTTCCTCGCGCGCCGCGCTCGCGAGCGCCGCGCGGTTGGTCTCGGAGCGCGAGGTGAGCGCCTGGCCCCGGTAGAGCGCCTGCGCGCAGACTTCTCCAACATGGTTCACCCTCATCAGGGCGGCCGCATCCGCCCGCTCGGCGTCAGAGAGCCCCGCATCGGAGGCGCCGGTATCGGGAAACGGGCGCGCCGCCCGATGGACGCCGGCGACGCAGCGCAGCGCCGCGTCGAGTTCCCCGATCGCGCGGTCGAGAATGCTCACGACAGCGACCATTCTAGGGCCTTCAAAGCTCCCCCAGCATTTGGTCGAGATCGAGCGCCTCCGCGCGCGGCGCCAGCGCATGGTCGAAAGACGCCGTGCTCGCAAGGAATCTTCAGGTTCGCCATCCCTGCAATTTGAGCGGCTGGCACTCAAAATTCAAGGAAGCGGTGGCGCCGCTCCAATCTTCAGCAGGCACTCCGCTGAAGTGATGACGCTTCGACGGCGTCGAGCAGTTGGCGCGGCACGCCTCCCCACAGGAAGGCCGACACGATGACGTTCGTGTCGGCGACAATGCGCACCGAGGGCTACTTGGTGCCGCGCACGCGGCGCTCGGCACGCGCCGCGTCGATCTCGGCCTGGATGTCCTCTTCGCTCATCGGCGGGAGCTTCGCCGCCTCGATCTCGTCAAGTGCGGCGAAGAGCTCGCCCACGGCCTGTTTGCGCAGCGCGTCGCGAAAGACCTTCTCCAACGTGGCCTCGTCGAGAAGGCCCGCGGCGCGGATTTGCTTCGCGAGTTCGTCGGGGACCTTTACGGTGAGTTCGGTCATCTGGGCGTGTTCCGTAATTTTCGCATTGTATGCCGGGCCGCCCGTTCACACGAACGGGCGCGCTGATCGTCGCATACCCGGATCAGCATGTACGATGGCACGATGCGGCATCTGTCGGTAACCCAGTTCGCCGCCCGCGAGGGCGTGAGCCGCATACGGGTTCTGCAGCTGCTACTCCAGGATCGCATTCCCGGCGCGCAAAAGATCGGCCGTCGCTGGAGCATTCCGGCTTCCTCCCGAATCCCCATGAGCAAGCCGGGGCGACCGCGCAAGCCCGGCGGCGTGTCCGCCCGCCGGTTGCTGCGCCGGCTGGCGCGCAAATACGTGTGGTGGCTGACGCCCGCGAAGGCGCTGCAAAGACCCGGCCTGGTCGCGGCGCAGGTGATGGAGATGGGAGAGTACGACGATGCGTGCGCGTTCGAGGACGCCCTGGGGCGCGACGCTCTGATCGCCGCGCTGCGGCACGCGGAGCCGGGACGATTTTCGGAGGCGTCGTGGCTGTTCTGGCAAATCGCGACGATCCTGCCTAAGATGCGGCTGCGGTCGCGAAGCCTCTCGGTTCGGATTGCGTAGGGGAGCGCTGATCCCTGTACCGTCAGGGCCGTGCGCGCCGGGCAATCACTCCCTGCCGGCCGGGGGGGAGGGATCTGCCGCGCCGTGTCGCCACGGCAAGCTCGAGCGCCGTCTCCAGCCTGATGACTCTGCCCGTCAGGTCTTCGATGCGTTGCTGCTGGGACTTTACCGTCTCGCTCAACGTGATGACCCGCTCGTTCATCCTCAAGACCGTCGTCAAGGCGTCCCAGACCTTGTCGGAGAGGGCGATCTACGCGGCATTGCGCGCCGTGCCGGCCGCTTCGAGCCGCTCGATTCGCTGCTGCGACTCGGCGACGAAGCGCAAGGCCTCGTCGATAGCCTTGCTTGCCCGTGCGGTCGAAGCCTTGACTCGCTCGAGCAGCCGCTCCATGTCGCGCGACGCGGACTCTTCGGCATCGAAGCTCGCCATCGCCCGCCGGGCGAATTCGCCGACGGTCAGGCCGACAGCCTTGGCGCGGCGCGCGATTTTCGCCTTTTCCTCGGGCGTCACCTGGACTGGGATCCGTGCAGTAGCAGCCATGCCTCCGTCCTGTTGTCAATGTCCAACACATGCACATCGTACCCGGACGCCCCCCCCGGTACGCAATCCAAGCATTGGCCATTCCGGTCGCATAGGGAAACGCTCGCCGCCGCGCTTCTTCAATCGCGTGCGCGCACCCAGAACTGATACATCTTCGAAAACGTGTCCGGGAATTCCTCCTCGTACGCATGCCAGCGCGCGAGATTCCGCCGCTCCGGGTCTTCGGCAAACCGGGAGCGATAGCTGGCCGAAACTGTCGGGTCGCGCAGCTCGAAGCCGAGAAAGTCGAGGCCGAGCTCGTCGATCATCGACGCAATCCGCGGCAGCGTGAACCGATGCTCCTGGACGTGAAACATCAGGTCCCGGCAGCCGCTCACGCTGAAGAAATCCTCGGATCTCTCCAACCTCGCG
>Ga0156285_1027_pt1 | contig 27642 bp, 29 predicted proteins | sample RifCSPlowO2_12_FD_107934 | JGI IMG/M metagenome (GOLD analysis project Ga0156285, IMG submission 107934) | Betaproteobacteria bacterium RIFCSPLOWO2_12_FULL_68_20 | reverse complement strand
ACGAGCAGGCGGGCTACATCGGCGTGCCGAAGGCCGGCCCCTACAAGTCGGATCATTACCGGTACTGAAAGAAAAACAGGGACAGACCACATTTTTCGAAAGCGCGAAAACGTGGTCTGTCCCTGATTTGCCATGCGCATTGTCGTGATGGGCGCGGGCGGGGTCGGCGGCTATTTCGGCGCGCGCCTCCAGCAGGCGGGAAACGAGGTCGCCTTCATCGCGCGCGGCAGGCATCTCGAGGCGCTGAGGAAGAACGGCCTCGCGCTGCGCAGCGCGCTCGGCGATGCGCGACTCGAAGTGCGCGTGTTCGAGGATCCCGCCGACGCGGGCCCGGCCGAGGCCGTCATCTTCGCGGTGAAACTCTGGGATACCGAGAGCGCCGCCGCGCGCATCCGGCCGCTCGTCGAAGGCGGAGCGTACGTGATCCCGTTCCAGAACGGAGTCGAGTCGGTCGGGCGCCTCGGCGCGGCCCTCGGACGCGACCGAGTGCTGGGCGGCGCGGCGCACATCGCGACCCACATCTTCGCGCCGGGCGTGATCGAGCACACGGGCAATTTCGCGAGACTCGCGTTCGGTCCGCTCGCGCCTGCGCAGCGGCCGCTCGCAGAGGCGTTCCTCGCCGCCTGTCTGGGCGCGGGAATCGACGCGCGGATTCCCGACGACATCGTGCGCGTGATCTGGGAGAAATTCGTGTTCCTCGTCGGCATCAGTGGCGCCTGTGCGCTCGCGCGCGCCCCGATTGGAGTGGTACGCGCCGATGCGGACCTGCGTTGGCTGCTCGAGGCCGCGATGCGCGAAACCTGGCAGGTGGCGCGCAAGCGCGGCATCGCGCTTGCCGACGACTTCGTCGCGGAACAGGTGGGGCTGGCCGATTCGTTCCACGCCGACATGCGGCCCTCGCTGCTGCACGACCTGGAGGCGGGCGGCAAGCTCGAGGCGCCCTGGCTGTGCGGCGCGGTCGCGCGCATGGCGCGCGAGGCTGGGTTGGACGCCCCAGCGAATCGCGCGATCTACGCAGCGCTCAAGCCCTACGTCGAGGGACGCCGCTGAAGGGCACATGATTCGGCCGCTGACTGGGCTCGCGTTGGCCGCGGTCGTGCTGGCGGCGCTCGAGATCTTGGCGCTGCACGTGCTGCAGCCGCTCGAGAACCGCCTGCTCGACGCCTTCGTTCGCTCGCAGGCGGAGAGCCTCGCCCCGGACTCCGAGATCGTGATCGTCGACATCGACGAGAAGAGCCTCGCCAGCATGCAGAAGGACGCCGGGCGCTTCCCCTGGCCGCGCGAGGTGTACGCGGACCTCATCGACGGGCTCGCCGCGCAGAAGCCGCGCGCGATCGTCTTCGACATCATGTTTTCCGAGCCGGACCGCTTCCGTCCGCAGAGCGACGAGGCCTTCATCGACGCGGTTTCGCGCCATCGCAACACCTACTTCCCGCTGCAGCGCCTCGGCGCACGCGACCACCAGAAAGGCGCGCGCGCCGCCGACATCGCACCTCTCGTCGGGCTGATCCGGAGCCGGAACGCCGACCCCGAGGCGCGCATCGCGCTCGTGCCGCCGCTCGCCCTGCCCCCGCACCTGTGGCGTGCAGGCACGATCAATTTCGTCGAGGACGCGGACGGGGTCGGGCGCCGCTACGAGCTGCGCACGCGCATCGGCGGCTGGGAGCTGCTTTCGCTGCCCGCGCGCCTCGCGCTCGATCTCGGCTTTCCGGTGCCCGACGCCGACCACCTGCTGCTCGCCTGGCGCGGCCGCGCCGGGGAGCTCCCGCGCGTCTCGTTCAGCGATTTGTACGAGGACTTCAACCTCTCGGCGCGCAAGCGCCCGGCGGACGAGTTCGCCGGCAGGATCGTCGTCGTGGGCACCGGCGCCGCCGGCCTCGGCGACCTGCGGGTGACGCCGCTTTCCAGCACCCAGCCGGGCGCCGAGATCCTCGCCACCGCGATCGAGAACCTGAAGAACGGCCGCTCGCTGCGCCGCGCGCCGCCCTGGTTTCCGGCGCTCGTCGCGGCCGCGCTCATCGCACTGCTCTGGGCGGCATTCCGCCGCGGCTTCGACATGCGTACGAGCGGCGCGGGGCTCGCCGCCGCGAGCGCGGCGCTGCTCGGGGCTTCGTATGTGGCCGCCGGCCAATCCGTGCTCGCGCCGCTGCTCGCATCGCTCGCCGCAGCCTGGCTTTTTTATCTCGCGGCAGCGCTCACCGTGTACCTGCGCGAGCGGCGCGAGCGCCGCGAGGCGGTGGCCATGTTCTCGCGCTTCGTGAACCCGCACGTGGTGAGGCAGCTGATCGAGCGCGGCGGGATCGAGGGCGCGGGCCAGTCGCGCGAGGTGACGCTGCTCTTTTCCGACATCCGCGGCTTCACCACGCTCTCGGAGACGCGCTCCCCGGAGGAGGTGGTCGCGCTGCTCAACCGCTACTTCTCGCTGCAGGTGGACGTGGTGTTCCGCCACGGCGGATCGCTCGACAAGTTCATCGGCGACGCCATCATGGCGATCTGGGGCGCGCCGCTGGACGACGCCGGGCACGCCAAGCACGCGGTGGCCTGCGCGCTCGACATGGCCGACACGCTCGCGCGCTTCAGGGAGGAAGTGGGCGAGGCCGGGCGGGATTTCGATGTCGGCATCGGGGTCCACTCGGGCCGCGCGGTGGTGGGCCTGATCGGGTCGGAGAAGCGCCGCGAATACACCGCGATCGGCGACACGGTGAACCTCGCGAGCCGCATCGAGGGGCTCACCAAGGAAGCGAAGCGCCGCATCCTGGTCTCCGTCGACACCCGGCGCCTGTGCGCGGACGATTTCGATTTCGTGTCCTGTGGAACTTTCCCGGTGAAAGGCCGGGCGCAGCCCGTAGAATTGCTCGAACCGAGGCGAAAACCGTGAGAAGCGCCGCCGCCCTGCTGCTGCTCCTTCCCCTGCTGGCGGGCGCCGAGCCCGCGACGCTGATCCGCGCGACAGACCTCAAGAAGGATCCCGCCACCGACGCAGCCAGCGTCGCGCCGCTCGCCGAGGGCGCGAAAGTCGACGCCACCGAGCGCAAGGGCGGCTGGACGCTGGTGAAGACCGAGTCCGGCGCGAGCGGCTGGGTGAAGATGCTCATGCTGCGCTACGCGGGCGCGGGCGCCGCGAAGCAGGGCGACTCGGGCGCCGCGCAGCTCTTCAACGTCGCGCGCACCGGGACGAGCGGCACCCAGGTCACCACCGGCGTGCGCGGGCTCGATGCAGAGCAGCTTGCCAACGCGCGGCCGAACCCCGGGGAGCTCGCGAAGATGGAGCGCTTTTCCTCGAACCGCGATGCGGCCGCGCAGTTCGCGGCGAGCGGCAGGCTCGAATCGAAGACCATCGACTATCCCGCGCCATGAGATTTCTCGTCCTCGCGATCGCGCTCGCCGCCGCGACCCCCGCGCAGGCGCAGTTCAGGCTCGACATCAACCGGCTGATCGACTCGGCGAGGAACGTCGGCCGCGCCACCACCGAGTTCGACGAGAAGGGCGAGATCGAGCTCGGGCGCGACATGGCGGCGCGGCTGCTGGGAGCGGCGCCGCTCGCCGCCGACGAGCGGCTGCAGCGCTACGTGAACCAGGTGGGCCGCTGGCTCGCCTCGCAGACCGAGCGAGCCGACCTGCCGTGGCGCTTCGGGGTGCTCGAGGCGCCGCAGGTGAACGCTTTTGCGGTGCCGGGCGGGATCGTGTTCGTCACGCGCGGCCTCGTCGCGGGCATGCGCAGCGAGGCCGAGCTCGCGGGAGTGCTCGCGCACGAGATCGCGCACGTGCTGCGCAAGCACCATCTCGCCGCGATCCAGAAGAACGCCCAGGCGAGCCTCGCCGCCGACGCGCTGTCGATCGCGCTCTCCGACCGCGGCTCCCTGGCGCGCGAGAAGCTGATCGCCTTCGGCACCGAGATGTACGCGCGCGGCCTGGACAAATCGGACGAGCTGGAAGCCGACCGCCTGGGCGTGGTGATCGCGGCGCGCGCAGGCTACGATGCCTACGGGCTGCCCGCGGTGCTGCAGACGCTGCAGGCGATGAATCCCGAGGACTCGGCGCTCGCGCTCATGTTCAAGACCCACCCGGCGCCCGCCGAGCGGCTTGAATCGCTGGAGCAGAAGATGCAGCCGACGCTCGATGCCTACGCGGCGCAGCCGAGCCTCGCCGAGCGCTTCGCCGCCGAGGCGCGGGTGCCGAAGTAGTCGTTCAGTCCACTCGCACCCGCTCGTTCGGCCCGACCCGCTCGTAGGCGCGCCATGGCGAGCCCGGCCCGTCTCGGCATGCGCCGAAATTGAACGGCACCACGTCGCGCCCGGGCGTGAGAAAGCGCAGATCGCGGAACCAGACGCAGGTCGAGCCCTGGCTCACACCGTCGAACGCGGGGTGCTCGGCGAACCAGCGGAAGAACCCGAGCGCGGGCGATTCCCACGCCTCGCGCGCCAATTCGCTCTCGCCGTAGCGGCCGCGCGACTCCCAGCGCGCCCGCGCGAGCGGCAAATAGCCCGCATCGAGCTTCGCGACGAAACCGTCTCCCGGACTGAACTCTCGCGCCTCGCGGCGCCGCAGGTTCACGTGCGTAAAGCGGTGCTCGCGCTCGTCGCTCACGAACACGGTCCAGTTGAGCGGCGACACCGGGCGCGGCTGCGCGTCGACGCGCGCCCCGCTCATTCCCCGGCCGCGCGCGTACTCGGCGCCGAATTCCAGGGCCTCGGCCTTCATGAGCGCCTGGAACCCGACGTATCCGGCGAGCACGACGCTCGCCACGACCGCCGGCACGCGCGAGCGGCGCCACAGCGCCGAGGCGAGAAGGCCGGCCAGGATGATGCCGCTGAACCAGAGATCGATGATGAAGGTGGTGCCGATCCCGGCGCGCCAGTCCGAGACCGGCGCGAGCACCATGGTGCCGAAGCTCGTGATCACGTCGCCCGCGATGTGCGCGCCGAGACCGAGCGCGCAGGCGCCGTAGAGCGCGCGCCAGCCGCCCGGCTCGCGCAGGAGCTTCGCGAGCAGCCACGACAGGGCGAGCGCCCACAGCGGCAGCGCCACCACCGAGTGGGTGACGCCGCGGTGGGTGAGCAGGTATTCGACCGGCCCGACGAAGGCGATGACGAAGTCGAGATCGGGCGCCGCGGCGGCGAAGAATCCCGCAGCGACGCGCCGCGGAATGGAGCGCGGCGGCGCGTCCTTCGACGCCGTCGCCCGCGCGATCAGCGCGCCCGAAAGGGCGTGGGTGAGCGTATCCATGAATCAGGGACAGACCACATTTTCCTACACCACCCGGTCGCCTGCGGCGACACCCCTCCTCAGTGAGGAGGGGAAAAACGTGGTCTGTCCCTGTTTTTCAGGCGGCGCGCTTCTTCCGCTGCGCGTCCTTGACGTGCATCTGGGCGTAGGCGCCGTGCGCCGCCGCTTCCGCGTCGCCCACGTGCACCTCGAGCCCCATGTCGGCGAGCACCGAGCCGAGTGCCGACAGGCACAGCATCACGTTGTCCGGCCGGCACGAATAGCCCATCAGGCCGAAGCGCCACACCTTGCCCTTGAGCGGCCCGAGGCCCGCGCCGATCTCCAGGCCGAACTCGTCGAGCAGCGTCTTTCTCACCGCGGCCTCGTCCACGCCCCCGGGGCAGAGCACCGCGTTCATCTGCGGCAGCTGGTATTGCTCCTTCACCAGGAACTTGAGCCCCATCGACTCGAGGCCGGCTTTCAGCGCCAGGTGGTGGCGCTGGTGGCGCGCCCAGCTGTTCTCCAGCCCCTCCTCGCGGATGAGCAGCAGCGCCTCGTGCAGCGCGAAGAGCGCGTTGGTCGGCGCGGTGTGGTGGTAGGTGCGCGTGCCGGCGTTCCAGTAGCCGAGCAACAGGTTCATGTCCATGAACCAGCTGTGGATCTTGTCCTTTCTCTTCTTCACGTGCTCGACCACGCGCTCGGAGAAGGACACCGGCGACAGGCCCGGCGTGCAGGAAAGGCACTTCTGGCTCGCCGAGTAGATCGCGTCGATCTCCCACTCGTCCACCTTGACCGGCGAGCCGCCGAGCGAGGTCACCGCGTCCACGATCACCATCGCGTCGTGCTTGTGGGCGATGCTGGTGAGCAGCTTGGCGTCCGACTGGCAGCCGGTCGAGGTCTCGGCGTGGACGAACGCGACCAGCTTCGCGTCCTTGTTCTTCTTCAGCGCGTCCTCGAGCTTCTGCGGATCGACCGGCTCGCCCCACTTGTCCTCGACCACCACCGGCACCCCGCCCATCCGCACCACGTTCTCGACCATGCGCCCGCCGAACACGCCGTTCTGGCACACGATCACCTTGTCGCCGGGCGCGACGAGGTTGACGAAGCAGTACTCCATGCCGACCGAGCCCGGGCCCGAGAGCGGGAAGGTGAGCGGGTTCTTGGTCTGGTAGACGTAGCGCAGCAGGGCCTTCAGCTCCTCCATCATCTCGACGAAGATCGGATCGAGGTAGCCGATCGCCGGCTGGCTCATGGTGGTGAGCACGCGCGGGTGGATCTCGGTCGGGCCGGGACCCATCAGCGTGCGCTGCGGGGGGTGGAAGGAGTGGATTCGCTTCGGGGGGGCGTACTGGGTCATGGGGTCGCTCTCCGACAGGATTCCGAAAGGAGCGTCGTCCGGGCGCGACTTCACGCGCACCGGGTTCTTCGCGCTCGCTTCGTTGATGACTTCGACCGCGCCGATGCGGCCCCGGGTCACGCGCTCGACCTCTCCGGCCCAGCGCGCCGGCACGTAGCCGGTCTTCACCCAGTTGTGCACCACCGCGCGGTCGAGCTGGAACGCGCGCGACACCTCGGCCTGGCTGCCGAACAGCTCGACCAGTCTCGCGGCGCAATTCGATTCGGCCACGTTGCAGATGCTAGAGCGTCAAGCTCAGTTTGACAAGCCCTGTTTCTCGAACCCCAGGTTTTCGCCTCGGGCGCCGGGCGTAGCATCGCGCGCATGAAACCCGAGCATTTCCCCGTCGCATTCAAGCCCGAGACCGCCGCGGACGCCTACCTCGGCCTGCTCGCTTCGCGCGGCGTCGAATACCTGTTCGCCAACGGCGGCACCGATTTCGCGCCGGTGGTCGAGGCCGCGGCCAAGGCGATGCAGCTCGGCTGGCGCCTGCCCGAGATCGTGCTGGTGCCGCACGAGAACCTCGGCGTCGCGATGATGCACGGCTACACCATGGTCACCGGCCGGGCGCAGGCGATGATGGTCCATGTCGGCGTCGGCACCGCGAACGCGATCAACGGCCTGATCAACGCCTCGCGGCAGAACATCCCGATGCTGTTCAGCGCCGGTCGCACCCCGCTCACCGAGTCGGGCGCGCTTCCCGGGGCGCGCAACAACTACATCCACTGGGCCCAGGAGCACTTCGACCAGGGCGCGATGCTGCGCGAGTTCATGAAGTGGGATTACGAGCTCAAGCACGCCGAGCAGATCGAGACCGCGGTCGACCGGGCGCTCGCCATTGCGCGGACCGAGCCTCAGGGACCGGTGTATCTGACGCTGCCGCGCGAAATCCTCGCCTCGCCTCTCGGCGGCACTGCGGTAGGTGAGCGCCCGCTTCAGGTACCAGGCAGTCCTCCCGGAGCCGACCCGGAAGTGCTCGAAGAAGCGGCGAAGCTGATCGCAAGCGCCGAGCGGCCGCTCCTCATCACCGCGAACGGCGGCCGCACGGCCGAAGCAGCGCGCGCGCTCCAGCAGCTCGCCGAACGCTTCGCGCTGCCCGTCATCCATTACAGGCCGCGCCATCTCGCGCTTTCCACCGAGCACCCGCTCGCCGCAGGCTGGGACCCGCACGCGCTCCTGAAGGACGCCGATCTCGTCCTGGTGATCGATTGCGACGTGCCCTGGATCCCCGCGCAGGGAGCGCCGAAGCCCGAGGCGAAAGTGATACACGTCGGCCCCGACCCGCTCTTCGCGCGCTATCCGCTGCGCGGTTTCCGCACCGATCTCGCGATCACGGGCATGGTCGCGCCGACGCTCGCGCAGCTCGCAGAGCGAATCGCGCGCCACGCGCCCTCGCAGCAGAAGCTCGACGCGAGGCGCAAGTCGATCGAGGCGAGCTGCGCCGAGACTCGCCGCAAGGCGCGCAGCGGCACGCGCGCAGCGCCCGGGACCATCACCGGCAAATGGTTCTCCGCCTGCCTGAACAAGGTGCTCGGCGAGGACGCGCTCCTGGTGAACGAATACCCGGTGATGCTCGAAGAGATGGAGCTCCGAACGCCCGGGCGCTTCTTCGGCACCCCGCCATCCGGCGGCCTCGGCTGGGGCATCGGCGCCGCGCTCGGCGCCAAGCTCGCCTCTCCCGACAAGACCGTCGTCTGCGCGCTCGGCGACGGCGCCTACATGTTCGGCAACCCCACCGCCGGGCACTTCGTCTCCGAGGCGATGCGCCTGCCGGTGCTGTTCGTCATCTTCAACAACGCGCGCTGGGCGGCGGTGCACCGCTCGACGCTTTCGGTCTACCCGAAGGGCGTCGCGGCAGGGATGAAGCAGCCGCCGTTCGCCACCCTCGAGCCCTCGCCGCGCTTCGAGCACGTGGTGCGTGCCTCGGGCGGCCACGGCGAGCGCGTCACCAATCCGGGCGAGCTGCTGCCCGCGCTGGAACGGGCGATCAAGGTGGTGCGCGAGGAGAAGCGCCAGGCGCTCGTGAACGTGTGCGCCGAGGCGAGCTACGTCAAGACAAGCTAGCAGGAACCCCGACTCGGCGCCGGGCGACTGGTACATCGACACGGCGTGCATCAACTGCGCCGCGGCGCGCCACGTGGCACCCGGCCTGATCGTCGAGCGCGGCGACAAAAGCGTCTTCGCGCGCCAGCCGGCGAACGCCGAAGAGGAAATGAAGGCCTGGCGCGCGATGCTGGTGTGCCCGACGGCGTCGGTGCGCCGCGAGTCGAAGAAGGCCCGCCCGGACGGAATCTTCCCCCAGGAGCTGGCGCCCGGCGTCTACCGCTGCGGCTTCAACTCGAAGGATTCCTACGGCGCGCATTCCTACTTCGTCGTGCGGCCCGAGGGTAACCTGCTCGTCGATTCGCCGCGCTATGCGGGCGAGCTGAAGAAGTTCTTCGAGCGCGCGGGCGGCATCTCGGACATCCTGCTTTCGCACCAGGACGACGTCGCGGACGCAGACAAGTATGCCGAATCGTTCGGCGCTCGCGTGTGGATCCACAAGCACGACGGACGGGCAGCGCCCTGCGCGACGAACCGCATCGAGGGGAACGAGGAACTGAAGATCCGTGATTCGCTTCGCGCGATCCCGGCACCCGGGCACACCCGGGGAAGCGTGGTCTACCTCCTCGAGGACAGCTACCTCTTCACCGGCGACTCGCTCGCCTGGAGCGAGGAGCGCGGCCGGCTCACCGCGTTTCGCGACGCGTGCTGGTACTCGTGGGAGAAGCTGACCGAGTCGCTCGCACGCCTCGCGGGCTACCGCTTCGAGTGGGTGCTCCCCGGCCATGGCTGGAGCAAGCGCCTGAGCGCCGACGAGATGCGCGGCCAGCTCGCCGCACTGGTGAAGCGCATGAAGCGCGCCTAGCTCGATCTCGAGATTCGAATTACGGACAGCCCAGCGCTGCACGCAGGTCGAGCATTGCATCTGCTTGCATGCCACTTATGTCGTCCGCTCTTGCCGCGCATGACAAGAGACCACAGAGAACCTCAAACGGAAGCTGGCCAATCAATTTGACCTCGTGCGCGTTCACTTTCGCGTTGAAAACCAGCTCGTCGTGGTTGTCCAGGCGATCAAGTACGACCCAGCTTTCAAGCGGTAGGACGCCGCCGGCAGTATGAACAAAATAGCTCGGGTAGTGCTGGGAATGGTTGCAGGGCGGTTCCTTCGGACGCCCATATTGTCTGCTCGTAATGCGCCCGAGAATCCAGTCACCGCCCAGGACTTAACCCATCAATACGACATACTTGTCACGGCTTTCGCCGTCTGGAAACTCGTATGCAGGATACGAGTAAACCTCGCCAGGCTGCGGCATTACGCCGTACCTAGGCGCCTCACTATTTCGCGATATTCTTCTGCAGCCTTCTCGATCCGCTGGCGGTCGTCAACGTCATCGAGAGCGAGATTGTAGTCAATAAGCCCGTTTCGTCCTTCGCCTTCACGCCAGACTTTCTCCCACGCCCCATTTTCCGCGTGCGTGACCTCTATCATCTCGTCGGCGGTGGAGTCCCGATACCTTCCCGCAATGTCCTCCAGCAGATGCAACTCACGCTTCGAAAAGAAGCGTGCGTCAAACTCACGCTTGGGCACCACCTTGAGCCGCTGATGATCCACCACTTGCTCCGTCACAATGCTTACTGCTTGAAACAAGTCTCCTGAGGGTTCGTCCAGCTGACCATTTAACTCCACAGGAACCGGGCCCATGGTCCAAGCGTAATAATCGAGGCCAGTGACGCTGCGACCAGTCGCTCGAAAATGATCGAAATCGAGAAGAAAAAGAAGCTTGAAAAGCTTGGTCTTCCCGCACTTCGTAGTATTGGACGCAAAGAAAATGATCGCGTTGAGAAGCTTCTCGCGATGGTGCGTCTTCAGCATGCGGACCTCGGTCTGACTATGCGCCCTTGTGAGGCGGCTGATCAGAACCTCCCCTCCTCGCTGTTGCGAATATAGTGTTGCAGGTCCCCGAAATCAAGGAATTCTCGATATCTTTGAGACCTCTGGGCCCAGCTGCAGTTCCGCCCGCAACAGTCAGAATCAGGTATTCGACCCCGTAGCGCTCCGCTCGATCTCCAGCCGGTACGCCTTCCTTCCCCCGCGCGGCGTGTGCTCGACCATCGGCGCGGTGGCAAGGAGGTTTTTCGACAGCTCCACCGCGCGCGCGGCGAGCTGCTTAGCCCCCTCGCGCAGTTCCTTGCTCTGCATCACGTGCGCCACATTCCGCTCCATGTCCTCGGCCGACCAGCCGCGCGAGTGCGCGATGTAGGGAAACTGCGGGAAGTGGAAGCCCAGCTCCGAGAAGAAGCACAGCATCTGGCCGGCCACGCCCTGCACGTTGTCCTGCCCCCCGGTGATGACGAAGGCGGCGACCTTGCGCCGGATGAGCACGTTGTCGCGGATCGTGATCTGGTTCTGCACGCAATTGAGCCGCTCGGCCATCTTGAAGTACAGGCCCGAGGCGACGCCCCAGCGGATCGGCGTGGAGACGAGCACCACGTCGGCCCAGTGCACCAGCGCCTCGTACACCTCGGTCAGCTCGTCCTTTTCGTCCATCTGGGTGATCGAACAGGGCCAGGTGCAGGCGCTCGCGCTTTTCGAGTAGTAGCCCTCGCAGCTGCGGAACTTGAGCGCGGAGAGCCGGATGAGCTTCGTGTCGCACTTCAGGGCGCCCTTCGCGTGCCCGAGCGCGACCTCCAGCAGCGCGTCGGAAGTCGAGTAGCGCGGGTTCGCCTCGTCCATGTTGGTGGTCGAGATGCCGGCGACGCGGATCGCGCCCGGCAGGCGCTCGATCTTGCGCGCGAGCGGATGCGGCGCGTGCGGCTTCCTGTTGCGTGCGCTCGGGTTGTCGGTGCGAACGAGCAGGCGCCCCTTCTCCACTTTTGACTCGTAGGCCGGAACGCAGTCCTCCTCGAAGCCGGGCTCGCCCTTGCCGGTCGAGCGGTGGAATTTCCAGTTGTGCCAGGGACAGACGACGTACTCGCCGTCGAGCCGGCCCTTGCCGAGCGGCCCGCCGACGTGGTTGCAGGTGCCGGCGATGACGCCGAGCTTGCCGTCCTTGCAGGAAACGGCGAGCTTCTGACGGCCGAGGCTTGCCTCGGTCAGATCGCTGCGCTGGAATGCTTCGGCCGGCCCCAGGTCCTGCCACTTCGCATCAGCCATACAACCTCCCCCCATCCGATTTCGAACGCGGGGGATACTCTACTGCGCCGCCGGAGGCTCCGCCGCGACCGCCGCGCCGTTCGAGCGCGCCGCGCCGATCCTCCCCACGATCGGCAGCCGGATCGCCGGGGAAAACGGGTTCAGGCCGAAGCCCAGGCCGAGCACGTTCAGCTCCAGCCCCTCGACGGTGCTCGCCGTGATTCCGAGCAGCCCGAGCAGCGAGAGCTGGAAGCCGCTCCCGCTCGGCGCGCTGGAAACGATCCTGCCGCCGAGATAGTCCTTGCCGATCGCGGTCGGCGGCAGATCCACTTCGAGCTCGGGCACTGCGCGCGCGATCCAGGCCGTGAAGGTGTTGGAATTGGGCCCGGGCCAGAGTGTGTATTCGCCCGCGTAGGGATAGGCGCGCGCCGCGGCGTCGACGCGCCGGATCAGCTCGTCCACGCCCTCGCCTCGCTTCTCGGCGAGCAGCTCGGGCTCGTTGCCGAACCAGCGTGCGTCGGGGTCGCGGTTGCGGATCGCGAGCGCCGAGTCCCCGTAGCGCAGCCGCCAGCCGATCACCTCGTACACCGTCCAGGCGCTCGCCCGGCCCGGCTTCACCGCCACCCATGTGTGCACCCCGAACGCGCCTTTCGCGCCGCGCGTGCGCGCTGCATAGACCTGCACCACCGGCTCGGGAGTCACGGCAGGATCGGGCGCGAGGCCCACCGGCTCGTGGCTGGCGGTGCTCCAGTCCTGAGCGGTCACCGATGCGAGCGCCGTGGCGAGGAGTCCCGCCACGATCGAGTAGCCGACGATGCGCCTAACGCCCATACAGGCGCTCGAGCACTTCCTCGTTCATGCCGAAGCTCTGCGATGCGCCGGGAAACTCGCCGTCGCGCACCTCGGCGGCGTAGCGCGCGATCGCGTCGCGGATCGCCGCCCCCGCCTCGGCGTAGCGCTTCACGAAGCTCGGGGTGAACCCGGAGAAAAGCCCCACCAGGTCGTGAAACACCAGCACCTGGCCGTCGCAATCGGGGCCCGCGCCGATGCCGATGGTGGGAATCGAGAGCCGCTGCGTCGCCAGGCGCGCGAGCGGCGCGGGCACCATCTCCAGCACGATCCCCCAGCAGCCCGCGCGCTCCAGCGCCTCGCATTCTTCCAGGATGCGGCGCGCGTTCGCCTCGTCCTTGCCCTGCAGCTTGTAGCCGCCCAGCGCCGAGGCGGTCTGCGGCGTGAGCCCGGCGTGCCCGAGCACCGGGACCCCGGCGCGCGCGAGCGCTTCGACCACCGGCACCACTTCGAGCCCGCCTTCCAGCTTCACCGAGTCGGCGCGCGCCTCCTTCATGAAGCGTGCGGCGTTCGCGAGCGCCTGCTCCGGCGTGGCATACGAAAGGAAGGGCAGATCGGCGACGATGAACGCCTCGGGCGCGCCGCGGCGCGCCGCTTTTGCGTGATGGAGCATCTCCTCCATCGTGACCGGGACCGTGGAGTCGTAACCGAGCACCACCATGCCGAGCGAGTCGCCCACCAGCAACAGATCCACGCCCGCTTCCGAAGCAAGTTTCGCGCTCGGGTAGTCGTAGGCGGTGAGCATGACGAGCCTGCCCGCCTTCCTGCGCTTCAATTCGAGGACGTTCGTTTTCATGCGTCGGCGAAAAGAGGCTCTTCCACCCTGAGCGGCACAACGCGCGCGGCGGGCTTCAGGTTGACGAAATCGAACAGCTTGCGGTCGAGCAGGTGCGAAGGCTGCACGTCGGTGAGCGCGCGCAGGATCGACTCGATGCGCCCCGGGTGTCGCTTTTCCCAGTCGGCTAGCATCTGCCCGATCGCCCGGCGCTGCAGGTTCTCCTGCGAGCCGCACAGGTTGCACGGGATGACCGGGAAGCGCTTCGCCGCGGCGTAGGCGGCGAGGTCGTCCTCGGCGACGTAGGCGAGCGGCCGGATCACCGTGTGGCGGCCGTCGTCGGAGACCAGCTTCGCCGGCATGGCCTTGAGCTTCCCGCCGTGGAAGAGATTGAGGAAGAAGGTGGCGAGGATGTCGTCGCGATGGTGCCCGAGCGCGATCCTGGTCGCACCGAGCTCGCCCGCCACCCGATACAGGACTCCGCGCCGCAGCCGCGAGCACAGCGAGCACATCGTCTTGCCCTCGGGAATCACGCGCTTCACCACGGAATAGGTGTCCTGCTCGACGATGCGGTAGGGCACGCCGCGCGCCTCCAGGTACTCGGGCAGCACGCGCGCCGGGAATCCCGGCTGCTTCTGGTCGAGGTTAACCGCGATCAGCTCGAAATCCACGGGGGATTTCTCTTTCAGCGACAGCAGCACGTCGAGGAGCGCGTGGCTGTCTTTGCCGCCCGACAGGCACACCATCACCCGGTCGCCCTCCCCGATCAGGCTGAAGTCGGCGATCGCCTGCCCCGCCAGGCGGCGCAGGCGCTTGGCGAGCTTCGCCGCCTCGTACGCGGATTTTCTCGGATCGCTCACAGGAACACCGAGCGCCCGCCGTCCACCGCCAGGATCTGGCCGGTGACGAAGCGCGCGCAGGCGAGGAAGTGTACCGCCTGCGCCACCTCCTCGGGCGAGCCGACGCGCGCGAGCGGCGTGGTCGCGACGATGCGGCTTCTCTCCCCGTTCTCGAACTGCCCGTCCTCGGGCCAGGCGATCGCACCCGGGGCGACTGCGTTCACCCTCACCGCGGGACCCAGCTCCAACGCGAGCGAGCGCGTGAGCGCCGCGAGCCCCGCCTTGGCGATGCTGTAGACCACGTAGCCCTTGAGCGGCCGCTCGGCGTGGATGTCCACGACGTTGACGATCGAGCCGCCGCTGCTCTGCAGGTGCGGCGCCGCCTCCTGCGCGAGAAACAGCGGCGCGCGCAGGTTCGAGCCGATGAGCTCCTCCCAGTGCGAGGCCTCGATCGCGCCGATGCGCGTGGGGAAGAAGCTCGAGGCGTTGTTCACCAGCAGGTCGAGGCGCCCGAAGCGCTCGAGCGCCGCGCCGACCAGCGCCCTGGGCGCAACCGGCGCGAGCAGCTCCGCTTTCACCCTCAGCGCGCTCCCCGCGCGTGCGGCGTTCAGCTCCGCTTCGAGCTTCACCGCCTCGGCCTCGGCGTCGCGGTAGTGGATCGCGACGCTCGCGCCCGCCGCGTGCAGCTCGCGCGCGATCGCCGCGCCGATCCTGCGCGCGGCTCCGGTGACGAGCGCCGCCTTGCCCTGCAGGGAATCGTCCATGTGCTGCGAGGATTCTAGGGTAAATTGCCCTGATGCTCCCCGATCCGGGCCCCGACGCGCTCGCCGCGAGCCGCGCGCTCGCCGGGCGCATCGGCGCCGAGATACGGGCGAGCGCCGGCTGGATTCCGTTCGCGCGCTACATGGAGCTCGCGCTCTACGAGCCGGGCCTGGGCTATTACGCGGGCGGGTCGCGCAAGCTCGGGATCGCGGGCGATTTCGTCACCGCGCCGGAGATGGGAACGCTGTTCGCCAGGACGCTCGCGCGCCAGCTGGCCGAGCTCCTCGCCGCGGGCGACGCGATCCTCGAATTCGGCGCCGGGAGCGGCGCGCTCGCCGAGGCGCTGCTCAATGCGCTTCCCGCGCCCGCTCCTTACTTCATCCTCGAGCCGAGCGCCGAGCTCGCCGCTCGCCAGCGGGAGCGACTGGGCGATCGCGCCAAGTGGCTCACGCGGCTGCCGCAGCGCTGGCGGGGCGTCATGCTGGCGAACGAGGTGCTCGACGCGATGCCGGTGCACGCCGTGGCGTGGACGCCGGACGGGATCCTCGAGCGCGGCGTGCGCCTCGCGAACGGCAAGCTCGCCTGGAGCGAGCGGCCCGCGGCAGGCGAGCTGCTCGCCGCGGCCAAGCCGATCCCCGCGGCGCTCCTGCCCGCCGGGCGCTATGAGAGCGAGATCGGGCTCGCCGCGTGCGCCTGGATGCGCTCGGCCGCGCAATCGCTCGAGCGCGGCGCGATCCTGGTCGTGGACTACGGCTTTCCCGAGCGCGAGCTCTACCACCCGCAGCGCTCGAGCGGCACGCTCATGTGCCACTACCGCCACCGTGCGCACGGCGATCCGTTCTTCCTGCCGGGACTGCAGGACATCACCGCGCACCTCGACTTCAGCGCGCTCGCGCGCGCGGCGCGCGAATCCGGGCTCGAAGTGCTCGGCTACGCGAGCCAGGGGCGGTTCCTGGTCAACTGCGGCATCACCGAGGTGCTGGGCGAAGTCGACGCCGAAAACGCGCTTCGCTACGCTCCGCTCGCCTCGGAGGCGCACCGGCTCCTTTCGCCCACCGAGATGGGGGAGCTCTACAAGGTGCTCGCTCTGGGGCGCGGAGTGGAGCCGCCGCTCCTCGGCTTTACGCAGGGAGACCGCTCGCTTACTCTTTGACGATGCTTCGAGGCGCGCTCGCCCTCATCCTCGTCGCCGCGGGTCCTGCCGCCGCCGCCGATCCTGCGGCCTACGCCGCCGCGGTCGCCGAAGCGAGGGCGCGCTGGGAGAGCAGCCCGCACGGCCCGCTGCTCGAGAGGATCCTGCCGCCCACCTTCGAGCCGAAGCAGCTCCCCGCGCCGCGCTCGCGCGGCGCCGAGCTGACGGTCAGGTACTGCGTGCAGTGCCACAACCTTCCCAACCCGGCGATGCACCACGCGGCGAAGTGGCCGGGGATCGTCGAGCGCATGGTGCTGCGCATGGAAGGCAGGGGCAACCTCGGTCCCCTGATGACCGAGATGATGGCGGGAGTGAAGGCGCCGAGCGCCGAGGAGGCGAAGGTCCTCGTCGCCTACCTGCGCAGGCATGCGCAAAAGCCGCTCGATCCGAAAAAGTATCCGGAGGTCAACCGGCCGAGCGGCGAGCCGTTCCGCCTCGCCTGCAACCAGTGCCACGTGCTGCCCGACCCGAAGCGCCATACCGCGAAGGAGTGGCCGGCGGTGGTGGAGCGCATGCAGGAGAACATGGAGTGGATGAACCGGGTGGTCGGCTCCAGGCCGATCGACGGCGAGCCGCAGCTCAGGATCGAGGACATCAACGCGTTCCTGGTCAAGTACGCGAGGAAGCGCTAGTTGAGGAACGGCACCGCCATGCCGCGCGCCACCGCGGGGCGGGCGGCGATCGCGTCGAACCAGCGCTTCACGTGCGGGAACTCGGCGAGGTCCACGCGATGCCACTCGTGGCGCGCCACCCACGGGTAGGTGGCGATGTCGGCGATCGAGTATTCGCGCGCCAGGTAGGGCGTTCCCGCGAGGTGGCGGTCCATCACGCCATAAAGGCGCTTCGCCTCCTTTCCATAGCGCTCGCTGCCGTAGGGGACCTCGTCCTTCTTGGCGCGCAGGAAGTGGTGCGCCTGCCCGAACATCGGACCGACGCCGCCCATCTGGAACATCAGCCACTGCAGGACCAGGTACTTGTCCCTCTCGGGGAAGAATCTTCCGGTCTTGTCCGCGAGGTAGATGAGGATCGCGCCCGACTCCATCATCGCGATCGGCTTGCCCTGCGGGCCGTCGGGGTCGACGATCGAGGGGATCTTGCCGTTCGGATTGAGCGCGAGGTACTCGGCCTTGAACTGGTCGCCCTTGCCGATGTCGATCCGGTGCACGTTATACGGCAGGGCGCATTCCTCGAGCATGATGGAGACCTTGCGGCCGTTCGGCGTGCCCCACGTGTAGAGTTCGATCATCGATCCAGTCTATCCGGTACGCCCCGATGCTCAAGTGGGTTTTCACTCTCCTGATCGCGCTGGTGGTGATCGCGCTGGCCACGCCGTGGCTCGGCCGGGTGGGGCTGGGCCGGCTGCCGGGGGACTTCCGTATCCCGCTGCGCGGCCGCGTCCTCTACGTGCCGCTCGCGAGCACTGTGCTGCTCTCGCTCCTCGTGTGGGCGATCGGGCGGCTGATCTAGCCGGCTGACTTCAGCCGCTCGGCGATGGCGCGCTCGCGCGCCTGGTCGAGCATTGCAGGGATCTCGGCTTGAGAGGCTGCGCCCGCGGCGATCGCGCCCGCGTCCACCGCCGCGGCGGCTTCGAGCGCGCTCTCCAGGCGCGCAGCGCCGCTCGTCATCTCCTCGCCCGGCTCGGCGAGCCGCGCCACCGCGAGCAGCTCGGCGAAGCGCTCGCCACGGCGAAACGCGTCGGCGCGCTTGAGCAACTGGAGCAGCGCGGCGGGCGAGGCGGCGTACGCCGCGCGCAGCGCGGCGCGATTGCGGCAGGCGGCGAGCGCAAGCTCGCTCACTTCGTTCGGCGCACGCAGGCGATCACACACAGCCTGCACTTCGGGCTCCTTCATCGTCCAGCCGAGCAGCGCGAAGCGCTGGGGAACACCGCTCGCCCTTGCGAGCCCCTGCGGAACCTGCCGGATCTCCGGAAAGAGCCGCTTCAGCAAGCCGCAGCGCCCGAGCACCTCGAACATGCGCTCCGGGTGCGGCTCGGCGAGCCCGCGCGAGAATTCCTGCCACACGCGCTCCGCCACCAGGTGGTCCGCCTCGCCCGACTCCACCATCCGCTTCATCATCGCCGCCGTTTCGTCCGCGACGCGGAACGCGTAGCGCGCGGCGAAGCGCGCGACGCGCAGGATCCTCACCGGGTCCTCGGCAAATGCCTCGCTCACGTGGCGCAGCACGCCTTCCTTCAGGTCTCTTGCGCCCCCGAAGGGATCGATGAGCGCGCCGCTCTCGTCCTTCGCGATCGCGTTGATGGTGAGGTCGCGCCTGCGCAGGTCTTCTTCCAGCGTCACCTCGGGCGAGGCGAACACGGTGAAGCCCTTGTAGCCGCGCCCGCTCTTTCGCTCGGTGCGCGCGAGCGCGTACTCCTCGTGCGTCACCGGGTGCAGGAACACCGGGAAGTCCTTACCCACGGGGGTAAAGCCTTTTGCCGCCATCTCCTCGGGCGTCGCGCCGACCACCACCCAGTCGCGGTCGGCGACCGCGAGGCCGAGCAGCTCGTCGCGCACCGCCCCGCCGACGACGTAGCACTTCACTGCGAGGCGTAGGGCTCGTCCGCCGCGACGAGCTCCTTCTCGCGGCACGCCGCTTCCGTCCACTCCTTCACCGCCGGGAGCACCTGGAGCGCCTCGGCGTAGGCCTGCGCGGCGCTCGGGAGCGTGACTTCGTAGGTGCGAAAGCGCGTCGCGACCGGCGCGTAGAAGGCGTCCGCGATGCCGAAGCGGCCGAAGAGCATCGCTCCGCCCGCGCCGAAGCGCTCGCGGCAGGACTGCCAGATCGAGACGATGCGATCGACGTCCTTTCGCACCTGGGGGTTCATTCCCTTTCCCGGATGGCGACCGCGGATGTTCATCGGCATCGCGCTTCGAAGCGCCTGGAAGCCGGAGTGCATCTCCGCGCAGATCGAGCGCGCGAACCGGCGCGCGTCGCTTGCGGCCGGCCACAGCGACTTTTCCGGGTACAGCTCGGCCAGGGTCTCGCAGATGGCGAGCGAGTCCCATACCGGCTCGCCGTCCACGAGCAGCACCGGCACCTTGCGGGTCGGCGAGTAGGGCTCGATGCCGACGACGCGCGTGTCCCGGTCGAACTTGAGCTGGATCTCCTCGAACGCGATGCCCGCCCCGCGCAGCAGCACCCAGGGCCGCATCGACCAGGACGAGTAGTTCTTGTTGCCGATGACCAGCTGCAACGCGCTCATCTGCGCGCGCGCCAGCGCAGCAGCGGATAGCGCTCGCGCGGACCGCCATGCCCGAGATAGCCCGGCACGACCGCCTCCAGCGCCTGCGGCTCGATGCCGAACGGAAACGCGCAGTCGCACACGTTCGGCACCTGCATCGAGTAGTAGTTGTCGCGCGTCATGAGCGGCCCCGGGGTCCACTCCATGAGCCGTGCCTGGAGGTACGAGAGCCAGTCCGGCACCGCGATCACCAGGCGCCTGCGGCCGCTCACGGCGCAGACGTATTCGACCAGCTCCTTCAAGGTGTACACGCGCGGGCCGCACAGGTCGTAGCGCTTGCCGTGCGAGGCGGCGTCGTCCAGCGCGGCGAGCATCGCCTTCGCCACGTCGCCGACGTAGACCGGCTGGAATTTCGCCTGCGGGCAGGGCGGCGCGAGCACCAGCAGGAAGCGCGCGAGCGTGGCGAAGAAGTTGAGAAAGTTGTCCTCCGGGCCGAACACCACCGAAGGGCGGAACACCGTCGCCTCCAGGTCCGCGGCGGCGAGCACCGCCTGCTCGCCGATCGCCTTGGAGCGCAGGTACTCCGAGGGCGCCGAAGGCGAAGCGCCGAGCGCGCTCACGTGCAGCAGCCGCTTCACGCCCGCCGCGCGGCAGGCGCGCACGATCGCCTGGGGCAATTCCACGTGCACGCGCGCGAAGTCCGGCCCGTAGTCGTTCGGCCCGCGCTCGTCCGGCCGGCCGCGCCGGCCGTGCAGGATCCCGACCAGGTTCACCACCGCGTCGCAGCCCTCGGCGAGGCGCTCGAGCGCGCCGGGCGCGCCGACGTCGGCCTCGACCACGTCCACCGTCGGCAGCAGGATGAGGTGCTTGGCGCGCTCGCGGCGCCGCGAGGGAACGGTCACGCGCGCGCCGTGCGCCGCGAGCGCCGCCGCCAGGTGGCGGCCGACGAACCCGCTGCCCCCGACGACCAGGATATTCTCGAATTTCATGAGCGGCGACCGCCGGGGATTATCCCCGCGCCGCCGCGCTCAGGGAAGTTCCTCGTCCACCCGCTCGCCCGAGGCCTTCGCCGGGACCACGCCGAGCCGCTCCTTGATCGGGGTGAGCCTGCCCTCGAGCAGCGCGGCGTAGAACACCGCGTTCGCCATTACCTTCTTCACGTAGTCGCGCGTCTCGTTGAACGGGATGGTCTCGGCGTAGATCGCGCCTTCGAGCGGCCGCGCGCCGCGCCAGCGCCGCGCGCGGCCCGGGCCGGCGTTGTAGGCCGCGGAGGCGAGCACCGGGTGGCCGAGCTGATCGAGCACCATCTTCAGGTAGCCTGTGCCGAGCGAGACGTTGGTCTTCACCTCGCTCACCTGGCGCGCCTGGCAGCAGCCGCGCAGCCCGATCTTGCGCGCGACGTACTTCGCGGTGCGCGGCATGAGCTGCATCAGCCCCTGCGCGCCCGCGCTCGAGCGCGCCTGCGCGATGAAGCGGCTCTCCTGGCGCACCAGGCCCAGCACCCAGGCTTCGTCGAGCCCGTGCGTTTTCGCGTGCTCGCGGAACACGTCGTGGAACGGCACCGGGTAGCGCAGCGCGAAGTTGTGCAGCGCCGCCGTGCGCTCCGCGGTGCTGATCGCCCGGTCGTAGACCTCGGCGCGGTTCGCGAGCTCGGCCGCCGCGAGGAGCTTACGGTCCTCCAGCCCGCGGATCGAGTGCAGCCACTCGCGCACGCCCTCGGTGCGTAGCCCCAGGTGGATCAGCTCGAGCGCGCGCGCGAGCCCCGGCTGGCGGCTCGCGGCCGCGACTTCCTCGTCGCCCGGCACGTGCGCGCCCTCCGGAATCGCGGCGACATAGCCCAGCTCCTCGGTGGCGAGCAGGCTGTAGAAATCGGTGTGCCCGGCGATGCGCAGGTAGTACGCCTTGGCGCCGTCGCTCTCGCCCTGCGCGGCGAGGGCGCGGCCGTACCAGTAGGTCCACGCGGGATCGAGGCGCGCGCCGGCCGACATGCGATCGATCGCGTCGCGCACCGCGACCCAGTTCGCGCGGCGCAGCGCGGCGCGCGCCTTCCAGGCGAGCTGCTCGTCGTCGAGCCGCGCCTCGCCCGCGCGCGCGTACCACTTGAGCGCCTCGTCGTCGTGCGCGCGCGCCGCCTCGTAGGCCGCGCGGCCCCACAGGTATTTCGCGTCCTCCTCGGGAAGCCTCGCGCCGAGCGGCCCTTGCAGCGCAGCCGCCAGGGCGCCCGGGTCGGCGCGCGCGAGGCGCACGCCGGCGAGCACCGCCGTCTCGCGCGCCGCGCGGCGCTCCATGTTCTTCGGCGGCCGCGCGAGGAGGCGCTGCGGCTGGCGCGCCGCCTCGGCGAGCGAGCGCTCCTCCGGCCCCTCGCCCTTCGGCAGGTACCCCAGCGCGTTCTTCGCGGCGACGATCTGCCCGTTCTCGAACAGCACGCGCACGCGGCGCCAGATGTCGGGCACGCCGATGCGCCCGCGCTCGATCATCAGCGAGGCGAACGCGGCGCAGCCTTCGGGAAGCTCGCGCGGCTCGAGCCACATCGCCGAGGCTTCTTCGAGCGCAGCGTCATCTCCGCGCGTCGCGCGCGAGGTCCAGGCGTAGCAGCGCAGCTCCAGGTCGTTGCGCGCGAGCTGCGCGTATTCGGGATCGAACGCCTGCCAGTCGCCGCGCTTGCCGAGCACCCTCAGCCAGTCCATGCGCAGCCGCTCGGCGACGTAGGTGCCGGAATGCTTCTGGAGGAACGCGCCCACCTCCGCGGCGTGCGCGTCCTCGAGGCGCAGCGCGAGCTGCCAGTACTCGGTCCACGGCGCGAGCACGTGGCCGTTCAGCGTGCGCGCCTGCTTGGCGAGCTTCACCGCGTCGCCGGCGCGATAGGCGTCGAACGCGGCGAGCAGCGCCGCGTCGCCCTGGCCGTGATTCGCCAACGCCGGCGCGCAGGCGAACAAAAGCAGTGCGCCAAGATTACGGAAATGCTTCAAAATCATACATTAAGAATAGCACGCGCATGGATGACGAGAAGTTGAAGATTTGGCGCAGGGCCGAGCGTGAGCACCTGATCGCCGCGCGGCTCGCGGTCGAGCCGAAGACGCTGGAAACCTGGCGCCGGGCGATCGACCGGCATCTGGAGCGTGCCTTTCCCGCGCTTTCCCAGGGAAAGCTCGCGTTCTGCTGGCCGATCAGGAACGAATACGACGCCCGCCATCTCGCCAGAACGCTGCGCAGCCGCGGCACGTTGACCGCGCTGCCGGTGGTCGTGGCGCCGAAGCAGCCGCTCGCTTTCCGCGAATGGCATCCCGGGGTGGAGCTCGCCGAGGGAGCGCTCGGCATCTCCTATCCGGTCGGCTCGCCCGAGGTCGTGCCCGAGGCGGTGCTGCTGCCGATGAACGGCTGGGACGCGCAGGGCTATCGCCTGGGCTACGGCGCCGGCTACTTCGACCGCACGCTGGCGAGCTTGGCGAAAAAACCGCTGACGATCGGCGTCTCGTACGAGCTGGCGCGCATGCGGACGATCCACCCGCAGCCCTGGGACGTCCCGATGGATTACGTCGCGACCGAGCGCGGCGTGTACCGGCGCGAGCCGGCTGGACTAGCGTTTCAGGGCTAGCGTCAGCCCGTCGCCGATCGGCAGCATCGCGATATCCACCCGACGGTCGCGGTGGAGCCGCGCGTTGAAGGCGCGGATCGCGCGCGTGTCCTCGTCCTGCGCGCGCCGGTCGACCACCTGCCCGTACCACAGCGTGTTGTCCACCGCGATCAGCCCGCCGCGCCGAAGCAGCTTGAAGCAGCGCTCGAAGTAGCGCCGGTAGTTCGATTTGTCCGCGTCGATGAAGGCGAAATCGTATTTCCCCGCCTCGCCGCGCTCGAGCATGGCATCGAGCGTGTCGAGCGCCGGGCCGAGGCGAAGCGAGATTTTCTTGTGTACCCGCGCCTTCTTCCAGTAGCGGCGGGCGATGTCGGTCCATTCCCGGCTCAGGTCGCAGCAGACGATCCTCCCGCCGCGCGGCAGGGCCCGCGCCACCGCCAGCGCCGAATACCCGGTGAAGGTGCCGATCTCGATGCAGCGCCGCGCGCCGATCGCGCGCACCAGCAGCCGCATCAGCGCCGCCTGCGCGGCGCCGATCTGCAAGCCCGCATCGGGCATGCGCTGCGTGACGGCGCGCAGGCGCCGCTCGAGCGCGCTCTCGCGCACCGTGTGCGCGTCAAGGTAGCGCGCAAGGCGCGGCGTGAGCCGCAGCGTGCGGGCGGTCACGCGAGGAACAGGCGGTAGGCCGGGTTGCGCGATTCGTCGGCGAACGGATAGCCGAGCTTGGCGAGGAAGCGCCTGAACTCGCCCATCTCGCGCGCCGGCACCTGCATGCCGACCAGAACGCTCGAGGTGTCGGCGCCGTGGTTGCGGTAGTGGAACAGGCTGATGTTCCAGTCGCCGCGCATCGCGGTGAGGAACTTCATCAGCGCCCCCGGACGCTCGGGAAACTCGAAGCGGTACAAGAGCTCGTTTTTCGCCCTGGCCCGCCCTCCCACCATGTGGCGCACGTGCTCCTTCGCCATGCCGTTGTCGGAGAGATCGAGCGTGCGCAGCCCGTGGCGATCGAGGTTGCGCACGATGCGCGCCGTCTCGTTGCGGTTCGCCACCTCGATGCCGACGAAGATGTGCGCGTTCTTCGAGTCGCCGATGCGGTAGTTGAACTCGCTGATGCTCTTTGCGCCGAGCGTGGCGCAGAACTTCTTGAAGCTGCCCGGGCGCTCGGGGATGGTGACCGCGAGGACCGCCTCGCGGTGCTCGCCCAGCTCCGCTTCCTCGGCGATGAAGCGCAGGCGGTCGAAATTGGTGTTCGCGCCCGAGGCGATCGCGACGAGGGTCTTGCCGCGCGCACCGCGGCGCTCTACCCAGCGCTTCGCCCCCGCCACCGCGAGCGCGCCCGCGGGCTCGAGCACCACGCGCGTGTCCTCGAACACGTCCTTGATCGCCGCGCACATCTCGTCGGTATCGACCAGCACCATCTCGTCGACGAGCCTGCGGCACAGGCGGAAGGTCTCCCGGCCGACCTCCTTCACCGCCACGCCGTCGGCGAAGAGGCCCACCTGGTCGAGCTTCACGCGCCGGCCGGCCTTGAGCGAGCGCGCCATCGCGTCGGCGTCGGTGGGCTCCACGCCGACGATCCGCACCTGCGGGCGCACGCGCTTCACGTAAGCGGCGATTCCCGAGATGAGGCCTCCGCCGCCGACCGGCACGAAGATCGCGTCGATGGGTTGAGCGTGCTGGCGCAGGATCTCGACGCCGATCGTGCCCTGGCCGGCGATCACCTCCGGGTCGTCGTAGGGATGAACCAAGACGAGCCCGCGGCGGCGCTTCAGGCGCATCGCGTGCGCGTAGGCCTCGTCGTAGGAGTCGCCGCGCAGCACCACTTCGGCGCCGCGCGCGGCGACCGCGTCGACCTTGATGCGCGGCGTGGTCACCGGCATCACGATCACCGCGCGGCAGGAAAGGCGCTGCGCCGCGAGCGCCACTCCTTGAGCGTGGTTGCCGGCGCTCGCCGCGATCACGCCCTTGGCCAATCGTTTGCGCGGCAGCCCGGCCATCTTGTTGTAGGCGCCGCGCAGCTTGAACGAGAAGACGGGCTGCAGGTCCTCGCGCTTGAGGAGCAGCCGGTTCCTCAGGCGCTTGGAGAGCGCGGGCGCGAGCTCGAGCGGGGATTCGTGCGCGACGTCGTAGACGCGCGCTTTGAGGATTCTTTCGAGGTAGTCGCTGCGCTTCACCGCGGGCGAGGGTAGCACAGGGACGGGGACCGTGGCAGGCTACGACCGCTCCGTGTTACACTGACCAGAAACCGTATTACAACCCATGTCGAAAACGCTCAACGCCCGCATGCCGCTCCGAGTGGAGCAAAAGCTCGCCGAGTACTGCACGAAGCACGGGGTCACTCGCACCGACGTCACGGTCAGGGCACTCGACGCGTACTTGGACAGCCAGTCAGGCGCGCCCAGTGCCTATGCACTGGCGGCGGACCTGATCCCCAAGCGCGGCGCGCCCGAAGTTCAGTCCGGGGAAGCACGCAAGCTTGCGCGCAGGGCTTTCCGTGGCTCGCGCGCTCGTTGATACGGGTGCGATCGTCGCGCTGATCAACCGCGCAGACCGCTACCATTCCCAGGCCGTGCGATGGTTCGACGGATTCCGCGGCCAGTTGCTGACCACCGAAGCCGTGATCACCGAATCGGCCTACCTGCTCAGAGGGAGGTCGGAGCATCAGCGTGCCGCGCTCGATTGGGTGCAGCGCGCGCGCAAGGCGGGAATGCTGCAGGTCCTCCCGGTGGAGGACCACGCGGCGCTCGCAGGCATCATCGCGAAATATGCCGATCTGCCATGCGATTACGCCGACGCGACGTTGATCGCGCTCGCCGAAAGGACCGGGGTTCTGCAGATCGCGACCATCGATCAGGGTGACTTCTCCGCATATCGGGTAAGCGGGCACCGCAGATTCCGGATTCTGATCGGCTCGTAGTCGCTCGGGGGTCAGGCGGGCCGCTTCCTGCGCGGAGCGACCTTCGGCGCGGCCGAGAGCGCAATCGCTTCCGCGAGGGCAGACTCGCGAATCGACTCGGGCAGCTCCGACGGCGTGAGGAGGTGTACCTTGACCCGGAGCAGGTCCTCGATGGCATTCTGTGCTCCGACGATATCGAGCAGCGACACCCCGCGCGGCGCGTCCACCAGGATGTCGAGGTCGCTCGTCTCGGTGTCGGTGCCGCGCGCGACCGAGCCGAAAACGCGCGGATTGCGCAGCCCTTCGTGCGCGAGCAGCTTATTCACCTCCGCGCGCTTGGCGTGCAGCGCCTCGGAAGGTCTCGTCCGGCGGGCAAGCGTGCGGGCCGCCGCCTTTCCTGCCAGTGACTTCAGCTCGGGATAGAACGGGCTCGCGGGGTCGGCGCTGAAGCGGCGCTCCCTGCCGGCGCGCCGCTCGCGCAGCAGCCCCGCGGCCGTCATGCGCTCGACCTCGCGCCGGATCGCGCCCGAGCCGCCGCCCGAGCGGCGCACCAGCTCGCTCAGCGTGCGCTCGGCCTCGTCGGCGAAGAGGAGCGCCAACACCCGCTGCTGCGTGCGGGTAAGGAGCACGTCGATCGCCCGGGGAGCGGCCATGCGCGCAGTATGATCCCATTTTGGGAGGGCCTCTGCCCAATCTGGGCATAATGGAATCGCTGCTTTCGCCCGAGGGCGGTCTGGTCGGCCTCGCGGCTGCGAGCTTTCTCGCCGCGACGCTCGTGCCGCTGCCTTCCGAGGCCGCCCTCTTCGCCTACCTGCAGCTCAACCCGCAGCACGCGGCCCTGGCGGTCGCCGTCGCCACGCTCGGCAACACCGCCGGCGGAATGACCTCCTACCTCCTCGGCCGGCTGGTGCCGGAGCGAACGACGGCGAAACTCGACCCGCGGGCGCTCGGCTGGCTGCGCCGCTACGGCAGCCCCGCGACCGTTTTCGCCTGGCTGCCGATCGTCGGCGACGCGCTGAGCGTCGCGGCGGGCTGGCTGCGCGTCAACTGGATCGCGGCGCTGGGGTTCATGGCTGTCGGTCGGTTGGCGCGTTACGTCGTCGTCGCGGCTGTGACGATCTAGTAGCAGAGATACTGGCGGTTGATCGTGAGATCTGGCTGTAGATCGTTTGCGTCTGCATTTAGATCGTTCTAGCATCCTGCGCACAACGTCTAAACATCAAGTTTGGGCACTATGACTCTAGAGCAAGGTGTGGCATCGCTAATTGATCTTCGGCTTGCGCTAACGCTCGGTGTCCCAGCGTTAATTGCGGTGCTCGGATGGATTGTCGGTCACTGGTTGAATGCGAGTCGTGAATTGCGAAATCGTCGTCGGGAGGCGCGACTGAAAGGCTTGGAGGCAGCGTACAAGTGCCTCGCAATGGCAGCAGTTCGTGACTGGACGAAAGAGCACGAATCTGAATTCGAGAGGTTTGTTGCCGAAATTCAACTGTATGGCACTCCCCGGCAAGTAACCTTGATGACCAAGCTCGTCGAAGCCTTTGATCGACAAGAAAAGAGAATCTCCTTTGACCCGCTGCTAGAGGATCTACGTGACTCGCTTCGGGCCGAACTCAGAATGGAGCCCATGAAAGGATCGGTCTGGTGGTATCGATTCAAGCTACCAGAGTGGAAGGTCCAAGAGCGCGCCCAACAAGGCGCTGAAGCCGACGATGGAACCTCATTCGATAAAGTGGACACCTCGACCTAACGATTGAGGAGGTGTCATGGCAGCACCAGTTGGGCCGAAGAAGGTTC
>Ga0156285_1060_pt1 | contig 28328 bp, 26 predicted proteins | sample RifCSPlowO2_12_FD_107934 | JGI IMG/M metagenome (GOLD analysis project Ga0156285, IMG submission 107934) | Betaproteobacteria bacterium RIFCSPLOWO2_12_FULL_68_20 | reverse complement strand
GTCAACGGCGAGCAGGTCGTCACAGAGCAGAAGCTTGCACTGCAATGGTGGCTCAACGTAGCTCTCACGCTCGGGGCCCTAGGCGCCCTCGCGTCGGGCGTCGTCGCGGTGATCAACTTCGTGCGTTCGCTCTGTTGACGATTGAGCACACGACGAACGCGGCGATAGACCAACCGGCCGCGCTTCGAGGGACGCGGATCCACTGCGGCGCTGGGGGGAGTAATTGGCGGTCGGATTAGCGGACGAGCTGGCGACCCCACGCGGACTCGAACCCCAGTTATTTGCAGGACGACTAGCGCAGAGCGGCGTTGATCTTCTCCAGCATCCCCGCCCCCGGACACAACTCCTTCTCCCCGAGCCTGTTGAACGCCACCTCGCAAGTATTGAGGTGAGCGTGGAGGTCTTCCGCCTCCGGATGCAGATAAAGCAACCCGGTCACCACCTCCCCGAGCGCCTGGTGCTGCTGGATGTACGTAAGCGCCCGCGTCCGATCCCCCGGATCGTAGTCAGGATGCGTCTTCCTCAGCTTGATGATCGACCCGTCATGCTGCGCCACCTCGATCACCTGCCCGTCCTTGTACTCGACCGTGATCGCCTCCCGGCTCGGCCAGAAATCCAGCCGGTTCACCGCCTCGTTGTGCTCGCGCACGTAGTCGTAGCTCTTGGTCGACCCCGGATGGTTGTTGAACGCGACGCAAGGGCTGATGACATCGATAAAAGCCGCCCCCTCGTGCGCGATCGCCGCCTTCACCAGCGGCACGAGCTGATGCTTGTCCCCCGAGAAGCTCCGCGCGACGAAGGTCGCGCCCATGATGAGCGCGAGGCTCACGGTATCGACCGGCGCCTCGGTATTCACCTGCCCCCGCTTCGCCTTCGACCCCTTGTCCGCGGTCGCCGAGAACTGCCCCTTGGTCAACCCGTACACCCCGTTGTTCTCCAGGATGTAGGTCATGTTCACCCCGCGCCGCATCACGTGCCCGAACTGCCCCAATCCGATCGAAGCGGAATCCCCGTCCCCGGACACCCCGAGATAAATCAAATCCCGGTTCGCCAGGTTCGCCCCGGTGAGCACCGAAGGCATGCGCCCGTGCACGGTGTTGAAGCCGTGGGAATTGCCGAGGAAATAATCCGGCGTCTTCGACGAGCAGCCGATCCCCGAGAGCTTCGCCACCCGGTGCGGCTCGATCGACAGCTCCCAGAAGGCCTGGATGAGCGCCGCCGAGATCGAATCGTGCCCACAGCCGGCGCAAAGCGTCGAGACGTTGCCCTCGTAGTCGCGCCGCGTGAACCCGAGCCTGTTCTTCGCCAGCGTCGGGTGATGCAGCCTCGGCTTCGTCACGTAAGTCATGCGGCCTTGTCCTTCTTGATCGGCCGCACGTTGAGCGCGGCGACGATCTCCGCGATCTCCTTGGTGATAAACCGCGCGGTGATCGGCGTGCCGTCGTAGTGCAGCACCGAGATCAGGCTCGCCGGATTGATCCCGGCGTCGTTCACCAGCAGCGTCTTCAACTGCGCATCCCGGTTCTGCTCCACCACGAACACCTTGGTGTGCGAGGCGACGAAGTCGAACAGCTCGTCCTGGAACGGGAACGACCTCACCCGCAGCGCGTTGATGAAGATGCCCTGCCCGGCGAGCGCTTCCAGCGCCTCGCTCATCGCCGGACTGGTGGAGCCGTAGTAGATGCACCCGAACCTCGCCGGCACCTTCGCCGGAGTCAGCACGGGCTTGGGCACCAGCGTCTTCGCGGTCTCGAACTTCTTCAGCAGCCGCTGCACGTTGGTGACGTAATCCGACCCCGCCTCGGAATAGGTCGCGTAGGCGTTCTTGGTGGTGCCGCGCGTGAAGTACGCGCCCTTCGACGGGTGCGTGCCCGGCAGCGTGCGATACGGGATGCCGTCCCCGTCCACGTCGAGGTAGCGCCCGAACTCCTTCCCGGCCTCCAGCTCCTCCGCGCTCATGACTTTCCCGCGGTCGTACTTCCTCGAGTCGTCCCACTTGAGCGGCGCGGTGAGGCGCTGGTTCATGCCGATGTCGAGATCGGTCATCAGGAACACCGGGGTCTGCAGCCGGTCGGCGAGGTCGAGCGCCTGCGCCGCGAACTCGAAGCACTCGTTCGGGTCCTCGGGGAAGAGCAGCACGTGCTTGGTGTCGCCGTGCGAGGCGTAGGCGCAGGCGAGCACGTCGGCCTGCTGCGTCCTGGTCGGCATCCCGGTCGAGGGCCCGCCCCTCTGCACGTCGATGATGGTGAGCGGGATCTCGGCGAAGTAGGCGAGGCCGATGAACTCCGTCATCAGCGAGATTCCCGGGCCAGAGGTGGCGGTGAAGGCGCGCGCCCCGTTCCAGCCCGCGCCGATCGCGATCCCGACCGAGGCGAGCTCGTCCTCGCCCTGGATGATGGCGAACTTGTTCTTCCCGGTCTCCTTGTCGACCCGCAGCCTCGAGCAGTAGCGCTGGAAGGCTTCGGCGAGCGACGACGAAGGCGTGATCGGGTACCACGCGCACACCGTGGCCCCGCCGTACACGCAGCCCAGCGCCGCCGCGGCGTTGCCCTCGATGAAGATCTTCTCGCCGACCGCGTAGGCGCGCTTCACCTTCAAGCCGCACGCTTCCTTCAGGTGCATGCGCGCGTGGTCGAGCCCCATCTTGAAGGCGTTGAGGTTCGGCTTGAGGAGCTTCTCTTTTCCCTTGTACTGCTCGCCGATCAGCTCGGCGATCACCTCGGGCTCGATGCCCAGCATGCCGGCGAGCGCCCCGACGTAGATGATGTTCTTGAACAGCTGCCGCTCGCGCGAGTCGGTGTAGGTGGCGTTGCAGATCTCGGTGAGCGGCATGCCGATGACGTGGATGTCGTCGCGGAACTTCGACGGCGGCAGCGCCTTGGTGTCGTCGTAGAACAGGTACCCGCCGGGATCGATCTCCTTCACGTCCGCGTCCCAGGTCTGCGGGTTCATCGCCACCATCAGGTCCACCCCGCCGCGGCGCCCGAGCCAGCCCTTCTCGTCGACCCTGACTTCGTACCAGGTGGGCAGGCCCTGGATGTTCGAGGGGAAGATGTTGCGCGGCGAGACCGGGATCCCCATGCGCAGGAACGACTTGGCGAACAGCTCGTTCGCCGAGGCCGAGCCCGAGCCGTTCACGTTGGCGAACTTGATGACGAAATCGTTGAGGGATTCGATTCGCTTCACGTTCTTCTTATGCGGCTTTGCGGTGGCGGGTGCGGCAGCCCGGTCCGGCGCGCGTCATGTCGAGGAGGAACTTCTGCATGTCCCAGGCGCCGGTCGGACAGCGCTCGGCGCACAGGCCGCAGTGCAGGCACACGTCCTCGTCCTTCGCCATGATGCGCCCGGTCTTGAGCGGCTCGGAGACGTAAAGGTCCTGGGTGAGGTTTTTCGCCGGCGCCATGAGGCGCGAGCGCAACTCGCCCTCCTCGCCGTTCTGCGTGAAGCTGATGCAGTCCATCGGGCAGATGTCCACGCAGGCGTCGCATTCGATGCACAGCCTCGTGGTGAACACCGTCTGCACGTCGCAGTTGAGGCAGCGCTGCGCCTCCTTCCACGCGGTCGCCGCATCGAACCCCAGCTCGACCTCGGCCTTCACGTTCTTCAGCGTGAGCTTGATGTCGCGCCACGGCACCTTGTAGCGCGCATCGGGCGCGATCTCGTTGTCGTAGCTCCACTCGTGGATGCCCATCTTCTGCGACATCAACGTAACGCCCGGCGCGGGGCGCTCGTTGACGTTCTCGCCGTTCAGCAGCTTGTCGATCGTCACCGCCGCGTCGTGCCCGTGGGCCACCGCCCAGATGATGTTCTTCGGCCCGAACGCGGAGTCGCCGCCGAACAGCACGTTCGGCACGGTCGACTGCATGGTGAGCTTGTTCACGACCGGCATGCCCGAGGCGTCGAACCCGATCCCCGAGTCGCGCTCGATCCAGGGGAAGGCGTTCTCCTGCCCGACCGCGACCAGCACGTCGTCGCACTCGAAGAGCTGGTCCGGCTCGCCGGTCGGAACGAGCCGGCGGCGGCGTTTGTCGTCGTACTCGGCCTTCACCTTCTCGAAGATCATGCCGCCCAGCCTGCCGTTGCGGATGACGAATTCCTTCGGTACGAGGTAGTTGAGGATCGGGATGCCCTCGTGCTGCGCGTCCTCCTTTTCCCACGGGCTCGCCTTCATCTCCTCGAACCCGGAGCGCACGATCACCTTCACGTCCTCGCCGCCGAGGCGCCTGGAGGTGCGGCAGCAGTCCATGGCGGTGTTTCCGCCGCCCAGCACGATCACGCGCCTGCCGATCTTCGAGGTGTGGCCGAAGGAGACCGAGGACAGCCAGTCGATGCCGATGTGGATGTTCGCCGCGCCCTCTTTCCGTCCCGGGATGTCGAGGTCGCGCCCGCGCGGCGCGCCCGAGCCGACGAGGATCGCGTCCCAGCCCTCGGACATCAGCTTCTTCATGCTCTCGATCCTGGTGCCGCCGCGGAACTCGACGCCGAGATCCAGCACGTAGCCCACCTCCTCGTCGATCACCTCGAGCGGCAGGCGGAAGCGCGGGATCTGCGACCAGATCATGCCGCCCGCGCGCGGGTCCTGGTCGAACACGGTCACGTGGTAACCGAGCGGCGCGAGGTCGCGCGCCACGGTGAGCGAGGCCGGACCGGCGCCGACGCAGGCAATCCTCCTGCCGTTCTTCCTCGCCGCCGGCTTCGGCAACTTCGCCTTGAAGGAATCGTCCTTCAGGTCGGCGGCGACGCGCTTCAGGCGGCAGATCGCGACCGGCTCGGGACGCGGCTGGTTCTCCTCCTCGACGCGGCCGCGCCGGCACGCCGGCTCGCACGGCCGGTCGCAGGTGCGCCCGAGGATCCCGGGAAACACGTTCGATTCCCAGTTGACCAGGTAGGCGTCGGAGTAACGCCCCGCCGCGATCAGGCGGATGTACTCGGGAACGGGGGTGTGGGCGGGACACGCCCACTGGCAATCCACAACCTTGTGGAAGTAGTCGGGATCCTTGATGTCAGTCGGCTGCAACTACCTGGCTCCTTGGCGGCGCTCCGCTTTTTTTATGCGCGCCGGATTGTTCGGTGCACAAATAGTCTACACAGCTGTGACAGCTTGGGAAAGCCTTAAGTTTCAAAACCCTAAGGCCAGTGGCGGATTCGCTACGGCGAGGCGAACGCCTCGCCCGTCGGCCTCGATCCGGCACCGATCTCGTAGAAGACGCTGACGCAATGGGTGATCGCGCCGGCCGCGTCCCGCACCGCGCGCACGCTCCTCCACTCCCGGTACACCGAGCCGTTGCGCCGCCGGCTCCAGGTGGTGCCCGACCAGTAGCCGTCGCGCCGCACGGTGCGGTAGAGCTCGTCGTAGAACTCGGGCGGCTGGAGCGCGTTGCGGAACTCCGATTCGGGACGGCCGAGCACTTCGTCCCGGGCGTTGCCGGTGATCTCGGTGAAGGCGCGGTTCACGGTCGCGATGGTGCCGTCCGCCGACGTGATCATGATCGCCTCGGTCATGCCTTCCAGCGCGTGCGCGGCGAGCAGCAGCCGCTCCTCGCTCTCGCGCAGGTCGGTCATGTCCTGGGACACCAGCAGCACGCACTCGCGCGGCGCGCCGTTCGCCGGGACGAACTGCACGCGCGTGCGCAGCTGGCGGATGCGCCCCTCCCGGTCCACCAGGCGCAGCGCCAGCTCGGGGGCGCGCTCGCTCGCCGCCCCGCGCAGCACCGCGATGCGCGCGCGCTCGGCGTCCTCGGGATGCATGCGGCGGAACGCGTCCGCGCCGGGCTCGAGGTCCGCGGGATCGAGCATTCGCGCGTAGGAAGGGCTGGTATACAGCCAGCGCCCGCGCAGGTCGACCATGGCGATCAGGTCGGCGGCGTGCTCGGCGATCAGGCGGTAGCGCTCCTCGCTGCGGTGCAGGTCGTCGCGCGCCGCCGCGAGCCTGCGCGTCTGCCCGTAGACCACGTAGCCGACCCCGCAGGTGTAGGCGAGCGAGCCGAAGAAGCTCAGCGTGGTGACCAGGTCGCCGGTCGCCGGCCAGTAGCGGTAGCCGCCGATCGCGGTCCACAGCGCCGCGCCAACCGCGCTCAGCGAGAGCGAGCACAGCGCGCCCCAGCCGCCGCGGTTCACCGTGGCGTTGAGCGCGGTGCTGAAGATGAGCGCGTAGGCGATCCAGGTCGGGAAGCCGAGCTCGGCCGTCCAGGCGCCGAGCAGCAGCGAGTCGAGGTAAAGGCCGTTCAGCTCCGCGCGCGTCGGATGCGCCGAGCGCGTCTCGACGAGGTAGAGCAGGTGCGGGTAGGCGAGGAACTGCAGCGCGAGGGCGGCCCAGAACCCCCAGCCCTGGGACCGCCCCCACACGTGCAGCGCGATGACGACGAAGCAGTAGGCGAACGCCGCCGTGCGCACCCCGTAGTCGATGCGCGCCAGGCGATGCGCGCCATTCTCCCCCGGGCCCGCGGCGGGGACGCCTTGCTCCATCTGTCCCCCTGCAAAAAGACTAAACGGCGACAGGCGGAACGACTGTCAGGAATTGTCAGGGGCACGCTGCGGTCCCATAATCACCGCGCGCATGTCGCAGCTCGACTCCTTGAAGAAGCACTCGCTGGTGGTCGCCGACACCGGCGACATCGACGCGGTGGCGCGCTGGAAGCCGCAGGACGCCACCACCAACCCCTCGCTGCTGCTCGCCGCCTCGCAGGACGCGCGATACGCGCACCTCGTGGACCGCGATCTCGACCGGCTGTTCGTCAACTTCGGCCGCGAGATCCTGACGCACATCGCCGGCCGCGTCTCGACCGAGGTGGAAGCGCGGCTCTCCTTCGACACCGAGGCAAGCATCGCCAAGGCTCGCAGGCTCGTCTCGATGTATGAAACCGCGGGCGTGAACCGCGACCGGGTGCTGATCAAGCTCGCAGCCACCTGGGAAGGCATCCGCGCCGCCGAGCGCCTGGAGCGCGAAGGCATCCACTGCAACATGACGTTGTTATTCTCTTTCGCGCAGGCGGTCGCCTGCGCCGACGCCGGCGTGACGCTCATCTCGCCCTTCGTCGGCCGCATCTACGACTGGCACTTGAAGGCGCGCAAGGCGGACGACATCCCGGTCGAGGACGATCCCGGTGTCGCATCGGTGGTGCGCATCTACAACTATTGCAAGAAGCACGGCTACGCGACGCAGGTGATGGGCGCGAGCTTCAGGAAGACCGCGCAGATCCTCGCGCTCGCCGGCTGCGATCTGCTCACCATCGCACCCGACCTGCTGGAAAAGCTCGCCGCCGCTCCCGGGGACGTGGAAAGGAAGCTCTCGCCCGAGCAGGCGAACAGGCAATCGATCGAAAAGATCCGCCTGGACGAAAAAGCCTTCCGCTGGATGCACAACGGGGACGCGATGGCGGTGGAGAAGCTCGCCGAGGGCATCCGGCGCTTCGACGCCGACGCGAGAAAACTGGAGAAGGCGCTGGATGCCCATTACGCCGTTCCACTTCGGGCCGGGGGCCGCGCTTAAGGCGGCCGCGCCCGGGAATTTCAGCTTCACCGTCTTCGCTTTCTCGCAGGTCCTGATCGACCTCGAGCCGGTCTGCCTCTATTTCCTCACCGGCGACCCGGCGCATCCGTACCTGCACACCTACCTCGGCGCGCTGGCGGTCGCGCTACTGAGCGTGTGGCCGGGGCGCAGGGTCTGCGAATGGGCGCTGCGGGTGTGGAACAGCCGCATGAGCCCGGCGCAGGCGCGCTGGCTCGCGTTCGCGCCTTCGATCGGACTGCGCGAGGCGCTCACCGGAGCATTTCTCGGCGCCTACAGCCACGTCTTCATCGACAGCTTCATGCACGGCGACCTCTACCCGCTCGCGCCGTTCTCGCAGGCGGGCCAGCTCGTCCAGATCGTGAGCATCGAGACGCTGCAGTGGATCCTGGTCGGGTTCGGCGTCGCGGGTCTTGCCGCGCTCGCGCTGCTGCGCAGCCGCGGGCGAATCTAGCGTTTGCGCAATTTCCACCGCTCCCAGAGCCAGCCGATCGCGTAGGTCACTGTCGGAACGGCGAACCCGAGCACGAGCGGTACCGGACGCGCTAGACTGCTCTCCGGCCGTCCTTACAAGGAGGAGAGCCATGGCGACTTACATAGTGCTGGGAGATTTCACCGACCAGGGAGTGCGCAACGTCAAGGAAACGACCAAGCGCGCGGACGCGATCAAGGCGATGTCCGGGAAGATGGGCGTCACCATCAAGGAGATCTACTGGACGCTCGGCAAGCACGACGTCGTCGCGCTGCTGGACGCGCCCGACAACGAGACGATGACGGCGTGGGCGCTGAGCGTGGGCGCGGCCGGAAACGTGCGCACGCATACGCTGCAGGCGTTCAACGCAGCCGAGATGAACCGGGTGCTTGCGAAGATGGGCTAGCGGCTCGCGCGGCAAATAGGAATGCCGGCGAAAAGCCGGCATTTTTTTGGCGACCCCACGGGGATTCGAACCCCGGTTACCGCCGTGAAAGGGCGATGTCCTAGGCCTCTAGACGATGGGGTCCTGGTGGAGCTGGGAACCGGGGCTGGTGGAGGTAACCGGGATCGAACCGGTGACCTCTTGCATGCCATGCAAGCGCTCTCCCAGCTGAGCTATACCCCCAGCCAAGGGCGCGGATTATAGCTCACTTGCACGGTCCGAGACGCCTGCCGCTCATCTTCGTGAGCATGTCGAACTTGCGGCCCTGCATGTCGCCGCTCATCTGGATCTCGCTCTCGATGGTACCGCGCCCGTAGCGCACGCTGCCCTTGCCGCGCATGCCCGATTTCGGGCACGACACCTCCCAGCTGAAGCTGTCGCCGGTCTTGCGGCCGGGCGTGACCTTGCAGTCGCCGTCCTGCTTGCCCATCCAGCGGCTGGAGTCCGCGGCGTCCTCCCTCTTCACGCATTGCGTGACGCTCATCGTCTGCGGCTTGGGAAGCATCGGCGAGGTGACGGTCGAGGTGAAGCGCCACTCGCCCGGCTCCAGCTCCTGCGCGGCCGCGGCGGCGCTCGCCGCGGCGAGCGCCAGACCGAAAAGAATTCGCAGCATGGCTCCTCCGTTCAGTCGCTATCCAGGTAATGCGCCAGGCGCGCGAGCACCGTCTCGCGCCCGAGCAGCTCGAGCACCGCATCGATCGCCGGCGTTTGCGCGCGCCCGGTGACCAGCACGCGCAGCGGCATCGCGAGCTGCGGCATCTTGAGCCCGCTCGAGGCGAGCGCGTGCTTGATCGCGGCCGAGATCGCCTGCCTGTCCCAGCCCGGGGACTCGGCGAGCTTCGCCTTCAGCGCGCGCAGCACCGGGCGCGCCGCGTCGGTGAGATGCTCGCCGAGGAGCGCCGGCGACGGCGACTCGTGCTCGTAGAAAAAGCGCGCCGCCTCGGCGAGGTGCGGCACCGTGGTGGCGCGGTCCTTGAGCAGCGCCACCACGCGCTCGAGTGGCGGGCCGCGCAGCGGGTCGGCGCCGAGCGCGCGCAGCGCCGGCTCGGCGAGCGCGGCGAGCCGCTCGTTCGACGCGTGCTTCATGTGCTGCTGGTTCAGCCACGCGAGCTTCCCGGGATCGAACTGCGCGGCCGAGCGGCTGACGTGCTCGAGGTCGAACCAGGAGACGAGCTGCGCGGTCGAGAACAGCTCCTCGTCGCCGTGCGACCAGCCCAGGCGCGCGAGGTAGTTGACCAGCGCCTCCGGCAGGTAGCCGTCGTCGCGGTACTGGGTCACGCTCACCGCGCCGTGGCGCTTGGAAAGCCGCTCGTCGTCGGCGCCGAGGATCATCGGCACGTGCGCGAAGCGCGGCAGTCCGGCGCCGAGCGCACGAAAGATGTGGAGCTGCCGCGGCGTATTGTTGACGTGGTCGTCGCCGCGGATGACGTGCGTGACGCTCATATCGATGTCGTCGACGACAACGCCGAAGTTGTAGGTCGGCACGCCGTCCGAGCGCAGCAGCACCAGGTCGTCGAGCTCGGCGTTGGGAAACGAGATCGGGCCCTTCACCAGGTCGTTCCACAGCGATTCGCCTTCCTCCGGCGTGCGAAACCGCACTACCGGCGGCCGGTCCCGCGGCGCCGCGAGGCCGGCCGCTTTCGCGCGTTCGGGACGCCAGCGACCGTCGTAGCGCGGCTTGTCTCCTCGCGCACGTTGCGCCTCCCGCAGCGAGTCAAGCTCCTCCTTCGTCGCCCAGCAGCGGTAGGCGTGCCCCGAGGCGATCAGCTGTTCCGCGACCTCCCGGTAGCGCGCGAGGCGCTGCATCTGGAAGAAAGGCCCCTCGTCCCAGTCGATGCCGAGCCACTTCAGGCTCTCGAGGATGGCGTTCACCGACTGCTCGGTCGAGCGCTCGAGGTCGGTGTCCTCGATCCTCAGGATGAACTTGCCGTGGTTGCGGCGCGCGTACGCCCAGGAATAGAGCGCCGTGCGCGCTCCGCCGACGTGCAGGTAACCGGTGGGGCTGGGAGCGAAGCGGGTGCGGACGTTCAATCGGCTCCGCCTTCCACCGCGAAGCGCAGCGCGCGCCAGCGCAGCATGCCGCCGGAAAGGTTGGCGACCTTGTCGAAGCCGGCGCCGCGCAGCAGCACGCTCGCCTGCGCCGAGCGCGCGCCCGAGCGGCACACCGCGACGACGGGCTGCTCGCGCGACAGTTCCCCGGCGCGCGCCACCAGCGCTCCGAGCGGAATCAGCCGCGCGCCCGCTATGCGGCCGAGCGCTCCGGTGAACTCGCCGGGTTCGCGCACGTCGACGATCTGCACCTGGCGCAGGTGCTCCTCGAGCCAGTTCGGCTGCACCTCCCAGATTCCGGCAAAGGTGTACGTGAGCGGCGCCCAGCCCGCCTCGTCGGCGAGCGCGTGGCGGCCCTGGGGCCGCCCGCACGCCAGGTTGGCGGGCACTGCGATCTCCATTAGCTTGGGATGCGCCAGCCCGAGGTGCGTCATGTAGCCCACGAAATCCTCTTCGCCGATCGATTCGGCGAGCCGCGGATTGTAGAGCTTCTCCTCGCCGACGCTGGTGACCGTGAGGCCGCGGTAGTCGTGGCCCGGGTAAAGCAGGCAACGCTCGGGCAGCGAGAAGATCCGCTCGCGCACCGAGCGGAACAGCGCGCGCGCGTCGCCCTGCTGCAGGTCGGTGCGCCCGCAGCCGCGGACGAGGAGCGTATCGCCGGTGAACGCCATCGAGGCGTCGTCGAGCACGTAGGTCAGGCAGCCGTTCGTGTGCCCGGGGGTGGCGCGGGCCTCGAGCGAGCGGGCGCCGAACTCGATGCTCTCTTCGGAGGACAGGTGCCGGTCCGCACCCTGGGCGCCGATCGCCGCCGACAGCGCGATACGGCTGCCGAGGCGCTCGCGCAGCAGCCACGCCCCCGTCACGTGGTCGGCGTGCAGGTGCGTCTCGAGGGTCCACTCGAGCTTCAGGCCGAGCTCCTCGACCAGCGCGACATCGCGCCTCGCCTGCTCGAACACCGGGTCGATCAGCACCGCGCGCCTGCTCGCCGCGTCGGCGAGCAGGTAGGTGTAGGTCGAGCTTTGCTGATCGAACAGCTGCCGGAAAACCATGGCCGGATATGGTATCGCCGGTTGCCCGGCGATCCTCGCACCGCCTAGAATTGCCGGGCGGGTGGTTAGCTCAGCGGTAGAGCACTGCTCTCACACAGCAGGGGCCACTGGTTCGATCCCAGTACCACCCACCACTTCCCTTCCCGCTAGACCGCGGGACGCGGGCGCACCAGCCCGACCGCGAACATCAGCTCCGAGGCGTAATGCAGCAGTCCCGCCGGCTTGGTGATGTGCTCGTCGGCGTCGAGCGCGAAGCTGCGCTCGATGTCTTCCGAAAGCTTCGAGCCGGTGAGCACCACCACGGGAAAGCGCCGCTCGGCGCGCCCGGAGCGCAGCTCCTCCAGCACGCCGTGGCCGCTGATCCTCGGGATCGAGAGATCGAGCAGCACCAGGTCCGGGACCGGGGCCTCGCGGAAAGGTCCCTGGCGCTTCAGGAACGCGAGCGCCTGCTCGCCGTCGCCGACCACGTGCAGCTCGTGATCGATTTTCGCCAGCTTGAGCGCCTCGCGCGTCATGCGCACGTCCGCCGGGTTGTCCTCGACCAGCAGAATCCTCACCGGCGTCCTGTCAATCGCTTCCGTCGCTTCCACCACGTCCGCCTCTCTCCCCTCCCCAAGGGATGCTGAAGTGAATCGTCGCCCCCTGTGACGCAGTGGATTCTACCCAAATGCGGCCGCCATGCCGCTCGACGATGCGTTTGCACAGCGCGAGCCCGACTCCGGTGCCGGGGCGCGCATCGTCGCGGTTCAGACGCTCGAACGTGCGAAAGACCACATCGTGGTATCGGGGATCGATGCCGATGCCGTTGTCGCGCACCGAGAACACCCAGTCCCCGCCTTCGCGCCGCGCCGAGACGTGGATGCGCGGCGGCTCGCTCGAGCGGTACTTGAGCGAGTTGCCGACCAGGTTCTGGAACAGGCTCTCCAGCATGCGCCGGTCGGCGCGCACCTGCGGCAGCGCGTCGTGCGTCACGCGCGCCCCCGATTCCTCGATCGCGCCCTTCAGGTGGCCGAGCGCGGCGGCGAGCGCCTGCGAGCCGCTCGTCGGCTCGAGCGCGAGCGGCCGGCGCCCGGTCTCGGACACCGCGAGCAGGTCCTCGAACAGCTGGCGCGCGCGCGTCGCGCCGGCGACGATGGTGCGCAGGATCTCCAGCCCGTCGGCGTCCAGCCGCTCGCGGTGGCGCAGCTGCAGCAGGTCGGCGTAGCCGATCACCGTGCGCAGCGGCTCCTGCAAATCGTGCGCCGCGGCGTGCACGATCTGCTCCATCTCGCCGTGCGCGCGCTGCAGCGTCTCGCGCATGCGGCGCTGCTCCTGAACGAGGGCGGCGAGCGCGAGGCCGGTGACGAGCAGCGTCGCCACGAACGCCTGCTGCAGCAGCAGCGACTGGTTGAGCGAGCGCGCGGCGAAGGGCCCGCTGCCGGTGACGGTGGCCCAGATCGCGATCGCCGACACGATCACGCACAGCGTCAGCACCTCGCGCTCGGTGAAGCGGATCGCCGCCCAGATCACGAACGGCACCAGCATGAAGCTGACCGGAAGCGACTCGAGCTCGAGCAGCCAGCCGGTGAACAGCTCCCCCGCCGCGGCGACCAGCAGAACCGCGAGCGACGCCAGCTCCAGGACGCGCCATCCGTTCCACGCGATGCGCGACGGGCGGATCCAGCTCACGATGAGCGGCGCGACGATCATGATGCCGGTGGCGTCGCCCAGCCACCACGTCAGCCACGTCGCCGCGCTCTCCAGCGACGAAACGACGCCCGCGAGCCCTAGCGCGACCACCGCGACCGACGCCGAGAGCGTCGCCGCGAGCAGCGCGGACGCGACGAAGCGGAACACCGGCATGACTTCGGCAAACGTCGCGCGCGGATCGGCGAGGATGCGCCGGGTGAGGAGCGCGCCGACCGTCGCCTCCAGCGCCGCGCCGGCGCCGATCGCGAGCGGCGCCACGAGCGAGGCCTGCACGGTGAAATTCGCCGCCGCCGATCCGATCCATACGCCTGGCCACAAGCGAGGGCCGCGCAGCGCCAATGCGGCGAGCGCGATCCCGGCGGGAGGCCACACCGCGCTCGCGAAGCCCGGCGGAACGGCCAGGACCAGCGACGCCTTCGCGGCGGCGAAGTAGAGCGCCGCGAGGAGGACGATCTCGAGGATCGTGCGCGGGAGGGGCTTCAGGCGAAGCGCCGGTTCAATTCAGCTTGACGCCCGCGGCCTTGATCACCTTCGCCCACTTTGCGCTCTCGGAGCGGATCAGCCTGCCGAATTCCTCCGGCGTGCTGGTCGCGGGCTCCGCCCCGCCGGCGAGCAGCCGCTGGCGGACTTCCGGCAGCTTCAGCGCGTCGACGATCTCGGCGTTGAGGCGCGCGACGATCGGTGCCGGCGTGCCGGCGGGCGCCACCACGCCGAACCAGCCGATGGCGTCGAATCCCGGAACGCCCGACTCCGCCACCGTCGGGATGTCCGGCGCGGTCACCGTGCGGCTCGCGCCGGTCACCGCCACGGCCCTGATGCGTCCGGAACGGATGTGCGGCAGCGCCGAGGTCAGGTCCACGATGGCGAGCGGGATCTGGCCGCCCGCGAGATCGGAGGCCGCCGGCCCGCTTCCCTTGTAGGGAACGTGCACCATGTCGATCCCGGCCATCATCTTGAGCAGCTCGCCCGCCAGATGCATCGCCGAGCCGCTGCCGGTGGTGCCGAACGAGAGCTTGCCGGGCTGCGACCTGGCGAGCGCGATCAGCTCGCGCACCGATGCCGCGCCCGAGGACGGATTCGACGCGATCACGATCGGGATGGTGGCGAGCAGCGACACCGGCGCGAGGTCCTTCACCGGGTCGAACGGCATGTTGGGGTAGAGGCTCGAGTTGATCGCGAGCGCGCCCGCGGCGGCGAGCCCGATGGTGTGGCCGTCGGGCGCGCTCTTCGCCACCGCGTCCACGCCGATGTTGCCGCCCGCGCCGGGGCGGTTCTCGACCACCACCTGCTGGCCGAGCCGCTCGGCCATGCGCGGCGCCATCGCCCTCGACACCAGGTCGGCGCTGCCGCCGGGCGGGAACGACACGATGTAGCGCACCGGCTTGCTCGGGTAGGCGCCTTGCCCGCTCGCGCCGCCCGCAAACAGCGCGCAGGCCGCCAATGCGGCGGCAATCCATTCCTTGTTCATAATCTCCTCCTGTGGAAATTGTATCCCTGAACGACATCCGAGCGGCCGCCGCGCGCATCGCCGGCGCGGTGGAGCGCACGCCCTGCCTGCACAGCAGGACGCTGTCCCTGCTGGCCGGCGCCGAGGTGTTCCTGAAATTCGAGAACCTGCAGTTCACCGCCTCGTTCAAGGAGCGCGGCGCGTTGAACAAGCTTCTGTCGCTCTCCGAAGCCGAGCGCAGGCGCGGCGTGATCGCGATGAGCGCTGGCAACCACGCGCAGGGCGTCGCCTACCACGCCGCGCGCCTGGGCGTGCGCGCGGTGATCGTGATGCCGAAGGGCACGCCGAACACCAAGGTGAAGAACACCCGGGTGCACGGCGCCGAGGTGGTGCTCCAGGGCGAGACGCTCGCCGAGGCGGCGCGGCACGCGCACGAGCTTGCCTCGCGCGAGAGTTTCATCTTCATCCATCCGTACGACGACCCGCTCGTGATCGCCGGCCAGGGCACGGTCGCGCTCGAGATGCTCGAGGCGGTTCCGGATCTCGATTGCCTCGTTGTTCCGGTCGGCGGCGGCGGGCTGATCTCCGGCATGGCCGTCGCCGCGAAGGCGCTCAGCCCGCGCATCGAGGTCTACGGCGTCAGGTCGCGCGCTACGGTCGCCGAGGGCATCGCGGTGGACGAGATCGGAAGCCTCGCCGCACCGGTAGTCCGCTCGCTGGTGAAGGAGATGCTGGTCGTCGAGGAGGAATCGATCGAGCGCGCGATCGTCGCGCTGATCGAGATCGAGAAGACGGTCGCCGAGGGCGCGGGCGCCGCCGGGCTCGCCGCGCTGCTCGAGCACCCGGCGCGCTTCGCGGCAAGGCGAGTCGGCATCCCGATCACGGGAGGCAACATCGACAGCCGCGTGCTCGCCTCGGTGCTGATGCGCGGCCTGGTGCGCGACGGGCGGCTGGTGCGCCTGCGCGTCACCATGCCGGACGTCTCCGGCAGCCTGGCGAAAGTCGCGGCGATGATCGGCGAGGCCGAAGGCAACATCGTCGAGGTGCAGCACCAGAGGATCTTCGGCACCGCGTCGGTGAAGTCGCCCGAGGTGGAGTTCCTGGTCGAGACGCGCGACCGCGAGCATACGCAGGCGCTGATCGGGTCGCTCGAGTCGAAAGGCGTCAGGGCAACGCGGGTCTGACTTTCGCGCGCAGTCGCACCAGCCATATTTCCCGGGCGATCAGCGCCGCGCCAAGCGCCGCGCCGATCACGTCGGTGACCACCGCGCCGGGGAACGCGCCGGAGGGAATCAGCGCGAGGATTCCGGCGACCCCGAACAGCGCCCTCAGCCCCGCGCCCATCGGGCGCATGAAGTAGCCGATCACCGCGATCGAGCCGAGCCAGATGCCGAGCGCGGCGGTGACCAGCGCCAGCGCGATGTCGCCCGGCTCGCCGATCAGGAGCAGCGTCGGCGAGAGCACGAACAGGAACGGCACGATGAACGCCGACCAGCCGAAGCGGCACGCCTCCCAGCCGGTCTGCATCGCGTCGGCGCCCGCCAGTCCCGCCGCCGCGTAGGCCGCGACCGCCACCGGAGGCGTGATCATCGACATCATGCCGAAATACATGACGTACAGGTGCGCCGCGATCGGCAGCACGCCGACCTCGACCATCGCGGGCGCAACCAGCGCCGCGAGCAGCACGTACACGCCGACGGTCGGCAGCCCCATGCCGAGCAGGATGCACACCACCGCCGCGAGCGCGAGCAGCAGCAGCGTGCTGCCGCCGCCGATCTGCACCAGCGCGAGCGTCAGGTTGAAGCCCAGGCCCGAGATCGAGAGCACGCCGATCACGAATCCGGCGGCGGCGGTGATGAGGATGATCTCGATCACCGCGATGCCGGTGGAGCGGAACGCGTCGAGCAGCTCGCGGATGCGCGGGCGTTTTCCGCGGTAGCCGAAGGCAAACGCCCCGGCGATCAATGTTACGGCCGACCACAGCACCGCGGTCTCCGGCTGCTGGCCGTAGATGAACAGCGCGACGATCAACACCGCGAACGGCACCACGAAATGCAGGCCCGGCAGCACCACGCGCCAGCGCGGGATCTCGGCTTCGTCCACCCGCGAGATGCCGCGGCGCGCCGCCTCGAGGTCGGCCTGGATGAACAGCGCCAGGTAGTAGAGCAGCGCCGGCACCAGCGCAGCGAGCACCACGGCGCTGTACGGAATCTGCAGAAACTCGGCCATCAGGAACGCTGCGGCACCCATCACCGGCGGCATCAGCTGCCCGCCGGTCGAGGCCACCGCCTCGATCGCGCCGGCCTGGTGTGGCGCGTAGCCGCTCTTCTTGATCATCGGGATCGTCACCACGCCGGTGGCGACGACGTTAGCGACCGCGCTTCCCGAGATCGAGCCGAACAGGGCGGACGCGACCACCGCGATCTTCGCCGAGCCGCCGCGAAAGCGCCCCATGCCGGCGAGCGCGAGCTCGGTGAAGAAGCGCGACCCCCCGGTGGCCGAGAGAAACGCGCCGAACAGGATGAAGGTGACCACGATGGTGGTGCCGATCTTGATCGGCAGGCCGAGCATGGCGTTGGTGTCGAGCGCGAGATAGCCGACCAGCCGTTGCCAGTCGGTGGCGCGGCCCTCCAGCCGCCCCGGCACGAGGTCGGCGAACAGCGCATACGCGATGAACACCACCACGATCGCCGGGAGCGTCGGTCCGGTGCCGCGCCGCAGCGCCTCGAGCACCAACACGATCAGCACCGCGCCCACGATCACCGCGTCGCGCGGCCGCAGCAGGATGATGTCCACCAGCATCGGGTAGCGCACGGCGAGGTACATCGCGCAGCCGGATGAGGCAGCCGCGGCGATCCAGTCGTGCCAGGGCACGCGCAGGCGCGGCGCATGGCGCTGCGCGGGCAGGTGCAGGTAGGCGAGCGCCAGGCCCACCGACAGCATCGCGGCGGAGAACTGCTCGGTGTACAGCGCGAGGTCGAGGATCTGGTAGATCCCGACCGACCACGCCACCGCGCCCAGCGTGAGCGCGACGGCGAGGGTGGCGACGGTCCAGCGGGCGAAGGCCGGCTCGAGCCGGCCTCCGCTCGCCTGCGTCACTTCGCCGGCCAGATGCCGGCTTCCTTGTAGAACTTGACTGCCCCGGGGTGGTACTCGACCGGGCTCACGTCCTTCGCCATGGTCTTGGTGTCGAACAGGCGGAACGGGCCGAACTGCTCGCCCATGCTCTTCCCGTTCTCGTACATCACCTTCGCCGTCTGGTAGGCGATGTTGTCCGGCGTCTTGAGGCTGGCGAAAACGAGCGCGTCATAGGCGAGCGAGTAGCTGTCCGAGAGCACGCCGGTATTCACCGGGCTCGGCTTCTCGAGGCGCAGATAGCCCGGCGGGAAGTGCTTCTTGATCGCCGCCGCCGCTTCGGGCGTGTTCGCCAGCGACAGCATGCGGATGCCGCCGACCGAAGCGTCCACCTCCTTGGGCTTGGCCGCGCCGATGGCGAAGAAGAACATGTCCGACTTGCCCGAGGCGAAGACATCCGCGCCCGCGACCACGGTCGGCACCTGCACGGGACGCATGTCGCCGCGCTTCATGCCGACGGTGGCGTACATCGCGTCGAGCAGCGGCAGGATGATCTTCTGGCTGGAGAAACCGTCGAGCACCGGTCTGCCCTTCAGGTCGGCGAGCGACCGGATCGGCGAGTCCTTGCGCACGAAGATCGCCGAGCGCAGCGGGTACATGATCGCCACCGCGCGAAGCCCCTTGTACGGCCGCCCCTGGAAGTGCTCGCTGCCCTCGAGCGCGTAGCGGACCTCGGCGATGTTGGCGAGGCCGAGCTGGATCTCGCCCGCCTCGATCGACGGGATGAACACGTTCGGGCTGGCGAAGGGCTGGATCGTCGTCTGCACGTTGCCCTTCTCGTTCAGCAGTTTCGCGATCACCGACCCCGACGAGTGATAGATCGAGCCGGGATTGGACGTGGCGATCGAGACCTGCTGGGCCGAGGCGGCGAAGGCAACGCCTGCGAGCGTTGCGACAAGCAGTCTTTTCATGATGGCGCCCTCCTTTGCGGGAATTCTACACAAGCGCGTCGGGGAGCGGCGTCATTTCGGTGGCCCGCGCGGGATCCATTGTCCCTTTCGATCAGGCGGTTGCGCTCGCCGCCCGCGCCCGGCACGGCGCTTGCTGTCCGCCAGGCGCATGGCACTCAAACCCGGCGGGGCCACCTGCCAGATCCGCGAGCAGATCGTGGAGGATCCCGCAAGCGGCCTCACCCTCCAGTTCGAGCAGCGCGAAGACGGCGGCGCGCGGCTCGTCATCGTCGGCGAGGCGCTGAAGCACGGCAACCGCGAGATCCTGTTCGACGCCTACGGCTGCATGGCCGCGACCGGTACGCTGGTCGGCTCGTGGCGCCGTCCGTCCTGGCTGAAGGACGCGACCTAGGCCGCCTTTGCGTTGCAGCGCGGCAGGCGATGGTGCGCCGCGCGGTATTCGTCGAGAAGCGCCGCTTCGCGCGCCTTCGGATCCAGAGACAGCTCCCAGCTGTAGTGCGTTGCGCGCACCGTGCACGCGCCGTCGCGCCCGGAGAAATGATCGCCAAGCCGCGAGCGGATCGTCATCGTCCCCCCCAGCGCCGCGCCGTAGTAGATCAGATCGCCCTTTTCCCACAGCGCGTAGACCCCGGGCTCCCCGGGCGCGCTGGCGACCATGAGCGCCGTGAATTCCCAAGTCTGATCCAGAGCCATGCCGCGCAATTGAATCATATCGGCGCGCCGCCGGCGGCGATGACCGGGCACGCCGGGCGTTGATTCACATCAAGTCGGGGCGCCGAGCCGGCGGCCTAGCATGTCCGGGACATGGGCAGCCGCTCCTCGCACGACCTCGAAACCGATGTGGCGATCATCGGCGGGGGCACGGCGGGCCTGAACAGCGCCATGGCAGCGGCGCAGGCGGGCTGCCGCGTGCTGATCGTCGACAAGGCGAACATCGTGCACAGCGGCGCGATCGCCGGGGGCATCGACCACTTCATGGCGTTCCTCGAGACCGGCGAGCCTTGGGATACGCGCGAGGCCTATCTCGGCTGGGTCGGCAGCGTCGCCCGTGGCGCGGCCGATCTCGAGGTGCAGGAAGCCGTCTACTGCGACGAGCTCAAGGAAGCGCTGGAGCGCGTCGAGCGCATCGGCGTCTCACTCAGGCAGCCCGACGGCAAAATCTTCCGCACCGCGGCGCTGGGCCAGCCCGGCCCCTACGCCATCAATTTCGACGGCAAGAAGCTCAAGCCCAAGATGGCGATCGAGGTGCGGCGGCGCAAGTGCAGGGTCCTGAACCGCGTGCAGGTCACCAATCTCTACCTGCACGACGGCGAGCTCGCCGGCTTCACCGGCTTCGACATCCGCAGCGGCGATTTCTACCGCATCCGCGCCAAGGCGGTGGTGATCGCGACCGGCAACACCAACCGCATGTTCAACGCGCAGGTCGGCAATCCGTTCAACCTGTGGTACTGCCCGGCCAACACCGGCGACCTGCACCGCGCGGCGTTCGACGCCGGGGTGGCGCTCGCCAACATGGAATACGTGCGCATGACCATCGTGCCGAAGGGCTTCAGCACGCCGGGCTTCAACGCCTTCTTCGGCATGGGCGCGCAGCTCGTCAACTCGCTGCGCGAGCCGTTCATGAAGAACTACCACGAGATGGGCAACAAGGCGCCGCGCAACTTCATCGTCTGGGGGGCGCTGCAGGAGCTGAAGGAAGGGCGCGGCCCGATTTACATGGATTGCGGGCATCTGAAGGCAAAGGACCTCGAGCACCTGTTCCGCACGCTGGGCATCGACAAGGACACGCTGCCCGAATTCCTGCTCGCCAAGGGTTACGCGAAGGACGGCGCGATGATCGAGATGACGGTCTCCGAGCCGATGCAGGCGCGGCCCTCGGAGGTCTGCGGGAGCGGCATCCGCATCGGCCGCGACTGCGCCTCCAACGTGCCGGGAATCTTCGCCGCCGGAGACGCCTCGGACCAGATGGGCTGCCTGCACATGGCGACCGCCGGCGGCTTCGCCGCCGGCAGGCACGCCGCGGCCTACGCGAAGAAAACGGCCCATCGCAGGCCGCTCGCGACCAAGGCGATGGCGGAGGAACAGGCGCGCGTGTTCCGGCCGCTGGAGCGCAAATCCGGGAGCACCTACCGCGAGTTCGAGACCATCGTGCGCCAGATCTGCAGCGACCACTTCGGCCCGGTGAAGACCGAGCTGAGCCTGAAGGCGGCGCTCGAGAAGCTGGGCAGGCTGGACGCCGCGCGCGACGAGCTCAAGGCCGACAACCTGCACGAGCTGATGCGCACGCACGAGGCGATGAACATCCACGCGGTGTCCAAGATCTCGGCCACGGCGGCGCTCGCGCGCCGGGAAACGCGCTTTCCTCCCTACCACTACCGCGCCGACTATCCGCTCAGCGACGACGAAAACTTCTGCGGACTGATGGTGATCCAGAAGCAGCCGGGCGGGGACGTCACGACGCGGCTCGACAAGCTGCGTTACGCGGGCTGAGGGGCGGCCACGTGCCGGCGGTGATCGATGCCTCGAAATGCAACGGCTGCGAGCTGTGCGACCTGTACTGCCCGCTCGACGTCATCCACATGGAGGGCGAAGTGGCGGTGGTGCGCTACCCGGACGAATGCTGGCACTGCGGCGCCTGCCGCCAGGAATGCGCGCGCGGCGCGGTGAGCTTCCGCTTTCCCCTGGCGATGCTCGGGGTCTAGGCGGAAACCGAGATCTCGACCAGGTTGAGATCCGGATCGCGCACGTACACCGAACGGATCGGCCCGGTCGCGCCGGTCTTCATCACCGGGCCTTCGACGATCTTCACCCCCGCCGCCGCGAGCCGCCGCATGACCTCGTCGAGCGGCACCGAGGCGATGAAGCAAAGATCCAGCGTTCCGGGCGCCGCGACGTGCGCGCGCGGCTCGAACTCCCTGCCCCAGTCGTGCACGTTGATCTTCTGGTTGCCGAACTTGAGCGCCGTGCGGCCCTCGCCGAAGGCTTCAAGCTTCATGCCGAGCGTGTCGCGATAAAAGCGGATGCAGCCCTCGCGGTCCCGCGTGGTGAGAACGACGTGGTCGATGTGGTCGATCATACGATCCCGCTCTTCCTCAATTCCGAGATCTGCGCGGCGCCGTAGCCGAGCCCGCCCAGCACTTCGTCCGTATGCTCGCCGAGCTTGGGCGCGGCCGCGCGGATCGCGCCCGGGGTCGCCGAGAGCTTGGGTACGATGCCCGGCTGCCTCAGCGGCTCGCCGTCTCCGGCGACCGTCTGCACGATCATGCCGCGCGCCGCGTAGTGCGGATCGGCGGCGATGTCGGCGGCGGTATAGATTTTCCCGGCCGGGACTTCGGCCTTCCGCATCGCCTCCAGCACCTCCTCCAGGCTCAGCCCGGACGTCCACGCGGCGATGGCGTCATCGATGCGCTGCATCTGCGCGGCGCGGCCTTCGTTCTTCGCCAGCGCCGGGTCGTCGCGCAGGTCCTCGCGGCCGATCGCCGTCATGAGGCGGCGGTACAGGCTGTCGGCGTTGCCCGCGATCAGGACGTAGCTGCCGTCCTTGCAGGGGTAAAGGTTCGAGGGCGCGATCCCGGGCAGCGTGCTCCCCGTGCGCTCGCGCACGTAGCCCTGCGCGTCGTACTCCGGCAGCAGGCTTTCCATGCAGTTGAAGACCGACTCGTAGAGCGCGACGTCGATCACCTGCCCGGCGCCGCCGTTCTTCAGGTGGTGCAGCGCGAGCAGCGCGCCGAGCGCGCCGTGAAGCGAGGCGAGCGTGTCGCCGATGGAGAGGTTCGGCCGCACCGGCGGCCGGTCGGGAAAGCCGGTGACGTAGCGCAAGCCCGCCTCCGCTTCGGCGATGGCCGCAAAGCCCGGACGCTCGCGGTACGGCCCGCTCTGGCCGTAGCCCGAGATGCGTACCAGGATCAGCTTCGGATTCTCGCGCGAGAGCGCATCCCACCCCAGGTTCCACTTCTCCAGCGCGCCCGGGCGGAAGTTCTCGATCACGATGTCGCTGCCGCGCGCCAGGCGCCGCACGATCTCCTGGCCCTCGGGACGGCGCAGGTCGCAGGTCACGGACTTCTTGTTGCGCGACTGCACCTGCCACCACAGCGACACGCCGTTGCGCATGCGCCGCCAGCCGCGCAGGGGATCGCCTTCGCCCGGCGGCTCGATCTTCACCACCTCGGCGCCGAAGTCGGCGAGCGTCTTGGCGCAGAACGGCCCGGCGACCAGGCTGCCGAGCTCGAGGACGCGGATGCCGGCGAGCGGCCCGGCAGCGGCGGACGTTTGCGTGGCTCTCTCCTATGCGGCCCGCACGCGGCGTGCGCACAAGCGGCCGACGCCGAGAGCGGCGGCGCCGCTCACCACCGTCTGAACGATCACGAACACCAGAGTGGCCGGGATCATGGAACTTTGGAGCAAATCCAAGACGAGGCCCGCCGCTCCACCGAAGACGATGCCGAGAACCCAGGTAACCCACACCCCGCGACGCCGCGCTTCTCCCGGATCGGTGGTCCTCGACGCGTAAGCCATCGCCAGCGCTCCGGCAGCAAGCGGTGCGCCGATGATCAGGAACAGGCCCAGCGCGATGTCGAACACCATGGCGAACAACGAGGGAGCTTGGCGCACTGTCGTAGCGGGCGCTTCGGCCGACGCCGCGCGGCTCCCGTCGACCACCCGGAACGAGCAGGGGGGCGCCGCTTCCGAGGCACGCCGCAGGAAATAATTGTCCGTGCCACCCGCCTCGTCGGCGATCGTGAAGATCTGGTAACCGTTCCGCCCCGTGTCGATGCGCGCCGCCGTGATACGCACCGGCGGCAGTGGCGGCTTGAGCCGCGCAGCGGCGATCTGGGCGCCGAATCAGGGCGAGCCGACGAAATCCACCAGGCTCTCCGCCAGCGCCGCGTCTACGGTGACGAAGACATGCTCGAGGCTGCCGGCGGCGACGCGGAACTCCGGAGCCGGCGGCGTACAGCGCCAGCTGTCCTCCGAGATCGAGCACCAGGTCTTGGTTGTGCGCCGCACGCGTCCGGTTTCTTGGACGGCCGGCATCACGAATACCGCATATGGCGTCCCATCCTGCGACTTCCCTGAGGCGGCAAGGATCCCCCTATCGCACAGGACCGAGCTCGCTGCCTCGCCGGCGGCCTTGAGCTGCGAGGCGGAGAGCGCACCAGGCCGGTCGGGAAACGGGTCCGCCCCGGCGGCGGACAGCGCGATCGCGCCGAGCAGCATGGCGAGTACCGCGGCGCTGCTGCGCACCGTTGCCGGACCCACTACACCGCCCTTCGCTTGAGCAGCCGCAGCGGGTTGTACTCGAGCACCACTTCGCCGCGCTGGTTGACCACCTTGTTCGCAAATCGCACCAGCCCGCGATCACCCTTCGAGGTCAGCCGATGCTCGATGACTTCGGACTCGACGTGGATGGTGTCGCCCACCAGCGTGGGCGCCTTGACGTCGAGCGTCGCGTTCAGGAACGCGAGCCCGGTGTCCTGCATGGTCGGCAGCAGCAGGCCCTCGGCGCACGAGTAGATCAGCGCCGCCGGGACGGGCCGCCCGGCGATCGCGCGGCCGGAGTCGTCCGCCACGGTGAACAGCTCCTCGGTGAGCCAGGAGAGGTTGACGAAGGCGGACAGGTCCGCTTGCGTGATCGTGCGCCGGTGCGTGCGAAAGCGGAAACCGACCTTCAGGTCCTCGAAGCGGAACCCTCGCCCGACGACCTGGAGCGCCTCGCTCACGCGACGCTATTTCTTCTCGAACTTCGAGCGCGCGCTGGAGAAGGCCTCCTGCATCCGTTCCCACGCCTCGTCTGCGCCGCGCATCATCTCCGTCCAGGCGTCGGCCGAGGCGTTCTGCAGCAGCCGCATCTGGTAGAGCGCCTCGTCGCGGCGCGCCCGCCACTGCTCGAGATGCTTCTCGTACTCCGCCTTCATGCCGGCCTCGGCCGATTTCGCCTTCGCCTCCCACTTCCCGGCTTCGGCGTTCCACTGCTCGAGCTGGGCCTTCAGCTTCTGCACGTACTCGTCGCGACTTGTCATGGCGATCTCCGGTGCGGGAAGACCACGGCATTCTAGCGCCGCCGCACCCGGACAAAATCGAATCAGTCGAGGCGGTCGGAAACCTGCGTCGCCTGCCCGCCGCCGGCGGCTTGCAGCGCCGGCTCCCTTCTCGGCCCTGCGCGCACCAGCAGCGAGTACGCCGTCGGGATCACAAACAGCGTGAACAGCGTCCCCACCAGCAGCCCGCCGACGATCACCCAGCCGATCGCCTGGCGCGCCTCGGCGCCGGCGCCCATCGCGAGCGCGAGCGGCAACGCGCCGAACACCATCGCCCCGGTGGTCATCAGGATCGGCCGCAGGCGCAGGGTGGCCGCCTCGACCACCGCCTGGTCTTTCGCCATGCCGCGCAGGCGCAGCTGGTTGGCGAACTCGACGATGAGGATGCCGTGCTTGGTGATGAGGCCGATCAGCATCACCAGCCCCACCTTCGAATAGACGTTGAGCGTGCCTCCGGTGAGCAGGATCGCGAGCAGCGCGCCCAGCCCGGCGAGCGGCACGGTGAGCATGATGACGAAGGGCGAGACGAAGCTCTCGAACTGCGCCGAGAGCATCAGGTAGATGAAGATCGCCGCGAACAGGATCACGAACCCGAGGCCCGCTCCCGACTCGCGGAACTCGCGCGACACGCCGTCGAGATCGGTGCGCGTGCCCTCGGGCAGCACCTCGGCCGCCGCGCGGTCGAGGAAGTCGAGCGCTTCGCCCAGCGTCGCGCCGGGCGCGACGTTCGCCGAGATGATCGCGGCGCGCGAACGGTTGAAGTGGTTCAGCTCCTTCGCGGCCACGGTCTCGCGCACGCGCGCGAGGTTCGAGAGCTGCACCAGCCGGCCGTCCCTGGCGCGCACGTAGATCGAGGTGAGGTCGGCCGGGGTGTTGCGGTCCTTCGCCTCGAGCTGCACGATCACGTCGTACTGCTTGCCTTCGCGCTTGAAGCGCGTGACCTGGCGTCCGCCGAGCAGCGTCTCCAGCGTGCGGCCGATGGTCTCGACGTCCACGCCCACCGCCGCCGCCTTCTCGCGGTCGACGTCGACCGCGAGCTGCGGCTTGTTGAGCTTGAGATCGGAGTCGGCGTTGACGATCGACCCCGATTCGCGCATTTTCGCCAGGAGCTTCTCCACCGCGGCGTCCAGCTCCTCGTAGGAGTTGCCCTGCACCACGTACTGCACCTGCGGGGAGCGGAAGCCCTGGCCGAGCGAGTTCGGGTTGACCGGGAAGGCGAGCACGCCCGGGAGCGCGCCGAACAGCTTCGGCGCCATCGAGGCCGTGATCTGCTGGGTTTTCCGGTCGCGCTCCTCCCACGGGGCGAGCTGCGTGAACGTGACCCCGAAATTGACCGGGTTGGGGCGCTCCAGGCCGGGCGCCACCACCGCGAACATGTTGCGGATCTCCGGGACCTCGGAATACATGCGCTCGACGGCGCGCACGTAGCCGTCGGTGTACTCCATCGACGCCCCTTCGGGCGCCTGGATGAGAGTGAGGAAGTAGCCGCGGTCCTCGAGCGGCGAGAGCTCCTGCCTGAGCACCCCCATCAGCGCGGCGGTGGCGCCGACCACCAGCGCGAACGTCGCGACCACCGCCCAGCGCCAGGCGAGCACCGCGGCCACCGTGCGGCGGTAGCCGCGCGTCATGCCGGCGAAGAAGCGCTCCATCGCGAGGTACAGGCCGCCGTGCTTTTCGTGCTCCTTCAGGATCTTCGAGCACATCACCGGGGTGAGCGTGAGCGCGACGAAGCCCGACACCGCGACCGCCGAGGCGACCGTGAGCGCGAACTCGGAAAAGAGCTTTCCGGTGTTCCCCGGAACGAACGCGACCGGAGCGAACACGGCGGTCAGCGTGAGCGACATGGCGACCACCGCGAACGCGATCTCGCGCGAGCCGTCGGCCGAGGCCTGCACCGGGGTCTTGCCCATCTCGACGTGGCGATGGCAGTTCTCCAGCACCACGATGGCGTCGTCGACCACCAGGCCGATGGCGAGCACCACGCCGAGCAGCGTCAGCACGTTGATGGTGAAGCCAAGCAGGTAGAGGAAGAAAAACGAGCCCACCAGGGCCACCGGGATGGTGACGAACGGGATCAGCGTGGAACGGAACGAGCGCAGGAAGACGAAGATCACCGCCATCACCAGCAGAAGCGCCTCGGCCATCGCCCGGTACACGGCCTGGATCGAGCGCTCGATGAACAGCGACGAGTCGAACGCCACCTCGAGCTGCATGCCGTCGGGGAGCGTGGGCTGGATGCGCGCCATCTCCTGCTTCACCGCCTGCGCCACCGACAGCGTGTTGGCGGTGGACTGCTTCACCACGCCCATGCCGGTGGCGGGACGGCCGTTGCGCCGCACGATCGAGCGCTCGTCGACGGCCCCCAGGCGCGCGGCTCCCACGTCGCGCAGGCGCACCGGGTAGCCGCGGGTCTCGGTGACGATCATCTCGTTGAACTGCTCCGCGGTGCGCAAATCCGCTTCCGCGAGCACGGTGAACTCGCGCCGCGCCGACTCGATGCGCCCGGCCGGGATCTCGACGTTCTGGCGCCTGAGCGCGCTCTCCACGTCCTGCGGCGTGAGCGAGAACGCCGCCAGCCTTTCCCTGTCCAGCCAGATGCGCATCGCGTAGCGGCGCCCGCCGCCGACGATCACCGAGGCCACGCCGGGCAGCGTCTTCAGGCGGTCGGCGATATGGCGCTCCGCGTAGTCCGAGAGCTCGAGCGAGGAGTGCTTGTCGCTCGAGAAACCGAGCCAGATGATCGCCTGCGCGTCGGCCTCGATCTTGGACACCACCGACTCGTCGGCCGCCTCCGGCAGCAGCGAACGCACGCGCGCCACGCGGTCGCGCACGTCGTTCGCCGCCGCGTCCACCTCGCGCTCGGGGACGAACTCGACCGTGATCTGGCTCACCTCCTCGCGCGACACCGACTTCACCGTGCGCACACCCTCGATGCCGGAGATCGAATCCTCGAGCGGCTGCGTGACCTGCGACTCGATCACCTGGGGTCCCGCGCCCTTGTAGACGGTGCGCACCGACACCACCGGGGTGTCGATCTTCGGGTATTCGCGCACCGACAGCCGCCCGAACGAGATCGCGCCGAGCAGCACGATCATCAGGCTCATCACCGTGGCGAGGACGGGGCGGCGGATGCAGAGCTCGGGGAGCCGCATGTCTTACGTCTTGTGCTTTTCGCTTTTCATCCGATCTCGCGATTTTCGGGCTTCTTCATTTCCGAAAATCGCGAGACATTGGTGGCTACGCATAGCGAAAGCATTCGCAGGTCCGCGATCGCCCCAATGTCTCATGGCTTTCGGAAAAGAAAAGGCCCGAAAGCCATGAGATCGATGAAAAGCGAAAACCAATTCATCCTTTCTTGTCATTCGCCGCCGCCGCCGGCTTCGCCGGCCCGCCCATCACCGTGACCGGCATCCCCGGGCCGAGGCGCTGGGTGCCCTCCGTGACCACCACGTCCCCCGCGGCGATGCCCTTCGCGATCTCCACCTCGCCCACCTTGCGCACTCCGGTCTGCACGCGCACCAGCTCGGCCTTGCCGTTCGCGACGCGGAACACGTAGCTTTCCTGGCCGCGCGGCACGATCGCCTCC
>Ga0156285_1019_pt1 | contig 30436 bp, 28 predicted proteins | sample RifCSPlowO2_12_FD_107934 | JGI IMG/M metagenome (GOLD analysis project Ga0156285, IMG submission 107934) | Betaproteobacteria bacterium RIFCSPLOWO2_12_FULL_68_20 | reverse complement strand
GTCCATCCACTGCCGCGCGCGCTTGTAGGCGTCGCGCTGCGGGGCCGTAGAGGTGCCGACCGTGAAAGTGCGGTAGTAGCAGGTGCGGTAGCCGATGAACGAGTGGATGACGTCGAAGTAGGCCTGGTCGCCCGGGCGGATCAGCCGGTCGGTGAAGTTGTGCGGGTGCGGGCTGCAGCGCTCGCCGGCGATCGAATTGATCGCCTCTACGCAGTCCGAGCCCATCTCGTACAGGCGCTTGGTGGCGAGCGCCACGATCTGGCTCTCCTTCACTCCCGGCATCAGCGCGGCGGCGATGTCCTGGTAGACGCCGTCGACCATGCTCGAGGCGATGTTGAGCAGGGTGATCTCGTCGTGGCTCTTCACCTCGCGCGCGTAGAGCATCATCTGCTGGCCGTCGCGCACCTCGATGCCCTCGGCCTGAAGGGCGAACAGCATCGGCGGCTCGCACACGTCGAGCCCGAGCGGCATGCCCGCCACGCCCTCCTGCTGCAGGATGTCTTTGATCTCCTTCGCCGCCTGCTTGAACAGGCCCACTTCGGGCCCGATGGCGCCGCGCATTCCCGGGTTGCCGGCGCGAATGTGATCCTCGCGCAGCCATGGGCAGTAGATGCGGTGGTGGCGCGCCGCGGAGCCGAAATCCCACACCCAGGGTTCGCCGGTCCCGGTGAGCAGGCAGTAGCGGATCAGCTTGTCGCGCGCCCACTCGCCGATCACCGTGCTCGAGATGTAACGGATGTTGTGCTGGTCGAAGCACAGCATCGCGCCCAGGCCGGACTTCGCCAGCTGCTCGCGCGTGCGCGCGAGGCGGTAGCGGTGCAGGCGCCGGAATTCCACGCGCTCCTCGAAATCCACCTGCGTGATGCCGGGCGCCTGGAGCGGACGGTGCCAGCGATGCGCGGGCTTGAGATCGTCCTCGTTGACCGGGATGAATTCGGGTTTACGCACCTTTGTTTCCATGGCGTGCCCCTTTCATTTGGCATCCAGCCACTGCGCTGGCGCTCCGATCGCGGCAGCCAGCTCGTTGAGAAAGGCCGCTCCCTGCGCGCCGTCCACCACCCGGTGGTCGCCCGAGAGCGTCATCGTCATCATCTGCCGCACGGCGGGCTGCCCGTTCGCCGCGACCACGCGCTCGGCGATGCGCCCGACGGCGAGGCTCGCCGCCTGCGGGGGCGCGATGATGGCGTTGAACGCATCCACCTCGTACATGCCGAGGTTGGTTAGCGTGAAAGTGCCGCCGGCAATATCCGCCGGCCTGAGCCGAGCGCCCCTCGCCCGCTCGCTGAGTTCGATGCGCCTGGCGGCAATGTCGACGAGCGCCGCGCCGTCCGCATCCGGGATCACCGGCGCGACCACGCCGTCGGCGACCGCCATGGCGAGGCTGATGTTGATGTGCGCGTTCGGCTGGATCGCGTTCCCGCTCCAGCTCGCGTTCAGTTTCGGATGCTTCTTCAAGACCCGGGCGATGAGCGCGACCAGCAGGTCGGTGTAGGTGATCTTCACGCCGCGACTGCGCTCGATCTCCGGCGCGAGGCGCTCGCGCGCCTGCACGAGCGCGCCCGCCTCAACCTCGCGCACCAGGAAGAAATGCGGCACTTGCGTCCAGCTCTGCACCATGCGCTCGGCCATGAGCCGCGCCACCGCGGAGAGCGCTGCCGGCGCCGCGGCCTGCTGCGGTGCTTCCGCGGCAGCGAGCACGTCCTCGGCGCTGATGACCCCGCCGGGTCCGGTCCCGCGCATGCGGCTGATGTCCACGCCGCGCTCCTTCGCCAGCTTGCGCGCTTTCGGCGAGATCCTGGGTTCGGGTTGCTGCGCAGCCGGGGCGGCGGGAGCCGCGGCAGCCTGCACCGGCTCGCTCAGCTTGCGCGCGGTCGGCGCGGCGGCCGGCGCATCGGCCGGCGGGCTCTCGCCCGGCGCGACGATCCATGCGATCGTCACACCGACTGGGACCACGTCGCCGGCGTGGGACTTGACGCCCGCGAGCACGCCGGCACCGGTGGCCTCCACCTCGACCACCGCCTTGTCGGTCTCGATCTCGAGGATCGGCTCGCCCTTGGTGATCGTGTCGCCCTCCTTCTTCAGCCACGAGAGGATCTTTCCGCTCTCCTGCGCCATCTCCAGCGCAGGCATCACGACGCTCGTTGCCACCGCGCTAACCCAGCAGCGCCTTGGCGGCGGCGACCACCGCCTGCTCGTTCGGCACGGTCGCGTCCTCCAGCGGCGGCGAGAACGGGATCGGCACGTGCATCGCGCCGATCCTCTTCACCGGCGCCTCCAGGTCGAAGAACGCGCCCTCGGTGATCGCCGAGGCGATCTCGGCGGTCGCGCCGTAGCGGCCGTAGCCTTCGTCCACCACGATCACGCGCGAGGTCTTCTTCGCCGATTCGACCAGCGTCTTCTCGTCCAGAGGCCACAGCGTGCGCGGATCGATCACTTCGGCGCTGATGCCGTCGGCCTCGAGCAGCTTCGCGGCGCCGAGCGCCACCTGCACCATGCTGCTGGTGGCGACGATGGTGACGTCGGTCCCCTCGCGCTTCACGTCGGCGACGCCGAACGGGATCGTGTATTCCTCGGCGGGCACGGGGCCTTTCAGCCGGTACATCATCTTGTCCTCGAAGAACACCACCGGGTTGTCGTCGCGGATGGCCGTTTTCATCAGCCCCTTGGCGTCGTACGGCGTCGCGGGCAGAACGACCTTCAATCCCGGGACGTGGCAGAACCAGGCGTGCAGCGACTGCGAGTGCTGCGCGCCCGACCTGCGCGTCGCGCCGAGCGTCGCCCGCATCACCATCGGCACCTTCCACCTTCCTCCCGACATGTAGTGCACCTTGGCCGCCTGGTTCACCATCTGGTCCATGACCAGCGTGGAGAAATCGCCGAACATGATGTCCACCACCGGCCGCATTCCGGTCATGGCGGCGCCGACCGCCATGCCCGTGAAGCCCGCCTCCGAGATCGGCGTGTCCAGCACGCGTTCCGGCCCGAATTCGTCTACCAGGCCGCCAAGCACCTTGAACACGGTGCCCGCCTCGGCGATGTCCTCGCCGCAGATGAACACGCGCGAATCGCGCCGCATCTCCTCGACGAGCGCTTCGCGCACCGCTTCGCCGAGCGTGATTTCGCGCGTTTCAGGCATAGACGTCCTGGTCCACCTTGTCAGGGCCCGGGTACGGTGCCGCCAAGGCGAACTGCACGGCCTGTTCCACTTCCGACTTCACCTCGATCCGGAGCTGCTCGAGCCGCGCGCGATCGGTGAGGTTTTGCGCGCCCAGCCAGTCGCCCAGCAGCTTGATCGGGTCGCGCTCGGTCTTCCACAGCTGCTCCTCCTGCTTGGAGCGGTAATACTCGCGGTTGACGTCGCCGACATGGTGCCCCATGAAGCGGTAGGTGTTGCAGACGAGGAACGCGGGCCCCGCGCCCGCGCGCACCCGCTCGACGATCTGGGTGGCCGCCGCGTGCACCTTGCGCACGTCCTGCCCGTCCACGCTCTCGCCGCGGATTGCGAAGCCGGCCGCGCGGGTCAGCATGTCGCCCGCGAGCGTTTCCACGTTGCTCGTGTACTCGCCGTAAAGGTTGTTCTCGCAGACGTAGATGACCGGGAGCTTCCAGAGCGACGCCATGTTCATGACCTCGTAAAGCAATCCCTGGCCCATGGCGCCGTCGCCGAAGAAGCACACCGCCACCCGGCCCGTCTTCATGCGCTTTGCCGTCAGCGCCGCACCGGTGGCGATTCCCGCGCTGCCGCCGACGATCGCGTTCGCTCCCAGATTTCCCGTATCCGGGTCCGCGATGTGCATCGAGCCGCCCTTGCCCTTGCAGTACCCGGCCTCTTTCCCAAGCAGTTCGGCGAACATCCGGTCGAGCCGCGCGCCTTTCGCCAGGCAATGCCCGTGGCCGCGGTGCGTGCTGGTGATGTAATCGTCGGACCTGAGCGCTTCGCACACGCCGACGGCGACGGCCTCCTCGCCGATGTACAGGTGCGCCAGGCCGGGCATCAGCGCTCGCGTGTACAGGTCGTTCACCTGCTCTTCGAACAGGCGAATCATGAGCATGCGGCGGTACATGCGCAGCCATTGGTCGATTTCTGCTTCGGGCGCGGTCTGCAAGCGGTCTACGGCGATAGCCATCTGGAGACTCCGGACGTTTCTGCAAGAACCGGGAACACCGGCGGAATTGTACTCAGATGTACTTCGTGAGGCCGCCGCAGACCTCGACCGTCGTCCCGGTCATGTAGGCGTTGCGCTCGGAAACCAGGAAGGCGGCCACCGCGCCGATCTCGCGCGGCTCGGCCCAGCGGCCGAGCATCGTCTGCGCCGCGATTCCCTTGCGCACCTCGTCGGCGGTAGTGTTGCGCACCTTGGCCATGGCCTCGGCGCGCGGCCCCCAGGACTCGGTGTTGGTCAGGCCGGGGCAGATGTTGTTCACCGTGATCCCGTCGGCAGCCAGGGCGGCGGCCATCTGCTTGGACAAGCCGATGATCCCGGCGTTGGCGAGGGTGGTGGTCAGCGCCCCCGGCAGCAGTTGTGTGCCCGAGATCCCGGAGACGTTGAGGATGCGGCCGGCCTTCGACTTCTTCAGGTGAGGGATCGCGTAACGCGTCGCCCACACGTAGGAGAGCAGGCTCGTGTTCAGGAACTGGCTCCACTGCTCCTCGCTGATGCTGTCGACGGTGCCGGGCACCATGCCGCCGACGTTGTTCACCAGGATGTCGATGCCGCCCAGCCCTGCGGCCGCCTCGTCGACGAATTTCTTGCAGCCGGCGCTGGAGGACAGATCGCATACCACGCCGATCGACTTGACGTTGCGCGCCGCGATTGCGGCCACCGCCTGCTCGAGCCGCTGCTTGCCGCGGGCCGACAGCGCGACGTTGCAGCCCTCTTCGGCGAGCGCCATGGCGATCGCGTACCCGATGCCCTGGCTCGACCCCGTGACCGCCGCGTTCTTTCCTTTCAAACCCAGGTCCATTCCTCTCTCCTCCGGCTGCCGAAACGACGGCAGGCCGCACGTTACCCGACGCGCTTGTCGAACGCGCGCACTTGCACGGTTTCCCAGACGCCGGCCTTGAAAAGGGGGTCGGCGCGCTGGAACGCCTCGATCTCGGCGCGGCTTGCGGCCTCGACTAGGAACAGGCTGCCGATCGCCCTGGAGCCGTCGTCGCTGACCAGGGGGCCGGACATGACCACCTTGATCGGTCGGGTCGCGAGGTATTCGACGTGCCCCTGGATCGCCTGCTTGCGGCTTTCCTCGGCGCCGGCGCGGTCGATACAGAAGATGACGAACAGCATGGGCCTCCCCTCGATCCCGGGTTGCGGCTCGCGCCTGCCGGCGCGCCGCAGCGACTTATAGGAGCCGGCACGCCGGCATGTCAAGCTCCGGCCCGCTCCCTAGCGGAAGTGTTTCAGCGCCGGCACGCTCCAGAACGGCGCGGCGGCGAGCGCGATGAAGGCGAGCGCGAAGCCCACGCCGACCTGGTAGCCGCCGCTCTGGTCGTGCAGCCACCCGCCCATCAGCGACCCGAACGCGGCCCCCAGCGCGTTGCTCGCGTAGATGGTGCCGTAGATGGTGGCGACGCGCGGGCCCGCGAAATGCCGCGCGCAGACCGAGGAAACGATCGGCCCGCGCGTGCCCATGCAAAGTCCGAACACCGGCACGAACAGCGCGAGCAGCGACCACGACGGCCACTCGCTGATGGCGAGCAGCAGCAGCATCCCGGCGGAGGTACCGACGAAGCTCGCGGTCACGGTCTGCCGGTAGCCGAAGCGATCGGCGATGAAACCGCTGCCCATGACGCTCAGCGCCGAAAGCATGCCGATGAAGCCGAACGCGCTCGCCGCGGCGAGCGGCGAGAAGCCGGCGTCGATCAGGAACGCCACCAGCTGCACGATCACCGAGAACATTCCGGCGGCGGTGCAGAAGAAGACCTGCGCGAGTCCCCAGTAGATCCGGGTACCCATCGCGGCGCGCAGGGTCCAGCCTTCTCCCGCCGCGTGATGCTTCGCGACGGCGCGGAATTCGGGGTGGCCGGCGGCGTAGCGGCGCCAGGGGACCGCGAGCAGCACCACCGGCACGAGCGCGAGCATCGCGAAGCCGAGCGCCCGGTAGGCGAAGCGCCAGTCGTAGTGGCTCACCAGATACTGCGCGAGCGGGATGAACACGACCGCTCCCACGCCGATCCCCGAGAACGCCACCCCGATCGCCGCCGAGAGCCGCGCCCGGTACCAGCGCGCGAGCAGCGCCGAGCCGGGCACCATGCCGTTGAAGCTCACGCCGAGGCCGACCAGCACGCCGACGAACAGGTAGAACTGCCACAGGCTCGCCAGCCCCTGCGCGAGGAAGAACGCGGCGCCGAGGCAGGCCATCCCGACGCCGTAGACCCAGCGCGGGCCGACCCGGTCGAACATCAGCCCGACGAGCGGCGCGGTGGCACCATTCACCAGCAGGTACACCGCGTAGACGCTCGTCAGTTGCGCGCGCGACCAGCCGAACTCGCGCTCCAGCGGCAGCAGGAACACGGTGTAGGTGTCGGCCAGCCCGCGGCCGAACAGGTTCAAGGCGAACACGGTCGCGAGCGCCGCGACCGCCGTTCGGCGGACCGAAAATGGGGTCAGAGTAACTTTTCCCGCGAGGACCGTTCCAGCATCGGCGCCAGATCGGAAAAGTTACTCTGACCCCATTTTCTCGAGCCCGAACACCTGGCGCAGGTAGGCGAGGTAGCCCGGGTCCTTGCTGACCGTCTTGCCGGGCGAGTCCGACACCTTGGCGACCGGCTGGCCGTTGCACTCGGTCATCTTGATCACGATGTTGATCGGCTCGTAGCCGAGGTCGTTGGTGAGGTTGGTGCCGATGCCGAACGAGGTCCCGGCGCGGCCGTGGAAGCGGCGCGCGATCTCGATGGCGAGCGGCACCGAGAGCTGGTCGGAGAAGATGAGCGACTTGGTGCGCGGATCGACGCGGTTCTTCTGGTAGTGCGCGATCAGCCGCTCGCCCCACTCGAACGGATCGCCCGAGTCGTGGCGCGCGCCGTCGAACAGCTTGCAGAAGTACATGTCGAAGTCGCGCAGGAAGGCGTCCATGCCGTAGGTGTCCGAGAGCGCGATGCCGAGGTCGCCGCGGTACTCCTGCGCCCACTTGTCGAAGGCGAAGGTCTGCGAGTCGCGCAGGCGCGGCCCGAGCGCCTGGCAGGCCTGCATGTACTCGTGCGCCATGGTGCCGAGCGGCGTGGTGCCGATCTTCATCGCGAACCAGACGTTCGAGGTGCCGGCAAAATGCTCCGGCACCTCGCGCTTCAGCGTGCGCAGCACTTCCTCGTGCCAGTCGCGGGAAAAGCGCCGGCGCGTGCCGAAATCCGAGATCCTGAACCCGAGCTCGGGCTCGACCCTGCGCACCAGCTCGATCTTCGCCGCGAGGCGCCTGCGCCCCTCCTCCAGCTCCGGCCGCGGCCGGGTGCGGCGGAAGTAGACCTCGGAGACGATGGCGAGCACCGGGATCTCGTAGAGGATCGTGTGCAGCCACGGCCCGCGGATGGTGATGTCGAGCTCGCCCGGCGTCTCGGCCCTGCCGATGCGGAGGTATTTCTCGTTGAACTGGAACAGCCCCAGGAAATCCACGAAATCCGACTTGAAGAAGCGCCAGCCGCGCAGGTACGCGAGCTCCTCGTCGCGGAAGTGCAGCTTGCACAGGTCGCCGATCTCGGCGCGGATCGCATCGAGATCCGGCCACAGGTCCACGCCCGCGGTGCGGCACTTGAAGCGGTACTCGACCTGCGCGCCCGGAAAATGATGCAGCACCACCTGCATCATGGTGAACTTGTACAGGTCGGTGTCGAGCAGCGACTGGATGATCACGGCGCGGGCATTGTAACCTCGCGCCCATGTGCGGCCGCTACGCGCTCCACAGCCATCCGGACGTCGTGGCGCTGTATTTCGGGCTGTCGGAGATTCCCGCGTACGCGCCGCGCTTCAACATTGCGCCGGCGTCGCAGGTGCTCATCGTGCGCGGCGGCGGCGCGGCGCTCGCGCGCTGGGGCCTGGTGCCGCGCTGGGCCACGGACCCTTCGATCGGCGCGAAGCTGAACAACGCGCGCGCCGAGACCATCGGCCAAAAGCCCTCCTTCCGCGACGCGTACCGCGAGCGCAGGTGCCTCATTCCCGCGAACGGCTTCTACGAGTGGCGGCGCGGCGCGGCGCGCAGGCAGCCGTACTACGTTCGACCCGCCGAAGGCGAGCTGTTCGCGTTCGCGGGACTGTGGGAGCGATGGCAGGACCTCGAGACCTGCTCGATCATCACCACCGAGGCGAACGAGACGGTGCAGCCGATCCACGACCGCATGCCGGTGATCCTGGAAAAAGACGCCCAGGCCGACTGGCTGCAGGGCAAGGAAGGCCTGCTGCGGCCCTGCGCCCCGCAGGCGATCCGCGCCCACCCGGTCGGCCCTGCGGTCAACAACGCCGGGAACGAGTCCCCCGACCTCATCCGCCCTCTGCACTAGACAAGCGGCTTCCATACTGGATATACTTTCACTGTAAGGAGGGCCAGTATGGACCCGCTGACCGAGCGACAGGCCGAGATCCTCAAGCTGATCCGCGAGCTCACCGAGATGTCGGGCTACCCGCCCACGCGCGCCGAAATCGCCGAGAAGATGGGCTTCAAGTCGGTGAACGCCGCCGAGCAGCACCTGCGCGCGCTGGAGAGGAAAGGCGTGCTGGAAATCTCGGAGGGCGCCTCGCGCGGCATCCGCATGCTCGACGCCAAGCCCGCGCGCGGGCTCGGCCGGCTGCTCGAGCTGCCGGTGGTCGGACGCGTCGCCGCGGGCAGCCCGATCCTCGCCGAGGAGCACCTACAGGGCCGCTACCAGATCGATCCGAACCTGTTCACCCCGCGCGCCGACTATCTGCTGAAGGTCCGCGGCATGTCGATGCGCGACGCCGGCATCCTGGAGGGCGACCTGCTGGCGGTGCACAAGACCGGCGAGGCGCGCAGCGGCCAGATCGTGGTCGCGCGCCTCGTCGACGAGGTGACCGTGAAGCGCTTGCGGCGGCGCGGCAACACGGTGCAGCTCGAGCCCGAGAATCCCGATTTCGAGCCGATCGAGCTGGACCTGCGGCGCGACGCGCTCACCATCGAAGGCATCGCCGTCGGAGTGATCCGCAACAGTAAAAGTCTGTAAGGCCGTTTCGCCCGCGGGGCGCGGTGCGCCGCGGGGCTTCTCGTCGCGCGCGCCTCGATGCCTTTAGAATGCGCGCAGTCGGGATTCCCCGCGCCTGAAACAGATGAGCAGCCTCCCCGAGCCGCGCCTCGAGACGCCGCGGCAGCAATCCGCTGCCGGCATCCGGGACCGCGCCGACCCGCGCCTGGTGCTCGCCGACCGGGTCAATCAGCTCTACAACCAGCTCCCCGTTTCGATCGCCGCGACGTTCGTCGCCGGCGCGATCGCGACCGTCGAGCTGTGGGGCCAGTGGCTGAAGGAGCTGGTGCTGTTCTGGTGGGCGCTGGTGCTGGCGTTCACGGTGGCGGCCACGAGCCTCGCCATCGCCTACCGGCGCGCCGCGGACAAGGTCGAGGAAGCGGCGGAGTGGCTGCGCCGGCTCGGCATCGCCGCGTTCGCCAACGGTGCGAGCTGGGGCTTCGCCGGCGCGGTGTTCTTCCGCTCGCTCACCGACGAGCAGCAGGTGTTCCTCGCGTTCCTGTTCGCGGGAATCGCCTCGGTCGGGATCCCGGTGTACGCCGCCTCCTGGCCGGTCTTCGCGCTCTATGCGGCCGGCATCCTGGCGCCCTTTGCCTACGTGCTTGCGACTTTCGGCAATCGCCTTTTCATCGAGATCGCGCTGCTGGTGCCGGTGTTCTACGCGGTCAACGTCGCCATCGCCTGGCGGCTGAACCAGGTGTTCGATTCGGGCTACCGGCTGCGCCACGCCTACGGCAGGCTGACCGAGGACTACAGCGTGCTCAACCAGCGGCTCGAGAAGCAGCTGGTCGAGCTGGAAGAGGCGCGGCGCCAGGTGGAGGCCTCGGGCCGCAAGCTCGCGCTGTTCGCCGAGCGCGCCCCGATCGCGGTGCTGGAGCTCGATCCGCAGGCCCGGGTGCTCGAGGTGAACCGCGCCGCCGAGATCCTGTTCGGCTACGCCGCCGGCGAGCTGGTCGACGGGCACGTGAAGAAGCTGGTGCACCCGGAGTTCCACGCCGAGTTCGACGCCAACTGGGCCAAGCTCATCTCCAGCCGCGAGCCCCAGGCGGGCGTGCGCATCCGCAACCCGCGGCGCGACGGCCTCGACGTGGTGTGCGAATGGACGGTCACGCCGCTCGTCAACACCGAAGGCCGGATCGTCGCCGTGATCGCGCAAGGCCAGGACATCACCCGGCACCTCGAGGCCGAGCGTCTGAAGAAGGAGTTCACCTCCACGCTCAGCCACGAGCTGCGCACGCCGCTCACCTCCATCATCGGCTCGCTGCAGCTCATCAACTCGGGCGTCATGGGTGAGGTCGGAAGGGACGTGGCCGAGCTGACGACGATCGCGGAGCGCAACGGCCAGCGGCTGCTCGACCTGATCAACGACATCCTCGACATCGAGAAAATCGAGTCAGGCAAGCTGACGATGAATCCGGAAGTGTTCGGCCTGGGCGAGCTGGTGCGCGAAGCGCTGGTGCTGAACAAGGCGTTCGGCGAGCGGTTCGGCGTGCGCTTCGAGGCGAACGGGCCGATTGCGGCGCGGCCGGTGCACGCGGACCGCAAGCGGCTGCTGCAGGTCATGACCAACCTGCTTTCCAACGCGACCAAGTTCTCTCCCGAAGGAGGCGTGGTCGAGGTGACCATGGAGGAGCGCGGGCCGAGCCTGCGCGTCGGCGTGCATGACCGCGGCCCCGGCATCCCGGAGAACTTCAGGCACCGCATCTTCGGCCGTTTCGCCCAGGCGGACTCGACCACCGCGCGCCAGAAAAGCGGCACCGGCCTCGGCCTTGCCATCTGCAAGCGGCTGGTCGAATTGATGCAGGGGCGCATCGGTTTCGAAGACCGGGCCGGCGGGGGCACTACTTTCTGGTTCGAGCTGCCCCGGCACGTGGCATGATTGCGCCCGGAGGGCAGGCAGTGCCGGAACGACCGCTGCAGCGCATCTGCTACGTCGAGGACGACGAGGACATCCAGCGCATCGTGCGCATGTCGCTCGAGCGCGTCGGCAGGATGACGGTCGAGATCGTGGGCGATCCGCTCAAGGCGCTCGACGCGATGACCGCCTTCAAGCCGGACCTGGTGATGCTCGACTGGATGATGCCCGGGATGGACGGCCCGACCCTTTTTCGCGAGATGAAGCGGCGCCCCGAGACCACCTCCCTGCCGGTGGTCTTCATCACCGCCAAGGCTTCGCCGCGCGAGCTCGAGGAGCTCAAGGCCATGGGAGCCCTTGGGGCGATCTCTAAACCTTTTGCACCCAAGGACTTACCGGAACAACTTCGAGAGCTTTGGAAGAAATACCCCTAGTGCAGGGGCATGGTCGTCTCGGCGCCGAGCGCCCTGGTGCCCTGGTAGAACTTGCGCGACAGGAAGCCGATCACCTCGTCGGCATTGCGAAAGCGCGCATCGCGGTCCTTCTCCAGCAGCTTGTCGAGCAGCGCCTGGTACTGCACCAGCTGATCCGGCAGCGGCGGGGGCGGGGTATTGAGGTGGTGCAGCGCGACCTCGACCGCCGTCTCGCCGTCGAACAGGTGCCGCCCGGCGAGCATCTGGTAGAGCAGCACCCCGGCGCTGTAGATGTCGGTGCGCAGGTCGAGCGCAAGGCTGCGCACCTGCTCCGGGCTCATGTAGCGCGGCGTGCCCAGGATCTCGCCGTGCCCGGTGCGGTCGATCGAGTCGATGTGCTTGGCGATGCCGAAGTCCACGATCGCGAGGCTGCCGTCCGACCGGAACATCAGATTCTGCGGCTTGAGGTCGCGGTGCAGGATCCCCTTCTCGTGGATGTCGCCGAGCGCGAACATCAGCTCGCGAAACAGCTTCAGCGCCTCCTCGGGCGAGAACGCTCCGACCTGGAGGCGCTTGTGCAGGTCGCCGCCCTCGAAGAATTCCATCACCAGGTAGGCGTGGTCGGCCGACACGCCGTGGTCGTAGATCTTCGCCACGTGGCGGCTCTGGATGCGCTCGACCAGCGCGTACTCCTCCATGAATCGCGCTAGCGCCCGCTGGTCCTGGGTAATCTCCGGCCTGAGGATCTTCACCACCAGAGGCACGTCGTCGACCTCGCGCGAGGCGAGGTAGACGCGCGCCATGCCGCCCTCCCCGATCAGCCTCAGCACCTTGATTCCCGGGATGCGTATTCGCGCCCCCAGGTTGTGGCCTTCCATCCGGGCGGCGACGTCCGGAGGGACCGTCTTCTCGAGCTTCTCGTGCGTGAGGTCGCGGATCGACGCGACCAGCCGCTCGCGCGACAGCTCCTGCTTGCGCTGGTAGTCGTCGGCGCCCGCCTTCATCGCGCGCACCGCGACGATCTCGTTTCCCGCGCCGGTGAGGAACAGCACCGGCGGGCAGTCCGCGCGGCGCTTGAACTCGGCGAGCCACTGCAGGCCGTCGCCGCGGCCGAGCATGTAGTCGAGGATCATCACGTCGTAGGCGCCGAGCGGGAACGACTGCCCGGGCATGTCGCGGGCGAGCGGGTCGTACTCCTCGACCTCGGCCCCCGGCCATTGCTGCTTCAGGTAATGCGCGAGGAGGTGTCTCAGGTCCTCGTCGTCGTCGATGATCAGGATGCGCATGGGCGCACCCGCGCCGCCGCCTCATTCATACACGACCTGGACCCTGGACAGATAATCGCCGTACTCGGCGATGCACGCCTCGAGCGCGGCGCGGTCGCCGCTGCGCGCGCCGTCCTCGATCTGCTTGCCGAGCGTGGAGACGCGGGAAAATCCATACGAGTTGCCGACCCCTTTCATGCGGTGCCCGAGCTGGCGCAGCTGCTCGAAATCGGCCGCGGCGAGCGCCGCGCGCAGCGTCTCCACCTCCTTGTGGCGGTTGCGCATGAAGGTGGGGATCAGGTCCTCGAGGTCCTTCGCGACGGTGACCTTATGGATGTCGTCTGCCATGACCCGGCGGATTATAGGCGCGGGTCGATTCGCCCCTCGCGCGCCGCGTCAAACATTGTCAGATTGCTCAATGGAAGTCCCGGGAATGCGCCTCGAGCCGGCCGAGCAGCGCGCTGTGGTCGCAAAGGCGCCGCGCGACGAGGTGCACCACCTCGCCGTCGCGCTCGATCACGCCCTGCACCCCTAGCAGGCTGGCGCCGAGCAGCTCCTTCCTCTGGCGCTCGGCGAGGTCGCGCCAGACCACCACGTTGATGCAGCCGGTTTCGTCCTCGAGCGTGACGAACACGACGCCGCTCGCCGTGTCCGGCCGCTGCCGGCAGGTGACGAGGCCCGCGGCGCGCGCCGTGCCTCCATGAGGAAGCGTTCGCAGCTGCTCGGCGGTGCGGTGCCGCAGCCGCTCCAGGCGGCCGCGCAGCAGCGCGAGCGGATGCCTGCCGAGCGTGAAGCCGAGGCTGGCGTAATCGGCCGCGATCTCCTCGCCCTCGGGCGGCGGCGCCAGCGCCGGCGCGGGCTCCAGGATCGGCGCGCCTAAAGCGGGCCGGCTCTCGGCCCCCGCGGCGAGCCAGCGCGCGTTCCTGCGATGGCCGGCGAGGGACTGCAGGGCGCCCGAGGCGGACAGGCGCTTCATGTCCTTGCGGTTCAGCTCGGCCCGGCGCGCCAGCTCGGCCACCGATTCGAACGGCCGCGCCGCGACAATGCGCCGCGCGCCTTCCTCCGAAAGCCCGCCCACCATGCGCAGGCCCAGGCGCACACCCCCACCCTGGCCCTCCCCCTTAACCAAGGGGGAGGGAACGGGAGGGGGTTCGAGCGTGCAGTCCCAATCGCTCGCGGTCGCGTCGGGCGGCAGCACCTCGACGCCGTGGCGCCGCGCGTCCTGCACCAGCTGCGACGGCGCGTAGAAGCCCATCGGCTGGCTGTTCAGGAGCGCGGCGAGGAACGCCGCCGGGTGGTGGCGCTTGAGCCACGCCGAGACGTACACCAGCAGCGCGAAGCTGGCCGAGTGCGACTCCGGAAAGCCGTATTCGCCGAAGCCGAGGATCTGGCGGTAGATGGCGTCGGCGAACTCCCGCGCGTAGCCGTTTCGGCACATTCCTTCCTTGAGCCTTTGCTCGAAGGGCTCGAGGCCGCCCTTCTTCTTCCACGCCGCCATCGAGCGGCGCAGCCGGTCGGCCTCGCCGGCGCTGAAGCCGGCGGCGACCACCGCGAGCTGCATCACCTGCTCCTGGAAGATCGGCACGCCGAGCGTGCGTTCGAGCACCCGCTTCACCCCTTCGCTCGGATAGGCGACGGGCTCCAGGCCCTGGCGGCGCCGCAGGTACGGGTGCACCATGCCGCCCTGGATCGGCCCGGGCCTGACGATCGCGACCTCGATCACCAGGTCGTAGAAGCTCGCGGGCCGCAGGCGCGGCAGCATCGACATCTGCGCGCGCGACTCGATCTGGAACACGCCCACCGTGTCGGCCCGCTGGATCATCTCGTAGACCGCCGGGTCCTCCGCCGGCACGTCCTCGATCCTCATTCCCAGGAAATCCAGCGCGCGCCGGATCGCCGAGAGCATCCCCAGCGCGAGCACGTCCACCTTCAGCAGGCCGAGCGACTCGAGGTCGTCCTTGTCCCACTGGATCACGGTGCGCCCGGGCATCGCCGCGTTCTCGACCGGCACCAGCTCGGCGAGCGGCCCGCGCGAGATGACGAAGCCGCCGACGTGCTGCGAGAGATGGCGCGGGAAGCCGACCAGGGCGCCCGCCAGCTCGAGCAGCCGCCCGATCGCCGGGTCGTCCGGGTCGAGGCCCGCTTCGCGCACGCGCTCGGGCAGGCGCGTGCGGTCGTCCCACCAGGCGAGCGTCGCGGCGAGGCGCTCCACCTGCTCGAGGGTGAAGCCGAGCGCTTTTCCGACGTCGCGCACGGCGCTCCGCGGCCGGTAGCAGATCACCGTGGCGGCGAGCGCGGCGCGCTCGCGCCCGTACTTCGCGTACACGTACTGGATCACCTCCTCGCGCCGCTGGTGCTCGAAATCGACGTCGATGTCGGGCGGCTCGTCGCGCTCCCTGGACACGAAGCGCTCGAACAGCGTGTTCATCCTCGCCGGGTCCACCTCGGTGATGCCGAGCGCGTAGCACACGGCCGAATTCGCCGCCGAGCCCCTGCCCTGGCACAGAATCCCCTGTCCGCGCGCGAAGCGCACCACGTCGTGCACGGTGAGGAAGAACGCCTCGTAGCCGAGCTCGGCGATGAGCGCGAGCTCGTGCTCGACGAGCTGGCAAACTTTCTGCGGCGCGCCGGCGGGAAACCTCCAGCGCAGGCCGTCTTCGGCGAGCCTGCGCAGCCAGCTCGCGGGCGTCTCGCCCGGCGGCACCAGCTCCTCGGGATACTCGTAGCGCAATTCGTCGAGCGAGAAATTGCAGCGCCCGGCGATCGCGAGCGTCTCGGCGAGGAGCTCGGGCGGATACAGCTGCGCGAGGCGCATGCGCAGCCGCAGGCTGCGCTCGGCGTTCGGATGGAGGTCGCGCCCGCACTGCGCCACGGGGCGCCCGAGCCGCACCGCGGTGAGCACGTCCTGCAGCCGCCTGCGCGAGCGCAGGTGCATGTGCACGTCGCCCGCCGCCGCCAGGGGCAGGCCGGAATGCTTCGAGATTTCCCTCAGACGGTTCAGCTTCGAGCGGTCGTTCGGCCCGCAATGCAGCTCCGCCGCGATCCAGGCCTTCCCGGCGAAGCGCTCCGCGATCCAGTGCGCCTCACCTTCGTGCGCCGAAATCAGCAGGACGAGAACGTCGTGGCCGAGAATCGCCTCGAGGTCGTCTCGGCGAAGCGCGTAAGTTCCCTTCTCCGATCTGCGCCGGCCGGTGGTGATCAGCGCGGAGATCGCACCGTAGGAGCGCCGGTCGGTCGCGAGCAGCACCGCCTTCAGGTTTTCCCGCAGCAGAATTTCCGTCCCCAGAATCAATTTCAGGCCGCATTCCTTGGCGGCGACGTGCGCCCGCGCCGCTCCCGTGAGCGAGCATTCATCCGTGATCGCGAGCGCCGAATAGCCGAGCGCCGCGGCGCGCGCCGCCAGCTCCTCCGGGTGCGAAGCGCCCCGCAGGAAGGTGAAGTTGGACAGGCAATGCAGCTCCGCGTACTCAGGCAAACAGGCCATGCAGGAACCATTCCCCCGCCTCGCGGTAGATCCAGGCGAGCGACGAATCCTCGAACCGGGCGATGAAGTAGTCGCGCTTCGCGTCGCCGCCGTCCCACCAGCCGGACTCGATGCGCTCCGGCCCGGCGAGCAATTCGAAGCCCGTTTCGCCGAGACGGCGCGGCGGCTCGACCAGCCACAGCGGCCGGGGCCCGAGGTCGCCGGGCGCCGCGGGCGCGTCCGCATCCGCATCGACGCGGCGCCAGGCGCGCTCGGGGCGATGATCCGGATGAAACGCAAGACCGTAGACCGCTTCGTCGCCCAGGCGTACCCGCAGCCGTTCGACGAGCCGCGCCCAGCCCTCCGCTTCGGCTCGCGCGTCGCCGAAAAAACCCGCCGTGAAGCCGTGCATCGGCTCGAAGTCCCGGGCTTCGATCCTGACCGCCTCGACCGGCCGGGCGAGCCCGAGCACGGCGAGGCGCTCGCCCAGCAGCCGGCCGAGACGCCCGGCTTCCCGTGCGGCCGAAGCGAGGTCCACTTCGACCGCCGTGGGCGCGGCGTTCCGGTGGAGCAGCGCGAGCGTGAAGCGCCGCACGCCCGCCTGGCGCGCGGCGAGCAGCCCTTCGAGCTGCACCAGCAGCCGGCGCGCGGCGAACAGCACTCCTTCGGCGTGCGTCACCTCGGCCGGCAGCTCGATCTGCGCGGCGAAGCGCGGCGGCGGCGAGAAAAAAGCGCGCGGCTCGGGCGCTTTTCCGAGCGCGCGATCGAGATCGTCGAGCAGCCGCCGGCCGCAGCGCCGCGCCAGGCCCTCGCGCGGCAGGCTCAGCAATCCCCCCAGGGTCGAAATCCCGATGCCCCGGAGGAATTCGAGGCTTTCCGCATCGGCGTCGAGGACCGCCAGAGGCAAATCCTCCAGGGTCCGCCCGCCGCCATCGCGAGCAAGCCACAGCGCGGCGCGCGCGGTCGGCGCGACAGCGAGCTGCGCCGCGAGGCCCATCGCGGCGATGTCGGCGCGCAGGCGAGCCGCCAGGGGCTCCAGGCCGCCGGCGAGGCGCAGGCTGCCTTCGACCTCGAGGAGCACGCCTTGCGGCGGCTCGAGCGATACCTTAGGCGTGAACCGGCAGGCCCAGGCGGCGATGCGTTCGAGCGTCGCGTGCGGCAGACAGGGGAAATGGAGTGCGACCCAGAGCATGGACGGGTTTTTTCACCGCGATGCGCAGCGGCGCGGCGGCCGGCGCTCCGGGGCGCTTGAGGATGCGGGCGCAAAGCCCCTCCCCCGCCGGCTCGAGGGCGATGCGCAGACAGGCGGGCGACGAGGTGGCGATCGCTTCGCGCCGGCGGAACAACGCGACGAAAGCGCGGCTCGTCCCGGCCGCGACCGCGAGCCGCCGCAGCTCCGGATAGCGGGCGTCGCGCAGCCAGGCGAGCAGCGCATGGCAGTTGCCCGCACGCAGCACCTGCTCCGCCGCCCACAGAGCGTCGCGCCGCCCCGGCGCGCGCACCACCACGAGATGCGCGAGGTCGACGCCGCTTGCGGCGAGCGCGGGCGCGTACGGCAGGTGCGGGGGCGCGAGCCACACGACGCGCTTGCCCGAGGCGGTGAGCGCGGCGAGCGCGGGCAGCACCAGCTGCAGCTCGCCCACCCCCTCGCACAGGCCGAGGATCTCGGTGAGGGCCCCGAGCGGCCAGCCGCCGCCCGGCAGCTCCCGGTCGAAGCCGGGATAGCCGGTCGGCACCGCCCCGGCGGGGCGCGCGAACGCACCGCCGCGCCACACGGCATGCTGCTGGAGGAGGTCTTCGAGAGCCGCCACAGGAACTGTATTTATATACAGTATCAGTCCCTCTGGCAAGGACTCCTGTTTCAGAGGCGCACGGACGGCCAGGCCGCCCCGGCGCCCAGGCCCAGGATATAGAGCCAGCCGAACAGGCGGTTGTGGCTCAGGCAGACGCGGTGAGCCCAGAGCGGCCAGCCGACGTAGCCCTCGGGCGGTGCTGCCGGCCGCGGCCGCCTCATCACCGACAAGGCGTGCGCGCCGCGCGGGACCGCGGCGACGATGACGGCGGCGAACGGCGTCAGTCGTCCCGTTGCGATCAGCGCAGCCGATGCCGCGTAGATCAGCACGATGGTCGCGATGTTCAGCCTGCGTGCCGCCGCTTCGCCGAGCAGCACGGGCAAGGTCCGGATGCCCTTGCGGGAATCGAAATCCGCCTGGTCGATGTGCTTGCCGATCAGGATCGACATGACGCCCAGGCCGTATGGCAGCGACGCGAGGAACGCGCCGCTCGAGGCTTCGCCGCCGATCATGGCATGGCCGCCGCCCACCATGAGCGGGCCCCACACCAGAAATACCGCGAGCTCGCCGAAGCCGATGCTCTTCAGCGGAACCGGGGCGGCGTCATAGAGCAGCAGCAGCGCGGTTCCTGCCGCGACGAATGCGGCGGCGAGCCAGCCGCGCTCGACGATGAAGAACACCGCGATGCCGAGCCCGATGAGGGCGAGAATCGCCATGCCGCTCGCCAGGGCGCGCGGCTCCAGCACGCCGCTCGCCAGCGGGTGCACGGTGTAGCGCATGCGAGGGGAATCGGGGGTGTCGTGGCCGCGCTTGTAGCCAAAATAGTCGTTGCTCAGGTTGCTGATCATGTGCGCGGCGATGAACCCTAGCAGGACCAGGACGAATTCCAGCCAGTGGAAGCGGCGCTCGGCGGCCGCGAGCAGGCCGGCGATGATCGCGGCCTGGGCCGAGATCACCAGGATGACGCTGCGGGCCGCGTAGAGGAACTTCGATACCGGATCGAGCAGCCGGACTTCCTCGGCGCTCGGCCGGTAAAAGCCGGTGAACGCCCCCAGCCACAATTCGGGTTTCGAGCGGGCGGGACCCGGCGGCATCCGGCGTCGCGCGCGCAGCCGCTCAGAACATGCCGTTGTTGTTCAGCGCCTTCTCCGGGATGTCCTGCGCCACGTCCCAGTGCTCGACGATCTTGCCGTTCTCGAGCCGGAAGATGTCGATGATGGCACGCCCGCGCTCGCCCGGATTCGGGACGTTGTGGACGTGCACGATCACGTAGTCGCCGTCGGCGAGCACGCGCTTGAACGTGCTCTGGTAGTTCGGGAACTTCGCCTTAAGGAAGTCGATGAAGCCCTTGAGTCCCTGCGGCCCGTCGGCGGCGCGCGGATTGTGCTGGATGTAGCGCGGGCCGAAATGGACCTTGGCCGCCTCGAAGTCCTTCTTGTTGATCGCCTTGTCGTAGAAGTCGATCACGGTCTTCTTGTTCTGCTCTTCCTGCGGCGTGTTCCCGGCACCCGCCGGCGCCGGGATCGCGAGCGCGACGACGGCGAGCACTGCGGCGAACTTGGTCTTCGACATGGCATCCTCCCTCGGATCGCGGCGGCAGGCCGCACGGAAATTATGCCCCATGATTGGATAAACTGGCGGTGCGAACCGTGAACCAGGAGGAGGATCCTATGGCAGAGCCGATCAGCGCGGATTACATCGTCGTCGGCGCCGGCAGCGCCGGCTGCGTCCTTGCGAACCGCCTCTCGGCGGATCCCGGGAACAAGGTCCTGCTGCTCGAAGCCGGGGGCGACGACCGGCCCCTCAGGAACCCCGGCCAATTCTGGTCGAACATGCTGATCCATACGCCGGTCGGCTTCGGCGAGACGCTGCACGACCGCAACGTCAACTGGATGTACGAGACCGAGGAGGACCCCTCCACGCTCGGTCGCAAGCACCTGTGGCCCAAGGGCAAGGTGCTGGGCGGCTCGTCGTCGATCAACGGGCTGCTCTACGTGCGCGGCCAGCGCGCCGACTACGACGACTGGGCGGAATTGGGCTGCGAGCGCTGGGCGGCCGACGACGTGCTGCCCTATTTCCGGCGCGCGGAGAACCAGGAGCGCGGCGAGGACCAGTGGCACGGGGTCGGCGGCCCGCTCAACGTTTCCGACATCGCCGACCGGCACCCGATCTCGCGCGACCTGATCGAAGCCTGCGTGCAGGCCGGCATCCCGCGCTCGAAGGACATCAACGCCGGCGAGCAGGAGGGTGCGAGCTGGTTCCAGGTCACCATCCGGAACGGCAAGCGGCACTCGGCCGCGGTCGGGTATCTGCATCCGGTGATGCACCGGTCCAACCTGCAGGTCGAGACCAACGCGCACGCCGCGAAGGTGATTTTCGAGGGCAAGCGGGCGGTCGGCCTCGAGTTCATCCAGGACGGCCAGCGCCGCAGCGCGCGCGCCGCGAAGGAGGTCATCCTTGCCGCGGGCTCGGTGGCTTCGCCGCAGCTCCTGGAGCTTTCCGGCGTCGGGCAGCCCGACGTGATGCGCAAGCACGGCATCGCGGTGGTGCACGAGCTGCGCGGCGTCGGCGAGAACATGCAGGATCACTACATGGTCGGCATGCAATGGCGCATGAAGCCGCAGTTCTCCACCATCAACGAGCTGACGCACGGGCTGGGGCTCGTCGGCCAGATCGTGCGCTACGCGCTCACCAGGAGAGGCGCGCTCAGCTGGCCGGTCGCGCACGTGGCGGCGTTCGCGAAATCGCGCCCGGACCTGCCGCGCCCCGACATCCAGCTCCACGCCATGCCGGCGAGCGTGGATTTGATGAAACTCGCCACCACGCAGGCCTTCCGCATGGAGATGCAGCCGGGGATGACCATCACGCCGTGCCAGCTGCGGCCCGAGTCGCGTGGCTCGATCCACATCAAGTCGCCCGATCCCCTGGCGCATCCCTCGATCAGGGCAAACTACCTTTCGCATCCGACCGACCAGGCGACGGCGATCGCGGGCGTCAAGCTCGCGCGCAAGGTCGCCTCGCAGCCCGCGATCGCACAGTACGTCGAGTCGGAGACCGCGCCCGGCGACAAGGTTCGCACCGACCAGGAAATTCACGAGTACACGAAGTTCGGCGGCACGACGCTGTATCACTGCGTCGGCACCTGCCGCATGGGCTACGGGCCGGACGCCGTGGTCGATCCGCAGCTGCGCGTGCAAGGACTGGAAGGCCTGCGGGTGGTGGACGCCTCGGTCATGCCGCGGCTCACCTCCGGCAACACCAACGCAGCCACGATCATGATCGCGGAGAAGGGCTCCGACATGATCCTAGGGAAGCCGGCTCCGAAGTAGGAGCCGCTCAGAGGCCGACCGACTCGGCGACGAGCTTGCGCAGATCCTTGGTGAGGTCCTTGCGCACCGGCGCGCAGGCCGCATCGCCGATGACGTTGGTCATCTCGTAGGGGTCGCGCTCGAGGTCGTAGAGCTCGTCGACGCCGTCCTTGTGCACCCAGTGGATCAGCTTGTGGTGCTCGGTGCGCACCGCCTTGTAGCTCATGCCGACGATCCACGGCCAGGCTGATTCGTTGAAATACTCGATCAGGAACGAGCGGCGCCACTTGCTGCCGCCGCCCTTCATCAGCGGCACCAGCGAGCGGCCCTGGATGTGCGCTCCGGGCTTGCCGCCGGCGAGCTGAATCATCGTCGGCGCGATGTCGATCGCCAGCACCATCTGCGCGATGCTGCTGCCCGCCGGGATGAGCTTCGGATAGCGCACGAAAAAAGCGGTACGGATGCCCTCCTCGTAGGCGAAGCGCCGCTCGGCGCCCAGGCCGTGCTCGCCGAAGAAAAAGCCGTTGTCGCCGAGGAACACGATGCAGGTCCCGTCGAGCTGGCGCGTCACCTCCAGCGCGGCGAGCAGCCGCCCCACCCCCTCGTCGACCGAAGCCATCATCGCGGCGCGCTGGCGAATTTCCTCCTGCGTGCCGACGTGGATCGCGTCCAGGAACGCGCGGCTCGAGGGGTCCTTGCGCAGCTCGAACACCTCCCTCCACGCTGGCTTCTGCACGAGCACCTCCTCGAGCGGGCGCACGCTCGGGCGCATCGGATAGGTCTCGCCCTTGTACAAGTCGCGGTGACGTTCGGGCAGGACGTATCCCTGCATGGTGGACACGTCGATGGTCCCATCCTGCTTCTGCTGCACGTCCGGGTGCACCGCCTTGTGCGCGAAGAACAGCGCGAAGGGTTTGTTGCGCTTTCTGCGCACGTACTCGACGGCGCGGTCCGACAGCAGGTCGGAGACGTAGCCCTCGACGCCGCGCTCCCCGCCGTCCTCCCAGAACACCGGGTCGGTGATCTTCCCCTGCCCGCGGAAGCTCACCCAGTGGTCGTAGCCGGGCCGCGGGCTCGCGTCGTTGCCCATGTGCCACTTGCCGATGTGCGCGGTCTCGTAGCCGAGCTTCTGCAGCTCGAGGTGGTAGTTGGGAAGGCGGTGGCTCATCGCGTCGCGCCCGACGTTGTCGATGATGCCGTGGCGGCTCGCGTACTGCCCGGTGAGGATCGATGCCCGGTTGGGCGAGCACAGCGGGGTGGTGTGGAACGCGTTGACGAACTTCGCCCCCTCGTCCGCGATGCGGTCGATGTTCGGGGTCTTCAGGTACGGGTGCCCCGAGGCGCCGGTCTCGTCGAAGCGCAGATCGTCGATCAGGATGACGATCAGGTTCGGTTTCGTCACTGCGGCTGGATCCCCAGCTCCTTCGCGAGCTTGCCCCAGCGCTCGATGTCGGCCCTGATCACCGCCGCGAACTGCTGCGGCGTGTTTCCGACCGGCAGGAGCGCCGCCTGCGCGAGGCGCTCCTTCACGTCCTGGAGCGCAAGCGCCTTCGCGGTCTCGGCGTAGAGGCGCTGCACGATCTCGGCGCTCGTTCCGCGCGGCGCGAGCAGCCCCAGCCACTGCGTCGTGTCGAAGCCGGGAAACCCCGACTCGTGCAGAGTCGGGATCTCGGGCATCGGCGCGAAGCGCTCCTTGGAGGTGAAGGCGAGGATGCGGATGCGCCCGGCCTTGTGGTGGGGAATGAGCGGCGTCGAACCGAGCACGCCGACCGGGACCTGCCCGCCGATCAGGTCCTTCACCGCGGGCCCGCCGCCCTTGTAGGGAACGTGAACCATGTCGATCCCGGCCATCTTCCTCAGCAGCTCGCCCGACATGTGCTGGCCGCTGCCGGTGCCCGAATGCGCGAATGAGAGCTTGCCCGGGTTGGCCTTGGCGTATGCGACCAGCTCGCCGATGCTCCTGGCGGGCACCGACGCGTGCACGGCCACCGCGATCGGCTGCGTCGTGACCTGGGTGACCGCGACGAAGTCGCGCAGCGTATCGAACGGAAGGTTCTTCACCACCAGGTGCAGCGTCGTCACCGGGTCGGCGGCGAACAGGATCGTGTAGCCGTCGGGCGCGGCACGGGCGACCTCGGCGGTGCCGATGGAGCCGCCGCCTCCTGCGCGGTTTTCCACCACGAACTGCTCGCCCAGCGCGCGGCTGAGCTTGTCGGCCACGGTGCGCGCCGCGACGTCGGTCGACCCGCCCGGCGGGAACGGTACGATGAAGCGCACCGTGCGCGCCGGCCAGCCTTGCGCGTGGGCCAGGCCGGTGGAAATCAGGAACAGCACGACGAACAAGCGAAGCAAGAGCATGAGGACCTCCCTTCCGGGGCGAAGCCGCTGCAGCGCGGCCTCCAATCGCACTTTCTGTACTCCCGTCGCGTCCGCGCAGGGCAGCTTGTTGGTCAAGCCAGCGCTTCCTCGCGGTACAGGCCGAGCGCCTCGAACACCGGGCGGTCGTTGATCGAAAACAGGATCGCATCCTCGCTTCCGGTGTTCGCGTGCTCGAGCAGCGCCCATGACGGCACCGCGACGATGTCGTTCCTGCTCCACTCGAAGGCCTTGCCCTCGATGACGCTGCGGCCCCTGCCCTGGCGCACGCAGAACACCGAGCTGCCGGCGACGCGGCGCGCCTTGAGCTTCTCGCCGGCGCGGATCAACTGGACCCGGCAGCCGATGGTCGGCAGCACCGGGCCGCCGCTCAGGGCGTGCGTGTATTCGAGCGATATCCCCTCGTACGGCGAGCCGTCGCGGTCGCGCAGCGCGTGCAGCGCCTGCATCGTCTGGTCCCAGGAATAAAGCATCAGAGGCGAGAACTTCGGCCGCTCCCTGGTCCACGTCGGCGCAAGATGGCCGTGGCCGTACAGCGACTTGGAGCCGTTGACCGGCTTCGTCGCGCGCGGCCGGATCTCCGCGTTCATCTCGAAGAAGATCGCGTTGAGGGCCTTGGTGAGCGGCACGTCCAGCCCGTCCATCCAGACCACGATGTCCCCGCTCTCGTTGCCGTGGTCGTGCCACTGCCAGCTTGGCGTGAGGACGAGGTCCCCCTCGCGCATGATCACCTTCTCGCCCTCGACGGCGGTGTAGGCGCCGTTACCCTGCATGATGAAGCGGATGGCCGCGGGCGAATGGCGGTGCGCGCGCGCCACTTCGCCGGGCAACAGGACCTGCACGGCGGCGATCAGCGTGCCGGTCGTCGCCCACTGGCCGTTCAGGCCCGGGTTGAAGAGCTGCATCGCGCGCCGTTCGTCGCCCACCGGCACCGCGGTGCAGGATTCCTTCACGACGCGCTCGAGCAAGGACCATTTCCACTGCCAGGGGACGGCCTCGGGACGCGGGTGCGGCGTCATCTGGCTCGCGATCTCCCACAGCCCGTACATGTAGTTCTCGTGGATCAGCTTGTGAAAGCTGTCTTCGGTCGCCGGAGCGTTCATGGCGGGTTTCTCACTTGAAGGCCGACTTGATATTATCAGGTGCGAATGTTGGTACCATTGATCGAATGAACATGCTCTCGAGGGACAGGGCGCTGCTGGCGGCAGTTCTGGCCGTTGCGGCGTACGTTGCGCCGCAGCCGGCCGGTGCCCAGCGCGGCGAGCGCAGCGGCAAGGAAGTGGTCGAATCGGTCTGCGCGAGCTGCCATGCCGCGGGCGCGCAAGGGGCGCCGAAGATCGGCGACAGGAAAGCGTGGAGCAAACGCGCCGCGCAGGGTCTCACCGGTCTTACGCAACACGCCCTCCAGGGCATCCGCAAGATGCCGGCGCACGGCGGCAGCCCGGATCTCAGCGATCTCGAGATTGCACGGGCGGTCGCCCACATGGTCAATCGCTCGGGCGGCCGTTGGGTCGAGCCCGCGAGCCTGAGGGACCTGGCCGCCGAGCGCAGCGGCGCGCAGGTCGTCAAGGCGCAATGCGCGAAGTGCCATCAGGAGGGCGTCGGCGGCGCCCCCAGGATCGGCGATCGCAGCGCCTGGACGCCGCGGCTCAAGGACGGGCTCGACAACGCGGTTCGCATAGCGATTCGCGGACACGGCGGCATGCCGGCGCGCGGCGGCGAGGCCGACCTGACCGACGCCGAGGTGCGCAGTGCGGTCCTCTACATGATCAACCCGGGCGTGCCCAGGAAGGGCGCCCCGGCGACGGCTGCGCCGGCGGGCCCGCTCTCCAGGACCGTAGGCGGGATACACCTGCATCTGGGATTCGTGCCGGCAGAAACCCTGCGCGCCTTTCCGGAAGACTCGGCGGAAAGAGCCATGCACGGCGGGGTGCCGAGCGGAGCCGGGTATTACCATGTCAACGTTTCCCTGTTCGACGCCGCGACCAAGGCGCAGATCGGCGACGCGAAAGTGGACGTTCGAGTCGAGCTGCCCGGCATGTCGAGCGAATCCAAGGCGCTCGAGCCGGTCGTGATCAACAACGCGCCGAGCTACGGGAGCTACGTCAGGCTGAGGGAGAAGAGCTCCTACCTGATCACCGTGCGGGTTCAAAAGCCGGACTCGCCGCGCCCCGTCGAGGCGAGATTCGAGTACCGCAGCTTCTGATCCGGCCCCCGGCCCGGGGCCGGTTCGTCAGCAGCATTTCTTCATCTTTTCGACCAGCTTCTCGAAGGCATCGTGGCTTGCGCCCGCGGGGCGCTGCGGCACGTAGCACCACGCGGCCAGGGCGACGAGCGCAACACCGGCGATCGCCGCCAGGGTCCAATGCGCCGACGCGATGCCATAAGCGGCCGCGAAGCCGACGCTCAGAAACGAAATCTTCCAGGCCAGCGGAGCACGTTCCTGCGGCAGGCGCCGTTCAAGCTGGTAGGCAACGCCGACCACCGAACCGCCCAGGAGAATCGCCAGCATCGCCGTGTCGATCGCCATGCCTGCAAATCGGGCGGCCAGCATCCACAGCCACGTTCCCGCGACGCCGATACAGACGGGGCAGACGGCAAGACGCAGCGCCTTGGCGGCGGCCCACGCCAGGCCCGCCAGGGCAAGTATCGAAAGCGCCGTGACGAGAACGATGGCCACGTGAGGCAAACGCGCCCGCTTATTTCGCGGGCTGGCTGGCGTAGATGGACGAGAGGCTCTCTATGATCGCGTCGCTGTACGGCAGGCTCATCTTGTGCATCACGGAGCTTTCGCGCCGGTCGTCGCGATAGGCCCGCAGCGCCATGACCAGGTAGTCGCGGTCCTGGCCCTTGATCCTGGGAACCGCCATCGCGGGGACGTCGGCCTCGGCGCCGTGGCAGCGCTCGCATTTTTGCGTGAGCTCCTGCACCAGCGTCTGTCCTTTTTCGGCGGCCTTCGATTTCTGCACGGAGTAGAACGCGGCGATATTCTGGATCTCCTGGTCGCTCAGGCCGGTGACGTAGAGGCGCATGTTTTCGCGCTTGCGCGTGGTGCGGTAGGCCTTGACGGCGTCCACCAGATACCGGGCGTCCTGGCCGGCGAGGCTCGGCGTCGCCGTATCGGTGCTCACGCCGCGCGCGCCGTTGCACCCGCCGCACACCGCGCTCAGCGGCTCGCCTGCCGCCGGGTCTCCGAAAGGCGGCGCGGCGCGCCGGGCGGGGGTCTGGGACGCGAAATACAGCGCCAGGCTTTCCTTGTCGAGCTTCGACAGGCCGGGCAGCAGCGCGTGCATCGGCGCCGCCTTACGCTCCTTGTTCAGGTATTCCTGGATCGCGACGACAAGGTACTGCGGCTGCTGGCCGGCAAGGCTGGGGGTGCCGGGAATCCTGCTGTTGCCGTCGTCGCCGTGACACTTGGTGCAGGCCGCCGCGAGCTCCTTGCCATATTCATAGGGCGTGACGAGCCTGGCATCCTTTGCCGCTGCGATCTGCACCGGGGGCAGCGACGCGAAGTACGCAGCCAGATTGCGCGCGTCCGCATCGCTCATGTTTGCGGCGACCTCCCGGAGCGCGGCGTGGGTGCGCTTGCCGTCCTTGTACTCCTTGAGCGCCGCAAGGAGGTAGCGCTCGCGCTGCCCGGCGAGGTGCGGAATCGCCGCTGCGGCGCCCCGGCCGTCCAGGCCGTGGCAGCCCTTGCACTCGCGCTCGGCGAAGACCCTGCCCGCGGCGATATTCGCCGCGGCCTGCTTGTCGATCGCGGCCTTTGCCGGCGGCTCGCCCTTGTCCGTGCAGCCGATCAGCGCCGCCGCCAGCACGAATAACCCGATCCCCAGCGTGAGACGTTTCATTGGCTCCTCGATCACGATTGTTCAGCCGACATCGGTCGTCGCGCCTTCCTGCCGCTGCAGCACCACTGAAGGCGGCCGCGTGAACCACATCTGGTACATCGACACCACCCACATGAAGGCGAACGACATGCCTATGAGGGCGCCGCCGATCATCACCACCCAGGCGAACGGGTGGAAGATCTTGGTGAAATACCAGGAGCCGACGTCGAGCGCGAGGGCGATGAACGGAAGCGCGACGACGGTGCACTTGAACCACACCGGCCGCACGTAAGCGTGGCTGAAAATGGTCCCCAGGACGAAAAAGATGAAAGCGATCCCGAACAGGTGAATGTGCGAGACGCGAACCAGCGTGAACAGCCCGGTGCCGGTGTCCCGCTCGATGACCTTCTGCACGTTGTCGAAGCCGTTCAAGTTCGGCAAGTGCGGGTTGCTGCCGTCGTGGCAGGCCATGCAGCGCCGGTCGAACGTCGTCCTGATCTCCTTTTCGTACCGAGCGCGCTCGCCGCCCTCCTGGGCCCAGGAGACGAGGGTCGACAGCTCGTCGCGCGGCAGCATCGCCGACATGGATCCGCGCAGCGCCGCTTCGAGTCGCGAGCCCTTGCCGCTGCCGCTGTAGGCGATGACGATGTCTTCGTATGACAACGTCCGCGGATTGCCGTCCTTCCCGGAGTACGTGTAAAAGAGGTAGATGAGCGCAAACAGGTAGGCGGTGCCGAGGACGAGCAAAGTCGCCGTATACAGGACCCGCAAGCTGTACGGCAGCTCTGAAAAATGGCGATAGAGCCGGTGCAGCGGCACTTCGGACTGGTTCGGTTTGCCTGTCACTTGCCGCCCTTCTTCTTGCCTGGAGGGGGAACCACCACGTAGGTGACCGCGCGCGCGGTCTGGCGCGCGTAATGCGCGGCGACATCCTGCGCGTCCGTCTCGCTCATCAACGCCGTCATGGCGGCCATCGCTGTGCTCTTGCGCACGCCCGTGCGATAGGTCCGCAACACCTGCTCGAGCCAGTCCGCGCGCTGAGCGGAGAGGCGCGGCATCAGCGGGTCGGTGCTGTTTCCGTTGGGCCCGTGGCAGCGGTCGCAGCGTTCGGTCCACTCCGCGGTGGTGAGCGGCCTGCGCACGTTGAGCGGCTGCGGCGGCTGGGCGGCGTAAAACGCCGCGATGTCCTTCATGGCGCGCTCGTCGAGCGCAGCGGCGGGACCCTTCATCGAGTCGTCCTTGCGCGTCCCGTCTTTGTAGGCGCGCAGCGCGGCGAGGAGGTACTCGGCGTCCTGGCCGGCGACGCTCGGCGTGGCGGGATTCCCGCTGGCCCCCTGGTTGCCGTGGCACGCGGCGCAGGAAGCCGCCGCCGCCTTTCCCGCCGCCTGGTCGCCGGGAGCCGGCGTTTGCGCCCTGGCGGGCTTCTGCAGCGCATAGTAGAGCGCCATGTTGCCCAGGCTCTCGTCATTGAGCGCCCCGACCAGGGATTTCATCATGTCGTGCTTGCGCTGGCCGCTCTTGTATGCGTTCACGGCCGCGATGAAGTATTTCGGGTCGAGGCCGACCAGGCTCGGCATGCCGGGCGTCTTGCTGATGCCGAGCTCGCCATGGCAGGCGCCGCAGGCGGCCGCCGCGGCCTTGCCGGCCTGCACCGGGTCGGGCCTGGAGGGCGCGGTCTTGGCGGGGGCCGCCGCGGCCCGCGGCGGATCGAGGCTCGCGTAGTAGGCGGCGACCTTGACCAGCGCGTCGTCGCTCAAATACCTGACGATGCCGCTCATGGCGCCTTGAACGCGCGCGCTTTGCCGGTAGGCTCGCAACTGGAGATCGAGGTAGGCCGCGCGCTGGGCGGCGAGATGGGGCACGCCCTTGGTCGTGCTGACGCCGTTTGCGCCGTGACAGCGTGCGCACGAAGCTTCCGCGATGCCCCCGCCTTCGGCAACTTCGACCGGAGTGGCGTATACGGCCCGCAGCTCGTCACCGGCTCCGGGTTTGATCCTCGCGGGTTGCGCGTCGGCGCCGGGCGAATAAGCGGCGATTGCCGCGCCGACTGCGAGCATGCATGCGGCAAGAATCTTCACGCCGCCTTTTCCTCCCAGGGCGGGAAAAGGCGCGTCACGCCCCACAACATGACCACCGGTGCAGCCACCAGCAGCGCCGCGATAAGCAGGCCTTCCCGCCCGAAAACGTGCATTTGATATTCCAGAAGTCCGCGGCCGGTCTTCGAAATTTCCTGTCCGCCGATCACCACGTTCCAGCGCATCATGAATACCGACAGCAGCACCAGGAAGGCGCTCAACATGACGCCTGCGATCAGCGCCTTGCCGGTGGTGCCGCGCCAGATCATGTATGAAAGCAGGAGCAGCGGCAAGATGGCGCCGACGGCGAATTGCAGCACGAAGTAAGGGATGAGGAGCGGGCCGGTGACGTACTCGAGGATCGTTTCGACGCCTTCGCGCGCCTTGTAGACGATGTTGGCGAACTCCAGGCCCTCCAGTACGAGCGCAACCATGATGAACGCCCATACAGTGTACGCCAGGCCCTTCAGGCATGCGAGGTCGATCGGCACCTTGCGCAGCTTGCACGACACGACGTAAAGCACGATCAGGAGCGCCACGCCGGAGATGATGGCCGAGAACAGGAACACCACCGGCATGAGATCGGAGGACCACCATTCGCGCGCCTTGAGAGAACCGAAAACGAAGCCGACGTAGCCGTGCAAGCCGTGCGCGCCGGGGATTCCGGCGATCGCCAGCCAGAAGATCCATTTCCGGTCGTAGCGCAACGCTTCCTCAGACAGGTCGTACGAGCCGAGAGTCAGCACGCGATAGGCCGCTCCCAACAGGCCTTTTCTTTTCCGGGCCTGCTCGACGATATAAGGGCGAAACGCGAACCAGGTCTCGACCATCAGAAGGACAACGTAGAACGTCGCAAAATAGCCGAACATGGCCATGG